>Ga0105048_10005627_pt1 | contig 20225 bp, 17 predicted proteins | sample MAT05_FD_78382 | JGI IMG/M metagenome (GOLD analysis project Ga0105048, IMG submission 78382) | Freshwater microbial communities from Lake Fryxell liftoff mats and glacier meltwater in Antarctica - MAT-05 | ecosystem: Environmental > Aquatic > Freshwater > Ice > Liftoff microbial mat | place...
ACCCCAACGGCACCGTCGGCATCCCCGGTGGCTCCACCCAGGTGCTCACCAACAACGCCGGCGGGATCGCCTTCGTCGCCAACGAGTTCAACCAGCCCGGCGGCACCCGCGATTGGTGGCGTGCCACCCTCCCGGCTAACACCCGCGAGTACAACCAACAGATCCGATACAAGCTCTCGCGCTGGAACAGCAACAACCCGCAGACCGAGGCCTTCAACGGCGGGGCCTTCAACTCCGCTACCGCCCCGGTTATCAGCCACGCCAACAAGCTCGCCTGGCCCGGCCAGGGCTCCAACTTCCCAGGGGCCGAGGTCCTGGGCTACCCGCCCTTCCACCCGTGGAAGGAAGAAGGCGTCGTCGGGAACAACTACATCAACGCGATGCTCGATCAGAACGGCAACGTCTTCGACATGTACTTCCCGGGGGCCGGCGGAGTGCAGGGCGTCGGCACCAAGAACGAAGGCTACGTCGACGGGCTCGACACCTTCCCCGCCGGCCTGCCCAGCGATAACCGCGGGCAGATGCACCTCAACCAGATCATCACCGGCCTGCGCGTCAACGACGTTACAAGCTGGCTCTCCAACCAGAACGGCACCGACTTCGTCAACATCTCCCAGCGCTACGACGGCGACACCCAAACCCTGCTCACCTCGCAACGGCTCGCCCGCGGCGGGGCCAATATCGACGTCGTGCAGTACGACTTCGCGCCCAAGGGCGTGGGCTACGCCGCCAACGGCAACAAGATGGTCGCCATCAAGCGCATGCTGTTAACCAACCGCGACGCTGCGCCGCAGACCATCAACGTCTACCTCTACATGGACCCGGCCCTCAACGGCGGGAACAGCTTCGACGCTATGTTTACCGACGGCTTACGCGGCTCGATGGTCGCCTTTGACAATACCTTCCGCGTCGCCACCAGCACCGGCTCGATCGGCTTCGGGCAGGAGTACAACCCCACCACCTTCCCAGGCTACGAGAAGAACGTCTCGGTCTATCTCGGCGCAGCCATGAAGACCCTCGCCGTCCCCGCGGCCGGCGGCGGGGCCCGCGCTACCGACTCCTGGCGCGACACCAGCACCGACAACGGCCAAGGCTGGATCGGCCAGCAGGTCGTCCTTCCCCCCAACGTCACCGTCGAAGTGAACTTCGCGTTCGTGGGAGGGTTCGACCAGTTCGCCGGGGCCACCGGCACCTACGACTCACAGATCGGCCCCGTCCTCGACTGGTTCTTCGCCTCCAGCGCCAGCGGTCTGCAACTCCAGACCGACAACTTCTGGCGCAACTTCCTCGCCGCTGGCGTGACGGTTGACCTCCCCGACGAACGGCTCGAGACGCTCTTCAAGCGCGGCATACTCGGCACCATGCTCCACTTCGATGAAGCCAGGGGCGGGCTCATCGCTGGCTTCCGCAACGGGGCCTATCCCTACGTCTGGCCGCGCGACATGGCCTGGGCCGCCGTCACCCTGGCGCGCGTCGGGCAGACCGACACCGTCCGTTCCATGACGCGCTACCTCCGCGACATCACCTTCCGCGAGTTCGAGAACTGGAACCCCGGCAACACGCCCGGCTTCGCCGCAGCCGGCGGATCGCCGTTCTATGGCACCCGCAAAGGCTTCTGGAAACAGAAGTACACCACCGACGGCTTCGTCGTGTGGGGCGCGCCGCAGGTCGACGAGACCGCCGTCATCCCCTGGATGGTCTATTACCAGTACCTGCTCACCGGCGACCTGGCGTATCTCAACGAATCGACGCCCGGCAACCCGGCCAATACCACCTACGCAATCGTCAAGGACGCCGCCATTGCCATGAGCCAGACTTCGGTCATCGACGGCGGGCGCCTCAACCACCGCGCCGCGTTCCCCGGTTCGCCTACCTTCCTGATGTACTCAAACAACGTCTGGGAAGACAGTTACGACACGTTCATCTTCTCCAACGCCAGTATCGTTCGTGGCCTGCGCGACGCGGCCACCCTGGCCAACCTGGTGGGCCAGCCCGGCGACGCCGCCGATTTCAACCACCGCGCCAGCGGCGTGACGGCGGGCCTCGACGCCAAGCTCGACTGGAACCGCGAGAACACCGACGTCTCGCTCCTGGGCATCGTCTATCCGTTCTACATCTACGCCCCCAATGACCCCCGCGCCGCTCGCATCATCGACCGCATCAACGGCGTCGCCGCCAACGGCAATGGACAGGTCCAGCCGCTCGTCCGCTTCGCCAACGAGTACATCAACAACACGTCCGACTACGTCGGGCTCGTCGACCGATACTGGGGCGATTCCTACTGGGGCAACAACGCTCTGGGCCCCACCCCCGCCGGGCCCTGGTTCCTCACCACCCTCTGGTACGGCTCCTATTACGCCCTCCGCCAGAACCACACGCCCGGCACCGGCGACATCGACAACCATCTCTACCGCGTCAACCGCGCCGCCGACCACAACGGGCCCGTCGGCTTCGGGGCCGAGCAGATGGCCCCCAGCAACTCGCTCCTCTATCCCGGCCAAAGCGACTTTTCGCTCCAGACGGCCTGGCCCAACGCGTGGGAGTCGATGTCGTTCTACGTCGACTCGCTCATGCTCTTCCTCGACTTCACCCCCAACGCGCCCGGCAACGAACTGGTCGTTCGCCCCAAGCTCCCCTCGGCCTGGCCCACGATGACCTTTAACGGCCTCAAGCTCGGCGACGATCCAACCCAGCCCAGCCGTAACCACCGCTTCAACGTCACCGTCAGCCCCGGCGACTTCCCCGGCGGCCAGCACATCATCACCAACGTCACCGGCCACGCCGGCGCCCGCTTCGACACCGTGATCCGCATCCCGGCGAACGCCCAGTTCTGCCGAGTGTTGGTCAACGGCGAGACGGTCACGCCGACCTCGGTTGACGCCGCCCTCGGTGCCGTTCGCGTCCGTGGCGACATCGCGGCGGGCGTTAACTCGCTGACCGTGATCCGCGTCGATATCGCCTGCCCGTTGCTCTGCTTCGTCGACTTCAACAAGGACGGCTTCCTCAACCAGGAAGACCTCAGCGGCTTCCTCACCACATTCCTCGATGAGTCCGTCCCTGCGGGACCGACGGGGACCAACGCCGCCCCATGCCCGGGCGAGCCTGCACCCTACGACCAGCTCGGTTACGCCGCCGACTACAACCGCGATTGCACGTTCAACCAGGAAGATCTCGCGGGCTACATCACCGAGTACTTCCTCGAGTCCGAGATGCCCACCAACTGCATCCCGGGCTGATCCAGCTCTGCGGTTCGATCTACTCGCTCAACACCAGCCCCGGGGTCCGCGCACCGGGGCTTTTTCTTGCGCGGGTTCGGTCCTCTCGCTACCCGACGGGCTTAACGGAAGATCAGCAGCGCAAGAAATCCCAGGAGTGCGACGCTGCCCGTGATCATCACCCAGACCGGCATCTTGCCGGTGCCAGCGGCAGTGCCTTCCACGGCCGCGCCGCAGTGATAGCACAACTCGGCGTCGTCGAAGATTTCTTTCTTGCACGCGGGGCAGGTGCGCGTGACGCCGCTGAAGCGCTCGATGTCCTCTTGACTCGGTTCTTCGTGTTCGTGCATGGGGCCGAGGTCCTTGCCGCAGCAGCGATTGACGACCTCGCCCTCTCTGGGCGCGGTGCTGAGGCGGCGGTCTGGGGCGTCGCCGGGCATGGGGAACTCTAGAACCCCCGGGGCCCGGGCCGCGCTCTACTATCGGGGGATGCCCCAACGTCGCCCACCGCGTCTGAGCGTGATCCTGGCTATCGCCGCGGCGGTGGCATTGGGGGGGTGGTTCTTCCGCTATCACATCCGCGATGACCTCTTCGCCCGCAACTTCGGCGTCGTCGAGGCGGGGCAGATCTATCGCTCGGGCCGCCAGACACCCGCCATGATGGAGCAGATCGTCAGGGCGAACGGGATCAGGACGATCATCGATCTGGGCGCGTTTGCACCCGGCTCGCGAGAGGAGGCCATTGCCGACCAGACGGCCAAGGCCCTGGGCGTGACCCGATTCCGCTTTGGGCTCTACGGCGACGGCACCGGCGATCCCAACGAGTACGTCGCCGCACTCCGCTTGATGACCGACCCCGCGCTTCGCCCGGTGCTGGTTCACTGTGCCGCCGGGGCGCAGCGCACAAGCGGGTGTGTGGTGCTCTATCGCCACCATGTCCAAGGGCAGCCGCTAGCGGGGGCTTTCCCCGAGTCGTTCGCGTTCAAGCACGACCCCGGGCGAAACCCCAACTTGGCACCCTATCTGAACCGATGGTCAACGGAGATCGGGGCCGCGTTGAAGGACGGGACACGCATCGACTACCGCGAACCCGGCTCGCCGCACGCGCAATTGGAGTAATACCGATTTTTGGGGCGCGTCACGGCGTGTTGGAAGGCAGCCCGCGCGCACGGGATTCGATCAGCCGCTGGCGCTTCTCGCGGTACATCAGCCCGATCATGTACTCATAGCACGCGTTGAGCGCCGCCAGGCGCAGGCCCGCCCGCCCATCGAGGATCCCCATCCGCGCCGCGTACATATATGCAAAGCGCAACAGCGGGCGGAAGGGCATCCGCGGCCAGACCTCGCGGCGGAGGTACCAGCGGTACTTGAGCACGTCGCGGAAGAGCCGCTCGGGGGCCGCGCCCTGCTGGCCCAGCATCCGCATCTTGAGCCACTCGGTTGATTCAAGGTCGGCGTAGCGCACATGCTTCCGCACCCACTCGTGCAGCGGCTCGCGGCGGATGTGCAGCATCTCGTCCTTGAGGTAATCCGCCGAACCCTCGCAGAGCATGTGCTCGTGGACGGCACGGTCCTCGTAGCGGGCCTTGCCTCGGCGGAAGAAGCGCAGGTTCCACGACGGATAGAGCCCGCCGTGACGCACCGCGTGGCCCATGTAGAGCACCACGCGGTTGACGTAGTAGCCGTTGTGCCCCGCCCCCGAGGCGGCCACGCGGAACAACTCCTCGCGCAGCCCCGGCGTGAACCGCTCGTCGGCGTCCAGAATAAACACCCACTCGCCCGTGAATGGCAGGTTCTCCAGCCCCCAGTTCTTCTGCTTGGCGTAATCGACGAACTTGTGCTCGACCACGTGGGCCCCGGCCTTGCGGGCGATCTCCTGCGTCCCGTCGGTCGAGAGCGAATCGAGCACGAACACATTCCCCACAGTGCGGGCGTTGAGCACCGCTTCCTCGATGTGCAACTTCTCATTAAGCGTGGGGATCAGCACGTCGATCCCGTGCCCGCGCTGGAACAACTCCATCGGGCTGGGCACGGCGGGCAAAGCGGGGGCCGCTTGGCCGTTGGTCGAAGGAACACTCATGACCGCGCCTCCTGCGGCGCGGTGCCGGTCGGCTGCTGCGCCGGGGGCATCATCACCGCCGGCTCGGGCGTGCTCAGCATGCGGACCACCAGCGCGTCGGTCTCGGCCGTCCAGCGCTGTTGCGCCTCGCGGATCTTCAGCTCGATCCAGTACTCGTACATGGAGATCATGGCGCAATAGTGGAACCCGGCCAGGCCATCAAGGAAGCCCAGGCGCAGGATGAAGTTGTACAGAAACCGCCACACGGCCCGAAAACGCAGGAAGTAGGCGAAGTTCTTGGCCGCCCGACGCCGCCGCGTCGCGTCGGCCGTCAGCATCGCGCCCCAGCTCATCCGGTGTTCGGCCCGTATGAGCAACCCTTCTTCCGCCTCGCGGCCCGAGTAGTGATTGTGCTTGTAGAGCCAGTCCGCCAGGCCTTTGCTGAAGCCGTAGTGCCGATACGGCTCCACCATCGTCCCCACGCTGCCCTGCGGCACCTCGCGCTGGCCGTGCCCAAAGTCCATGAACCGGCACACACCGAACTTGAACAGCCGCACCTGATAGTTCGGGTAGCCGGCACTCCGCTTGATCCAGCGCCCCAGGAAGATCATCTTGCTCGGACTCAAGAAGCAGACGTGCGGCGTGGTCGCGCCGCCGGGCCCCAGGATCGTCGCCATCTCCGCCACGACCTCCGGCGTAAACCGCTCGTCGGCGTCCAGATGGAAGTGCCACGGGTGCTTGCAGGGGATGTGATCAATCGCCCAGTTACGCTGGTCGCCGAAGGACTTGAACTTGTTGGTGTGAACCGTGGCCCCAAGGGCCAGCGCGATCGGCACCGTCTGATCCGACGAGCCCGAATCGAGCACGTGAATGTCATCGCACCACGCGCACGACTTGATGCAGTCGGCGATATTGGCCTCCTCGTTGAACGTGAGGATCACCACCGATACCGGCGGACGCTGCCCGCGGTATCGATCGCGGTCAAGCTCGACCTCGATAATCGGCCCAACTTGGCTCATTCGTGCCGCCCCTGCGTCGCGAAGCTCGGCATCACCGCCTCGCTGGTCTTCTTCGCCACCACAAAGAACGACTTCCACACCGGCCAAGGACGCCCGTAGCCGGACCACACCTGCGGCTCAAACCCGAACAGCTCCAGGCAGCCGCCCAGGTTGGCCCGATTAAAGAAACGGATGTGCTGGCCCAGCGGGTCGTAGTGCTTGGCGTAGTTCCGCAGATCGATCAGTACGTTCTTCACCAATCCGTGGTATGGCGTCGTCAGCACCAGAAGCCCGCCCGGCTTGAGCAGATGATTGATCGCGTGCAAGTACGTCCCCACGTCGAACAGGTGCTCGATCACCTCGCTCGAAAAGACCACGTCAAACTCGTGACGACGCGCCGGCAACGCCGCCTCGATCGGGATTGCGTGAAACTGGCATTGAGGGTGCTGCTTCCGCGCATAGGCGATGCAGTTGGCGGAAATGTCTATCCCCTCCGCGTCACAACCCTTGGACGCGAAGTACGAGCAGAACTCGCCCCGCCCGCAACCGGCATCCAGAACCCGCGTCCCGGGCTTGAGCAGGTGCCCGATGTGCCGCTCGATCAGAGCCGTCCGCATCGGCGTGGTAGGGTCTGAGTACTCCTCCGGCTTCTCCCAGTACTGCTCGTAATACTGGTTGATATCGGGCATAGATCCCTCCGGGCGTGGTTCGGACAGGCGGGCCGTGCGGAGAGTTGAATGGTTCGCCAACCGCTCCGTCCGCTTGTTCTCGGCCCCAAGGGGCACCCCATTTTCACTATCATACCACCACCGTCCCCGACCACCCGGCAAGGCGTGCGCCCGGCTCGACGGGCTTACCGTTGGTCGGTCCTTCCCGGAGGCGAGTCGAGCGAACCGGCCCGCCGCAAAAAGAGTCCACGACGGTTTTAGTCGATAGACCATCGAACTTGAGCATGCTCCGCGTTCTGCACATGACCGAGTCCCTCCCGGCCGCCGCCGGAGGCACCACGGCCGCGTTTTTGGGGCTCATGGAAGCCCTGGGCACCCAGCGCGAAGGCCTCGCCTTCCGGGCCGTATCTCAGAAGCTCGACCCCGCCGATGACACCCTCCGCCTGATCGACCCCCGCGACGAGCGCTGGGTGTTCACCGACCCGCGCGGCCGCTTCCGTGCCGGGGGGCTGGCTCGGGGGGCCATCGAGCAGATCCGGACCTTCAACCCGCACGTGGTCCATGTCCACGGGCTGTGGTGTCCGGACGTGGTGGCCGCCGCCTTGGCCGCGATGGACGCCGGCTGCAAAGTCGTCTGGCAGCCCCACGGCATGCTCGTCGAAGCCGCCTTGAACCGCTCGGCGTGGAAGAAGCGGCTGTTCCTCGCGCTCGGCCTACGCACAGCCCTCGCCCGCGCCGACGCCGTCCTCTTCACCAGCACCACCGAGCACGACACCAGCCGCCTGCTGATGCTCGGCCCGTCGACACGTCCGGCCATCGTGCCCCTGCCGGTCAAGATCGAACCGCCCGAGGCCGACCTGCCGCGCCTGCACGCCGAGGGCCGGGCCAAGTGGAACCTAGGCGACGTGCCCGTGATCGTCTTCGTCGGTCGCTTGCACCCCGTCAAGCGCGTCCACCTCTCTATCGCGGCCCTGGCCGAAGCTCGCACGGCCCACCCCGGCACCAAGCTCCTGCTCGTGGGCGATGGCGAGCCGGCGTACGCCAACATGCTTCGCCAGAAGGCCGCCAAGCTGGGTGTCGCCGACGGCCTGGTCTTCGCCGGCTGGCTCAGGGGCGACGACAAGTACCGCGCCCTGGCCGCCGCCGACGCTCTGGTCTTCAACAGCGAGTTCGAGAACTTTGGCTTCGCTGCGGTCGAGGCGATGCTCTGCCACACGCCCACGGTCATGACCGACAACCTTTCGCTGGCTCGCCCGTCGGAAGCCGCTGGCGCGGGGCTCGTCGCTTCGTCCGATCCTGTCCAGATCGGAAGCCAACTAGCCCGCCTCATCACCGATCCGCAGCGCCGCGTCATGGGCCGCCGGGGGCGCGCTTGGGTCGAGGCCAGTTTCTCGGCCCACGCCGTAGGCGCACAACTCGCAGACCTCTACGAATCACTCGCGGGCAATCAACCGACGGCCAGCCGGCCCCCCACTCCTCTGGCGGCCGCTACATGAACGCCGCCGGCGCACCCCAAGTCGCCGCGCGCGACGTCGTCATGATCGCCAACGTCATGACGCCTTATCGCCTCGCGCTGCACCGCCGCATCGACCGCGAGCTGCCCGCGCTCCGCCTCCTTACGATCTACACCCACGATGTCGGCGACCAAGCCTGGTCGCTCGCCGGCGACGACCTTGACCGCGTCTTTCGCTTGGGCCAAGGCGATCAGATCGCCAACGCCTCTCGGCCCAAGTTCGCGCTCCACGAATGGCGCAAGGGCGGGCGCATCATCGAGTTTCTCAAGGCCCGCCGCCCCGCCGCCGCGTTCATCTGTGGCTACAACGACCCGGGCCGCCTCCGAGTCATCCGCTGGTGCGCCGCCCACAAGCTGCCACTGTTCCTCATCGGCGATTCCAACGTCCGCACCGACACCGCCACCGGCCTCAAGCGCCTCGTCAAGAACGCCGTCGTCGGCTCCGTCGTCCGCGCTTGCCGCGGCGTCATGCCCTTCGGCTCCAGCGGTGCCGCCTACTTCGCCCGCTACGGCGGCACGCCCGCCACCACGTTCTACGTCCCATGCGAGCCCGATTACGAGCTCATCACCAACCTGCCACAAACCGCCATTGACGCGGCCCGCGCCCGCTTCAAGCTCGACCCCGCGCGCCGCCGCGCTGTCTTCTGCGGCCGAATGATCCCCGAGAAGCGCCCGCACATGGCTCTCGCGGCGTTCCTCGCTATCGCCGACCAACGCCCCGACCTTGATCTCATCATGATCGGCGACGGACCGCGCAAGGCCGAACTCGCCGCCAGCGTCCCGCCAAATCTTGCGAACCGCGTCCTCTTTACCGGCTTCATCGGCCAGCAAGAGCTCATCTCCGCCCTCTACCGCACCAGCGAACTGCTCATCATGCCCAGCTACTACGAGCCGTGGGGCCTGGTCGTCAACGAAGCCCTCGCCGGCGGCATGGCCATCGTCGCGTCCGACCTCGTCGGGGCCGTCCCCGAGCTGGTCAAAGACCGCGTCAACGGCCGGATCTTCCCCGCCGACGACCAACCTGCCCTCAACGCTGCCGTGCTCGAAGCGACCGACCCAGAGCGCCTCCACGCTTACCGCGCCGCGTCAGCATCGGTGCTGGCCGCGTGGCGACGCGAAGGCAACCCGATCGATGGCCTCCGCCGCGCACTCCGCACCGTCGGCGTGGAGGCCTGAGCCAATCCGCTGGTCAGCGATCGCGCTACTCCCCGTGCCACCGACATTTGGCCTGCGCCGCCGAGCAAAGTTCGTGCGCCCTGTTGGGCGAAGAATCTCCGCGGTCGCTCCCAAAGACGCCGCACGCTGTTTTGGCCGCGAGCAGCATCGAGACGTCTCGCGGCGCGTCGGCTTTCCGCCGTGGGCGGCAGGCCCTTACCATCGGCCCGTGCTGATCCGTGCTCATGCCAAGGTAAATCTCGCGTTGGCCGTTGCGCCGCCGCTGTCGAAAGAGCTGGGGGGGTATCACCCCATCGCCTCGTGGATGGCGGCCATCGACCTGGCCGACGAGATCGAGCTGGAGCAGACGGGCGGGCCGCGGAGCGTGTATCGGGTGGAGTGGGCGGCGGACGCGCCGCGGGCGACGCCGATTGATTGGCCGATCGAGAAGGATCTGGCCGCGCGGGCGCATCAGTTGCTCGAGGCGCACGTCGGGCGCGCGTTGCCGGTGCATCTGCTGGTGCGCAAGCGGACGCCCGTCGGCGGTGGGCTCGGCGGCGGGTCGGCCGATGCGGCGGCGGTGCTGTGCGGCGTAAACCAACTGTTTCAACTGGGCCTGAGCGGCTCATCGCTGATCGCGCTCTCGGCCAGGCTGGGATCGGACATCGGGTTCTTCATTGATGACGGGCGGGCGATCGACGCGCCGCCACGGCCGGCGCTGGTGAGCGGGCTGGGGCAGGAGATCGCGCGCGTGCCGACTGCGGGTGGCGGGGAACACGCGGCGTCGTTGGTACTGCTGCTCCCGGCGTTTGGGTGCCCGACGGGGCCGGTGTATCGCGCGTTCGACGCGCTGGGGCCGGGGCCGCTGCGGGCCGCTCAGGTCCGCAGCTTGATTGATCACGCGGCGGCGGCGGGAGCAATCGACTCGGCGGCGCTGTTCAACGACCTGGCCACGCCGGCGGAGGCCGTGGCCCCAGCGCTTGGACCGATTCGTCGGCACGCGGCGGCGGTGCTGGGTGTGCCGGTGCATGTGACCGGCTCGGGGAGCACCCTCTTTGCGATCGCGCCCAGCGCGGCCGCCGCGCAGCAGTGGGCGGAAGACCTGACGCGATCTGCAGTCGATGCGACGGCGGTCGTTACGCGGCTTGCATAAGTGCCGACCCAAAGCATCTACCCGATCGCTAGGCGACGTTCCAGCGCTTGCCCAGCATGCGGAGGGCGACTCCGGCCTTGACGAGAGCGAAGGCGGCCAGGTCGGACCAGGCGCGGCGTTCCTTCATGACGGTGATCGAGAAGACGCCAAAGACGGTGAGGGTGATCGCTTCTTGGAAGATCTTGAGCTGCGGGAGCGTGAACGGCCCGCCGTGGCTGGCGTCGCCCAGCCGGTTGGCGGGGACCATGAGCGTGTATTCGAAGAAGACGATGAGCCAGGAGACGAGCACGACCTGCCAGAGCGACCAGCCTTTGTCCTAAAGGCGGTAGTACCAGGCGTAGGTCATGAAGATGTTCGAGCCGAAAAGCAAGAGGATGGTGCTGAGCCAGAGGGGCATGACGGAGGGTAATCGGTTGGAAGCGAGGGCGTGCTACGACGGCAAAACAACAACCGGCCGGGCATCCGTGTGCCCGGCCGGTCGCTTATGTCGAAGGGTGTGAGAAACCACACGGTCAACAGTTTTCAAAGCGGAGATTTAGCGGCGACGGCGGCAGACGGCGAGAGCGCCCAAGCCCATGAGTGCGGCCGCGCCCGGGGTTGGGACGGCGAACTGGAAGTTGAAGTTAGGGAGGCGGAAGCCGGTGCTGCTGGAGCCAAGATTGCCGGTGGAGGCGAAGAGGTAGGTAGCGGTCTGGTTGACGGAGCTGCCGTTGATCAGACGGGCGGCTTCAATCGTGTTGTTGGGGACATAGTCGGCGGCGTAATAGCTGGCGAAGGGGGTGTTGACGATGGAGCCGTCAATAGAGACGCCGGCGGAGCCGACGGGGAAGGCCGCGCCACCGAAGGCGCCTTCATAGAAGCCGCGGCTACCCGTGAGGCCGGAGAGGACGAGGGCACCATTGGCGGGGTTGGTGAATATGCCGTTGTTGGTGTCGCTGTTGCGACCAACGTTGTTCGCGTCCGGTTGACCACCGTTCACGAAGGCGGAGCGGAAGGGTGAGAAGTTACCAGCGAGGGCGTTGCCGGTGTTGTCGTCGCCTTCACCGGTCAGGCCGCGACCGATGGAGCCCTGACGCAGGGCGAAAGACGCGGCAACGATATCGGTTAAGCTGAGGCGGAACAGCGGGTTGGTGCCGGTGTTGGGGCCACCGATGCGGCTGATGCCGAGGTTGACGGAGCTAAACGTGGCACCGGCGGCGCGGGCAATGCCAATGCGGGCCTGGAGGGTGATGTTGACGCGGCCCACGGCGACGTTGGTCGAGTAGCCGACGCCCGTGCCAGCGTCGATCAGCCCGCCGCCCGGGTTGGCCGCGGAAGCGAACGAGGTGGTGAGAAGCTCATCGCCCAGGCCGAAGCGCTGGATCTGGTAACGCATTTCCCAGTTCTGCGCCGAGCTGGGGGCGGCCTGACCAAAGGCGATAGACGACAGGCCGGAAACGGCCACGAGGCTACTAATAACGATATTCTTCTTCATGACTCTCTCTCCTCAAACAACACGCCCGCGAAACGACGCAGGCAGGACGGGATGTATGAAGAGACTCTACCTGTCAAATGCTTATCCGGCCAACGACAAGCGCGAGCTTCACGAAAGCATGGCGCAGCGTTTGCAAATGGCCGGGAACCAGGTGTTCATTGTTAAGATCGCGCACTGTTTCGGTTAAACCGCGCCTGCCGCCAAGCGCGGGCTGGCGCTGATCATGGGAGATTGCCCGCCCCCGCTTTCGTTGGGTTGAGCGCCGGCGCTGTACGCTCGCTCGACTTTGGGCGCGATCCGGCACAACATCTCATGCGTGATCGTGCCCGCGGCTTTGGCGAGCGTCGGTAGATGGTTGGGGGCCTGCGGGTCTTTGCCTATCAGCTCAACCTCGGCCCCGACGCGGGCGAGATTGTCGGGCAGGCCCGTGACATCGATCGTGATCTGGTCCATGCTCACGCGGCCGATGACGGGCGCGAAGGCCGGGCGCTCCAGGATCTCGACGCGCGAGCCGCCAGCGAGGAGGCCCTCGCGGGAGCGGTCCCACTGTTGACCGGTAATATTGACCTTCCCTGTGTTCGAGAGACCGATCGGGTAGCCGTCGGCATAGCCCACGGGGACGAGCGCGACGCGGGTGGGGCGTTGCGCTTTGAACGTGCGGTTGTAGCCGACGGCGGAGCCCTTGGGGACCTCGTGGATATGCACGATCTTGGAGAGCCAGCGCACGGCGGGCTGGAGCTGCTTGCCAAAGCTGGCGAACTCTACGGCGAGTGGGTCGGTGAAGCTCTCGAACCCGTAGCCATAGAGCCCTTGGCCGACGCGGACCATGGAGCCGTGAAGCCCGCGGGCGCGGAGCATGGCGACGGTGTTGGCCGCGTGCATGTGCGGGTGGACCACCGGCCCGCCGACGATGGGCGTGAGGGCCGCAGGATGCGCCTGCAGGATCGGCTTGAGCGACTGCACCCAAGCCTTGAAGAGCTTGGCCTGCTCGCGCGTGAACGGCTCGTCGCTGGCGGGTGCCGAGAAATGCGTCATCAGACCGGCCAGCAGCAGGCGCGGATGGGCGGCCACGGTCTCGACGATTTGACGGGCCTCGGCATCCAAGGCCCCGCCGCGGCCCAGGCCGCTGTCGAGTTGAACATGCAGAGGAAGGCGCACACCCAGGCGCGAGGCGATGTTGGCCAACTCGGCGATCTGGGGGAGATCGTGAGCGACCAAGTGCAGCCGACCACGGACGGCGAGGCGATAGACCGGGTCTTGTCGCTCGATCGTGCGGATGGGGCTGAGTATCAGTATCGGCGTTTGGATGGGGGCCTCGGTGAGGGCGCGGGCCTCATCGAGGTCGTAGACGGCGAGCATCTCGACGCCGAGGGCGGCGAGCTTCTTAGCGATGCGGGGGGCGCCGAGTCCGTAGCCGTCCTGCTTGATGACGCCGCAGATGGCGGCGCGAGCGGCGGGGGGCGTTGCGACGGCCGGGGCCTCGGCGGGGTCGGCGGGCTGGGACGGTGGCGCGGTCCGGGCCGCTTCGAGCGCAGCGCGAAGCACGGTGACGTTGCGTTGGACGGCGGAGAGATCGATCTCTAGGCGGCTGCTGCTCACGAGGGGGGCCTTTCCTGCTCCCCGAACGATCCCGGACCGGTCCGGGTGGGGCGGAGCGGGGCGGGGAGCTTGACTGTTATCGTCTGAGTTGAGGGTCTACGATGAGTATCCGTCGAGCGGGCTGGTTCGAGTCCATCTGGGCCCAAGCCCGGCCCGAATCGCGGCTTTCGTCCACGTCTGAACCGTCTATATGCCGATCCCTCCCTCCGTGTCTCTTCCTCATCCGATCGAACAATCCGCCGACGAGCCCGACCGTTCGCCCGAGGCCCAAGCGGCTTCTGAAGCCGCGGACGCTGCCCTACGCGCCCTGCCCGACGCGGTCTTTGACGCAGTCGAGACGTTCGAATCGCTGGGGCTGCGCGGGAGCGTGCTCAAGAGCGTGCAGGAAGCAGGCTTCGAGAAGCCCACGAAGATCCAGGCGCTGTTGATCCCGCCGATGCTGCGCGGGGCCGATGTCTTGGGCCAGGCGCGGACGGGGACGGGCAAAACGGGCGCTTTCGGGCTACCGCTGTTGCACATGTGCGAGCGCGGGGTGGCGACGCAGGCACTTGTGCTGGTGCCGACGCGCGAGCTGTGCCTGCAGGTCTCCGAAGAGATCAACAATATCGGTCGCGGCACGCCCATCCGGGCCACGGCGGTCTATGGCGGCGAGCGGATCAGCAAGCAGGCCGACGCCCTGGGCCGCAAGCCCGAGATCGTCGTCAGCACGCCCGGTCGTCTCATGGACATGGTCGAACGCGGGCTGGTGCGGCTGGACCAGGTCCGCTTCGCCGTGCTCGACGAAGTCGACCGCATGCTCGACATCGGCTTCCGCGACGACATCCGGCGGATCCTGGGCAAGTGCCCGCCGTCCATGAAGGACGGGCAGAAGCTGCGGCAAACAGTCTTCGTCTCCGCGACCATCAGCTCCGACATCGAGAAGCTGGCCCGGCAATACGCCCACCAGGCCGAGAAGGTGATCGCCGTTTACACCGGCGCGCTCACCAACGCCAGCGTGAAGCAGTACTACCTGGCCGTGCAGAAGTGGGACAAGAAGCGGCTGCTTCTGCACCTGCTGACGCACGAGGAGCCTGCGCTCACGCTGATCTTCTGCCGCATGAAGCGCACGGTCGACGAGCTGGCGATGGGCCTGCAGAAGCGCGGGATCGACGTCCACGCGATGCACGGCGACATGGTGCAGAACAAGCGCAACCGCGTGATCGAGAAGCTGCACGCCGGCGAGCTGAGCGTCCTGGTCGCCAGCGACCTGGCCGCTCGCGGGCTGGATGTCGAGGGCATCACGCACGTCATCAACTTCGACATGCCCGAGGATCCCGAGGTCTATGTCCACCGGATCGGGCGCACGGCCCGGGTGGGCCGCGCGGGTGTGGCGTGGTCGTTTGTGACGCCCGATCAGGGCGAGCTCTTGACCAACGTCGAGAACCTGATCAACACCGAGGTCCCCAAGCTCGACTATCCGGACTTTGTACCCAGCGCCCCGCCGCAGGGTCAGTTCTACGAGGGCCCCGCGGCCGCGGCGGCTCGCCCGCCCGCGCAGCCGGCCAACATGGTTAACCGCTACGCGGCCACGGTGAACCCCGTGGCACCGGTGTCTTCGTCCGGGCCGGACCTGACCAAGTTCCCCGGCGGGCTGGTGCCCAGCAAGCTGCCGCCCAAGCGGATGTGGGGCAAGGTGAAGAGCGCCGACGCGCTGAAGGCCGCGTTGGCGGAGCAGAACAAGCCCAAGCCGAACGCCTGATCGCGGGCCCCGATAATCTCAGCGCCGTCTGCGTGCCGCGAAGACTATCGCGAGGAGCGCCATGCCTCCAACGCCCGGCGCTGGGGCGATGATGGCGACAAAGCGGATGACGCGGGCGTCGGTGCCGCCGCCGGGGGTGCTCAGGCCGTTGCCGAAGTCGAGGGAGTAGGTGACGGACTTGTTGGCGGCGGTGCCCGAGCCCTGGTTGGGGTCGTCGACGCACTTGATTAGATACGCGCCGCGGTCTTTGGTGATCTGCGTGACGAACGTGGCGTGGTTGGCGATGTGGACGTTGTTTTCTTCTTTACCGAGGTCGACGGCCATGGTGATGGCGGCGCCTTGCTCTAGAAGCTCGATGACCTGGGGGATGTCGGTGAAGTTGCCGTTGAGCTCCTGCACATCGAGCGGGAGCATCTTGGCGGCGATGTAGGCGCGGAGGCCGTTGCGGTACTTGTCGCCGGTCGTGCCGCCGTTATTGTTCGCGACGGTGCCCATGCGTGTGGCGAGGTCGGCGAAGGCCTGGGCCGTGGTCTGCGTGATGGTGACGTTGTTGTCGGACGAGGCGAGATACTTGAGCGCCCGCGTCGCGGCCCCGGGAGCGCAGCCGGAGGTGGTCTCGGCGACCTTGACGACGTCGGCATCCTTGATCTTGATCCGCGTGACCTTGGGCTTCTCAACCGGCGGGGCGGGGGGTTGCGGGAGGATGAAGTCGCGCATGCCGCCCAGCGCTGGCGGACGGCGGCCGCTGCTGCCGAGTTCGGCGTTGAGGCCGTCGGATAGCCCGCCGAAGATGCGGGCTTCTGCCGAGACCGGGGCGAGGTCGTATTGCCCAGGCCCGCCCGGCACCGGCGGCGCGGCGTTGCGCGGGGCGGCGTCGATCGACGCCACGTAGCGCAAGCTGCTTACGGCCGTCCCGCGCGGGATGTTGAGCCCGAACGCGACCTGGTCGGGTGCCCGCCCGTCGAGATGAGTCGAGATCCCGCTGAAGCTCAGGGCCACGGGCAAGTTGCGCACGGCCCAGCGATCAGCCGAACCCAAAGGGTCGGCGATGACGATGTTGATGTAGCCGTAGCGCGTGTCCCCGTCGCTGGCGAGCAGGCTCTCGGCCCCGCTGCTGAGCTGCACGCCGCCCATGAACCATTCGGAGTGCTCAGTCGTGAAGCCGCCCTCGCCATTGGTGAAGGAGAGCTGGTTGAAGACGACCTCAATCGGCGCGGCGACGCCCTGGCCGGCGGCCATCGATATCGCCAAAACAAGACTACTAAACGCGAGCTTGGGATTCATGGTCTCTCTCCATTTTCTGGACGGGGCTTTGGGCAAGGCCGTCCTTCAAACTGAGAATACCACGAAAACGGAGCGCGGCCCAACACTCTGGCGACCGCAATGCCCGCCGTGGATTTCAGTAGAACCCAAACGCCAGCCAGCCGATCAGACGACGATCAAGTCCGGCGCAACGTCGTTCAAGGCCAATCGCAACTGCCCGCCGCCGCTGCGGGTGGCGAGCATGTAACGCTGCAGGTTGCGGCCCGGGCAGGCGGTGGGATTGATTTCCTGATGCGTGAAGACACGGCTGAGCGGCACGCCGTAACGCCGCATCTGAGCGGCCACGAAGCGGTCGAGCGACTGCGTCTGCGGCCCCGACGGCGTGTGCAGGTCAAAGTTGCCCAGGCACATGATGCCCAGATTGTTCTCGTTCTGATCGCGCACGTGCGCGCCCTGGAACTTGATCGAGCGGCCTTCCCACACCCGGCCGCCCGGGTCGACGATGTAGTGGTAGCCGATGTCGGCAAACTTGCGCTGGTTGACGTGGGCCTTGCGGATCAACTCCATTCGGCTAATGGCGTCGGCCTGCGACGTCGAGGTGAACGCGTCCATGCCGTCGTGGTGGATGGTGATCCGGTTGATCCGCCCCAGCGGGTTGATGTCGCCGGGGCGGGCGACGCCGGTCCGCGTCCAGCCCTGCCGAGCGATCACGCCCGGCTCGCCATAGATGGGTGACGAGGCCCCAGGCCCGCGGGCCACGCGGGGCCCGGTGGGGATCTGGTTCCGCATGCCCGGTGGCGGCGGCGGGAGCTGGTCCACCGGCCCCGGAAGCGAGTTGGCGGCGTAAGGGGCCGAGTTGCGGCAGCCAGCCAGAGCCAGCACCGAGAGCAGCAGGCCACCGGTGCCACCGGCGACGATATCGCGGCGAGAGAAATCCGTGCGCATCGCGCGTTTATCGGCAAGTCCGCCCAAGCGACTGCAAAGTCTGTCGGAGGGTTTGATCAGGCGAGTCGCAGAGCCCCGCCCCCGCCGCGGGCGGCGCGCATGTGACCTTGCAGGCTCCGGCCCGGGCACGCCGTGGGGGCAAGTTCCTGGTGTGTGCGGACCTGTTGCACCGGCACGCTGTAACGGCGCATCTGTTGCGCTATGAAGCGGTCCAAAGCCAGCGCCGCCTGCGGCGTCGGCTGCTGGCGATCGAAGTTGCCCAGCATCACGATGCCCAGGTTGTTCTCGTTCTGGTCCTCGACGTGGGCGCCCTGATATTGCACCGAGCGGGCCTCCCACACCCGGCCCGAAGGGTCGATCACGTAGTGGTAGCCGATGTCGGCCCACGGTTCGCCCTTGGTGCGGCGCGAGAGGTGGCTCTGGCGGACCGACTCGATCCGCCCGGCGACCGAGCGATCGTCCATCGCCGTGAAGAGCGTCGAGCCCTCGTGGTGGATGGTGATCCGGCGCACGCCGTTGAGCGGCTTGATGTTGCGGCGGGCGGGGCCCACAGCATTGGTCCACGCCGAGCGGGGGACGACGAACAGGTCACCGTTCGCCAGCGGCGAATGGGGGAAGATCGGTCGGGCCGCGGGCGCACCCGGCCCTACGGCGAGTGGCGGCAAGGTGGCGTTGACCGGCCCGGGCATGGTGTCCATTGCGACGGCGCTCGGCGGGCCCTTACACCCGGCCAGCGACCACAGGCCCAGCACCAACCCGGATTGAATCAACGCCCGTCGCGACCACCCCGCAAGACGCGGATTGGAGGGCGGAAAGTCATTGGGCGAAGCGTCGGACATGATCGCACCCCTAAGAAGTCCAAGTGTAGACCCCTGAATATCGGCACTTGGCACCCCGCTGGACCGGTGGCGGTACGCTTTAATCGCAACATGGGAGCACTCGTCGCCACCGCGTAGGTCTGGTGGCTTGCAGGCGGCGTGATGGCCGCCGCGGGCGGGTGGCTGCTTTGGCGCGGCCTCACCCGCGACCCCAAGCGCGGCCAGCCGCGTTGCCCGGGCTGCTGGTACAACATGACTGGCGTCGCCGACCTTCGCTGCCCGGAGTGCGGGCGATCATTAAAAAGCACGAACGAGCTGCGGACGCGGCGGCGCTCATGGCCCTTGACGCTCTCGGCCGTATTGATCCTCACGCTCGGCTTGGCCACGGCGCTCACTCCGCGATTGCGGTCCTACGGCGTGGTGAGCCTGCTCCCGACAATGGGCCTGATCTGGTACCTCCCGCAGGCCGACGAGCGCGAACCGAGCTGGCTGGAGCGCCGCTCCTTCGCCGAGTTCAGTCGGCGCTTCGAGGATGAAACCACGTCGGATTGGGAGAACCGCTGGGTGGCGGAAAGGATGGGCTTTGTGCGCGTGCGGCCGCTTTGGCCGATCGGGGAGCCGCTGACGGTGCGGGCGGTCGAACCCGACATCCTCAAAGCCCCGTTCGCACTCGCGGAGGTTCACTTGGGTGGCCCGCAGATCGCTGGCGAGTCACCGTCTGCAGCTGTCGCGACGGCCGCGAGGATGCCTCCCACTCCGGACCCACGGCCGGGCATCGTCACACAACGATTTTCCGCGAGCATCTCCGCATCGGGGTCATCACTCAGCGGCCTTGTGATGCTGCGAAGCGCCGCGAGACTACCGCTCGGCCCGTACAAGCTCGACCTGGTCCTTCAACAAATCTCACCGCCTTTGCCGCCGGCGGGCGGCGCGACACCCGCTCGGACGCCACGGCAGTTCCGCGTGACGCGACCATTCACGATCGTGGCGGCGCACGACGACGTCGTGGCACCCGTCGACACGCCCGAGATCCGCGCGGCGATCAATCGCTCGCTCCGCGTGCGGAGCCCCCATGTCACCGGGCGCGAGGGGACGACCCCAGGTCAGGTCGGCGCCGTGATCTTCGAGCCCAATAAAGCGGACTCCCGTTTACTCGCTGATATCGCGGTGTTCGTGCGTATCGAGGTCCTCGACGAAACCCAGCTGTACCACGACGGCGTCGTCAGTAGCGCCGACCGTATCGCCGGCGTCGAGCTCCGCGAGCCGGGCTCCACTCGGCTGCGAGCGCTGCAACAGGATTGGGTCCGGTTCGCGCCAGAGCACCTCGCTCGGATCCGCGTTCGCTTCACCGGCGTCGCGAGCGTGGCCGATCTCCCCCGGCAGTCCGAGCCTCTGCACCGCAGCCGCTTCCCCCGGCTGACTGATTCCATCCCCCGCCGCGTCCTGGATCGCTTCGAAGCCGACCGCTACTGGAACGGCACGATCGAGCTCACGCTGGCGGAACTCCTCGCACGGCCGACCCCGCCCAAGTAATACGTGACTCCGTATCAGTTCGCGCGTTGGACCGCGCATCGGGGTCGCTCGACCCCGGGCTCCCGCCCGGGGACCACTCGAAGCCCCGACACGC
>Ga0105048_10005629_pt1 | contig 20222 bp, 17 predicted proteins | sample MAT05_FD_78382 | JGI IMG/M metagenome (GOLD analysis project Ga0105048, IMG submission 78382) | Freshwater microbial communities from Lake Fryxell liftoff mats and glacier meltwater in Antarctica - MAT-05 | ecosystem: Environmental > Aquatic > Freshwater > Ice > Liftoff microbial mat | place...
AATATGGAAAAGTCGGGCCTCCTATCAGCACCGTATCTATTACCCGTCTCAGAAGTCTTCTAAGATGAATCAGGCGAATAATAGGTATTGGCAGTTAGACAGTCAGATTAAGAAAATAGAGGGCAAGCGTAGGGCGGGAACATACAGAGGTAAACCAACCAGACGGGCTGAGCGGTTAAAACGCTTAGAGTTTCAGCAATGGGAGGCCAACCATTTGCGCTTTCTACCGGAATCTTATCCGCTGAGTTTAAGAAAGGCACTCTTTAGCGAGTTACCCGGCTTTGACTTCTCAAAAGATAAAGATTAAAGAACCTGATAAAACCTGACATTTTGATGATTAAACCGGCCTTATCGCTAACGATTCAGGTTATTTTTTTGGGTTCTTATGGCCCAATTTCTCCCCGTTGGTTGCATCTTGCTTGTTCTTGATCTACTACCACGATGAATAAGCTATTTTACGGGGACAATTTGGCCGTATTGCGTAAGGATATTAAAGACGAAAGCGTTGATCTGTGCTACATTGACCCGCCTTTTAACTCAAAACGCAACTACAACCAGATTTACAACAACGTCGGGAAAGAAGATGCCGCACAAGCACAAGCCTTCGTTGATACGTGGACATGGGACGATCAAGCCATAGACGGGCTTACTCAAATCCTGAATAACGAGCGGGGCTTACTGCCTATCCAAACCGTTCGGCTTATGGAAGGGCTTGATAAGGTGTTAGGGCGGGGGAGCTTATTGGCTTACTTGGTTAGTATGACACTGAGGATTGTTGAGATTCACCGGGTTCTAAAGCCTACAGTTTCTATCTCCACTGTGACCAATCAGCCAGCCATTACCTCAAAATCATTCTGGATTCTGTTTTCTGTGGGCAGGGAGGAGATTTTAGAGATGAAGTTATCTGGAAGCGTCGCGTCGGTACAAGTAGTGCCGTTCACGAGTCGAATAAGTACGGTATTTGTACAGATACTATACTATTCTTTACAAAATCTGTACAGGCTCTATTTAACCCGCAGTACAACTTAAATGATCCTGAATACAAAAAGTACATTGAAGAACGGTTTACAACGAAAGATTCAAACGGACGAAAATACCAGGCTACCAGTTTAGTTAATCCTGCTTATCGACCCAATTTGATATACGATTATAAAGGCTTCAAATCACCGCCGAACGGATGGATGATATCTAAAGCGAAGATGGAACAGTGGGATAGCGAGGGTAAACTTCATTTCCCATCAAGTAGCGAAGGGCGAATAAGAAGAAAAAGCTATGCGGATGAATTAAAGGGTATGCCTGTACAGAATCTTTGGGCTGACATACCAGAGATAAATTCACAAGCTAAGGAACGGTTAGGCTATCCGACCCAAAAGCCCGAAGCCTTGTTAGAGCGTATTATTAAAGCCAGCACCAACGAGGGAGACACGGTTTTAGATGTGTATTGCGGGTGTGGTGCAACGGTAGCCGTTGCCCAACGGCTAAACCGCCAATGGATAGGGGTTGATATTACCTACCAGAGCATTGCCCTAATTCTGAAACGGTTAGAAGATACCTATGGGGCTGAGGTGCTGAAATCCGTTACTCTTAACGGCATTCCCAAAGATATTGAGTCAGCCGTTGCCCTGGCTAACAAAGCAGACGACCGGGTACGAAAAGAGTTTGAAAAGTGGGCGGTGCTGACTTTCTCCAACAACCGGGCCATGATTAACGAGAAAAAGGGCGGTGATGGTGGTATTGATGGCCGGGCGTTGATGGTCGATAATGACGCAACGGGTAACCAAGCGTTGAGCGACGTGCTGTTTAGCGTGAAGTCAGACAAGGTTATGACACCCGCCCGAATCAGGGAGTTTTACGGGACAATTCAGCGCGAAAAGGCCGCTTGCGGGTATTTTCTTTGTCTCTATCCGCCCAATGACAACATCTACCGAGAAGCCAAACAGTACGGCAAATATGAGAACAAGTTGTTTGGTCAGGAGTACCCGGTTTTAGAGATCATAACGGCTCAGGACATTCTAAACGGCGAACGCATACGCATACGCATACCCGCATCCCAACGAATTGAGGTAGTGAAAGCGGCTGAAAAGGAGGATAGTCAGTTGGGGTTATTTTGAGGAGCCGTATAAATCGGCTAACCGGGGGTATTCCTGCTCAGAAATAATACTGGCTTCACCGTTGATACAGACCCGGATAGCGGGCGATTTGCAGTAGGCTTTTGCAAAATTTTCTGATTTTTTCTCAGATACCCCCCGTATATCGTAGTGGCAGGTATCGCCCTTGTCGCTGGGACACTCCACTATCTCAACCGCTCCAAACCCATCAGCCACGCGTAGGGTTTTTTCCTGAATAAGCCAATAAATAGTGGGCGAACTAACTGTGGACTGGTAAAACGTATCTACATGGGCGCACACGCTACCAGATTTCTGAATGGCGCAAGTTGAGGAAAAGACGGAAATCCCCAAACCGAGGGGCTTGAAACAGTCACTTTGGAACCGCCCTTTTGACGTACTGAATTTTCTAATGTGAAGGGTTCTGACAAATTCCATTCTCGGTTGTTCAAAATATTGTTGATTTTCTGCACAATAAAGGCTTTGTCAACATTCTCTTTCTCGGTGATCGTATCAAAATTAGCCCCAAATCCTCGTTCATGGCACATATCAAGTGTGAGATCGGGATTGATCGTAATATCTAAGAATTCTTGATTTTCAGGTTTTTCGTGTTTTACTGACAGCATTAGGGTTAACCGAATACCGCCATTGGTTTGTGGAGTAGGTTCAACGGATACTCCTGCCAGCGTTGCCAGCGAGTAAACTTCTAACGCTTTACGCACCACCTCCTTAGAAGCGGGATAGCCCGAACCATAGTCCCAACCAACAGGAAGTTGAGCCAATGATTGAATGGCCTCCTCAACTGTGTCGGGTTTGGGTTGATATACGCTAAATGGTTTTGTTGGCGTGTTCATGTTAATTCTTATCTGACATTACATCGGTCATGGTCATAATCGAATGATCTGTCTGTATTTCCAAATCGCTAATAATTTTACCGAGCGTCTGTTGCAATGACTTTGCACACGTATAGGACAGATTTAGAACGGTAGTAATTGTGCCATTTAGCTGAAGCGCAATAAATAGGTCTGAATTGGTACGGCCACAGTAAAACCCGTTAGCGTATATCTTACTGACAGTCGGACTACCAAAAGCGGCCTTAACTTGCTCTTCAGCGCGGCCTTCTTCAGTCGTTATATCAATAGGTTCTGCCATAATGTTTATATGTCGTATCTACAGGTATTAGTAGTAACTGCAAATATCTTTTCCTGATTTTATTTTTTTACCATTTTTTCCACGAGCGGTAAAGAAATGTTTAGATTGGTTGCACAACACAAAGATAGAATATAACTATTGTTACTGTGTCAAGCTAATTATCGTATGGCTACTGTAACGTAAGAAGGGTGAATAAGCAAAGCAAATAACAAGAACCATACCCAATACGCTATCAACCAAAAGCTGTCAAATAAATAGTGAAATGGTAGTGAGAAAGTAGGAAAATGGTAATGAGAATAAAATTTAATGGCCAGTTTCAAGAGTAAGTCATTGATTGTCAGATACTAACTATCGACCAAAAACTGTCAAATAATCCAACAGGATTAGACAAATGGTTAATAGCGATAGAGGGAAGAAAAACCAATCAACTGTCAGTCAATAGGTTAACAAATCAAGCCAGCGGCCTTATTCTTAAAGATTTAGGTTATTTTTGTCAGCCACTATTGGGTAACAGACAACAGTCTGAGTCTAATAAATCAATCATCAACTCATAGACGTTTATGCAGAACAAACCAGAAAAGTTTTCCTTTGTACGTGATCGAGTAATAAGCGCAATACGCAATTGTGAAAAGATAGTAGTAGTCGGCCCTCCAAATGACTACTACAAGATTTACCTTTTCAGTGACACTTACAGGTACTACAAAGTTGAATTAAAGGGGGGAAGCCATAACGTACCAAAGCGGTTTAACGATGAGGGAAAAGGTATGCTACTTGAAAAAACAGACGGCCCTTTAGGGTATTTAGTGAACAAGGCAACAGCATACACGATGTTTTCAGAATGCCCCTACGAACCCACAAAGGAGCACCCGCACGTATTGAAGCCTAATGCTGAGATCATGGAATGGGTAAAGTATTTACTTACTGCTACAAAGTAGCGGACCCCAGGGGCGGGTTAACTTTCTTCAGACTATCGTTTCTGCATACCGCATACTAGCCAAAAAAAATCGGTGTCAAAATTCAGGCTCTACGATACATTTTCTGTTACTCTTGTAGATTCTGTTACCTATTTGTTACCCGACAATTGTAAGAGCCTGATTTTTAGGAATTTATAAGACTATTTTGTACCCGCTCCTGGTACATTAAATCCTTACAATCGCCTGTTAATCAGCGTTTTGTGAGGGTTTTTCGTTTCAGCTGAAATCTTACTGAACCAATTTGTTTGTATCGCCAATCAGTATTTCAAGTAGCACTACTCTTTAACTTTTTACCCAATGAAACGATTCTGCCTTGCCCTTGACCTGAAAGATGACCCCGAGCTGATTGCGGAATATGAACGAATGCACGCCCCCGGAGCAGGTTGGCCAGAGGTTCGGCAAAATGACCTGAACGCCGGAATTCTTGACCTCCAGATTTACCGCCACGGAACCCGTATGGTCATGATTCTGGAAACGGATGACCACTTTTCGTTTGAGAAAAAAAGGGCATTGGATGCCACCAATACCCATGTGCAGGAATGGGAACGGTTGATGTGGAAATACCAGGAGCCACTTCCCGGCGCAAAGGCTGACGAAAAGTGGCTCCTGATGGACCAGATATTTCAGTTCGAAAAGTAAGCCCGTAGTGGCCTACGCTGCTACGGTATTTTCCAGCGTACCAATTCCGTCAATAGTAATCTGCACAACATCGCCCGCCTTCAGCGTGAAGTCATCGGCGGGAACAAGGCCGGTGCCAGTCATCAGGTAGCAACCGTGCGGAAAGGTGCATTCGCGAAAGAGGTACGAAATCAGTTCAGTGTGTTTCCTTTTCATCTGGTTAATGGCAATTTCGCCGGCAAACGCCGTTTCGCCATCGCGCTGAATTACGAGCCGGATTTGGGTCTCAGGGTCGATTGGGTTCTTCGGCACGTACAGGCACGGTCCCAACGCGGCTGCACCGTCGTATGTTTTTGCCTGGGGCAAATAGAGCGGATTTTCACCTTCGATGCTCCGCGAACTCATGTCGTTGCCGCAGGTGTACCCAACAATCTTTCCCGACGAGGTCGCAAACAAGGTCAGTTCGGGTTCGGGAACATTCCAGGTAGAATCGCGCCGGATGCGGACTTCATCACCCGGACCAACTACGCGCATAGCCGTTGATTTAAAAAAAAGCTCGGGCCGCTCGGCATCATATACCCGGTCGTAAAAGGCGGACGCGCCCCCGGTTCCGGCTCCCGACTTGCGCGATTCATCCATTCGGGCATCGCGACTCCGCAGATACGTAACGCCAGACGCCCACACTTCCTGATGTCCGATGGGAGCCAGAACACCCGATTCGACCCAGGCCCGACACTCTTCCGAAGGCGAAACTCCGCTGATTGCCTGTTGCAGATAGTCGTGGAGGGTGTCTTCGTTAACCAGATAATCCCAGTCGTCGGAGGGTGCGCGGAAGAATTGATTGTCGGATTCGATAACGATACCGGAGCGGGTTTTGTAAAGAAGCATAGTAACAGTGATAAATGAACAGGTAGCAGTGAACAGGTTTCAGCTAACAACAAACAGGTTTCAGCTAACAACAAACAGCCAACAGCCAACAGTTTCTACTCACTACTGTGGTTTCCCACTGGGTAGATTGTTAGCTGTTGGCTGCTCACTGATACCTGTTTTACTCTCCTTTCACCACGCGTACAGTCTGGCGTTCGGCACCGGCTTGTACCTGCACGAGATACACACCCGCCGAGCGACCCAGTTGCGCCCGAACCGTTTCAACAGCTCCGGCCTGCTTCACGCGCTGCTCCGACTGTAGCTGGCCAGCCGCATCTATCGTCTCAATGCTTAGCGATTTACCCTCGGCACCGCGCACTTCCAGCGAAACAACGTCGCCGTTTGTTGGGTTACCCAACACCCGAACACTCAGCCTCCCGCCCAACTCCGCACTTGCCACACGGGCAGTTCCGGCGCAAAAAGCACCAAAATTGAAGGTAAGACTGGTGGTGATACCGCTTTGCGTTGCCGTAATAAGCAGAGGCTTGGGGTCGCCCCGTAGGCCCGGCTCCACAACGCCCGTGTTGCTCGTGGCCGAGGCCCGCTGCACACCCACCGCTGTGTAGGTAATGGTGGTACCATTGCCCCCCGCCGTGTTGATAGTGATGACGCCCGTTGTACAAACATACGTTGGCATTGTCAGCGACAATGAACCTCCCGTTGGCGGAGTTGTGGGTGGGGTTGAGGGGGGCACAACCGGCGGGGTTGAACCACTGCAGTACGCGCCCAGATTAAACGTTACACTCACCGACATGCCGTTCTGAGTCGCCGTAATTACAATGGATTTCGGGTCGGCCCGCAGCCCCGGTTCCAGGGTGCCGGTTATACTGGTGGGCGAGGACAATTGAACCCCTACCGCCTGAAACGTAATGGGCGAATCATTGCCCCCGGAGGTATTGAACGCAATGACACCCGACTGACAATTGTAGGTTGGCTGTTGAATAGTCAGCGGGCCAGTTGGACTCGGTGGATTTACCGGATTAGGGGGTAACACAGGTGCCAGCCCTCGGCAATATGCCTCCAGGTCGAACACATACCTTGCTGTTACACCGTTCTGAGTCGCCGTAATCAGAATCGGTTTTGGGTCGGCACGTAAGCCCGGCTCTACGGTTCCGAAGAAGGCTGTTGGCGAGCTTCGTTGTACACCTACGGCTGTGTAGGTGATAGGCGTTCCGTTTCCACCAGCCGTATTGAAAATAATCGTTCCTGTATTACAATCGTACGTAGGCAACAGTAACGACAGGCTGGTTGAGACAGGGCGCGTGAAAATCATTGTCAGGCGGGTTGTTCCAACGGCTCCCTGTGGATCAGTGCCCGTAACGGTTAACGAAATAGTGGCGGGATCGACGCGTCCCCCTAAAATAGCCGGTGTTAGCGAATTAGCACCGGTCAGCGTGAAGTCACCTGGCAGGCCAATCACGCCATAGGCTACAGTGCTACCTTCGGGATCGGTAAAAATACCCGCAATACTGAGCCGATAGTTTATGCCGGTTTGTAGTGCGCCGAAAGAAAGATCGGGACCAATGGACACTGGTGCGCGGTTGGCTACTGGTATCACGTTAATAATTAGCTGCATTGTAGCAGAAAGACTAAAATTATCCGTACCTGTTACGGTTATTGTATAGCTTCCTCCGGTAGTAGGCCGTCCCGAAATGGTGCCACCCGAACGGCTCATGCCGGGAGGCAACGACCCCGATATGACAAACGTCAGCGCTGTTCCGTCTGCATCAGTGATAAAACTGGCCAGCGAGATACTGCCCGTGATGCCCAGAGCCACGGAAGTGGATGCGACCGCGCTAACGGCTACTGGCGCACGGTTGTTCAGAATAGTGATTGAAAACGGAGCAGAAGCCATGAGTCCACCGGGGTCGGTAGCCGTAACGACAATAGTGCTTACTCCCGGCGTAGTGGTCCGCCCAAAAATATACGGAAACTCCGGATCATTGAAAAATTGTAAACCCGTAGGTAGCCCCGTAACTGTGTAGCTTAGCGGATCGCCATCGGGATCGGTGAAGCGAGGAATCTCAAAATCGTAGGTCGTATTAAGCACCAGGCGTTGGTTTTCAATGCCGCCAACCGGAGCCTGTGGAGCGCGGTTGGCCCTTGGTGTACCGGCACTGATAACCTGCGAATAGGTGATGGGGTACGACTGCCCGGCGTTCACTGAAAACACAACCGTTAGCGACGACGAGTTGCTCAGAGCCGTGAGCAAAGCGCGGTTGCCCGAACCCGCCGTTGGCGATACCACTCCTTCGCCACCCAACACCGTCCAGATGGTAAGGGCATTGTTGGCATTCATGGTGTACGTTGCCGAACCCGTGAAACTGGCTGGCCCTTCCAGACGGGGCGTAGCCGCGTTTGTTACAGTTGCTCCTGTACCGGCAACATCGAGCCAGTTGCTCAGGCGGGTGTTGTTGGTACCATTCCCAAACCACGACAGATCGAAACGGCCATAAAGCGACGTTCTGGTCGAGACCGGGCATGAACCCGACCCGCCAATCAACTGCCCAATTATCCGGCGGTCGGAGTTAAACAACGGAGAGCCTGACGAACCACCTTCTAAAGTACCGCTTATGTGCCCCATTCTATAATAGGAGTCCGGGAACGTGCCATTCCAACCACTATAAATGGTGTTGGTCATAAACGAAATTTTCTTGACGCTACCGTTGGGGTGGTGAATACCGAAAAGGCCACCTGTATAGTTTGTTATCCGCCGATCCCAGCCATTGTAGGTGATCTCCTGATTTTGAGGTAACTGACGGTTCAGCTCCAACAAGGTCATATCGGAATTGGGCGAGGCCGACCGAAACGTGGCCCCGTTGATGGTTACGTAGATGTTATCGTCCTGCGTGGGCGAACACGTGGGACTCTGATACTTGAAGTAGAACGACCAACTCGCTGTCGAGGCTGATTCGTTGGCGTTGATGGTCAAGTCACTGTTGAAATCCATGCAGTGGAAAGCGGTCAGAAAATAGGACCGGAACGACTGCCGCGTATCGTTGAGCATGGAGCCTGAACACAGGAAAAAACTCGATACCCCGTCGAACATCAGAATCATGGCAACCCCATCAGCCTCGTACTGATAACTCGGCGCACACGACAAGTCATTGTGGCAGGTCGCCGTTGGCCGGAATGTGGCACTGATTGGCCCGTATGGCGTGTATTCGTTAATAATCCCCGACAGGTTCACCGTGCTGGCTGGGGCCTTTAGCCCCTCGCGGATCTCCACAATCAGGCGGTCACCCGGTACGCGGTCGGAGAGGTAGTGGTTGCCATCGGTATTTTCGGTGTTGGTGATCGGGCCAACGAGCGTGGTGCGGGCAGCATCATACAAAAACAGTTGGGTGCCCTCGGCCAGTTGAATCTGGTCGAAGTCGGCACCAATGCCCATCGCACCGGGTGCCCGAAGCTCGTAGAACGTAACGCGTTGGCCGTCGCTTTCCACCGCCCGACCCACTTGCAGTAGGTTGAGGTTTGCGTTTTGCTTAACGGCCACCCGAAGGGGCTTTCCCTCCTCCTGACGCTGCGCGTCTTCGGCCTGGAGGGCACTTAAATTGATGCTTCCAAATTCGGTGGAAGGGATGTTGCCGCTGGGTAGTCTAGCCACCTTGGAAGTAGCCGGGTCATTGGGGTCAATTTTGCGCGTGAATACCTGGGCGTTTACGGAGAAACCGGCCAGAATCAGGAGCAATAACATAGCCAATCCTCTTAAGGTCGGTAATGATAAATGCATAAAGTGATTTAAGTAAAACGTTTGATATAGGTTAACAATTGAGTCCCAAATAACACAATATTTCAATTAGTGCCTTTTCTTTCCTTCGTTTTATTTTTTCTAAAAATAGACACAACCTATCCTAAAAAAGGTTGCCTAATACAACCAACTGAGCATGATTGTATTAGGCAACCTTTTTAAACCTATACATTCCAGTAGGTTATTCGGCTTTACTGATACGTTCAGTTCTCCGCTGTCCCGCCGACTGAATCTCGACAACATAAATACCTGCCGAATGCCCCAGTGGCAACGACACAATTTCAACTATTCTGGGCTTATCAATATGCTGCTCTGACTGCTGAAGGCCATTTATATCAAGTACACGCATCGTTAACGACTGACCTATTGCCCCACGAATTTCTACCCAAACAGATGCACTGTTCGTTGGATTACCCAATACGCGAAGCCGCAAACCTGCTTCTGGTCCTTCACTTGCCAGTCGGGTCTGAGCACAGAAAGCGGCAAAATCAAAGGTTTGACTGACCGTTACCCCACTTTGGGTAGCGGTAATAACCAACGGCTTAGGGTCGGCCCGCAAACCGGCCTCCACCACGCCGGTATTGCTGGTGGCCGATGCCCGTTGAACGCCAACTGCGGTGTAAACAATAGCCGTACCATCGCCCCCGGCCGTATTGAAAGTAATAGCTCCTGTGGCACACGCATAAGTAGGCATAAGTGGCGACAGCGAACCTCCTGGTGTAGTAGTAGACGAAGGCGGACTGCTGCAAAAGGCCCCAAAATCGAATGTTTGACTGACCGTGATACCGCTTTGGGTAGCCGTAATCACCAACGGCTTAGGGTCAGCTCGAAGACCCGATTCCACCGTGCCGGTATTGCTGGTAGCTGAAGCCCGTTGCACACCCACCGCTGTATAAGTAATAGTTGCGCCATCGCCAGCAGCCGTGTTGAATACAATAGTCCCCGTAGCGCAGTTGTAAGTCGGGGCAATCAAAGAGAGCGATCCAGCCGTTGTTGAAGGCGGGCTACCAGTGGTTGATGAAGGCGGATTACTGCAAAAGATTCCAAAATCGAACGTCTGACTCACGGTGGTGCCGCTTTGGGTGGCCGTAATAACCAACGGCTTGGGATCAGCCCGCAAACCCGCTTCAACAGTGCCGGTGTTACCTGTTGGGGAACTCCGTTGCACACCAATAGCGCTGTACGTGATAGTTGTTCCGTCGCCCCCAGCGGTATTGAACGTGATAGCTCCCGTTGCACAGTTATACGTGGGCCTTAACAGCGAAAGTGCGCCCCCGGTTGTGGGCGAAACAGGTGCCGATGTGCTGAATTCGGTCGAAAACCGAATCGGGTAATTCTGGCCATCACTTACCGAGAACGTAATAGTCAGCGACGACGCGTTGCCGATAGGAGTCAAACTGGCTGAATTTCCCGCGCCCGACGTGGGAGAAACCAAACCCACTCCGCCCGTAACCGACCACGACACAATTGACGAACGTAGGGTATTGAGTGAAAACACTTCCGTAGCCGATACAGCGGCCGGACCGCTTAGAAGGGGCTTAACACCGTCGGTAGTGGTGCCGCTGCTGTTGTCGGGATCGAGCCAATTGCTCAGACGGCTGTTGTTGGTTCCTCCGCCCGTCCACGACGTAAATACCCGGCCGTAGTAGTCGCGAAGACCGGTTCCGGTAGCTCCACAAAACGACGGTCCGCCGTGCAACTGTCCTACTATTCGCCGGTTTCCATCAAACAGTGGTGACCCCGACGAACCAGGGTCAGTAACGCCCAACGAGCCCCAAAACGAAATCAGGTGCGAAGTACCGCTGGCACCCGCTCTGTAGCCACTAACCTGGGTATCGGCATTGGTAAATGAGATTTTTTTAACGTCGCCACGAGGATGGTGAATGCTGAAATTATTGCTTGTAGTGGCCGCTCCCCTGTTCCAGCCATTGTAGGTGGTGTTCACTTCGAAAGGCACTTGCTGCGTCAACTCAACCAGAGCAACATCCGAATCGGCATAACCAGCCCGGTAAGTAGTGCCATTAAGCGTGATCACGTCGGTGTCCTCTTGCGAAGGGGTACAGGTAGGACTCTGGTAGTTGAACCGCACCAACCAGTTCTCCACATTGGTGATCTCCCCCGCATCGGCCACATTGTTGTTGTTCAAATCGATACAGTGAAACGCGGACTGGAAAAATGAGCGAAAACTCTGTCGCATCGTGTTCACCATGAACCCTGTACACAGGCGCGAGCCGCTAGCCAGCAAAATCATCGCCACACCATCGCCTTCCGGCTGAAAGGCCGGATAACACATTATGTTTGGATGGCAAGCTCCCGACTGGCCAAATAGTTTGTCGGGGAAGGTGTTTTTATAGCCGTGTACCACCGACCGCAGGTTTAACTCACTTACGCCCGCTCCCGACAGTGGCTCCTGCAACTCGATGGTCAGGTTCGAGCCCTGTACCAAATCGGTCCATAATTCGCCCGAAACGGGGTTCTGCGCTTCGGTTATTGGCCCCACAATCATGGTTCGGTCGCCGTTGTAGAGAAACAGCTTTGACCCTTCTTTCAGTCGAAACCGGTCGAAAATAAGATTGAGCGAAAAGGCTCCCGCTGCGTCGATACGGTACGCATAAGTCTGAAAGCCGTTCTGTTGGCCTTTAGCCGCAACTTTAATCAGGTTAATGCTCACATCCCGATTAAGTCCAAAGCGAAAAGGCATTCCATTTTTTGCTTCCACTTCGTCCTGTGCCAACAACGGAGCTGGGTCAACGGCGGGCAGGCTGAGGGTTGGCACCAGTTGTTGCTTGGCGCCACTTAGCCCATACGATTCAAGATTCTGGCTCTGTCCGAATCGTTTTGTACGCACCTGGGCATTAAGGACACCCGTACCCATTACCAATAGAAGCAATATACCGACCGAAACCGTAAAGGATTTTACGCTCATGATTTTCTCAGAAATGACAAAAGTCTGTGTAAATCCGTTATATCCGTATTATCCGCATCCCATCTTTTGGTCGGTATGGGCAGAACTTAGCGTGCGGTAGGCACCAGCAACGCACAGGCTGCTCTGAAATCGAAAACGCGGCTGCTGAGGGTTGGCGGATTTTTACCGTTGAGCTGGCGCGTGAAAATAGTAACACTGCGAGTTTCAGGATCGTCTACCAGGGCATCAGGCAACACAACCACCGGGTTGGTTTCCCACCGCCGAACGCCCACTACCATAAACTCAAGGGGGCTACCGCTACCGCCCGATGCCTGTAGTGTGAGCTGACGGGTTGTACAATTGTATCCTGGTGTGCCCGTTTCAAGCGGTCCACTTACCTTGGCTCCAACAGTTTCGAACTGGCGGGCAAACCGAATTGGGTACGACTGCCCCGCCGACACGCTGAAGGTAATGGTTAAGTTGGAGGCCGACGAAAGCGCACTCAGGCTGGCCGTTGGGCCGGTGCCACTAACTCGCGAAACCATCTGCGAAGCTACTACCCCCGCCGGAGCCGTTACAACCCATGATACCGAGTTGATATGATTGACATTGATCTGGTACGTACTAGCGCCAGTTAGGGTAGCAGGCCCGGTTAAAAGTGGTTTGGCACTGCTCGCCGTTGTAAACAGGTTAGTAGGGTCGAGCCAGTCGCGTAGGCGGTTACTGGGCGAATTACCCCCATTCCAGGACGTTGACAATCGACCATATAAATCATAACGATTGGCAAGAGGGGCTCCGCAGTACGATGGCCCGCCATGCAATTGACCCACTATCCGCCGGTTGGCATTCAAAAGCGGTGAACCCGACGAACCGGGTTCTGTTACACCAAATTCGCCCCACTGTACCTGAAAATGGGTAGTACCCGTCGGGTTGATATAGTCAGTTAGGCTGGCAGTACCGGTGGCAAACGAAATCTTTTTGACATCGCCCGACGGGTGGTGAATACCCACCATGGAGCTAGGTAAAGTTGTACTTCGATCCCAACCCAGATAGGTAGGGTTAACGGCGGACGTTATCTGCTGGCGCAGTTCGAGCAGCAAAAAATCGGACTCGTTGCGCGCAGCCCGTAAATCAGCCCCACCTATGGTCAAAAAATCAACATCTTCAGCCGAGGTTGAGCAACCGGGACTTTGATACCCAAGCCGGAAAAGCCAATTTTGAATGGCCCCACTTTCGGAAGCCTCCAGCACCCCATTGTTGTTGATATCAATGCAATGAAACGCTGATAAGAAAAAGGATCGAAATTGCTGATTAATCGAGTTTACTAAACTCCCTGTACACCAACGAGTGCCGTCGGCCAGTAAAATCATGGCTACGCCATCGGCCTCCGTCTGGTATGTTGGATAGCACACCACGTTCTTTTGGCAATCGGCTGATGCTCCATAGGCTTTGGTAGCAGCTGATGGAAACGTATTCTTATAGCCGTGTACTACCCCAGCAACGTGAACTACACTTGGTGTTGACGCTCCAACTGGCTCTCGGAGTTCCAAAATTACCTCACTACCGGGCAACAGGTCGGACCAGCACTGATTGTTGGGTGAGTTTTGAGCCGCCGTAATTGGGCCAACAAGAAACGTACTATCCGCATTATAGAGCGTAAATTCGGCCCCGGTTGTCAGCCGAAACTGATCGAACAGGAGATTAACAGAATAGGCTCCGGTTGCCCGAATCCGGTATCGGACGATCGTTTGACCAATGCCTGGCAAACGGCCTCCATCGCGCTGAAGGGTGATGTTAGCTGTTTGCTTTACGCCAAACCGAAAAGGTAAACCCAGATTGGCATCCCGTTTATCTTCGGCCAGCAGCGCAGCCGCATCCACATCGGGTAGCGTCAGCGTTGGCAATCCAACCCCAACCTGGACAGACCCGCCTGCTTTATTAGCACTAATCCGGCGACTTAATACCTGCGCCTGGGCCGTAATAAATAAGCCAGAAAGTAGCCATAACGAATATAAAAAAACGTATCGTGGTCGTGAATAACACATATAGGTAACATCTCATAAGTAGGTACCCTCATAAAAACAAAACCTATGCTAATGTTAGCATGTTATTGTTGACATTTAAAAAATGGTTGAAATCAGCCTAAAAAGCCGTATATTAATTGACAAGTACTAACTGTGCTTGTCCGCTCAACGTTTTAAACCGGGGGCGGGGAACCTGTCAAAATACGCGCCAAAGTCATTTCCACGTCGATGAGACGTGAGATAATCAGATTGTATGCTACAAAAAACCAGGGGTGTTGCCCTCAGCTATATTCGCTACCGCGAAACGTCGATTATTGCCCGCGTGTACACCGAAGAATATGGGCTGCAAAGCTATATTGTCAATGGGGTGCGGTCGGCCAAAAGCAAGACCAACAAGATTGCCCTGTACCAGCCGCTGACGCTGCTGGAAATGGTGGTATATTACAAAGAAGACCGCGAGCTACACCGGATTTCGGAGGTGAAAACGAACTATCCGTTTCAGAGTTTGCCGTTCGAAGTGGCCAAGGCAAGCATGGCGATGTTCGTAACCGAAATGCTCACCAAAACGCTGAAAGAAGAAACGGGAAACCCAATGCTATTCAAGTTTCTGATGGAGTCGGTATTGTTTCTGGAAGGTGCCCGAACGAACTACGAAAATTTCCACGTCGCTTTTCTGCTTAAACTCACCAACTTTCTGGGCTTTGGTCCCGAAGACGCCCGCGAGTTCGAGAATCAACTGCGCGAAAACTCGTACCCTTTCCTACCCGACGACGATATGGACCGGGGGCTTAACGTTCTGATCCGCTACCCTTTTGGAACGCCCGCACAACTCACTCGCGGCCAGCGCAACGAACTCTTAGACGCGCTTGTGGCCTACTACCGCATCCATGTCGACTCGCTCGGCGAAGTAAAATCGCTACCGGTATTACGGGAGGTGTTGGGATAGCGTCTGACAATAGCTTCTATAAATCCATCCCCGCTCCATTAAACCGAAGCCACTGTTTGCGTTCCAGGAGGGTGGCACGCTGCGCCGGGTTGGTCATTGTCTGCTGCACATAGGCGTCGATCTGGTCGATGCCCCCCATGCCAGGCGTGTTAATGCGAAACTGGTTGATGACCTTAAAGCTGTTCCAACCGGGGTGGACAAAGTCAATGGGTTTATCCAATAATGCCAGATTCAATCGGCAAGCCATCTTTTTCTACTGGCATACGGGCTGCGTAAAAGCGCGTTTAATCGACGGATAGGCCTGCTGAATCGTCCTGTGAATACGAACAACAGCGGCATTGATTTCGCCAGTCGTTAGCTCCGTCTGAAACACTACATTCTGCGCCATCGTGATTTCTTCCGGCCCCAGATAAATTTGGTGGTTGCAATGACCAGATTGGCCGCCATGGCCGTGTAGATAGGCGTGTTTGATGATGGCACAGGGACTAAACTGATGGTACGAGTCGATGTTTATTTCGGGGATCTACCGCAACGAATAGGGGATTTGATCCAGCCAGAAACGGACATACCCACAACAACTGTTATAGATGCCATCCAATCTGGTCGGTTATAATGGAGACAACTTCTATAAATTTTGTAATTGACCTGCCGAATTCTGTAAATCATTCATCATTTATTGCCTTTACCTTTGTTCCTGTAAAAACGTGCATTCCAATGAGAACACCCCTTCATACCCGACTGATTTGTTGCTGGCTGGCCATACTGGTGCTGGTAAGCAGCACAGGCTTTGGTATGGTCGAACATTGGTGTCAGATGAGGGGCCATTCCAAAACGCTATTGGTCGTGCAAAACGGCTGCGCAAAACCTTGCACCGATAATAAAACCGACGATCAGATCGTGCCTGACTCCGGTGGTACAGCGGTCAAAAAAATGCCCTGCTGTAAAACGACAGTTTCTTACGAGCATCTTGATGTCAGTCGGTTCGTGGCTGATCAGGCTAACAACCCGGTTCTGCAACCCGCCGAATTTATTCCCAACCCGCAGTTTCGGGTCCTGCTGGCTGCTCTATTGCCCGTAGCGACTACGGCTACGGCGTTCCCCTTTGCCGACGACCCCTTGCACCAAAGCGGGCGTTCCCGGCTTATTTCCCTTTGCACCTGGCTCATTTGAGCCGCTTCTGATTAGTTACCCCTGCTGCTGAACCTCCTGTTCGGTCGGCGGAGGCATTGTGTTTGCTGTCCGGCAAGGTTGGCGCAACAACGCTTTGCCGGGCCGTCAGCCGTGGAGCGGCTTGATACCTGACAAACACCAATGGCCACCACGAGTACAGGGGAAGCCCCTACCTGCTTATGCCGTGACGTTCTGCCAACCGGCCCATGCCACGGTCTATGTGGCGGCTCAGTTGGGTACGGTGCAAAGCGTCCGCACAGATCCCTGGCGAATTTTCGATGTGCTCTGGATGCTGCACACGATGGACTATGAAGGCCGCGACGACCGGAACGCCGGACCGCATCAATAACTGGCTGCTTCGGGCCTTTTCGGTGCTGGGTCTGCTGACTGTCACATCCGGCTTTACCCTGTATTTCGTCTCCTCGTCGCGTTTCCGGCGCAAACCAAAACGGGGTCAACGGTCAATAATTACCCGAGTATAATGTTTCACTCAATAAAACCAGTACAACCAATGAAACCAATTCGAATCCTTGCAGCCGCTCTGAGTGTATCATTTTTCACACTGACTGCTTCCGCCCAAACAACCGCTCCGGCCCTGACTGCCTACTACTCAGTGAAGGATGCCCTGGTGGCCACCGACGCGGCCAAAGCCAAAATTGGTGCCACCGCTTTAGTGTCGGCACTAAGCAAGGTGGATGCCGCCAAGCTGTCGACTACCGACAAAAAAGCCCTCGCTACGGCCAAAACCAAAGCCACCGCTATTAGCAAAAGTGCCGATGTAGACGTGCAGCGGGAACAGTTTGAAGAACTTTCTCTCAGCATGATTGCACTGGCCAAGGCCACCAAACCCGCCAAAACGTTTGTGCAATTCTGCCCGATGGCGGCCAACGGACAGGGCGCGTCATGGCTGAGTGACAAGAAAGAAGTGCGGAACCCCTACTACGGCGACAAGATGCTGAAATGTGGGTCGGTGAAAGAAGAAATTTAGCAATAATCACCCCGGAAACAGTCAGGAGGCTGTTTCCGGGGCAACGGACAAACGATGGCCCTACAGGAACTCTTTATCAAAAACATGGTGTGCAGCCGCTGTATTTGGGTGGTCCGCCAGGAACTGGAACGATTGGGCTATTCGGTGGGACAGGTCGAGTTGGGACGAGTCACTATTGTGGAACCGCCCATGGATCTGACACTCATTGGCCCGGCCCTTGAACAGCACGGCTTCGCCTTGCTGACCGACAAAACGACGCGGGTAGTCAACCAGGTCAAAACGCTCATTATTGACCTGATTCAGAGTGGGCGGATTGCGGATTTGCATACGACTCTGTCCGATTATCTGGGGGAAGCGGTGGGACTGGATTACGCCCACCTGAGCCATTTGTTTTCGACGACGGAGAATCTGACCATCGAAAAGTTCTGGATTATGCAACGCATCGAGCGGGCAAAAGAACTCCTGAGCTACAATGAGATGCCCATCAGTGACATTGCCAAACAACTGGGCTACAGCAGTGTTGCCTACCTAACGAATCAGTTCAAGCAGATAACGGGCCTGACACCAGCCGCCTACCGGGGGCAAAACTCCACCGACCGAAATCCTTTAGACTGGATTTAAACCCAGACCGCCATTCAACCGATGTATCTGATGAAACGACTGATTTTTGTGTGTATCGGCTGGGGGTTCGCCCTCAACAGCGTGGCCCAGAAAACGTACTCCGAAACCGAGGTAGTCGATCTCGTATTGGCCAATAGTCCGGCGATCCGGGCGGCTGATTTGAGCATTCGCCAGAATGGGCAACTGCTGAAAGGAGCCTATTCCATCCCAAACCTCGATGTCTTTACCGATAGTCCAACGGGCGCATTTTACACCATTGGGGTGAATCAGTCGTTTCAATTACCCATGGTTTATAAACGGCAGTATGACCTGCAAAAAGGGCAAATCGGGCTGGCACAGGCCGAAAAACGCATCACCGAAAATGACATCCGGTTCCGGGTGCGCAACCTCTACCTGGCCCTGCAATACGTCGAGGCCCTGCGGCAACAGTATCAGTTGCAGGACAGTGTCTATAACCAACTGCGAATAACGGCGGGGCGGCAGTTTGTGGCCGGGCAAATCGACTACCTCGCCAAAGCCTTCGCCGAATCGCAGTCGGGTGAAGTACGGAATCAACTGGCCCAGGCAACTGCAGACGTGCAAACCATCGTTCGGCAGTTAGGGCGGCTGGCGGGTCGCAGCGAACCCATTCGGGCGGGTGGACTGGTGCGGAGCCAATCCGTTTTCGCGTTGGGTAATGCTGATTCGGTGGCGGTGGGGTTAAACCCGGCTCTGGCCTTTTTGCGCCAAACCGAAGCCATCAGCGAACAGCAGATTGGCCTGGAACACGCCCGCTCGCTGCCCGGCGTGGTGGTCGGTTATTATAATCAGGGGTCAAAAGAAACGCCTACCCAACTCCGGTTTCGGTTTGGGCTGACGCTGCCCGTCTGGTTTGGGCAATACCGCAGCCGCACTGCAGCCGCTCAAACGGGACTGCAACTGGCCCGGCAGCGCACCACGGCTCAAATTCAAACGCTGTCGGTGGATTTGCAACAGGCACAGGGCGATTTTGAGAAATTCCGGGTCTCCCTCGATTACTACGAGACCACCGGGCTTCGACAATCCGATGACCTCATTAACACGGCCCGACGACTGTTTCAGGCCGGGCAGAATGACTACGTGAGTTTTCTGCGAACCATCAACGATGCCTATGCCGTTCGGCTACGCTACCTGGATGCGCTTCGAAATTACAATCAATCATTGCTGACGATTAACTATTTAACGGGAAATCTATGAGCAAGCTAACCCCACTAGTAACCTTTCTCGGCCTGTTCATGCTGCTGGCGAACGCGCCACTGGCAATGGCCCACGGGGGTGAAGATCATGGTGCGGCAACCGCCCCCACTGGCAAGGCGATGGCTTATTTTACGAGTCAGGCTATCTCGGATAAATACGAGCTGGTGTTGCATTACGAGCCATTAGAAGCGGGCGAAACTGGCAAGTTGCGCCTGTACATCAACGAGTTCAATACCAACCGGCCCGTAGAGGGAGCCACGCTTAAACTGAGTAGCCCCGAAGAGGCCAAACTCACCATTGCCGTAAAACCAATCGGGAAAGGTATTTACGAACTGAGCGGGACGTTTCCGGCCAAAAAAACCTACTCGCTCACGGTGAGCCTGAACGCCGGGCCAGGTCCCGACTTGCTGCTGTTGCCGGGCATTGAGGTGGGCAAAGAGCTGCCGGTATCCACTGTAGCGGCTTCCGCAGCCACGCCCGCCTATTGGTACGAAAGCCCTTATGTATTGCTGGGGGGCGGATTGCTACTGGGCATGGGGCTGATGTTCTTGCTGATGCGAACCCGCAACCGGCGCGTGGTAGCGGGGGTGGTGGTGCTATTTTGTCTGTTACCAACGGCCAACTGGCAACCCGCCAAGGCCCACGGGGGCGAGGATCACGGCGCGGGAGCAAGCGGGGGAGGGGCTACGTCGAGCACGTTTGCTATCCCGAAAGAAACCCAATTTCTGTTTAACATCCTGACCCAACGACTGGTATTGGGTGAGCAGGCCCAAACCACCACCGTGGCAGGCACCGTGATTCCGTCATCAACGGGACAGGCCGTTGT
>Ga0105048_10005631_pt1 | contig 20216 bp, 20 predicted proteins | sample MAT05_FD_78382 | JGI IMG/M metagenome (GOLD analysis project Ga0105048, IMG submission 78382) | Freshwater microbial communities from Lake Fryxell liftoff mats and glacier meltwater in Antarctica - MAT-05 | ecosystem: Environmental > Aquatic > Freshwater > Ice > Liftoff microbial mat | place...
TCAATTGAACCACTTTGAACAATAGCAGTGAGTTTCGCGAACTTCATAGGAAGAACTGGAGCAGTATAGATTTTGGCTACAATTCCAGGCCTGCCCAATACGCGATAGACAGTTCCTTCTCCTCCGATCCCTACGCGGGATTGAAGCGATATTCGGCTTCCTCGAGAATCAAAGCTGGTTAACTGGGTTGCAGCCATTGTGGTACTGAATCATTGGACATAGACGTCACTCGTGATGCGTCGTGCAAGCACAAGCGTCTTGTCATCGTCTGTGCGAGCATTAATTCGATCCGAGTCTAGAAAAATCCTCAGAGACTGCTCCAACTGTGAGAGACCCTCTTCAGTTGATCCTTTGAGTGAACCAAGCGTATTTGCGAAGAACGGCGCGAACGCAGTCTGGGTTTCAAAATGAAGTGCAAGCCTCTGAAGACCGTCTGAAAAGAGCGCAACTTCATTCACGGGACGAAATCCAGTTTCAAAGGCAAGTCTCTCTTTTGCATCGGGTTGCGTCACAAAATAGGTTATGTTCTCATATTCGCCGCTCATAGGCCAAAAAATCCAACTGTAGTCCTCCGCGTCTGCGTCACGAACAACGATGGCCCCGTCACCAAGCTGGGCAAAGGCGCGATGAGAATCATCGATTACGGCAATCATCATGGTGCATGCAAATTCACTTACATCGGCCTTTAGACATTGCGAAAGAGAATGTACAAAGCCTTGTATGCGTTCGACGACCCCTTCAAAAAACGGTCGCCGCAGACTTCCCACGTCACCTCCGTTTTCAATGAATGTCGCGATCAAATCGGCGGCAATTCCGCAAGTCACTTTAGCTCCGATTGAAGAGAACTTTGCGCTCCCAGCGCCATCGGAAACGACTGAGACGAAAGTGGATTTCCCATTTCCGCTCTTGATCTCTTCCCATTGACAGAAGTCTTGGCATTCGACTCCGGTCGACAGGTGGGATTGACCCAAGACTGAAGCACCTATTGCATGCCATTGCCTTTGTTCACTCATTCGGCAGTAGCCCAACCATTTGGACCCGTCGGGTTAGAAAGCGGGACCGCGTCGCCCGGTGAAGAACGTGAGACAGAGCTAAGCGAACTGGACAACCACGAGAAGAGGTCCCGGAATCGCAGCCCGTCGAGCATGAGTGGTTCGCGAACAGAGATTTGGGACATGACGTCCATGTTTGCACCCTGGACACCAACAGCGAAAAACATGAATGACTTCTGAGATTCGCCAGATCTGACTCGTGTCGCTGCAGTCTTCCAATAGTCAGTTGGACCGCCATCAGTGATTAGGAAGACCCACGGGCGATAATAGGAGATACCTCCCTGCCGATAGGCGTCCTTCCGAGCTTCCAAGAGGTCGAGACCCGTTTCGATCGCCGCACCGATAGGTGTATCTCCTGTGATCTTCAAATATCCCGGATTGAAGTCATCGACGGTCTTGAATTCATGCACGATGGCAACCGGGCCAAACGTTACCAGCGCGACCTCGACTCTCTTGCTTGAAAGTGCATCTGCCATCAACTCATCTTTGAATTGTGTAAGTCCTTTGTTGAGCTCTTCGATTGGATTCCCTCGCATAGAACCAGATGTGTCGAGCAACAGGAGACAGGGGCATCGAGGTTCAGGATTGTCTGCAAACTCGGTGAGCGAAAACGGTACTTGATCATGCCCGACTGCCATTTTGTGGTTGTCCTATCTAAACCTCGATGGTTTCCTGATGAAGCAAATGTCCAGTGCGATTTTGGTGCGTCGTTTCGTCTCTTAGTTTCATGCACGCGGCCATCGACTACTTTCACCCAAAAGTCTAGGACCTCTGACGATGATGAACCCCGAATTTCATGGGTCAGTCAGAACAGATATGTCAACAGCTTTTGGCTTGGGCATCACCGCGGGTCTTCGTCGATTGACTATAGAATAAATCATCTTTGACTGCTGAGAATCGAGTTGTCAATATGTTAGAGCACGAGGGGGTCACAGAAGGTGCAGCACTGGAGTTAATAGGCATCGGCCGGTGAAAACAACCGTAGAGAAACCCTATTCCTTCGACTGGGAAACTGGGCGGTGCGACGATAGTGTATTTCGTTCGCACCGGATCCAGTACGCGAAAGTGACACCGCTCGATTGATGGTTGTGGCATTAACCGAATAGTCAGCGACAAGAAACAGAAGGCTTGTGCGGTCGTAAGTGTCAGCAGTCTTAATTGGAGCAAATGAAGCGCTAATACGTTGAACTGCCCATTTTCCAAAGGGTGCTTGACACCCATGCTGGAGATAGGTACATTCTTGCTCAACAACTGAATAGCCTTATCACGAGAGGTGGAGGGTAACGGCCCTGCGAAGCCCGGCAGCCTGCGAAGAGCGCAAGGTGCCAATTCCGGCAGAGATATCTGCGAGATAAGGGTATGGAGACGTTCGTCAACCCCTTGCTCAGGCACGGGGTTTTTTCGTTTCTTCCCCGGCGTCGCGATCCTGCCAGTTTCGGAATTCCGATCCGCCAGCATCGGTATCGGTTTTCGATCTCATTGAAGGTGAAAGGGAGGGGCCGCATGACGCAGGCCCAGAGTGATTCCAGTTTTGGTTCGGTTCGTTCGACCGGCCTGGCCGGCCGGCAACCGGGAGGACGACGTTTGCAGATCGTTGCCTCGTCGCCGGATGCCGTCGTCGAAGATGGGGTGTTGCGTGCTGCCGAAATCGGCGGACTTCAGCTCGAACTTGGCGGGAATCTCGATTCGGTCGCGATTGCCTATCGAACCTGGGGGCGGTTGAATGCCGCGCGCGACAACGCGGTGCTGGTACTTCACGCCCTGACCGGGGATAGTCGCGCCGGCGGCGATGGAGGATGGTGGGAACCGTTGATCGGTCCAGGCCGGGCAATCGATACTGACCGCGTATTTGTCATCTGTTCGAACATTCTCGGCGGTTGCCAGGGGAGTACCGGTCCGGCATCGGTCAACGCGCTCACGGGCCGACCGTATGGCATGCGGTTTCCACTCATTACGATCGGCGATATGGTCAACGCCCAGCGCCGCTTGATTGAGAAGCTGGGCATCACGAAAGTGATCGCAATTGGTGGATCGATTGGTGGGTTTCAGGCATTGGAGTGGGCAACGCGCCATCCCGATCTGGTGCGCGCGTCTGCTCCGCTAGCAGCCAGTGGTGCACTCGGGCCGCAGGCGATCGCCTTGAATGAGGCTGGTCGACGCGCCATTCTCGCCGATCCTGATTGGCGTGGGGGTGAGTACGCCAGCGAGGGAGTCTTCCCGGCCGAGGGGTTGGCGATCGCGCGCATGATCGCGATGGTCACCTTCCACAGCCGTGAAAGCATGGATGAGCGGTTCGGTCGGCGACAGGCGACACGGCCGAGTCTCTACCCATCCTTTGGCGGCACATTCGACGTCGAGGGTTACCTGCACTATCACGGCGCCGCGATCGTCCGCCGCTTCGATGCGAACAGCCACCTCTACCTGACGCGTGCAATGGACTTGTACGACGTGGGTCATGACGGTGGTGAGGCATTCTGGCTACGCAAAATTGCCGCGCCGATCATGTTGATGGGGATTTCGACCGATTGGCTTTATCCGGCGGACGACATTCAGGCGCTTGCCTCGCGGATCGAGGCCGAAGGCAAAGAGATCACCTACACCGCGATGACATCGCCCGACGGACACGATGCCTTCCTCAAGGAATGGGATCTCCTGACGCAATATCTCGGACCGTTCATCGATTGGGCAATGGCGGATGTCGAGCGCCCATGACGATATACGCCGATAGCCGCCCACCGCGCGGTCCGAAGGATGCGATGCCCGAGGCGACAACGATCGCGACCGTTGTCGCCGGGTAAAAGAGCGCAGAAGAGATCGGAATTTCTGTTGTGTGGCCTCAGGGTGAGGTCACAGGACACAAACGAAAGGGAAACAGAACTGTGTCGGACAAACCATTGGGATTCGAGACATTGGCGTTGCACGCGGGTCAGGAAGTGGATCCAACGACAAAGTCCCGCGCCGTACCAATCTATATGACGACCTCATATCAGTTCGATAGCCCGGATCATGCGGCCCGCCTCTTCGGCCTGCAGGAGTTCGGCAACATCTACACCCGGATCATGAATCCGACGCAGGATGTTTTCGAGAAGCGTGTGGCCGCACTCGAGGGTGGAGTCGCGGCGCTGGCATTTGCTTCCGGTCAGGCCGCCGAGACCGCGGTCATCCAGAACCTCGCCTCGGCTGGCGATGAGATCATTTCGACCACGAGTCTCTACGGTGGCACCTACAACCTCTTCGCCTACACTCTGCCAAAGCAGGGAATCACAGTGAAATTCGTCGAGCCGAATGCGGAAGCGGTCAAAGCCGCCATCACCGACAAAACCAGGGCCGTCTACTCGGAGACGCTCGGCAATCCGGATTTGCTGACACTTGATATCGAAGGCGTGGCCAAGGTTGCGCACGAGGCCGGTGTACCGCTGATCATCGACAACACCCTGGCCAGCCCGTATCTGGTCAATCCGATCAAGCACGGCGCCGATATCGTGATTCACTCCGCCACCAAGTTCATTGGTGGTCATGGCACCACTATCGGCGGTGTTGTGGTCGATGGTGGGACCTTCGACTGGAAAGCCTCGGGTCGATTCCCCGGCTTCACCGAACCTGATCCGAGCTACCATGGGCTCGTCTACAGTGATGTCTTCACCGCCGCCAACTTCGGCGCAAATATCGCGTTCATCATCAAGCTGCGCGTGCAGATTTTGCGAGACACCGGCGGTGCGATCAGCCCGTTCAATGCCTTCCTGCTCCTGCAGGGACTTGAGACCCTGCCGCTGCGGATGGAGCGTCACAGTCAGAACGCGCTTGCGGTAGCCCGCTTCCTGAGTGAGCACCCGAAGGTCTCCTGGGTCAATTACCCAGGTTTGACCACGCATCCGGCTTATGAACGCGCGAGCACTTACTTCACCCGCGGTCTCTTCGGCGCGATCGTCGGCTTTGGTGTGAAGGGGGGACTCGAGGGTGGACGCACGCTCATCAGCTCCGTGAAGCTCTTCTCGCACCTCGCGAATGTGGGCGATGCCAAGTCGCTCATCATTCACCCGGCAAGTACGACCCACTCGCAATTGTCACCGGAAGAGCAGGCCGCGACCGGTGCGACGTCGGACTACGTCCGGCTGTCCGTCGGCATCGAAACGCTCAGCGATATCATTGCTGATCTCGAACAGGCGCTCGACAACGTCTAGTTTCATCTCAGAATCGATTCGAAACAGAACGGGTGGCCAATTTGGCCGCCCGTTGTGTTTGACTGCGAAAGAACGAAAGTGAAGCGCTTCGCCGGGAGTGGCTGTTGATGGCGCATTGCGTACTGGTAGCCGGAGCATCTCACCACGCTGAAGTGACCGCTCTCCCCAACGAGACATAATCCGGGCTGAGACCGAATGGCGGAGGCAATCAAAAGCGGTCAACCAGTATGAGAAGCGATGAAGCCGAACTATGAACCGAGTCGCTGCTGTTCCTGGGCTTCCTGCGCCGGAGTTCGTTCCTCGCCACTGGAGGTGCCCTTTGCCGCCGGATTCACGCTATCCTCAGCGCCGACCCGAGGAGTGGAATCGGTCGCTGGCGCCGCCACATTAGATGTCCGCTCGACGAGCGAAAGCCACTCTTCGCGGAACCAGTGCGCCTGCCAGGGGATGCCGAGGCGGGAATTGTCGTACGGGCGGAAATCGACCAGATACTGGTGCGATGAATAGGGGCCCTGCGGATTGATCTCGGTGACGCTGCCGACCGCGCTCTCGAATCGGGATTCAGGTGAAGTGTTGTAGAGCACACTGATTCCGAGGACACCACGCTTGCTGTAGCCGCGCGGCAATTCAACCCGAATCTTGTCTCCGACGAAGAACTCCGTCATCCCGTTTGCTCCCGTTTGCGCGTTTTGCGAAGACGTCGACCAACTGCAGTCCGACTGACTTCGCGATTATATCCGAGCACGCGGCTCTCGAACCGTTTTTGGAAGAGATAGTGGAACCGAATCGTGCATTCATCGCCGGATCGTTCACGTGATGAATTCATCATCAAAACATGATGGAGAAAAGTCCCGAAATCGCAGACAATCTCGCCTGGATATGAATACGACATCGACTATCCCGCGCCGTCGCGCTCCGATCATTGCGCTGCTTGTGGCGAATGCAATCTCTATGATCGGCAACAACCTCGCCGTGGTTGCCATTCCCTGGTTTGTCCTCGAAACCACCGGAAGTGCGGCAAAGACGGGAGTTGTGGCATTTGCCACAGTTGTGCCGACGGTCGTGGCCGCGATCCTCGGCGGAGCACTTGTCGATCGTGTTGGCAACAAACGCATCAGTGTTATCGCGGATCTGGTGAGTGCGGTGACGGTTTCCATTATTCCGCTTCTGCACCGCACAATCGGCATCGAGTTCTGGCAGCTCGTTCTGCTCGTCTTTGTCGGGGCCATGCTGGACGCACCTGGGAATACGGCCCGGATGGCGATCGTACCGGAGCTGGCGGAAGCCGGCGGCATGTCGCTCGAAAAGGCGAACGGTGCGTCGCAGGCAATTCAGAGCGCCTCCATCCTGGCAGGGCCGTTGCTGGCCGGAGTGTTGATCGCCTGGCTGGGGGCGAGTGATGTGCTCTGGGTGGATGCTGCGTCGTTTGTGGTCTCCGCCAGCATCGTCTGGGTTTGTGTTCCGTCCGCGGTCGATAAGATCGTACAGGCGGGGCGTTATCTCGATGACGTCCGCGAAGGTCTCCTGTTTATCAAGCGCGACCAATTTCTGGTCGCGCTGCTCCTCGTCGGCGCGGTCGCGAACTTCGCCGGAGCGCCACTCTTTTCGGTCGTGTTGCCGGTTTATGCCCGGGAGTTCCACGGGAAGGCGACCGATCTCGGACTGATTCTCGGCGGAGTGGGCGCAGGTTCGTTGGTGGGGGCGCTCGCGTTCAGCGCCTACGGTTCGCGATTTCGGCGACGTCCGCTCGCGCTGACGCTTTCGTTCATTTCGGCTGCGCCAATCGCCATGCTCGCGCTGGACCCGCCAATTTGGGCGGCCGTGTTGATCATGGCGATCTCTGGATTCGGAGATGGCTCCGTCAATCCGCTGATCATCACGGTGATCTATGAGCGGGTGCCGGCGGTTTTGCGTGGTCGAGTGATCGGGTCGCTACTGGCGTGCATTCTTGCCGCCGCGCCATTCGGCATGTTGATCATCGGCTGGTCCATCGAACCGCTTGGCGTGGATGTCGTGATAGTCTGTGTTTCGGCGATCCTTTTGTTGGTCACCGCACTCTTTGCGCTGTCACCGGCACTCCGAAATCTGGATCCACCCGAGGAGAGTCCGGACGCTGAATCGGCCCCTGCTCAATAGGGGTACACCGCCATCGACATCCCGTCGATGGTGCCCCACATCCACACGAAGGTCGCCCATTCCATAAAGAGATAGGTGCTGTTGCCAGGATTCGAGAGAAATACGCCCTCGTCGTTATAAGCGTACGCGGTCATTACATGAGACCCGGCGAAGACGGTGTAGGTGCCATCATCCTTGTAAACGAGGCCGGTATCGCCCCACATGGCGAGCCAGGTCACGACCGGGTGACCGGCATCGAGGTGGGCTTTGAGTTCGCTCGTGTCGCCCAAACTGTAGAAGACTTCGGCGGCGAATCCGTAGTCGTTCAGAATCGGAACCATCGGCTCCGGATAGATGCCGTAGTCATCGTAATTGCCCCAGGTTCCATCGATATCGCCACGGAACCCGAAGTGCGGGTTGGGTGTCACCGGAATCGAGTTGATGAAAACCGATTCGGGGATGGGATTTCCGAATGCGCTCGTCGCAATGAATGCGGAGGCGTATTCGCAGCTGAGACTATGCTCCTGCTGGTGGGTTGGAACCCACACGTAGGCACTGTAGTCCGAGGCCGGTTCAGTGGGGACGCTCACATCCGTTGCCCCGCCGGGAATGAGCAGCCGCTCACCCGCGTATATCAAGTCTGACCAGGTCAATCCGTTGAGTTCGAGCAGCGCTTCAGGATCGACCCCCAGATACCCGGAAATCAGTTCGATCGAATCGCCCTCCTCGACCCAGTACACGCCGCTCGTCCACGGACTCGTTCCGACGCGCTCGGCCGCCATCGCGGCAGCTTCGTCGGGACTTTGCCCCTGTACGGGAATGATGATCACATCGCCCACGGTCAGATAAGGTGGGTTCGAAAGCCAACTCGAACGCAGAATGGCCTCCGGGTCTGCTCCAAACTCGGCTGCGACGCTCTCCAGCGTATCTCCTGCCCGAACCTGGTAACGATTCTGGGCCGAGACGGAGCCACCGAATCCGCTCAACAGCACGGTTGCGACCAATCCGGCCGCGATGAGCCGCTGGCGGAGTGTTACGGCTCGCTGCCTTCTTCGCAATCGCTTCGATGAGTCCGGAGTCGCCGTCTCAACCGGGGTTTCTGTTTGATTGATCGCCGCAAGATAAGATGTGTGTTCAGGTGACCCACGGCCGATCGTGCGCACATCCGGGTCGATGGATTGAAGTGTCGGTTTTTTCGTTGGCAGCGAGCAGTTCACGTACCGATTCGCATAATGGGAAACAAGACCGCAATCCCGGGATTGCAGGTGACTTGTCTGAAAGTCAGATGCTTGGTGCTGACCTTCGTAGTCCGCAACTGGAGTGGATGGCTGCAATGCAGGTAATTTCGATGCCCGGCGAAGCGGATTGACAAAGTTCATGGCGTGGCTCCCTGCGTTCAAGAGAGGATTCGCCGCGGGAAGCTCTGCCTCGTCACTGTACGTACATGATTAGAGTAATGTGCTCCGTGCGGTATTGCAACTCACTTTGTGACGGGCCGGCACGGAACTTCTCCAGTTTGACGTGATTTGCGCCTCCCCATATCATCGACTGTAGAGAGACAGCGACATTCCCATAGTTTTTATGAAGCACGACCGTCAGGATGTGACCAACCCTATGACAACCTCGCCCGATTTCGAAGTGCGGATCCCGCCATCCGATCTGCTCTTTCAACGCGATGCCTACCTGCGCACCTTTCGCGCAACAGTCGTCGCAGTTGACCCCGAGCAGCGATTGGTTGCCCTGGAGCGCACGGCATTCTTCCCCGGGGGTGGTGGCCAACCCAACGACACCGGGTGGTTCCGCCGTGATGAAGTCAACACCGTCTGGCGTGTCTCCGGCATGAAAAAGCAAGGTCCAGTTGTGTTTCACGAAATCGAGGGAAGCGACGAACTTCCCACCACCGGTGACACCGTAACTTGCGAAATCGACTGGCCGGTGCGGTATCGGTTGATGCGAACCCACACCGCCATGCATGCGCTCTGCGGAACCATCTTTCGCGACTACGGTTCTCTGGTGACCGGCGGGAACATGGGACCGGACAAAGCGAGAATGGACTTCGAAATGGAGGAGTTCACGCCAACCCGGGTCGCTGAGATCGAACGCCGGGTGAATGAGGAGTTGGGGAAGGGACGGTCGGTCAACGTCCAGATTCTCCCGCGCGATGTGGCGTTCGCCATTCCCGATCTGATCCGGACAAAAATCAATCTCCTCCCGGAGGGAATAACCGAGATTCGAACGGTCGAGATTGCAGGACTCGATCTGCAGGCCGATGGCGGCACTCATGTCGCCAACACGCGCGAGGTCGGCGGCATCAAGGTCGTCGGAACCCGTTCGAAGGGTAAGAGCAACAAACGTCTTGAAATCATTTTGACCGGCCGCGATGGCGACGAGAAATATGAGGGAACCGAATGAGTGCCGGCGACGCCTCGGAACGAACTGCCAGGACAATCACGGAACGCCGGTTGGCGAAACGGTCAGCCGTCTTCGGTCCGTCCGTCTGGAACGAGGCGTACGAACTGGTCGCGCGCTACGAGGATGTCATTTATTTCGGGAATGGAGCTCCAGCCCGGGAAATCCATCCTATCGAGCGGTTGCAGGCGGCAGCGGTCACCGCATGGGCGACTGCGCTCGACGCACTCGATTACGGTGAGGTTGCCGGATACGGACCCCTGCGGGAATTGATAGCTTCCCGGATGGCGGCGCAGAGGATCACTGCCGATCCTGAACATATTATCGTCACCAGCGGCAGTCAACAGGGAATCGACTACGTCGCGCGGCTCATGCTCGATCCGGGCGATGTCGTGGTCGTCGAGGGCCCGACCTATATCGGCGCGATGCAGGCATTCGATGCCTACGAGCCATCCTACGCGACGGTGCCGGTCGATGATGAGGGTATGGATGTCCCGGCGCTCGCGGCCATGCTGGATCGCATGGAGACGATGCCGAAGTTCGTCTACACCATCCCGACCTTTCAGAACCCGACCGGAATCACGATGACACTGGCCCGGCGGGAAGCACTGCTCGCGTTGAGTAAGGAACGCGGATTTCTTATTCTTGAAGACGATCCATATGGTGAGATCTATTTCGATCAAAAACCTGAGCTTGCGCTGCGTGCGATCGACCCGGATGTGATTTACCTTGGGACATTCTCCAAAACCATCGCCCCTGGAATCCGGGTCGGTTGGCTCGTGGCACCGCCCGATCTGATCGATATGCTCCTCATGTTGAAAGAGGCGGCCGATATCCATGGCGATCGCCTGATCATGCGGACGGTCTACCATGCCGCCGAAGGGTTTCTAGATGGACACGTTTTGAAGGCGCGAAGCGTTTACAAGGCGAGGCGGGATGCATTGATCGCCGGTCTCGAGGAATTCATGCCGCCGGGAGTGACCTGGTCGCATCCAGATGGTGGATTTTTCATCTGGGTGACGTTGCCGCACGGATTTCCGACTGATGAGCTGCTTCAACTGGCCGCCGCGCGGGGAGTCGCGTTCCTGCCCGGAGCGTGGTTTTACCCGCGAGGTGAGGCAGTTCGTACATCGCTTCGGCTCAACTTCTCGACACTGCCCGAAGAGCGAATCCGGGAGGGCGTTCGCCGGTTGGCCGGTGCGATCGGGGAGTTTCTCGCCAGGTAACGTAGCCGGCGGAAAGCGGCGACTCGTCAAAAGAGGTGTGCTACGCTCACACTTCGAACGAACCGGGGCTGTTGCTCCGGTCGCGATCTGACCGATTTCGAGGAACGATGCCAGATTTTCCGGACCAACTGCATACCGATAACCACCAGCTTTGGCTGCTGATCGGGGTCTGCTTCGCCATGATTTTCACGATCGAAGCCGTCGAACAGGCGGTTGAGGGCGCGTGGCCGCACCAACGGCGTGCGACTGGCATGGCGATGCCGGAACGACGTGCGCACCCGCTGTGGGCCATCGTCGCGCTGCTGATTTTGCCGGGAGCGGTACTCGCCGTCCTGAATCTCGCGGTCATCGCCTGGAAAGAATTGCCACGAACCGACACCCTTGTCATCGGAGGTGTACTGCTCGGCGCGGGTTGGATTATCTTCCTGCTGCACAGTCTTGATCGGCTCCGCGTGCGGAGGTTTCTTGCTGCCGCTGGACCAGCTGCGCCGTTCGTACTGGCGCTTATCCTGGTTGTCGCTGACCTGATGCTGCTTTCGGCATTCCTGGACATACGTCCTACGATTGATGCGGTTCGAGACGCGCTTCCGTCGTTCTCGGTATAGTCGTTTGCACGAACTAAAAAATAGTTGCCACTTATGGACGAATGCTGGCAGCATGGGTGCTAGGCTAGGATCCAATGAACGCCGATCGATGACCGGCGGCATAGACTGTCCACGGCATGAGCGACGACGAGAAGACATCCCAATCTGAAGTGCGCCTGATCAAGCGATCTCGAAAGCGATCGAAGGATGGCAGCGCCATGCCCTCGCATCCCTCCAGACAACGCGAGCGAGCGAGCCTCAAACCGCTGAAACCACGGCATCGACTCTGGCCCCGGCGATCAAGCGGCGGTCCCCGCCAGCCGAGTCTGTTGACACAGGAGACCTATCGCCTCTATTGGTTCAGTCGCCTGCTCGCTCAAACCGGGCAAGGCGCGCTGATCTACGGTTTGCTGATTCTCATCGTCGACCGGACCGATGCGTCGTTTTACAACTCGCTCTTTGTCATCTGCGCGATCATCCCATCCCTTGCCTTTGGGTTGCCCGCCGGCATCGTCGCGGATGCAGTTCCCCGCCGCCCCCTGATGATCGTATTGAATTTGCTCAAGTTCGTGTTTGCACTCTCCCTGATCCAACACAATCCGTCGCTGGTGGGCATTTTCGCCGCAGCGCTCGGCATCTGGACGATTCACCAGTTTTACTCCCCGGCGGAGTCCTCTTTCATGGCCACGCTGGTACCGCGGCATCGGTTCAACAACGCGCAGGCACTCTCCAATCTTGCATTGACACTCGCCCAACTGATTGGACTGGTGATTCTTGCCCCTTTGCTGCTCAAGACCGTCGGCCCACCGACGCTCTTTGCCCTCTGCGCGATGCTTTTCATGGCCTCGGCTCTGCTGCTCTTCCTGTTGCAACGACCACCGGATCTGGCCAATGTGGCGAAACCGGCTCGACTATCGCGGCTCTCACCGAAACAGATGCTTCTCAACGGCTGGAACGCCTCCCGGCACGATCCTGTCACGTACGAAGTCATCATTGACGACATTCTGGTCGGAATCGGTGCCAGTGCTCTTCTGGTCATCACCCCGCTCTATCTCAAAGGTGTGCTGAATACCGGCGCTGAAAACACGGTCTTCGTCTTTGCTCCGGCCGCGTTGGGACTTGTCATCGGCCTGCGAATGTCGTCTCGGCTCGACCGGCTGATCGGGGAGCGACGAACGGCGACACTCGGACTGATGCTCTTTGCACTCTGTGTGGGGTCGCTCGGTTTCGTTGAACAGTTGCGGGGTTTTCTCAACAATGTGCTTCATGTCCCGACCGATCGGGTCGCGGAATCGCTCGGCGTGCCGCCATTGATCCTGATCGTGATGATGTTGAGCGTGCCCGCGGGATTTGCTTCATCCGTCGTCAGCGTGTCCGCGCGTTCAGTGTTGCTTGGTCGGACGACTCCCGCGCTTCGTGGTCAGGTCGTGGCGACCCAATCGCTGCTCCAGAACATCGGCGCACTCATCCCGACGCTGCTCGCCGGTATCGCGGCGGATCTTTTTGGGGTGAAGCGCGTCGCAGTCGCAATCGCGCTGTTAATTGCCATCGGGGCGGTGGCCGCGCTTACGGTTTACCGGCCTGCCCATCACAGGTCACCAACGACGAGTATTCCAGCAAACAACGAGGTGTAAACGGTAAACCTGTCGGCTGCCGTTTATCGCAGTCAGGCTGATATCAGGCGAATACGACCCGGCGGAAGCGTTTCTTGCCGACCCGAAGCAGCATCGGATTGGTTCCGATTTCCGCCGGGGAATCGACATTCTCGATCTTTTGATCATTGATCGAGAGACCGCCCTGTTCCGCAAGTCTCCGGGTCTCACCGCGCGATGTCGTCAAACCCGCCTTGATAAAGAGATCGGCAACGGTAAACCCATCCTGAAGATCGGACTGCAGCAATTTGGTTGTCGGCAAATTCGGGTCGTCGGCCCAGCCTTCCGACCCGGTCGAATTCGAGCGTGCGAAGAGCACATTCGCGGCCGCCAGCGATTCGAGCGCCGCAGCTTCGCCGTGCGTCAGTTTCGTCGTTTCGAAGGCGAGCACACGCTTCGCCTCTCGCAGCGCTTCCCCTTCGACCGAGGTTAGTTCCACGATCTGCTCTTCGGGGAGGAAGGTGTAGAGGCGCATGAAGCGCGCGACATCAAGATCCTCGACATTTACCCAGTACTGAAAGTAGTCGTGTGGCGTCGTCATGATGGGATCGAGCCAAACCGAATTGCCTTCGGATTTGCCCATCTTTTGACCGGAGGAGGTGGTCAGTAGTGAAACAACCAGCCCGAACGCCTCCTTTGACTCGACGCGCCGGATCAAATCGACCCCGGCCACGATATTCCCCCACTGATCTGATCCGCCCATTTGAAGGGAGCAGCCGTGTGTTCGGAAGAGGTGCAGGAAGTCGTACGCCTGCACGATCCGGTAGTTGAACTCGACGAAGTTCAGCCCGGTCGTCTCCAGACGCTGTCTGTAGGTCTCGGCGGCCAGCATTTCGTTCACGGAGAAGTGGCGCCCGATATCGCGCAGGAATTCGATGTAGCGCAATTGGAGGAGCCAATCGGCATTGTTCACGAGCAACGCGGCAGGGGAACTGTCACCAAAACGACCTCCTGCGAAGTCGATGTAACGGTCGAACTGAGTAACGATCGATTTCAGATTTTGCTGAATCGTGTCGACCTCAAGCACGGCCCTGGCCGACGTCTTTCCGGACGGATCGCCGACCATGGTGGTGCCGCCGCCAGCCAGTGCGATCGGACGGTGACCGAATCGCTGGAGTGATGCCAGCATCATGATGCCGAGCAAGTGCCCGACGTGCAGAGATGGCGCGGTTGGATCGAACCCGATGTAGGTGGTGAGCACCCCGCGCTCGAATGCTGCCCGCAGCGCAGTTTCGTCGGTGATGTCCTGCACATAGCCGCGCTCGCGCAGGTAGTCGACAGGACTGAGACCGCGATTGTGGGCGATCTGCGCGGAATCAATCAGGGATGGTTGCTGCATTTCGGGATCCTCCATTTGAGCTTGGTAATTCATGTCAGACACAAAACGACCGAGGCCCGGGCCTCGGTCACAATCGATGCACGTCTGGTCAACTGGACGCAGTTAGCGTTGTCTCTCCTGACGGCATCGGGATGGAGCCACGTACAGACAGCAGCGTGCGTTGATTGCGGCCATCGCCGGAGCCATCGCGTGCTGCTGGGTTCTTTCCTCACTCAACGTATTCATGAAACATACGCTACGAGAACCCGGCAGCGGTGTCAAGCAACTGAATCCGCAAATCAGCTGCTCGTCTTGCGATCAAGCAGTCTTATCGTGTGGTGATCTATTCGATATCCGTTGCCGTCCGGTCCGACGTGGCCGCGAAAGCGACGAGAAAGTCCAGATCGAACCGGGCGGAGTTCCACGGCGCGCTAGAAGTCGCCGTTCAGGAATCCTTCAACGTACCCGGGAATCTGTGACCAATCGCCTGAATAGATCCACATTCCGCTGGCAGTCGAGTCCGCATACACCAGTTGATTGAGCGTGCCGAATGTCACCGAGTCGTTCGAGAACGAGGGTGCCGCCAGCGCCAGCGCGAGTCGCTTGGATGGGCCGAGATCGGTGCGGATCGCGTCTGCGTGATCGAAGACGATGCCCGGCAAATCCTCTGCAATATCCGGATTGCGCGCCTGCTCCAGCAATGCCCGGATCACGAGTTGTTGTCGCATCACCCGGCCGTCATCGCCATCCTGGTGGCGGGTTCGCGCGAACTCGAGCGCCTGTTCTCCGTTGAGATAGATCTCGCCGGCCGGATAGAAGATCTCCTTGTATCCGTAGTCCGTTGTCGGAAACTCGCCATCGTAGAGATCGTATGGATTGATGAGGGTTATTCCACCGAGGGCATCAACAACCTGTATGAAACCTCCAAAGGTGGTGAGCACCACGCCATCGACATCCAGTCCGAAATTCAGATTGATCGTATCTCGGACTGTGGTAGCGCCGGCTTTGAACTTGCTTCCGTTGGCCTTTGAACCGAAGTCGTAGGCCCGTGTGACCTTATCGAATCCGAATCCGGGAATTTCCATGAAGAGATCGCGCGGGATGCTGATTGCCCGCACCGTCAATTGCTGGACATCGACTCGCGCCAGGATGAGGACATCGGTGTTTTCGGGTTGATCTGCCTCCCGGGTGTCCAATCCTCCGACGACCAGAGTAAGCGGCGATCTCAGGTTGGCTGGCTCGACATCATCCTGTGCCGAGGCTCCTGCCTTGAATAGCGCGAATGGACTGGCAAATCCGGAGACGAGCAGTGCCGCCGCGCGAATCCGCATCCGACTCGACATTGAAGTAGACATAACCATAGAGATAAATCCTCCAGAAAACCGGGCATGCGAATCAGAGTGTCAACTGCGGGCGGGGATGCATTCAAAGTAGCATCGTTTCATGAAACGTCGCAAGAGCCAACGTGGTTTCGAATACGCAATTCAGATACGAACTTCACCGCTCAAGCGACAGCGTTCTCGTCGAACTGTGGAACAATGCGTTGTGCAGTTTGAAGCGATGCTATTCGGGTTGGAAAGAGGGAGAACGCACGGGCTTATGACGGCGATTGGTATCGACATCGAATTCTTGAAATCGAAAATTCGCGACGTACCCGATTTCCCGCAACCTGGCGTGCTGTTTCGCGACATTACCCCGCTGCTGGCCGATCCTGCCGCCTTCAAACTGGCAATCGATGGCATGGCGGATTCCTATCAGGGGATCAGTCATGTTGTGGCGATCGAATCACGCGGTTTTATTCTCGGCGCACCGCTCGCGTACAGCATCGATGCCGGATTGATCCTCGTGCGGAAGAGCGGGAAGCTGCCCTCTCACACGATTCGTGAGAACTATGGTCTGGAATATGGCACCAGCACGGTTGAAATGCACACCGATGCCATCAAACCGGGCGAACGTGTGCTCATCGTCGACGATGTCCTGGCAACCGGTGGTACGCTACGGGCTGCAGCGAATCTCGTCGAACGACTCGGCGCGACGGTTGCAGGTATCAGTCTATTGATCGAGTTGAGCTTTCTAGGAGGGCGTGAACAGCTCAGGGAATATGATGTTTCCAGCCTGATCACGTACTGATCGACAGGGATTCCTGTTCCGGAGTGTTCCCGGACCTTGGCGTTTTGCCAAGTTGCGGTACACTATTCCGGTTTGGATCGCTATAGAGGAGCATTTGTAGACGTATGGATAACAATCAGGGTCCCCGCGGGGCGGCCGACGGCGGTCGCGATGGCGGTGGTGAACGATCTTCCCGGTTCGGAGCAGGCGGTGGCGGCGGTCGCGGTGGCGATGGCGGCGAGCGCTCCGGCGGTTTCCGTGGTCGTGGTGGCGGTGGCGCCGGTGGACGACGTGGCGGTCCTGCGCGACGCAAGCAGCCGATCTTTGCCGACAACGAAGTTGTCGATTACAAGGACATTCCTCGATTGCGTCTCGCAATCGACGAGCGAGGCAAGATTCTTCCAAGACGGAAGACACATTGCTCGGCCGGCATTCAGCGCCAGTTGACCATTGCGATCAAGCGCGCGCGGCATCTTTCCTTGCTGCCGTTTGTTCCGGTTGACAAGCGCCGGTAAGTTTGCCTGAACAATACGTCGCATGCTCAGCCCGGCGGGGATTCCCCGCCGGGCTTTTGCACGTTCGCGAAGCCAGTTTTGTCATTTGTCAGAAACTGAGTATGCGTCGCCCCATTCGGGGGTGTAGACCCCGAATTCAATGCATGAAGCCAGCTAAAGTATGGCTGGCTTCCAGGCAGCAGCGGGTTTCGAAAGTGTCTCCGAGCCTGAATGTTCCATGCGAATGAACCTGAACGAATCTGTAAAGATCGAGCGGTCCTTGAACGGCGAACGGGTGCACCTACATGGTCGAACCTGATGTCTCTCGGCAAACCGCAGGAACGTAGCGGCCGTTAGGCTCATGGCATTGCCGTGACTACTCCGTGAACACAACGCTCCGATGCGGGCACCGAGTTTCAGATCTCCCGCATGTGATGCGACTTCGAGCCGGAAACGGCACCCACGTTTCCCTGCAAGGAGAGGCCCGTTCTCCTCGAACCTTGACAGGTGAGCATGGTGCCGATTCGGTTCAAGGCCGGTGAGTGCATGCCACGAAGAACGAACGTTCTTTTATAAGTTGTCCTAATTCGGGGCCTCCGGGGTCAGCACTCAAGCGGCAACCTTGAGCGCAGGGAAAAGTGACAGCCGTCACGATGATGGACGCCATTCAAAGACTTGCACCGACGTGCCAGGACGAACCTCGATCTGCTGTGCCGGAGTAAACCCTTCACTCAAGTAGGACACCAGGCGCCGATCACCTCCTGCCCAGCATTCGACTCTCAGGAGGTTGATACCTTCGGACACGGTGAGTTGTCGCGCTTCCTCGATCAAGCAGTGACCGATCTTTTTGCCGCGATATGCCGTTGAGGAGAGAAGAAGTTTGGGATAGCGCTCCGGTTCGTCAATCGTTGGCACATAGGGCATAGGATGATCAGTCACCACACTCGCGCCGACGACATCGCCATCAATCTCTCCGACTGTAACGACTCCGATCGAGAGCAAGTCGCTGACGAAGTCAATATGTTTCGGGCTCGCAGACCACGGTTCATTCCCCCACTGAGTTCAGCGGCCCTGTTCGACAAGCCAGACGATGTTGGCATCAAAGAGCGCAAACGCGGCTTCCGTGTCTTCGTTCGACCCTGTTCTGAATTGCGCCCCTGAAATCCTCCTGTTGAATCGGATGGTACCGCGCGAAGCCAGCCAGAAAGGGGATCAGTTCTATGAGTAGCTCACGTTCTTCGCCACCGCAGTCCTCATTCTGAAGAATGGTGGAGACTGAACCACCGAAGTACAGCTGCAATTGGTTGAGGTGCGGCTCTAATCCTGCTGTTGTTGCGGAAAGCGATCACCAACCAGATTGAGTTCGATTTCGTATTCCAGGTACGCCTTCAACCCGGCCAGTACGATCGTGAACCCCTCGGTGGAATCGATCACCTGCGCCACGATTTCGTCATCATTGCCCGTGAAACCAGAATTGGAGGTGCTGACGAAGGTCGCCGAATCGCTGTGAGGCGTGAAGGTCCATTGGACCGTCGTCTGACCATTCGCGCCGGGCCACTCGATGAGAATTCGTCGATTCGGTTCAATCGCCTTCACCGCGATCTCGGCAGAGACCCCGTATCTTCCCCATTCTCAGGCGACTGTCGAGCCCTCGACCAATCGACCACTTCCGTTGGTAAACCAGAAGAGCGACGTAATCGCGGGGTCGACAAGCGCCTCGAAGACCTCATCGATTGGTTTGCGAATCAGCATTTCCGCTTTGGCGACTGGTCGTTGACTGATCGGCATCCGGCAGTTCCTGTCATTTGCCGGTTGTCGCCAGACGGTCGGGAACCGGCAGCTTCAATTCATGCACCCCAGGTTTTGGCGAAAACCCGCAACCAGTTCTGGTAGGCGATCTTCTTCAACGCGGCGTCGTCATATCCGCGCGTTCGCAACTCGGCCGTGATTCCGGGCAAACCGGCGGCGTCTTTGAGATCCGAAGGCATCACCGCGCCGTCGAAGTCCGAACCGAGCGCAACGTGATCGATTCCCATGCGGCTGACCATGTACTCCAGGTGATCAACGATCACGGTCAGCGAGGTCTCGCTCGCAATGCTCGATCCGGTTGGATTGAGGAAGCCGACGTGGAAGTTAACCCCGACCACACCTTCCGAATCGCGCACGGCATCGAGTTGCTTATCAGTCAGGTTTCGGGACGACGGGCAGATCGCGTGAACACCGCAGTGGGTCGCGACGAGGGGATCTTCCGACCGATCAGCGACATCCCAGAACCCTTTTTCGTTGAGGTGGGAGAGATCGACCACGATACCGAGTCGGTTGCATGCCCGCACCAGGGCTTTGCCGGCGTCGGTCAGCCCGGGTCCGGTATCCGGCGACGAGGGAAACTGGAATGGCACCCCGTGACCGAAGATGTTCGACCGTGACCAAACGAGCCCGAGCGATCGCAACCCTGCCTGATAAAAGACCTCGAGCGAATCAAGCCCCTCATCAATCGGTTCAGCACCTTCGATGTGAAGTTCCATTGCAAAGGTGCCGCTATCGATGGCGGACTGCATCTCGGCCGCCGTGCGGACGATTGTGACCTGTCCGTGGGACGCGGCCTCGACGCGCAATAGCGCGGCGATCGAACTCAAGGCGTAACTCTGGGCATACTCCGTTCCCATCATCGGTGGCAGGGAATCGACCGAACTGTACGCGCTGACATTCGGGTCGTCCGGATCGACATGAACACTTGGGTCCGGCACCCAGACCGCGAAAAAGCCGCCTGCCATTCCTCCCGCTTTCGCTCGCGGCAGATCGACATGGCCAACATCACTCTTTTCAAAAAAAGAGCGACCCGATTCTCTCAGGCTCAAAACGGTGTCATTGTGTCCATCGAAATAGGGAATGAGTTGATCGCTCACCGGTCCTCCTTGCACGTTCTCGACAGTCGCATCCGCGCCGATCTTTGGCCCTCAATGCATTGGTCTGGGTATCATGCACCAAACGCCGTGCCTTCGTGGCGGCGAAAAATCGGACAAGCGATAGACCAGTTGCCGCTGATTCGCCGACAGCGGTTCTCAAGCACAGGCAA
>Ga0105048_10005635_pt1 | contig 20210 bp, 18 predicted proteins | sample MAT05_FD_78382 | JGI IMG/M metagenome (GOLD analysis project Ga0105048, IMG submission 78382) | Freshwater microbial communities from Lake Fryxell liftoff mats and glacier meltwater in Antarctica - MAT-05 | ecosystem: Environmental > Aquatic > Freshwater > Ice > Liftoff microbial mat | place...
CAATAGCCAACGTTGCCGCCGATGGAAACGAAAACGCGACCGTTACGGAAGTCAGCGGCAACGGATGACAGAGAGGAATCAGATCGGCCGTCCTCTTCGCTCCCATGATGCCCGCGAGCCGGGCAACTTCGAGCACGTCCCCTTTGGCGAAGTCCCGCGCCCGAATGCGCGCCAGCGTCTCCGGCAGCATCCGCACAACGCCGGATGCAGTCGCAGACCGCTGCGTCTCCGCCTTGGCCGAGACATCGACCATGCGGGACGCGCCGGTTTCATCGAAGTGAGTGAGGGGATTCATGACGGTACCGGTGGCTGAGATCCGAGGCCGACTCGATAGCGCAGACAGGCGTGGAGATGCTGGAGATCGGCGGGGACCTGGTCGTTATCGGCCTGCCGACGGCCGATGGCTTTGGCGAAAGTCAGATCGTGGACTGAAGGCTGTGCTTGTGGAGTATTCCGAGGAGGCTGATAGTTAAAGTCACGGATTGCACGAAATAGTTCCTTACCAGAAAACTTCTTAATCCAGCTCCCATTGGCCAGATGTTGTTGATAAGTGCTGAGGCTTGCGGCAAGTGCATCAGTTACAGCTTTCGGATTCGACCACTCTGAAACAACTTTAGGCAGTTCTCCAAACCACTTCGAATTTAATATACAATCTGATGCTGAAGAGATATCAGTGATTTGTGAGGGTTTCGGGTCGTCCGGGAACACGGTCAGAAATGCCTGACGCAACTGCTGTCTCACTTTTTTACACGCCAGCCAACACAACTGATCCGCTGCTCGAGCCGAAAGTATGGCGGAAATGTCCTCCTTTGTGCGTTTGTGATTCTGCAAGCCGCAACCGAACACAGCTGGCGCGTCCAGCATATGGTTCCCGCACTCATGCCGGGGCAAAGTAACACTTTCGAGGAAAAATTTCTGGAACGAATATACCGAGTCGTAGATCTTCGTGGAATGCGTCGCGACGATGAGTTGCACCTTCGGCAACAGCCGTTGGATGGCCAGCATCAGCAGGCCGTGCCATTGCGGGTCGAGGTGGAGTTCCGGTTCGTCGATGATGACTACGCCTTCTTCGAAACCAACCATCAACAGGCCGCCGAAGAAGCCGAGCAGTTCCATTTGGCCGAAACTGAGTCGATCCACAGAGAGTTTGGTGCCGTCCGATGATTTGAGAAACAGATCAAAGCCGGAATCGGGGTTCGCATCGAACGGCTCAACGACGAATTCGTATCCCGGCCCATCATGAAACAATGCCCAATTGTTGTTCAACAGCTTCAGCTTGCGGGCGTAGTCCGGCTCGGTTTCCGGCGAAGGACTCGCCATCAGAGCGTGAGCCTTGCTGTTGATGAAGTGCTGTTTGATCTGCCAAACTCGATTTTCGTCGATGTCCTCCGGCGGCTTGCCGTTTCCGCCGGACGTGATCGAGAGCGGACCGATGAGTTTCTGCGTGCGGCCGGAGCTGAAGTACATCATGTGGATGTACTCAGTCTTATTTTTGACGACCGGCAACTTGTTGATCCGCTCGCATCGCTGAGAAACAGAAAGTATCTGGTCGTGCCGTTGCAACGAAATGTCGATTTCCCAGTACTTCATTCCGGACTGAACGGAGTTTACACTCTTCGACCCTTGAATGCGTCCCTCATAACCCAGCGCAAGCAGGCACGCTTCCAGCACGGCGGTTTTGCCGCAGCCGTTGGGGCCTGCGATGACCACGATCTCCGAAGGGCCGTCATCGGCTCCGGTGAAGTCGAGCGTGAGGTCCTCGATGTTGCGAAAATTGCGGATCTCGATGGTGCGAATGCCGACCGGGATTTTCGGAGTTTGCATGGTGATGCTCCTCGACGCTGCATGAACCTACGTCGTCGTCATTGTACCGAATCAGCCTCGGCTGATCTTCAATCGGGCCGCGGGTTGGCCGTCGGGACCGCGGGGTGGTGGAAGTTCCTCGGCTCCGCCGAAGTTGGGTGGCGGTGTCGGGATGGTCGGCACGGGTGTCGGTGGGATCGGGCCGCGGTTGGGCAGGCCGGGAAGCGGGCGGACGGTTACGTCCTTGTCGGCTTCGTAGCTGGTGCCGTCGAGGGTGGTGAAGCGGACGGCGATTCGGAGGCGGTCGCTGGTTGGGGCCTTGTCCCATTGCAACGGGATGAAATAGCCGTTGCTCAGCAGGCCGCTTTTCCAGGCTCGGCGAAGCTGATCGGGTGTCACGTCCCACTGGCCGATTTGCGTTTTCAACCCCTGGCGGTTGATCTCGAAGGCGCCCACGCTCACTTTCCCGGGCACCTTGACGATGGTGCCGTCCGGATCGTTCGGGGCGACGACAACCATCAGCGATTCATCGCCGGGCTGATTGTCGTCGTCGACGCCGCCGGTGCCGTTGCCCAGCGCGATGTCCCGCAGCGGCAACATCGGGGCGGCGTTGTCGATACCGGGGCGTTGGGCAAAGGTCGGATCGGCCCAGATGCCTGCCGGTTGCCGCTGATAGGTTTGAGTCAGCAGTCGAAGGTGCGTGAGTTCGGAGCGGGCTTCGGTCAGTTCGCGTTCGCGGGTTCGCAGTTCGGCTTCGAGGAGGTCGTAGTGCTTGTCGTTGCCGGTGAGGTTGCCGAGTTTGCAGCCGGACGCGGCCATCAACAGTGCCGGCAACAGAAAAACGAGTCGAAGCGCTCGGAGTTGCTCCGGGCGCTTCGACTCGTTCGCAGATGGCTTCGCCGTGGGCATTCCGTTGCCGGCGTGAGACGCCGAACTACTCCTTGTTGGCCAGTCCGATGCCGCCTGCGGGCATCTTTTCGAGCATGTGGTCGATCAGGCCATAATCCTTGGCTTCCGTCGCGGACATGTAATTGTCGCGGTCGGTATCTTTTTCGAGTTCTTCCAAACTGCGCCCGGTGTGCTTCTTCATGATCTCGTTCATGTTGCGCTTCGTCCGCAGAAACTCCTTGAGATAAATCTGAACTTCCGTGGAAGTCCCTTCATAACCGGCACTCGGCTGGTGGATCATGATCCGGGCATTGGGCAGCGCGAACCGCTTGCCGGCCGCACCGGCCGTCAACAAGGCGGCACCCATGCTGGCCGCCATGCCGACGCAGTAGGTTGCGACGTCGCAGGTGATGAACTGCATCGTATCGTAGATGCCCAACCCCGCGGAGATGCTGCCGCCGGGGCTGTTGATGTACATGTGGATGTCGGCCTTGGGATCCTGCGACTGCAACAGCAGCAGTTGGGCGACGATGGCGTTGGCCATTTCGTCCCGCACTTGCCCCTGCAGAAAGATGATCCGGTCCTTGAGCAGGCGCGAATAGATGTCGTACACCCGTTCGTCGCGGCCGTTGCTCTCGATGACGTAGGGAACAGATGCCATGAAAAACCCCTCCTTACGGGGCAAAGTTCAGGCCGCTCCTGTTTATCGGCGGCCGGGGTTCGTTGTCGTGACGGTCATCGGCCGAGCTTCAGGCATCGGCCGAGGTGCGGTTGCGGTTGTGCGGATTGGTCAAGTACGGAAGATATCCGTTCGCGATGTCGTCGAGACAGATGCCGAATCGCGATTCAACTCGACTGTTCAAACTTTTCTTTGCGGTCTTCATGGTGAAACTCCCACTCAATCCACGGTACCGATGCCCTTGCCCGGCTTGAGGAGGACGTCGTCGATCAGGCCGAATTCCTTGGCTTCCATCGCGTTGAAGTAGCGGTCGCGTTGGCTTTCACGGTCGATCGTTTCCGCCGTCTGGCCGGTGTGGAAGGCGAGGATTTTGTTGAGTCGATCGTGTTCCTTGATCATCTCGCGGGCTTGAATCTCGATGTCCGAAATCTGACCGCCGATCTGTCCGGAGGGTTGATGAATCATGATCTTGGCATTCGGCAACGAGTAGCGCTTGCCCTTGGTGCCGGCGGCAACCAGCACCGCGGCCATGCTCGCGGCCAGGCCCATGCAGTAGGTGTTCACCGGGCATTCCAGGAACTGCATCGTGTCGTACAGCGCCAGGCCGGCGCTGACCGAACCGCCGGGGCTGTTGATGTACAAGTGAATGTCCGCGGTCTTGTTTTCGGTCACCAGATACAGCATCCGCTGGATCGTCAGGTTCACCAGATAGTCGGTAATGACGCCGTTGGTGCCGTTGTCCGGCGAACTGCCGAGGAAGATGATGCGGTTGTCGAGCAACAGTTCCGAGAGCGTCATCGTCCGTTGGCGGGCGTAGTTGCCGCCGCGCTGCATGACCGGCCCGAGCGGACCGGGCATGCCGAAGACCGTGCCGGTCGGCATCGGAGCAGCATCGCCGTCTGAGGTGTCGAACATGAGTCGAGTGCCCTTCCTACGAAAAAACCGAACGGAAGGCACGACGCCTTCCGTTCGGCGGATTGGTCGTCTGGATTCAGTCTACGCGGCGCGTCAATGCCCGCGTGGTCCGTTTACTCCGCGGCGGCGGCCGGGAGTTCCGGGGCCGTATCCTTGACCACGTCGGCGTCGGCGGTGGCGATTTCGCCCTCTTCGCGCTTCAGTGGGCTGTACTCGTATTCCTCGAAGGTCGCCGTGGCGAGCACCTGATCCAGCGCCTTGCGTTCGAGCATCTCGGTGGCCAAGGCCTCCATCAGGTCGTCCCGTTCCATGCGGGCGCGGACCTTGCGGGGGCTTTCGTTCTGTTGATCGGCGATGTTGTCGATTTCCGCGTCGATGTCGTCGTCCTCGATTTCGATCTTCTCGAGTTCGGCGATCTTTTGCAGCACGAAGTGCTCGGACAGTGCGGCGGCGGTGCTGCGGACGGCGTCCTGTTCCATAACGCGGCGGCGGCCGACGATCTGGTCGTCGCTCATGCCGGCCGAGCGCATCTCCACGAAGCGGCGTTGCAGCGTCTTGCGGGCCTGGCGGGTGAGCAGGTCTTGCGGCAGGTCCCACTTGGCATCCTTGGCGAGCAGTTCCATCACGCTCTCCCGGGCGACGTTGCGCTGGGTGTAATCCATCAGGCGATTGAGCCGCGTGCGCACGTGTTCCTCGAACTGGGCCTCGTTGCGGACGCCGAATTTTTCGAGCAGTTCGGGTGTCAGCTCCGGCTGGCGGATCGTCTTGATTTCCTTGATCGTGAACGCAGCCTGCACGTCGGCACCGCGCAGGGCGGACGAATTGAGTTCCTGAGACAATGTGATCGAGACGGCGCGGGTTTCGCCGACTTTGGCTCCGAGCATCTGCTTGCCGAAGTCCGCGGCGACACCGTCCTGGAGGGCGAGCTGCTTCTGCACCTTGAGTTGAATCTCGGCGACGCGGTTGAGTTCCTTGCCGTCCCGGCTGATGACGGCGTCGGCCGTGATCATGTCGTCCATGGCCACGGCGACATCGACACCATCCTTGGGAACAATTCGGCCGTGCGGAGCGAGAATCCGACGCGACTCGGCGGCGACTTCCTCATCCGTGAACGTGTGCGTCGGCTTGCGGATCTTCAGGTTCTTGTAGTCCGGGAGGTCGAACTCGGGCCGGACTTCGATGCGGAACTCGTACACCATCGGGCCATCGTCCGGGATGAAGACCGAGCCGGGATCGAGTTCGGGCGGGCTGAGCGGGCTGAGCGTCTGCTCTTCGGCGAGTTGTTCGAGCGAGACCATCAGGATCTCGGTCTTGACCTCGGCGAGGACTTCCTTGAAATACTTGCGTTCGATGATCTTCCGCGGCGCCTTGCCGGGGCGGAACCCGGGGACCTGCGTCGGTGAGTTCACCATGAGTTCTCTGTACTTTTCCTCGATGCGGGCATCGATGGCACCGCGATGAATCGTGACGCGGACATGCTTCTTGCACGGGCCGGCATCGCTGATCACGACGTCCTGCGGCAGCTTGACCAACTCGGGCTCGGCACCGACCTCGGCCGCGAATTCGGCGATGGAACCCGCTTCGGCCAACGCCGTGCCGCCGGTGGTGGTTTCGTCGGTCATCGTTCAACTCCTCGGATCCGGTGAAATGTTTGCATGAGTCAATTTAGCGGGTTCGTGAAAACGCAGAAGCCGAGAAACGGTTCCGGGGCAAGCGGTTTCCCGCCGACCAACCCGGCCGCCTCCCGGCTCCATCGTTCTTCAGAGATCGTTCGCCGAAATTCGTCAATCCATCCAGAGCGGGTGATGGGACTTGAACCCACGACAACCTCGTTGGCAACGAGGTACTCTACCACTGAGTTACACCCGCATTCTTCATAGGAATCGTAAACGCTTCCCGTCCGCTTTCAAGCCCAAGGCCTCCGATTTTGCCTCCCGTTCATTTCTCCAGCGTTTCGGTGTAGCGACTCTCGAAGCGAAACTTCGACCCCTCGCCCTGATGCTTGTCGATCTCCCGTTCAATCGCCAGCTTCGCCCCGACATAGGAACCGTCCGCGGCGTTCCAGAACACTTCGCCGGACCAGAGCACGGGAATCAGAGGCGGCAATTCGGCTGCATCCTTCGGTTCCGCCTTCAGCTTCGTCTCCATCCCGAAGACCGTTAGGCCATTCGCGGCGGGTTTGGACGAAAAAGTCTGAATGAAGTCATACTTTTCGCCGGTGCCCGCAGGCGATTTCATCTCGAAGGTCCGCTCCCAGGTTTGCCCCGGCAACGGCTTGTTCCGTGGAAAGACGATGCGAAACGGCAACTCCTGATTGAGGCGCTCGGCCGCAGTCGGGTTCGCGCCTTTGGCCTCTGTGATCCGGCCCAACTCATCCATGCCGATGGTGAGGATGACTTTGTTCAGGAATGCGGCCGTGGCGGCCTTGCCTTCCTCGGTACCGCTGTCGATGACGGTGCGATCGATGGTCGGCTTGCCGTCCTTGTCCTTCGGCCCGTTGCGGGCGATCGAGTTCTTCATCGAGGTGATCGTCAACTCAAGGGCTGCAATATTCTCCGGCGACACGGTCTTGACCGTCCAGAGTTTGCGAAGGTCGAGTTTGTTCACCGTCATCGACGTGGTGGGCTGGTTGTCTTCAATCGTCGTCTCGACCACCGTGGTCTGCTGCTCGACGACATAGGCGAGTCGCTGTCCGGCGACGAACTTGAACCGCGGTGGTGTCTGAGCCGAGGCGCCCGAGACGACGAGAAACAGGGCCAGGAGAGTTAGTCGAAGCATGGTGTGCGAATCCTCGAACTGTCACTTTCGATCCGACCGGATGGAAACTGCTCAGCTTCAACCGGCCGCGCTGAGCACGGGTTTCGGGAACAGACTCCGGTCGACGACGATGTTGCCGTGGACCATGCGAACCACGCGGTCGGCTTGGGCTGCGATTTCCAGGTTGTGCGTCACCATCACCACAGTGACGTCGTCTTCCCGATTCAGGTTCTTCAGAAGCCGCACGATGGTGCCTCCGCTTTCGGTATCCAAGTTGCCGGTCGGCTCGTCGGCCAGCAGAACTTTGGGCGACCGGAGCAAGGCCCGAGCCACCGCGGCACGTTGCATCTCGCCGCCGGAGAGTTCGCGCGGCTTGTGCGTCAGTCGGTGCCCGAGGCCGACGCGGTGGAGCAACGCGGTCGCCCGACGCTTCCATTCGCGTCGCGTCTGCATCCACCCCATCATCGATTCCGCGATGTAGGCCGGCATCAGGACGTTGTCCAACGTGCTGAGTTCCGGGAGCAGATGGTAGAACTGGAAAATGAAGCCGAAGGTTTCGTTCCGCAGGCGGTCGCGCTCGCGGCCGCGCGCTGTGTCGATCCGCTTACCGTCGAGCGTGATGCTGCCTTGGTCGGGTGAGTCGAGTGTGCCCAGCAGATGCATCAAGGTGCTCTTGCCGGAGCCGGACGCACCCACGACCGCGAGAAATTCGCCGTCGTCGATGTCGACCGTCAGCCCTTGCAGCACCTGCACGCTCTCGGCGTGGCGGCGATAGCTTTTGAAGACGTTGTGCGCGCTGAGCATCCCTGCTTCTCCGTGATCAACCGTGTGAATTTACTCGAAGCGCAAGGCCCGCACCGGGTTCAGCCGGGCCGCCCGAATCGCGGGCAACACACTGAAGACGATGGAAGTACCGACGGCGCCGATGTTGACCGCGGCGAGCATGACACCTTCGATGTTGGTCGGGATCTTGTCGAAGTAATAGATGCCGCGATCGAAGATCTGCCTGCCGGAGATCATCGTCAGCACTTCCTCGATCTCGTTGATGTAGGTCGTGAGCAGATACCCCAGCAGGGTACCGAGCAGGCTGCCGATCAGGCCGAGGGTGAAGCCGTAACTCAGGAAGATCGTCATGATCCCCCGGCTCGACGCACCCAGCGACTTCAGGACACCGATGTCCCGCGTCTTCTCGGCAACGATCATCGAGAAGATCGCCAGCACACTGAAGCCGGAGACGCCGACGATCAGGAACAGGAGAATGTTGAGGATGCTGCGCTCGATCTCGATCGCTTCGAGCAGCGGCCCTTGGTGTTGCTGCCACGAACGCACTTGGGCTTCACCCGGCTGAAAGAGTTTCTGCAGTTCCGGGATGATGACTTCGTGCACGAGCTTTTCGTCCGCGGCCGCTTCGGGCTTGAGGCGGATTTGGATGTTGTTGACGCGGTCGCCCATCGCCCGAAGTTGCTGAAGTTCACTTCGCGGGATGTAGACGAACGAGCTGTCGTATTCGCTCATCTCGCAGTGGAAGTAGTCGGCGACGACAAAGGTGCTGTAGACCGGCTTCATCCCCGTCGAGCCGACCGTGGCCAGGAAAACGTCGTCCCCTTCGGCGAGGAGTTTGATTTCTTCGGTGATGCCCGTTTCCGGATCCTTGTAGCGGTAGTGCGCCAGCGAGTACCCGAGGATCACGCCCGACAGACGCGGCGGCGGACCGGCGGGTACTTCCGGTGCGGGGATGATCGGCATGGGCGGTACGACGATGCCGACTTCGCGGAACGCGGATGCACTCAACGGCGGCGATACGACGACGACTTTGGGCGTGTCCGCCGGCGGGATGATGTTCGGCGGGACGAAGGCGTTCGGCCGCGGCTGTTCGGTAGGATCCCAATCGCCAAGCCAGCGATGGTAGTTCATCCGGTCGCGCGCTTCGGCCGTGAGATCGAAATTGGGCTTGTCGACGTTGCGTTGCCGCTTGAGGTATTCCTTGAATCGGCCGACCTTGGCGTGGTCTTCCGGATCGATGCCGATGAGCTTGACGTGCTTCATGATCGGGATCTTGTTGCCGCGGCGATCGCGGGCGTAAAACTGCAGAAGCGCCATGACTTCGACCGTCGGCGCGGTCGCCTCGACATGCTTACCGACCGGCGAGGCCTGAATCGCCGCGTTGATTTCGTCCGCGGACATCTCGAAGCCGCCCGAGCGGTCGGTCTCGATGACGACGTCCGAGAGCACGCCGTGCAGGCGATCCATGAGCTTATTGCTGAAGCCGCTCATGACGCTGTTGACGACGATCAGCGTCGCAACGCCGAGCATGACGGACACGATGCAGACGAACGCGAGATAACGCGTGCGGAGGTACTTCAGGCAAAGCAGAAATTTATACACGGGATCCATCCCGAAGCGTGAAGCGGCGTGAATTGGAGAGGTTGTAACAAATGCCGAAGGGCCTGGGAATACCAAACCGAAACGCTTTGGCCATGACTGGACTGTCGCGCTGCGCTGATCATCACATCCCCGCTCAGGGCAGCTTGCAGACGGTCACGAAGAAAGCACCGCAGCGGTCGGCGGGGCCTTCGGTGAACCAGGCTTTCAGAGTGGTTTTCCCCTTCGGCAAAGTCAGTTCCAACTTCGCGGATCGTTCGCTCGCCTTGGCCGGGCCATCGGCTTGGATGCCCGCGATCTGCACCTTGATGCCATCAATGCCCGGGAAGGATTTGACCGGCGACTTTAGGTTGTAGGCCGGGGCGCGGTCGTCCCCTTCGTAGGTCGCCCCCAAGGCCTTGCCGCTGAATTCCGGCCAGCGACGGAGCACGAATTCGTAACGGCCCGCGGTTTCGACTTGCACGTGCCAGCGGCCGCCGTTCGGCCCACCGACGGCGGTGCGGACGAAGCCGGTGTTGTCCGCATAGACGTTCTCCCAGTCCGCACTCGTGAGTTCGACGACGGGTTGCTGCTTCGCACCCAAACTGATCGGCACGAAGTCGTCGAGCATGTTGGACACGCTTTGCCACCAACCGTCGTAATGATCGGTCATCGCGGCGACGACGTTGGGATGTTCCGCCGCGATGTTCCTCGTTTGAGAGCGGTCGGCGACAACATCGTACAACTCGACGCCGTTGACAAGCCGCCACTGCTTCCAGATCACGCAGGCGTCTGCCTTCTTGGGAACCTGGCCGTACTGCACGACGAATTTGCGGTCCTCAAGTTTCTCCGTTGCCCCAGTCAGCAGGCCCGCCAGACTGATACCGGCATACCATGCGGTGTCCTGTCGGTCGAACTTCGGCTTCGTTTCAAATCCGCAGAGTTCCGCAAAGGTCGGCAGCAGGTCGGTGTTCTGGGTCGGCACGTCAATGTCCCTGGCTTTCCCGAGGTTTCCGCCCGGCCGGCGAACCCAGCAGGGCACCCGGTGACCACCTTCGTAGTTGGTAGTCTTGCCGCCGCGCAGACCGGCGTTGAATGTCTTTACGCCCGCGGTTCCGCCGTTGTCCGTCATGAAGACGACGATGGTGTTTTCCCGCAGCCCACTCTCCGTCAGGAATCGCTCGAGTTGCCCGAAGCGCTGATCCAAGTGTGCGATCATACCGAAGAACGCGGCCGGGCCTTTACCTTCGTAAGGCTTGGCGAACTCGGGCTTGTCCACAAACGGCGCATGGGGCGCGTTGGTCGGAAGGTAGCAGAAGAACGGTTCTTTGCGGTCTCGTCGTTCCCCCATCCATGCGGTAGCCCGGTCGAACCAATGGTCGGTGCAGTGGCCGACGGATTTTTTCTCCGAACCATTGTGGAAATAGCGACCATCGAACAGCGGCGTGCCGAATTCCTGCGTCGAATCACGCAACCCCCAGCCGAGGTGATACGCCGATTCCTGAAAGCCCTTGTCGATCGGCCGATGCGGGTAGCTGTCCCCCAAATGCCACTTGCCGAAGAGGCCCGTCTTGTAACCGTTGGCCGCGAACAATTCGGGCATCGTCGCCAAACCCGGCCGCAGGAAAGTCCGTCCGGCGGTCACGCTGGTTGCTCCGTTGCGAAGGGCCGCGAGGCCGGTCATCAACTGACCGCGCGTCGGGCTGCACATCGGACTGACGTGAAAATCCGTGAAGCGGACGCTCTCGGATGCGAAGCGGTCGAAGTTCGGGGTTTTGAGGATCGGATTGCCGGTAAAGCCGAAGTCGCCCAGCCCCTGATCGTCGGTCATGACAATCAGTACGTTCGGCTTATCCGCTGCCGCTGCCGTGCCGACCATGAGCACGCAAAGCAGAGTCGAGAAAGTACGCATCTTCACTGCAACTCCCGAACGGTGAACTGAAGCCGCAGTGTAATCGCTCCGGCTTGCGGAATCACTTGGTTTCTTCAATCTTCGGCGTCTACAACGTATTTGTACCGTTGCCCAAAATCGAGGAGCCGACGATGAAGATCGAACTGAAATACTGCTCGTCCTGAAGCTACGAACCCCAAGCCCTCAGTCTGAGTGGCCTCATCCTGTCCGGATTCAAGCGTCGAATCACCGGTCTCACGCTGATTCCCCACGTCGGGGGTTGCTTCGAGATCACCGTGGATGGCGAACGGATCTACTCCAAACTCGAAACCGACGAGTTCCCCAACGAAGCTTGGGTGCTCGACCAGATTACCGAGAGATTGAAGACGAAATAGTCATTTCACTGTGGAAAGCGCGCAAACACAGAAATATGTTATCTGCAATGTGTTCTCTGCACTCTCCGTGGTGAATCTCTTCATCGGAGATACTTGGCATGCGATTGACGGACTTTGCTTCCTGCGCCGGGTGTGCGGCGAAGATGCCGCCCAAGGCGGTCGAGGCCTTGCTGAAGTTTTTGCCGAAGCGCCGGCATCCCGATCTGCTCGTCGGTACGGAGACGCACGACGACGCCGGCGTGTTTCGGTTGCGGCCCGACCTGGCTCTGGTACAGACCGTCGATTTCTTTCCGCCGGTGGTGGACGACCCCTACACCTTCGGCCGCATGGCTGCGGCCAACGCACTCAGCGATGTCTACGCCATGGGCGGCGTGCCGATCACGGCATTGAATCTGGTCTGTTACCCGGACGACAAAATCGGGCCGGAATGGCTCGGCGAAATCCTCCGCGGTGGGGCCGAACGCTGCGAAGAGGCCGGCTGCACAATCGTCGGCGGGCACTCGGTGCGGGATGCCGAGATCAAGTTCGGTATGGCCGTCACCGGGACCATCCACCCCGATCGAATCATCACGAATGCCGGGGCGAAACCGGGGGATGTGCTGATCCTCACCAAGCCGCTCGGCACGGGGTTCGTGACGACCGCAGCCAAGAAGCACGACTGCCCACCGGAGTTGCTCGACGCCGCGGTTGAAAGCATGACGACGCTAAACGACGGTGCCTGCCGGGCCATGCTCGCCGTCGGCGTGAACGCAGCCACGGATGTTACCGGCTTCGGCCTCGCCGGGCATGCTTACGAGATGGCCCACGGTTCCAACGTCACCATCGCGTTGGCCCTGAACGCCCTGCCCCGCCTCCGCGGCATCGACGGCATCGACCTGGTGAAGTACCGCACGCGTGCCAGCAAAACCAATCGCGAGTACACCGAAGCCGAGACGGAGTACGCTCCCGGCTTGGACGAGTTGCTGTTGGAGTTCGCCTACGATGCCCAAACCTCGGGTGGGCTGCTGCTCAGCGTCCCGGAAGCGAAGGCGGACGATCTGGTCGCGAGACTGAAGGTCGAGATGACTCTCGTTGCAGCCATCATCGGCCGAGTCGAATCACGTGCGGATAAAGCATTGAGATTGATATAAAGCGAAGCAATTCAAAAAGTACAATCGGCATCTCAGATATACGCAGCACGGATGTGCCGGTCCGGGTCAATATCGCTTGAACGCATCGCGGCCTCAGGCCAACCCATTGTCGGGTTGGTCTGAGGCCGCGATCTTTGGATCGGCGCATTCGCGGTTGAAAGGCAGGACGAAAGTCTAATGCCGTTGCACGGCCGTGAACAGTTCGCTCATCTTGATGCCGAGTGCCAGGCAGATGCGGTAGAGCGTTTCGATGCTGGCGGAGTTCTTGCCGAGTTCGATCTGCGACAGGTAGCCCAGCGACACGCCGGTGCGCTCACTCATGTTGGAGAGCGTGAAGTTCAGGCCCTTGCGGCGTTCTCGGATGGCGGAGCCGAGGCTTTCGCGGAGGGCTTCCTCCGTCATGCGGAGCAGGCCCTTGTTCTCCAGACAGCGGATCGCGATTTCGCGAAGGTGGTCGACCTGGAACGGCTTGGTCAGGTAGTCGTAGGTCCGCGCCCGAAGGCAGCTCAAGGCACTATCCACCGACGGATAGCCGGTCACGACCACGATATTGGCGTCCGGCTGATTCTCACGAACCCAGCCGAAGACCTGTTCGGGTTCGAGGCTCGGGATCACGTAGTCCATGATGATGAGGTGGTACTGCGTGCGGCGATTGAGGACGCTTTCCACCAAGGACGGGTCGGAGACCGTGTCGATCTCGAAATCGCGATTGGAGAGTGCCGCTTCAATCACGGCGCAAGTCGCGGCATCGTCGTCGATGATCAGAATGCGGATTTCGCCGCTCGATTGCAGTTCCCCCAAGGCGGTCGGAGCCTTGAGAGGCCTTGGGGTTTGGCGGATACGGTCTTCGACGAGTTCGAGCGGCATGGGTGTTACCCTCCGATGAGTGTTGATCCGGTCAGCGTCTGGACTATGGGCGAAGGAACCGCGGCGGTGGGAATCGCGAACCGTACCGTCGTGCCCGATTCCGGGGCAACCGAAGATTCGATGCGGATCCCTCCGCGATGGGCTGTCAGCGTGCGGGCCACGATCGCCAGGCCGAGGCCGCGGCGACCGACTTTAGTCGTATAGAACGGCTCGGCGAACAGGCGGGCTTTCGCCTCCGGTTTGATGCCGATGCCCGTATCATGGATCGTCACCAGGACGTGCGACCCGGGTTGCACGGCACCGAGGTAAGGCCTTGTTTCCGCTGTCGATAAATCCATCGCATCGGCAACAACGGTGATTCTCCCGCCGTTCGGCATGGCCTCGGCGGCATTGGCGAGCAAGTGAGCCAGCACGTTCCCGAGCGGGCCACCATCCATCGCCACCGACGGCAGGCCGGCAGTGAATCGACTGGTGATTTGAACGCCTGCGGCCGCCCGGACTTTCGCCTCTTCCCGCGCCAGCGCTGCCGTCAGCGAGCCGGGTTGAGGTTTGGCTTGGCCACAGCGGTTCAACTCGTGCAGTTGCTTCGTGAAGACGATCCCTCGCTGACCGACCTTGCCGATTTCGGCAAGCCACTTGGCCGGCTGAGAACCTGCCGGCACCAACGGCAGCGACAAGTCGCTGAAGCCGATGATGCCGGTCAGGACATTGTCGAAATCGTGAGCCATGCGCCCTGCAATGACACCGGCATCGTGCAGCCGTTGCTGAATCCGCCCCGGCTCGATCGTCGGCCCGTACTCGGCCAGCAACGCAGGTGCCCGCTCGATCAGTTTGGCGGACAGTTTCAGATAAGCCCGCTCGGCATCCGTCCACGCCGCAACGCCGTCCTTTTCCACCCAAACCAAGCCCGGCGATCGTCCTGCCGGCAGAAGCTGAGCGTAGAGGCGACCAGCGGAGTTCGGCATCGGCCAATGGACCGTTGTCGTACTTCCCTTCAACGACTCGACCAGCGCCGCGGCTTCCTGCGGCATCCGGGGTAACGGATCGCAGCCGTCACTTTTCGCCGTCATCATCAACTCATGCGACCCATCGGCTGCGGCAATCAAGCCGGCACGTAACCATCCGGAGGTCCGTACCCAACCGGACAACAGCGCATCGAGGGCCAGTGCATCCCGACATTCATTCAGAAAGTTCGGCAGAAAGGCCAAACCCGCACAGGAAACCCCAGCCACTGACATGCTCGTTCCTTCGTCTGCGGTGAAAGCCGCGATTTTGCGGCACACCGTCTTTGGCGTCGCATGAAATCCTTGATCTCAGAGCATATTTAGAACACGTTACGACGAAGTCAACCAATTTTCGGGCTTCGACTCAAGACAAGTGAAGTGGAAACCGACATCCAACGTAACCAATTCACGGCGTAAACTCGGCGCAGAACGCCGAGACACTTTCGATACAAAGCATTCCGAATGGAGAAGTTATGGCTTCTTCGGCTGATCGAGCTTCAACAAGGTTTTGAGTGCAGCGCCTGCCGCTTCGCGGACTTGGACCTGCGGGTCTTTTTGTGCCTGCCTCAACAGCGGAATGGCAAGCATGTAAGCAACTTTGATTGCGCCGAACTCCTCGACAATTACGACCCGAACCTGAAAATCGTTCTCCTTGACCAGCGGTTCAGCAAGGATCCGAATTAAGGCGTCTTCATCCGCGGTCAAACATTTTGCCAACGTTCGGACCGCCTGACGACGGACTGAAGGATCTTTCGCTTCGGTCAGGGACGGTAAAAGCTGGAGATGAATGTCCTTGCCTGCAACACCGAACCGGCCGATCGTTTCCAGAATCGTAATCCTGAACTCGGACGGTGCGGAGTCCAAGCGTTCCACAAGTGCCGGGAGAACATCCCCATCGCTTTCGCCCAACAAGCCGAGGGCGAGCACGGCTTCGCGCTGTAGTTCCGGCGACTTTTCCTGCCGAAGAAACTGCACGATCGCGACTGCTGGAGCCTGTTTCTCGTCCGGTTCGATCCGGCCGAGGGCAAAGACTGCTGACCGACGGACAGGGACTTGGTCGGATTTGACGAGCCCGAGCAGTTTTGCGGCCGCCGCCTTGGCGTCACCGCCGATGCGGCCAAGCGCCTCAGCCGATGCGGCCACAACCGTCGGGTCGACATCGGAGAGCGCCTCGGTCAGCGGGCCGACGGCCTGCTTGGCCGCACGGCCGAAGCGGCCCAGCGTCACGGCAATCGCGACGCGGACAATCGGCTCGCGTTCCTGCCGCATTGCCGCCGTCAGGTCATCCAAAGCGAACAACGAGTCGTCGGTGCTTTGCAGGCCGAGAGTCGCGGCCGCCTGCTCTCGGACGACCGGCGAAGCATCGTTCCGCATGGCAGCACCAACCGCGGCAAGGGCAGGCACAATCGCGGTTTTCTCGGCCTGCGCCAATTCTCCGAGGGCGATGATCGCAGCCCGACGTTTCCGCGGCAGCGGGTCGTTCTTCAACATCGCCTGCCACTCGGACAGCTTGCGGTCGTTGTAGACCGGATCCTGAACCGGCAACACCACGGACATCGCAGCGAACAGGATCAGCGCTTTCATGCGTTCAGAGTCCTTGGATGGCTGACAGGATCGGCACGTGCAGGCCCGGTGTGCAGGCGATCAGGCCGCGTTGCTTCGGGCCGGTGGTGCGGCCGTAGGCAATCGGCTCGCCGTTGAACGAGCACGTCTCACCGCCGGCTTCGGTCACGAGAATGTCGCCGGCGCAGATGTCCCAGTCGTTGAACCCCGAGTAGTCGTTGACGTAGCAATCGACCTCACCGCGAGCCACCAGCGCCAGTTTCACGCCTGCGGAAAAGGTCTCGACCACGGACGCGGGCTTGAGTGCGGTCACGACCGGCATGTGCTTGCCGCCGGGCTTGCTGCGGCTTTGAGTCAGGATCGCCTCCGCCAGGTTTGCGGTCGTTCGCACTCGGCACGGCATCGCCGGTTCGCCGTTACCACTCGCCCAACATCCGCCTCCGATCGTGGCGTAGGTCACGCGCCGCTGCACCGGTTCGGCCACCACGCCGAGGACCACGCGATTGCGGATCGTCAACCCGATCATGATCGAGAACTCGCCGGTCTTCATCGCGAAGCCGCGGGTGCCGTCGATGGGATCGACGACCCAGCAGCGGTCGGAATCCGGCGAATCCTTCGCGGCCGGCGTGTCCTCCTCAGCGAGGACGGCATCGGTTGGGAATCGCCTGCGAAGAGCCGTCAGCAGCATCTCCTGCACGCCGCGATCGACGTGGGTGCTGATGGTCACCGGGGCGTCGGGGATCGCCACGAATTTCCCGTATTCGCCGCGCGCATATTCGGCCGCAGTCTCGGCCAGGGAAAGTGCGGCTTCGAGTTCAGCCTTGAGATCGTTCGGCATCACTTGCTTTCCGTGGGCGGGACGAAGTCGGCGATCCAAAGTTGCGTCGGGCTGCGGCCGTCGCGGCTCGTCGTCCACATCAGCTTCGTGAAGTCCGGACTGAACACCGGCAACACATCCTGCCCGGGGGCATGCGTGATTCGCGTCGTTTTGCCCGTCTCGATGTTCATCCAGTAGAGGTCGTAATTGGGCCGCTTGCTCTCGTCGCCGTGATCGGCGGCGGTGTAGATGATGTGCTTACCGTCCTCGTACCAGAACGGTGCCCAGTAGACCCACTTGTCGTCGTTCGTTAGTGCCTTCTCGTTTTTGCCGTCCGAATCCACCACGTAAAGCTGAAGCCGATCCTTCTCCTTGCGGTCGCTGCGGAAGATGACCTTGGTGCCGTCCGGCGAGAAGAACGGCCCGCCGTTGTAGCAGTTCTTCGCCGTCGTGATGGCCTTCACGTCCGAACCGTCCGCGTTCATGGTGCAGATCTGCACGTCGCCGGCATTGCCGCGGCTGAAGACGATCCGCTTGCCGTCCGCGCTGTAGCTGCCCTCGGCGGTGTAGACCTTGGCCTCGGGTGTCAGGCAGGTCAGCTTGTCGGCTTCCGGGTCGTAGGAATAGATCTTCATGAACGGGTCGAAATCCCAACTGTATCGTCGCCGCGTGCCGGCTTTGGCTTCTTCGACGCGCTTCGCGAGTTCGTCGACCTCGTGCTTTTTGGCATTCGGGTCCTCGTGGCTGCTGGCGAAGATCAGTGTCTTCCCGTTGGGGTGGAAGTAGGCGCAGGTCGTCCGGCCGCGGCCGGGGCTGATGCGGCGGAACTTGCCGGTCTGCAAGTCCTGCGTGAAGATTTGGTAGAAGGGATTGGCATCCCCCTTCACTTCCGCCTGATAGACGATCGACTTGCCGTCCGGTGCGAAGTAGCCCTCACCGGCCCGGGCGAAGTCCCTCGTGACCTGTTTGACGTTGTGCAGATACCGATGCTCCTCAGCAGCCCAGTCGTCTTTCCCGGCATCCTTCGCCGGCGGCTGAAGCAGACTTGTGGCGAGCAACGCGACGAACAGATTCACGGCAATGACTCCCGACGGACGAACGGACTCCGCAGTTATTGTAGCGGCCGCGGGACGCACGACGGTCCGGATTGGTGTCCCGCCCCCACGTCGCCTCGATCATCACCCTTGGTCTTCGTATTCGAGATCTTCCTGGGCGCTGCCGATCGGCTCGCCGCCCTCGGCAAGGTAGATGCGGTAAAGCTGGACCATGTAATGTTCCTGCGCCATCAACTGAATGATGATGGCCGGGAACAGTCCGATGCAGCACAGCAGCAACCCGACGAAGCCCAGCAAGCTGCTGATGAGCATGTGGATGAGGAGTGTGACGAGCAGTTGACCCCAAAGTTTCTTCAGGAAGGCCGACGTGAACTTCATCGCCGCGCCGAATCGGAATCCGCGCGTCAGTTGCACGTGCAGAATCAGGGGCCAGGTGAAGATGGTGCCGATGATCAGCATCGGGATCATCGCGACGTACCCGACGAGGATCAGCAACGGTTCATCCAGTTTGATCGCCGCGATGAGGGCGGGTACGACGGCGATCAGGCCGAGCATGGCCGTGAACAGGCCGACGAGCAGTTGCATCAGGAAGACCCAGAAGCCCCGGCTCAGGTATTCCGAGAAGCGGTTGATGTCGAAATCGGGATGGTCCTGAATGTCCGGATCGCGTTCCAGATCGTCGAGCACTTCGGCCTGATAGCCGAACCAGACCACCTGCCCGACGATCGGAACGACCTGCGTGGACAGCAGCGCCAGCGACCCCCAGAGCAGGTTGCGGGTGCCGGTGTTCGGCTTGTTGATAAAGTACGTGTAGGGAGCTTTGTAGTTCATGGATGGTGTGCAAGCTCGGGTTGGATCTCGCCTTGGAGAGACGCCAAGCTACACCAACCTCCCGAGGAAAAGAATCGAATTCCGCCGTTACGGAACGACCGTGCCGATGGCTCGCATGACACCGTTGGAGGCGGGCGCGATCTCGTAGCCGGCCTGGACAATGGCGTTCCACTGAGCCGGATCGGCCGGAGCGGATTGACCGGTGAGGTCCTTCAACCCTTCGTGGGCGAGGTTGACCATCGCCGTGTCTCGCCCGAGTTCGCCGGCGAGCACCTTGTTCAACGCGACCACCGATTCCTTGGAGCGGATCTGCGTCAGCCCGGCCACGGCACGCCGACGCACGTAGGCCTTGCCGGTCGGGTCCTCGTTGATGCCGAATTCCTTGCCGTCCGCGATGCGGGCCAGGAACTCGACCGCCTCCGGCGAGTTGGTCCGCGCGATGCCGTCCAGTGACCGGCACCGGATGGTCGAGATTTGTTCCGGCGAGAAGCCCTTACCGGCAAACATGGCATTCAGATCGCCCATGCCGGCGGCATTGCGGAAGCGGTCGAGCGCCCCGGCCTGTTCAATGCCTCCGGTCGGAGCTGCTGCTGTCGGAGTCGGATTACCGGCGGCATAGTGGTATGCATTCGCCAAAATCTCGGTCTTGCGCGGATCCTCGAACCGCATCAGTGCGTCGATGGCACAAAGCCGCACCCACGGTGCCGCATCCTGCGTCGCCGCCGTCGACAGGATCTGAAGCACTTGGTCCTGGGCCGCCTGATCGTAACCTGCGGCGATCGGTTCCTTGAGGGCCTGCATGGCCCGTGCCCGCTCCTCAGCCGCCACCGGCTCGGCCGACCGCAAAACGGTCATGGGGTCGGTGCGCTCGAACATCGTTTCGAAAGGTTTATCCCGGAAGCGGCGGCTCGACACGGTTTCCCAGGTCGAGGCACAGCCCAACGACGAGATCAACGAGGCACTTGCCATCAGGAAGACGAAAGACCGTGCCATGCGCCCGCTCCGGACCGTGGAAACTCGTTGTGAGCGAATAGCGAAGGGCTGCCGGGTGGTCAAGCGGAACGGGGAAAACGAAGCAACCCCCGGTTTGGACGGGGGTTGCTTCGGGTTGAGTGCGGGAAAGAGGACTTGAACCTCCACGACCTTACGGCCACCAGAACCTGAATCTGGCGCGTCTGCCAATTCCGCCATTCCCGCGTGTCCACGCATGTTATATCGGGACACGCGCGCGTCAAGCGAGGTTCACTTCTTGCC
>Ga0105048_10005637_pt1 | contig 20207 bp, 18 predicted proteins | sample MAT05_FD_78382 | JGI IMG/M metagenome (GOLD analysis project Ga0105048, IMG submission 78382) | Freshwater microbial communities from Lake Fryxell liftoff mats and glacier meltwater in Antarctica - MAT-05 | ecosystem: Environmental > Aquatic > Freshwater > Ice > Liftoff microbial mat | place...
GGAAACCGTGAGCAGGTGGCTGGCGCACGGCCGATGAGTGGCGCACGGCCGACGAGCGGCGGTCGCGATGGCGATCGGCCGGCACGGAGTGGATCTGGCGGCGGGTTCGGCGGTGGCAAGCCCGGCGGCGGTGGCTTTGGGCAGTCGCGGGGCGGGTTTAACGGGTCCAAGCGGCCCGGTTCGTTCTCGCGTAGCGGTAACGGTGGCAGCGGGCGTGGGCCCAGCCGCGGCGGTCGCTGAGCGTTGAATAGCAACTAGAACGGTGCCGGCGATTCGCAATGGATGCGGAGGCCGGAGACCGGATCATCAAAATCAAGCACCGCGGCATGCAAATGCAGCCGCGGTGCTTTTTCGTTGGGGACATCCAGTTTTTTGCTGGAGAGCAGATTTGCCGGGTTGTATAGCGAATCGCCGACGATGGGGCAGCCGAGGCCAGCGGGCGCGGGGTGGGCGCAGTGGACGCGGAGTTGGTGGCTGCGGCCGGTGACAGGTGAGAGTTCGAGGCGGGTGTGGAGGGGGAGGCGGTCGAGGACGCGATAGTGGGTGGTGGCGGGGCGGCCGTGGATGAAGTCGATGATCTGGCGGGGGCGGTTGTCGATGTCGGGGCGCATGGGGAGGTTGATGGTGCCGGAGTCGGTCGTGGGGGAACCGTCGACGATGGCGATGTACGACTTGGAGGTTGTGCGAGCCTCAAACTGGCGCGAGAGGTGGCGGTGGGCGGCGGCGTCGAGCGCCATGAGGAGGAGGCCGGAGGTGTGCATGTCGAGGCGGTGGACGGTGACGGGGCCGGTGGCGTGGGGGAAGGTGGTGCGGCACCAACTGGCGGCTGAGTGCTGATTGGCGGGGCCGAGGCCGGGGACACTGAGCAGGCCGGCAGGCTTGTCGATGACGACATAGTGGGGCGTGCTGGCGATGAGTTTGATTTCGCCAAAGAGCGGCGGGTGGCCAGACGGATCGGCGGGCCCGGGGCTCACTTCACGATCACCAGGGCAGGGTCTTCGTGCTCGTGGGCCGAGAGGCCGACGTGGCGGACGAGGCGCCAGAGGGCGAGGGCATCAAAGGCGTCGAAAGCGTTTACGCTGTGGCTGTCGCCGTCGAGCACGGCCCAGCAGGTGCCGTCGGGGTTGAGGAGCGGGACGACGACTTCGGCCATGTCGCGTGGGTCGCAGGCGACGTAGTTGTCGCCAAGGGAGCGGACATCGCGGACGATGATGGGCCGGCGGGCGGACCAAGACTGGCCGCAGACGCCGTGGAGGCCGATCGGGGAGCAGGCGGGTTTATCGCGCCTCGATGAGAGCAACATCTCGGTGGGGGCGGAGCGGGAAAAGGTGTAGAAGCCGATCCAGGAGAGGCCTTCGGCGCTGAAGCAGTCCCAAAGACCATCGCAGACGGCCTGCATGAGCTGTTCCTGCGAGGTGGTTCCGGGGGCGGGGAGTTTGTTGAGCACGCGGGCGTAATCGCGCGGGGGGAAGGGGCGGGAGGGGGTCTTGGTGTTGGACGGGGATGAAGGATCCATCAGAACCACAGCGTATGACGGCGGGCGACTCTACGATGGCCGCAAGAAGGACCCGCCCATTATGTCCGAGTTGTTGCCGCCGACCAAAACTCCGCCCGCGCTCACCGTGCTGCTTGAACCAGTGCTGGGGCCTCCGACGGCGACGATTCGCCTTGGGAAGTCTGGCCAGGCGACACTCACACTGGGCCGGCTGCCGACTTGCGAGATTCAGACGCCTGAGAACGAGACAACGATCTCGCGTCGGCACTGCATCTTTGAGACGACCGAGGACGGTAAGAGCTGGACTATTACCGATCTTGGGAGTCGGCACGGATCGTTTGTGAACAACGTGGCCCTGGTTGCGAATCAGCCGCACAAGCTGCGCGATGGCGAGATGCTTCGCATCGGGCCGTGGACGTATCGCGTGCTGACCGAAGGGGGCACGACGTTCAGGACGCTTGACGATACGGGGACGGGGCAGACGCGGGTGGTGTCTTTGGCGCCTGTTTCGCAAGAGTCGATCGATCGGACGCGGCTGCAGGTGCTCTTGCGGTCGGCCAAACTTGTGCATTCGGCGGAGGATGAGTTTCGGCTCGCTGCGGCGGTGCTTGATCCGCTGCTGGAGGGAACGGGGTTCCCGCGGGCGGCGGTGCTGCGGTCGGCGGCGAAATCGACTGCGTTGTTTGAGCAGATCGAAGTGCTGGCGACCAAGGCAGCGAGCGGCGGGCGGCCGACGACGCAGTTTTCGCGTTCGCTTCTGATGGGCGCTTCCAAAGGGCAGATGGTTCAGCTTAAGCCCGACGATCAGATTCCCTCGGCGGCGATGAGCATTCTCTCGAGCGGAACGAGCACGGCGGTGGCGGTGCCGATCATGCTCGACGGGGTGGCGGCGATGTACTTGTATCTGGACGCGCGGCGCGAAGAGCGAGCTCCGCCGGACGGGGCGGCGGCATTTTGTCAGGCCATTGCCGAGATGTGCTCGCTGGCGCTGTCTGGCATTCTGCGGGGCCGGCTGGAAGCGGAGCGGGCTCGGTACACCGAGCAGATGGAAGCGGGCATGGCGATTCAGCGGCAGATTCTGCCGCCACCGTCGGGGAAGATCTTCGGCGTGAAGTATGCGCTTGACCTGCGGCCGGGCCGGTTTGTGGCGGGCGATTTGTTTGATATCTTCGCGATTGATAATCGGCGCGTGGCGTTCTTCATTGGCGATGTTGCCGGCAAGGGGCTGCCGGCGGCGATCCTTATGGCAACCACCCAGAGTTTTCTGAACGCGGTGCTGTGCCAACTGGGTGACCCGGCCAAGGCGGCGGATGCGGTGAACAAGCACTTGATTGCGCATTGCCCGGAGAACAAGTTTGTTTCGCTGTGGATGGGCGTGCTGGATGTGGTCACGGGGCTCTTGCAGTATGTTGATTGCGGGCACGGGTATTGGCTGCTGCGCGAGCCGCGGTGCGAGCCGGTGCGGGTGCGAGAGGGGCACGGCGGGGGCGCGCCGCTGCGCGTGATGGATGGCGTGCCGTACCGATCGGATGAACTGCAACTGGCGCCGGGAACGAGGATTGTGCTGTTCAGCGACGGGGTGGTAGAGCAGGCGAACCCGGACGGGGTGGCGTTCGGGGATGATCGGGTTTCGACGTCGATCATGGCTGCGACCACGGTTGGCGAGGACGTGGAGTCGCTGGTTCGGGCGGTGCGGGTGCACGCCGGGACGGACACGATGGCGGACGATCTGACGGTAGCGTCGATTGAGTTCGCGGTGATGGGTTGAGGACGCCGAAGGCCGGGGCAATCGGGGGCGTGTGAAGAGCAAAAACACGAACGCCCGACCGGGTTGGTCGGGCGTTCGTGTTTGGGAACAAATGGAGCGGACGTGAGTCGAACACGCGACCTCGTCATTGCGAACGACGCGCTCTACCAACTGAGCTACCGCCCCAAGTTTGGCCCTGAGAGCGGCGATCCGCTTTCATGAGGCGGAGAGTATAGCGGGGGAGTTGCGGGCTGCCAAGAGGTACGGGATCGGGGCGGGGATGGGACGGGGAAGATGAGGAAAACCGGGGCAGGGGCATGGGGAAACCGCACTTGGCGGAGAGGAGGGCCGTACTATTTGCAATCGAGTTGCAAGAAGCGGTCGGGCTGGTTTGGTCTGGTTTGGTCGCTTGGTAGTGTGGAACCCATGAGGAACCGGCAAATGCTGAAGGTCGTCATCGCGGCGGTGGGTTTGGCCATATGTGTGGGTGCCGCACAGGCTGGAGGGCAAGCGGCGGCTGGAGGGCAAGCGGGGGCAGGTGGCGAGGCGGGGGCCGGGGCAACGGCCGGGCAGCAGGCTCCGCCGCGGGTGCGGCAAGCGGTTGTGGTGGTGTCGATCGCGCCGCTGAAGGGGCTGGTTGAGCCGCTGCTTCCGGCGGGAACAACAGTCGAGATGATCATTCCGCCGGGCGTGAGCGAGCATGGGTACGAGGTGCCGCCCAGCAAACTCGCGCTGCTTTTGAAAGCTGATCTGGTGGTGCTGGCAGGGCTTGGGCTGGAGCCGCAGTTTGAGAAGTTCTTGGCGGCGAACCCGATTCCCGCGGAGCGACGCAGCGTGGTGCGGCTGGCGGAGGTGGCGGGCATCAAAGCGACGGCCGAGCATGATCATGACGATCACGAGGATGACAATAAGGGTCATGCGGGGCACGACCATGCGCATGGCGGGGGCGGGGCCGATCCGCATGTGTGGCTTGATCCGGTAGCGGCGATGAAGCTGGTGCCGGCGGTGGCGTCGGCTCTGCGGGCGATCGGTCCGCAGATTGGGCAGCCCAAGGAGGATCTTGACCATCGGGAGGGTTTGCTGATTGCGAAGCTTCAGCGGCTGGATTCGATGTACAAGGCCTCGATAGCGACGAGCCAGCGGAAGAAGATCGTGGTGGCGCATGATGCGTACGGGCATTTGGCGCGGCGGTACGGGTTTGAGACGATTGCCATCGCGGGGTTGACGGCGGCGGAGCCCTCGCCGGGCGCGATTGCGCAGGCGGTGAAGACGATCAAGGCCGAGAAGATTCCGGTGGTGTTTGTCGAGCCACAACTGAGCCCCGCGGCGGCGAAGCGGGTGGCGGAGCGGGCGGGGGTGAAGACGCGGGTGCTCGATCCGCTTGGCACGGGGGACTATTTCAAGTTCATGGAGAGCAATCTGGATGCGCTCATGGAGGGATTGGGCGGCACCAAAGTGGACCCGAGCGGGGCGAATGTTCCTGCGCCGGGCGCTCAGCCGGCCAAGCCTTCGCTCCCGTCTGCGGCGCCTACGGGCCGATGAATCAGGCAACGAATGCCCACTACCTTCGCTGTTGAGTTTGAGAATGTGACGTATCGGTACCCTGGCACTGAGGCCTCGGTACTTGAGGGGGTGTCGCTGCGCGTGGCGGAGGGGGAGCGGCTGGGAGTTCTGGGGCCGAACGGGGGAGGCAAGAGCACGCTGCTGAAGCTGGCGATGGGGCTGCTTGAAGTGCAGTCGGGCGTGATTCGCGTGGAAGGTGAATCACCGTCGGCGGCGCGGCGGCGGGGGGTGGTTGGGTATGTGCCGCAGAAGCCGGATGCAGAGATGAGCGCACCGATCTCGGTGCGGGAGATGGTGGTGCTCGGAGCGTCGTGGCGGGTGAAAGGGTTGGCGCGGGTGAGCGGCGAGGTTCGCGCATATTGCGACCGGATGCTCGAGTTGACCGGGGCGGGCTCGTATGCGGATCGAGCGGTGGGGAAGCTCTCTGGCGGGCAGTTTCAGCGGGCGATGATCGCGAGGGCGCTGGCGTGCCGGCCGCGGATTCTGGTGCTGGATGAGCCGACGGTGGGAATCGATGCGGCCGGGCAGTCGGTGTTTGCGGAGTTGCTGGCGCGGGTGCACAGCGAGCTTGGGCTCACGATGCTGGTGGTGAGCCACGATCTGCGGGCCATTGCGGCGGGGAGTGATCGGGTGGCGTGCCTGGCGCGGCGGTTGCACCTGCACGGGAGCCCTTCGGGGCTTACACCGGCGGTGCTTGCAGAGCTGTTCAGTCACGATATCGCGGGAATCATCGGGACGGGGGCGGTGCATGTGCATGCGCACGCGGCGAGTGAGTGCGCTGCGCACGGGCACGCGCCACCGGGGGGCGATAGTGGCAGCGGCGTTTCGGAACTGGTGGGGCTTGCGGTGAGCGCACCGGGCGCGGGGACGAAGGACAAGCCGGAGGGTGGCACATGACGCTCGCCGAAGCGCCGACACTGTGGGAACTTGTGCAGTTGGCCCCGGAGCCGTTGCTGGCCGGGGCGGCGCTGGCGCTCATGTGCAGCGTGCTGAGCGTGCTGGTGGTGGTGAAGCGGCTGGGGTTTATTGGTCAGGGGATCAGTCACAGCGCGTTTGGCGGGGTGGGGGTGTCGGCGATGCTGGCGGCGCTGGGCGTCATCAGCACGGGCGGCGCGGCGGAGTTTGGGATTGTGCTGGGGTTTTGCGTTCTCACGGCACTGGGGATGATCGCGGCGGAGGGGCAGCGCAAGACGAGTGTGGATGCGGCGATCGGACTGTTTTTGGTAGCCTCGATGGCGGTGGGAGGGTTGCTCTCGCACGCGGCGCAGCGGGTGGCACCGCAGTTTGGGCAACCGGCGGATTCGCGCTCGTGGGAATCGATTCTTTTCGGGTCGATCATTGTGACTGATCGGCGCGATGTGGTGATTGGATGGGTGGCGTGCATTGTGGTGGTGGGGATGCTGTGGTGGTGGCGGCGGGCGGTGACATTCTGGGCGTTTGACGAGCACACGGCGCGGGCGTTTGGAGTGCCAACTGGGGCGGTGAAGTCGCTGGTGATGATCCTGCTGGCGGTCGCGGTGGTGACGGCGATGAAACTGGCCGGGGTGGTGCTGGCAACGGCACTGTTGGTTCTTCCTGGGGCGACAGCCCTTCGTCTATCTGACAAACTGGGGCGGACGCTGGCGCTGGCGGTGGGCGTGGGCACGACCGGGGTGCTGGGGGGCTTGTGCGCGAGTTTGCTGTTTGACCTTCAGCCCGGGCCGTGCATGGTGCTGGTGATGACAGGGATGTTCGTGGGGGCGGCGGTGATCGGATGGCTTCGCGGCCGACGCGGGGCGAACTCTACTATGGCGGCATGAAAGCCGAAACGCTCCTGGCCGAATTCGATCGACTGCGCAAAGACGTTCCCAAGGACTTGACGGATGTCGAGTACCTGACGCTGCATCACGTCTTTTGTTTTGTGTCCTACAAGATGACGGAGTTCCGCGCGTACGTAGATGCCGAGGACCGCAAGGGGGCCTTCAAGGAGATCAACGCGGAATCGTGATTGAACCGGTGGGCCGTTCGGTGTCGACCGCAAACCCTTCGAGCGGCAAGCCGGCCCGGGTCCACTCGATGAGCCCGCCCTTGAACCAATACACATCACCGTAGCCGTTGGTCATGAGGCGCTTGGTGACGGCGGGGCCGATGGCGCTGCCGGGGTCGTCGGCATAGACGACGAGATATGAGTATTTTTCAAGCGAAGGGTCGCGATCGACGGTGCGGTCGAAAGTGGTTTCGAGGGGGATGTTGCGTGCGCCGGGGATGCGGCGCTGGCCGAACTCACGCGGCGAGCGGGCGTCGATCATGAGGAGGTTGCCCGGCTTCTTCGCGTCCTGCAGCTTGACGATCTGCGTCAGGGCGATTTCTTGGATGTCGCGATTGGAGATATCCTTGTTGCAGCCGCCAAGAAACGCAACGAATCCCACTAAAACGGGCAAGAACAGGCAATGGAGGGGCCGAAAAATCGAACAACAGGCATGGTGCATGTCGTAGCATACGGCCCCGAAACTGGGTTTGGATTCAATTTGGCCCGGACGATCCGGTACGGGCATGGAGTCAGCGTTGAAACACGAAGCGAAGGCGGTCATTTCGATTGCTGCGACGATTGGGCTTGGCTGGCTGGCGGGGCAGCCGGTGCGCGGGGAGCCGCCAGTGGAGAAGCCAGCGGCGGAGAAACCGGTAGAGGCGCTGTCGAAGCTCATCGCCAATGCGGTGAAGGCATCGATGGTCCTTGAGCGGGAGACGATTCGGCCCGGCGAGACGATTGATTTAGCTGTGACGCTGGAGATTTCACGTGGGTGGCACACGTACTGGAATGGCGACAATGACTCGGGGTTTCCGACCGAGGTGAAGCTCACACTGCCGCGCGGTTTGACGGCGGGGCCGATCAAGTGGCCGGTGCCGGAGCGTCACTTGGCGGATGGTGACATTCTGGATTACGTGTACTTTGACCAATGCACTCTGCTGGTGCCGATTACCGCGGATAGCACGTTTGCTGCGGAGTTCAGGGGAGAAATTGTGGCTGAGCTTTCGTGGCTGGTGTGCCGTGAGGGGTGCGTGCCGGGGTCGGCGACGCTGAAGACGGATTCGCCATTCGTGGCTCCGTTGATGCCGAGCAGCAAGCCCAAGGCGGACAAGGTGGCGACGGAAGTGAAGGCGGCGCGTGAGTTGCTGGCGATGCCGGCGAGCAAGGACGCGCGGGTGACGGCGAAGTGGGAGGGGGATGCCCTCGTGCTGGGGTTCAAGGACAGCGAGGCGCTGACTTTTATGCCTTCGGCCGATGGGGCTCGGGTGGCGGACCCGATCAAGACGGCCACGACGAGCAAGGCCAAGGAGCCTCTGACGCTACGGTTTAAGCCCGACCAAGAAGCCAAGCCGGGGGCACCGGACAAGCCGGTGGTGGGGTTCCTGCGGGCAAAAGTGGCCGGAAGTGCCAAGCCGGTGAATATCGAGATTAAGATCGATCAACCGAAATAATCGTGGTGCCTGCCGGGGGCGAGGTGATTTCCTGGCGGTGGCCGCAACGTATTGGATTTGGTGCGGTAAGTTGTGTTTATAAAGGAGTTTCCTCATGAAGTCATCAGTTCTGTTTGGTTCGATTCTGGCGTCTGGTCTGGCCCTGAGCGCCCTGTCGCTCAACTCGGCGGCGTTTGCGGTTGAGCCCCCGGCGGGCAAGCCGACGGACAAGGCCGAGAAGCCCGCTGACAAGAAGGCGGAGAAGTCAGACAAGAAGGCCGAGGCGGCGACGGCGAAGGTGGGCGAGACGGCCCCGAACTTCAAGCTCACCGATACCGATGGCAAGACGGTGGACCTGGCCGAAGTAGGCAAGGGCAAGGTGGTGTTTATCCACTGGTTCAACTCCGAGTGCCCGTACATCGTGAAGCAGTATTCCACGTGCTCGACGATTCCCAACATGGTGAAGGACTATGCGGGCAAGGATGTTGTGTTCCTCGCGATTAACAGCGGCGCGCCGGGCAAGCAGGGCGCGGGCAAAGAAGTGAGCGCCAAGGCCAAGAGCGATTGGAAGATGAACTTCCCGATCCTTCTCGATGGAGACGGCAAGGTCGGCCAGATGTACGGCGCCAAGCGCACCCCCGACTGCTACGTGATCGGCAAGGACGGCAAGGTTGCCTACATCGGCGGCATCGACAACAACAGCAGCGCCGACACGGCGGGCGACAAGAACTACGTCAAGCTCGCGATCGACGAGCTGCTGGCCGGCAAGGAAGTGACGACCAAGGAAGCCAAGTCGTATGGCTGCGGCGTCAAGTACGGCGCGAAGTAATCTGTGAGCGGTCGGAAACGACAGTGAATTTTCGCCGCGGCCCGTCGATAAATGATCGGCGGGCCGCGGCCGTTTTGAGGCCGCGGGCTCTTGAACGGCCGATACCCTTTGATCTTTATGGAACGACTCCTTTCAACGTTGAGCACCCTGACCGACTTGGCCCTTGTGATTGGCGGGTTCACGCTGATCATCGTGATTCACGAGCTGGGGCACTTCATTGCGGCGCGGTGGGCGGGCATTCGAGTGATGGCGTTTGCGGTGGGCTTCGGGCCGGCGATCGTGTCGTACCGCAAGGGGTACGGCCTGCGTCGCGGTTCGAGCGAACAGGAGTATCTGACGCGCGTGGCGGCCGCCAAGGACGACCCGGCGCAGGCACCCGCGCTGGCGGGGGTGAGCGCGACGGAGTATCGATGGAACTACCTGCCGCTGGGCGGGTATGTGAAGATGCTCGGGCAGGACGACTCGGACCCGACGGCGACGTCAACCGAAAGCGATTCGTATCAGAGTGCTTCGCCGTGGAAGCGAATGGTGGTGATCTCGGCGGGCGTGATATTCAATGTGATTCTTGCGGCGGTGCTGTTTGTGGGTGTGTTCACGGTGGGTCTGCCGACCGAGCCGTGCAAGGTGGGGTTTGTGGCGCCCGGGTCGCCGGCGTTTGAGGCCGTCGCGAGCAATGCGGGGACACTGGGAATCAAGCAGAGTGGCTTGCAGCCGGGCGATGAGATTGTTCGGCTTGAGGGCGAGATACCGCAATCGTTCAAGGACCTGACGCTGGCTTCGGCGATGGCGAGCCCGAATGAGGCGATTGCGATCGATGTGGTTCGTGAAGGGGTGGCCGAGCCGCTGCACTTTCTTGTCGTGCCGCGGGAGGATCCCTATTCGCGGATGCTGTCGATCGGGGTGGGCCCGGCGAGTGGGTCAATGCTCGACGGTGCGGAGTTGAAGGGGGCGGCGAAGGCGGAGGCGATTGCCGGGATGCGGCAACTGGGGCTGGCGATGGCCGAGCCGGGGATGACGCTGGTGCGGGTGGGGGATCGATCTGCGGCTAAAGGGAGCGATGGGCTTGCGGCGGCCGTGCTGGTGCGCGCGGCGGAGGCGAGCGGCGGAGCGCCGATCGAGGTCGAGTTTGCCAGAGCAGACGGGACGACCGTGGTCGAGACGCTGAAGCCCGAACCGGCGCTGGCGACGCGGGCGGTTCAGAATCCGTCGACCAAGGCGGTGATTCGCGTTGGCCATCTGGCGGGTCTGGTGCCGGTGATGCAAGTTCGTTCGGCGAGTAAGAATGCGGCTGAGCAGGGACTGGCCGCCGGGGATGTGTTCGTTCGGCTTGGGGATATGGAATGGCCGAGCGTTGCCGAGGGCATTGCGGAAATCAAGCGTGGTGGGCGGACTGAGATTGCGGTGACGGTGGCGCGCGAGGTGGGGGGCGAGGTACGGATCATCAAGTTTCCGACGATCAAGGTGGTGAACGGGACGATTGGATTTTCGCCGGGCGACACCTCGGCGAGCAGCACGCTGGTGGCGCGCTGGCCGGTGCTTCCCGAGGCGAAGACGGGCGGGTTCGAGGTCTTCAACGGCAAACCTGCGGGAGCGCGGCTGGGCTTGACACCGGGCTCGAAGATCACGGCGGTGAATGGCCGGCCGGTGGCGTCATTTGCGGAGGTTTGGCTGGCGCTTGCGGCGATTACGGATGATGCCGCGGGTGTTCGACTGACGGTGTCATCACCGGTGACCAGCGGTAAGACGCTGGCCTGGCCGAAGCGCGAGACGGGGGCAGAGCACGCTTTGGCGCTTGGGGCGGAGGACCTGAAGGAACTCAGCCGGACGCGGTGGTCGATACCGCTTGCGGAGTTTGCCTTTGAGCCGGAGCGGATGCTTTTGCAGGGAGCGGACCCGGCGGAAGCGATCGGGATGGGCCTGCATGAGACGCTTGGAACGATGAAAAGCACGTACCTCACTTTCCTCCGCCTCTTCCAAGGGACGGTGAAGGTTGAACACTTGAAGGGGCCGGTAGGAATTGCGGACGTGGGGACGCAACTGGCGAGCCGCGGGTTTGTGTGGCTGCTGTTCTTTATGGGTCTGGTGAGCGTGAATTTGGCGGTGGTGAACTTTCTGCCGCTGCCGATCGTGGACGGCGGGCAGTTCCTGATGATCATTTATGAGCAGGTGACGGGCAAGCCGGTGAGTGTGCAGATCCAAGCCAATCTCGCGAGGGTGGGATTGCTGTTTGTGGTGTGTGTGTTCCTGTTCGTGACGTTCAATGACGTGGCCAAGCTCATCTGGCGGAACTGATTCTTGGCGGGACCGGATCGCGTTTTGCCGCTGGGCCGTTCTACACTGAGGTCCTGTCGGCCCCTTCGAACTGCGCTTGTGATCGGGAACTTTCCATGCCCAAGGTCAATTCCAAGATCGTCCCGCTGAGCAAGCAGGAGATTGCCCAGTACCTCAAGGCCCGACCGGAATGGGTTGAGGCGGGTGAAGCGATTCAGCGGACCTTCTCGTTTACAAACTTTGTCGAGTCGATGGCGTTTGTGAACAAGGTGGCGGCGGTGGCCGAAGCGAGCCAGCACCACCCGGATATTCTGATCCGGTATTGCCGGGTGACGATGACGCTGAGCACGCACGATGCAGGTGGCATATCAGCCAAGGACTTTGACTTGGCGGCGAAGATGGACGCTATGGTGTGAGTGAGACGAGGAAGGCGAACACGGTTCGAGGCGATTTGCGCGCGAGCATGACCGACGGGGTGGCGTGGTCGCTCATGGCGGGCCTGGGGGAACTGTATTTCCCGGGACTTATCCTTGCGCTTTCGCTGGGTGTGGTGCCAACGGCGATGGTGGCGACGCTGCCGCTGGCGATCGGGGCGTTTGCGCAGTTGTTTGCCGGGCGCGGGGTTGAGTGGCTTGGATCGCACAAATGGTGGGTGGTGCTGACGGCGGTCTTGCAGGCGCTGGCGCTGGTTCCGCTGGCGGTGACGGCCTTCGTGGGCGGTGGACCTTGGGCGTCGATCGTGATATTCACTTCGTGCTCGCTGTACTTTGCGGCGGGGATGTCGGGCGGATCGGCGTGGAGCACGTGGATCGGCACGTTGGTGCCCAGGCGGGTGCGGTCGCGGTACTTTGGTCGCCGCCAGCGGGCGCTGCAGCTTGGGACCTTGGCGGGGTTCCTGGGAGCGGGGCTGCTTTTGGATCAGATTACCGGTGGGCAGTCGATCGGGGCACTCGCCGACCGGACCATGGTGCTTACGGCGTTTGCGGGGTTGATGCTTTTGGCCGCCGTGATGCGGCTGATCTCGGCGCTCGCGCTGGCGAGCAAGAGCGAGCCGGTGGCGATTCCGGAGGGACATGGCCGAATGCGGCCCAGAGCGTTCCTGGCGTTGATGTTCGGGACCGCTCGAACCGCTCAACAGGTACGGGCGGGGCGGCTGCTCTTGTTCATGTTCTCGATTCAATGCGCGGCCAAGGCAGGGGAACCGTTTGTGGCTCCGTATCTGCTGGAGGATCTGGAGTCGCCGTGGGTGGTGTTTGCGGCCATCATGGGCACCCAAATGTTGGGCAAGGCGATCACGCTGGGGGCATGGAGCATGGTGGCGCGTAGGTTTGGGCCGCGGCGGCTGTTGCTGATCGGCGGGCTGGGGGTGGTGCCACTGGGGTGGTTGTGGTGCGTTTCGTCGAACTTGCCCTATTTGCTCGCTGTGCAGGTTCTCTCCGGGGCTGTGTGGGCGTGTTATGACCTGGCGACGTTCCTGCTGGTGCTTGAGGATGTTCCAGAGCGCGACCGGACCAGTGTGATGTCGTACTACTTCGTGGGTATCTGTGGATGCGCGTGGATCGGCTCACTGCTGGGAGCGGCGGTGCTCAAACTCTTCAGTGATGCCGGGGGCACGCCGACGCACGAGAGCTATCTGTGGGTGTTTGCGATCTCGAGCGGGCTGCGGCTGGTGGTGGCGGGCACGGCGCTTCGGCTCGCGGTGCGAGCGCATAGCGGACACGTCGATGAGGGGCAGCCTGCGCGGGCTTAGACCTCGACAAGCCCTTCGCGGATGGCAAAACGAGCGAGTTCGACGCGGTCATGGATGGCCAGTTTTTCCATGATCGAGGAACGGTGGGCATCCACGGTTTTGGGGGAGCGGAAGATGGCGGTGGCGATCTCGGTGCGGGAGAGCCCCTTGCCGATGAGCCGCAGAATCTGAACCTCGCGCGGGGTGAGGGCGGTGAGCCGCGAGCTGGTGTTCGACGTCGGTGACGGCGCGGTATTGCCGTTCGGAAGGTCAACTTGATTTTCAACCGTATCGTGCGAATCGCGGCCCATCTGCCGGCAGCGTTCAAGCACGACGGGGCCAAAGGCGAACTTGCCCGTCGCGACATCGCGGATGGCATTGATGATGGAATCAGGGCTGTCGCTTTTGGCGAGATAGCCCCAGGCACCGGCCTTCACGGTGGCGTCAACGTAGCGGTCGCGCACGTAGGCCGAGAGGATGATGGTCTGGACAGTCGGGCATTCGCGGCGTAGCTCGGCGGTGGCGGCGAAGGGGTCGGGGCCGGGCATCTCGATATCGAGGAGCACAATCTGTGCATTGAACTTTCGAACCATGTCGACGAGCCCTTCGGCCCGCTGGACATGGCCGACAAACTCCATGTCGGGTTCAAGCGAGAGCCGCGCGCGGAGTCCTTCTGCGAGGAATGCGTGGTCGTCAACACTGAGAACTCGGATTCGTTTCCTGTCCAAGGGTTCTTCCTACGCGTGAGTGATCATCGCTGACTTCGGAGGGCCGTGGCAATGGCAATCGTGTCAGCCGGATCGACGACGACGGTTGCCCGTATTTCGTTCCACAATAGGTCGGGTTCGCCGGTCAGGATAATTCGCCTTCCCTGAATAGGGGAGGCAAAAGATTTTGCTTTTTTGAGCAGTGTCGGGTCGCGATCAATGATCCAAACCGAGCCATGTTCGGAGAAATCCGGGGGCGGGGTACATTCTGCCTTAAATCCACTGGCGCCGAGGTAGGCCAACAGGTATGCGGAAATACGGGCATCCCGGACGGAGACGTAGGCACGACGAGTGTGGTCCCGGGGCGATCGCTTTGCGACTGATTCGGTGGCGCGCGCAACGAAAGGGATGTACAAGGAGACGCGTGTGCCACGGGGGGTGGACTCGTCGATCTGGACTGATCCGCCGGCAGTGGAGACCACGGCGTTGACAAGCGCCAGGCCAAGCCCGGTGGAAAGGCCCCGGCGTTTGGTGGTGAAGAAGGGGTCCATGGCATATCGGCGGACAGCCTCGGGCATTCCCGGGCCGTTGTCTTCAACGGCGATACAAGCGCGCCGGTCGGGCCCTCGGCTGATGGCGATTCGAATGTGCGCGTGATCACCGGCGGCCTCGACGCCGTTCAGGACGAGGTTGAGGACTGTCCGGGTTAACTGAGCTGGCGCGATCGCCAGAAGCGGGATGCCGGGCTCAACGTCGACTTTGATCAGCGCCCCGGCGGGAAGGACGGGCTGGATGACGTTGGCGGCCGAAGACCACCACTCGTGGGGGTTGGTGGACTCGTGGCCGCGGGCGACATCGTCGGGCGCGAGCGCGAGGATGAGGAGCGATTTGGACAGATTGCCGAGGAAATCGAGCGATTGGCGGAGGGCGGTAAGATTGGAAGCCTGATCGGTCAGGGCTTGGCGCACTGGCGGAAGGATGCCAGGCTCTGGGGGGGGGCAGGGGCTGATGCCGACAGCCATGGCGTCGATGAGGCACCGCATGGGGAGGAGGAGGTTATTGATATCGTGGCCGAGACCTGCCGCCAGGGTGCCGAGGCCGGCGAGGCGCTCGGAGCGCTGGAGTTTGTCGGCGGCGCTTGCGAGTTGGGCGGTACGTTCCTCGACGAGTGTTTCGAGGTGGTCTTTGTATCGAGAGAGTTCAGATTCTATTTTCTTGCGGGCGGTGATATCGGAGGCGAGGACATAGAACCCCTCTACGCTGCGTTCGCCTTGACGGGGCACATAGACGACGTCCATCTGCATGAGGCCGATCATTGATTCGATTTCAAGCTCAAATCGGACGGTTTGGCCGCTCAGCGCGCGACGGATGTGCACCTCGACGCGGCGGGCGTACTCGCTGCCCATGACGTCTTCGATGGTTCGCCCGATCATCTGCTCGGGGGAATGTCCGAACCAGCGCTTGTACGCCTGATTCGCGAATCGATAACGCAGACCGGAGTCGACATAGGCGACCAGCGCAGGGAGCGCCGATGTGATCATTCGCAGGTCGCGCTCGCGTTCGGCGAGGAGCGCTTCAGCGCGGGCCTGATCGGTGACGTCTTCGACGAGCGCCGCGATGCCGATAGCCTCGTCGCGATCGTTGTAGAGCGTGGTGTTGTACCACTCGCAGAGGATGAGCCGGCCGTTTTTGGTGACGTTCTCGTTGCGGCTGCGTTCGCCGCCCTCTCTGGAGAGCAGCGAGCGGAAGAGGGCATCGACGAGGGGACGAACTGGGGGCGGGACTATGGCATTGGCGTGCATGCCGATGGCCTCGGCGGCACTGAAGCCGAAAATTCGTGTGGCCGCCGGGTTCCATTCGCGGACCAGGCAATCGGTACCCCAGAGGATGATGCCGACAGGAGAGCTTTTGACGAGAAGTTCGTGACGGGCGGTGATTTCGTCGCGCTCCAGCCGGATGCAGCGCTCGCTGTCGATATCGGACATGACGCCGACCATGCGGATCGGCTGCCCGGCCGCGCTCCATTCGGCCTGACCGCGCGAAGTGACCCAGCGATATTGGCCGTGGCGATCGCGGAGTCGATACTCGGTTCCGAACGTCTCGCGCTGTTCGAAATGCCGCCGCAGCGAAGACATAACCCGGGCGGTGTCCTCGGGATGGATCGAGGCGATCCATTCATCAGCCATCGATTCGTGGACGCCTTCGCGGTTGTTGATGGGCTTGCTGCTGGTGATGACACCGGTGGCGAGGTCCCACTCCCACAAGTTTTCGCCCGAATGCCGGTGAAGAAAACTAAGACGCTCGCTGAGCAGGTCGCGATCGCGATTAGCGTCAACGCGTTCGGTGATGTCGATGGCGAGGCCGTATCCGTGGGTGACCTGGCCCTGGGCATCGCGGACGGGGCGATAAAAGGCCTGCCACACCTTGCCGTGAGCGTGAGCGATAAAGTCACACGAATCGCCGCGGAGAACGCGACGGGCCTGTTCGGCGACGTGCGGGAGATCGGCATAGGCGTCAAAGATTGATCGCCCGATCAGCGACGGGGCGACCTCAGCAATGGCGCGGCCTTCCATCTTGATGATCGTTCCGCTGGTATCGATGATCCACGCTGCGACCGGGGCGCTTGCAAAGAGCGAGCCCCAAACTTCGGCAAGCGTGGGGAGCGTGCCAGAAACCTCAGCGATAGTTTGTACCTTGGGTGCTCCGGCCGGGTTGCCGGATGCTAAATCAGGGGGCGACGTGGCGCGAATAGCGGACGGCTTCATACGGGATATCACCATGGTAGGTTATGGAGCCGGATGGCCAGCGGCCACGGACAACGGGTGGGAACCGACTGGCTGGTCGAAGTACGCGGCATACTGATCGAGGAGGCGACAGGGGACACGATCAGCGATAGCCGAACGGACCCCTTCGGCGTACTTGGACGACTTGGCCGAATCACTCGTGAGGTGCTCGAGCGCTTCAATCCACGGCCGGATTTCGGCTGAAGTTGGCAGGTCGGTGGGACGGGCGGGGGTGGCGGCGGGAATCGGGACCACGGTGGAGCGGGCAAGTTCAGCGCTGCCGGACGGCACGGCGACTTCGGGGAGCGCGCCGCGATCGGAAACGAGCGGGATTGCTCCTGCGGCCATGGCTTCGGCTACGTCAAGGGCGATGCCGTTCTCGTCGGTGGATGGTGCGAGCAGGACGGCGGCCTTGCCGGCAAGCGCCCCGGTGCCGGCGGAAAGGTCGGAGATGGCCCGAAGCGCCGGGAGGCCCGCGTTGCCGGCGTGACGGCGAACGAAATCGCGGAAGAGTGCCTGCCCGGCGAGATCGGCACCGACAGTGAGGGTGATGGCACTGTTGCGGCCGGCGAGTGACTTGGCGATACCGATCACGACCGCGAGCCCGCGGCTGAGGGCAGGCCGGAGGAACAGGACTGAGTGGGGATCGCGGGGTGGTTGGACAGCATTGGCGGAAGCAGTGTGGACCGGGGTGGACAGGTACGTTCCTGCAAGCCCGATGGAACACTCGTAACGATCGCGCAGAAAACGGGACGGGAAGAGCACATTGTCGGTGTGCTCAAAGGCGAGTTTATGGAGATAGCCGAGTGAGTGGACGGCCATGCAAACCTGCGCGCGAGCGAGGTGGGCCAGTTCGCGACGGAACACGTCGCCGGGGGCACCTCCGGCGCAGAAGACGATGTCGGGTTGGTAGTCCTCGAGCAGGCGCTCGTAGAGACGATTGAACTGCTCGCCGTGTCGAAACTCCCAGTACTCGTCGGCCGTCGCGGGGGTGTCGAGGACCGAACAGCGGATGCCGCCGGCGGTGTAGCGAAGGACCGGCCTTCCGCGGCCGACCGCGCCGCGCGCGTCGGTCTCGACTTTGGCCCCGAGGGCGGCGAGAAGGACACGCGGGTTGGTCATGGGCATCTCGCTGCCGAGCGACGGGGAGAGGGCGCGAACCTCAAACTGGTCGACCTGAGAGGCGAGGAGCGCGCCGATTGCCCGCATGGACCGAGAGGCCTCGCTCACAGGGTCGTGAATGAAAGATGGCAAAACGATCAGGACACGGCGACGCATAACCCACGGTACGCTCACCCAGACGGTGTATTCGTTGAATCTGGCGGGGCTGGAGGCGGGCGATCCACCTGTGGGCGCGCATGGTCGATAAACTGGCGATGTCTATGCCCGCCAGTTCAGGCAACTTCCTTCCGCCCAGCATGCCCTCGCTCCGGCTCAGCGTCGCGGGTGTCGACGCGCCGATTTCGGGGGAGCAACTCGACGAGATGCACCGGGCGAAGGTGAGCGCCAAGCCGATTCTCCGGGCCGCAAAGGTGGCGACGTTCAACGCGTGGACGGCGGGCATCATCGGAGGTACGGCGGCGGTGCCATCGGCGATCTTCCTTGCCTTCGGCGTGATGCAGGGTGATTGGACGAGCCTTCCGGCTACGCTGGTCGGCAGCGTGCTGGTGTGGTGCGCGATGAGAGAGAAGAAGGCGGGTGCGCGGCTTGGCTTGCTTGACCGGCGAGCGGTTGCGACGCTTGCGCTCAATCAGGCGTTTATTACGGCTGCGGTTTGCCTGTACTGCATCGCAAGCGCCGTGATTGCGCTAAGGGCACCGACGCTTATGTCGCAGCTCGGCTCGGCCGGGTCGGCGGAGATGGAAGCAATGGTGGCCGACATCGAGGGAATGACTCGTTCGTTCATTGTGCCGTTTTACGCCATCGTGGCGGGGTTGGTGGCGCTGGTGCAGGGGTTGACTGCGATGTACTACCGCCGGCGCGGGCCGATGATCGATCGACACCGGGCCACGACTGCGCCATGGATCCTCAACATGCAGGAACGCGGCGTGATCTGAGGCGTCAGGCGGGAACGGCCAAGGCGGAGCGCGAGCGGCGCCAGCGAAGGACCAACTGCACCGCGAGGATGGCGACACCGAGGATGCATATGGCGGCGAGGATCGGGAGGACCACGGCGACGATGCTGAGCACGGCGGCGATGGCGGTCTGGATCCACGAGATGATCGGGTTCGCGATGCCCGCGGTGGTGATCGTGGAGGCCGAGCGCACGCCCACGGTGGCGGTCTGAACGAAGGCGGCCGCGCCGCCACCAACGATGATTGAGGTTGCCCAGGTAATGAGGGGGGAGAGCCCGGCAGAATCGGTTGCGCACAACTGTGTTGCAACCGCGAGGGCACCCGCGACAATCGCGGCGGGCGTAGCAATGGTGTCGAGGGCGTGGTCGATCCAGTGGACGGAGTAGGCGATGACTTCGAGGGCGCAGGCGGTGGAGAGCGCGAAGACGGCTGGCCAGGTGGCCACCCATTCAAATCCGGTCGCGGGCGTGAACAACCCCGCTTTGGCACCGATGGACATGATGGCGAGCGGCAGGAACACCCGCAGGCCGCAGGCGGCGGCCAAGCCGAGTCCAAGGCAGATCGCAGTCAGAGTCTCCATGGCTGATTATTCGGAAAGGCGGTGGGAGCGTTTCTGGGGGCGAAACAGCGGTAGGGCAGCGGGAGGGGCTGGTGGGGCGAACTCGGCGCTGTGGAGGGGCCCGGAGCGGCTCAGCGGCCTTCTTGAGGGGCGATCTGGGTCTAACCTGTTCATCATGTCCAAGGTTCGGCAAATATTCGCTTGTCGCTCGTGCGGGGCTGTTCAGACCAAGTGGTTGGGGAAGTGCCCGGATTGCGGGACGTGGGACTCGCTGGAGGCGCAGCGGGTGGAGCCCAAGGAGAAGTTTGATCCGCGCGGGTCGGCGCTCAAGGCGTTTGGTCCGGCCGAAGATGAGATTCCACCGCCGGGGCATTCCCTTGAGTTCATGGCGAACGAGAATGAAGCGGTGGCGGATCGTGGCGGTCAAATGGGTGGGATGGGGGGCGGGGTGGGGGGGAGCCGCGCGCGGCCGATTGGGGAGGTGGACTCGTCAATTCTCATTCGCCGCATTCCGACGGGGATCAGCGAGCTTGATCGGGTGCTGGGGGGCGGGTTGGTGCCCGGCTCGGCAGTGCTGCTTGGCGGGGACCCGGGAATCGGCAAGAGCACGCTGCTGCTTCAGGCGGCCGGGACGTTGGCGGCGAATGGCACGCGGGTGTTGTATGTGTCGAGCGAGGAATCTGCCGAGCAGGTCAAGCTGCGGGCGTCGCGACTTATGCAAGGGAGCGAGGGGGAGAAGAACACCGCGCGCGGAGCCGAGACGGCCGCGAACCTGTTTTTGCTTGCCGATACAAGTTTGTCGCGGATTACCGAGCAGGCCTCGAAGGTGCTTGGGCGCGGTCCCGCTGGCGACCACCCGGTGCTGATCATCGATTCAATCCAGATGATCTACAAGGCGGATCTGGAGGCGTTTCCGGGCTCGATCACGCAGCTTCGGCGGTGCTGCGCCGAACTCGTGTATATGGCAAAGGCGAGCGGGGTGACGGTGGTGCTGGTTGGGCATGTGACGAA
>Ga0105048_10005640_pt1 | contig 20199 bp, 17 predicted proteins | sample MAT05_FD_78382 | JGI IMG/M metagenome (GOLD analysis project Ga0105048, IMG submission 78382) | Freshwater microbial communities from Lake Fryxell liftoff mats and glacier meltwater in Antarctica - MAT-05 | ecosystem: Environmental > Aquatic > Freshwater > Ice > Liftoff microbial mat | place...
CTCCGAACGATTTCCTATCTCTTAGTTGTGCCAGTTACGCGGCACCTGAGAGGTGACCTTCAAACCAGCCCTGCTTGAACTGGAATTGAGTTCACTGACAGCAAGCCGACGTCCAATCTCTGTAGACGCGGCGATCCACGAAAGGAGGAATATCAAAATGAAGAAGATCAAAAATCTGAAAAGCGACTGCAAGGGTAACGAATCCATGCAAACCATCCTCATCATGGCCATCGGAGCCTTGCTTTTGATGGGCTTGAATAAGTTCTTCAACAGCGCTGAAGTGGGAGGGAAGATCAAGTCGAACGTCACAGAAGTCCTAGGCAAGGCCATGACGATCGGAGGCTCCACGCCGGGAACTTAGCGTTTCTGTTCGGTCGGAAAGTGATTTAAAAAAGGCAGTGTAAAGTCCGCTGCCTTTTTTGTTTACAAGTAACGAGTCCTATTTCAAAGCAACCCATGAGTTGCGTCTGTATCTATTCGATTCAAAAGGTTATTCGTCATGTCTCGAAAACAATCCTTAGATCGGTACGATGGATTTGGTGTGCTGCTCGCCATTCTGTTCCTCGTCGCCTGTATTACCTCGGTTGGTTCGGTCCAAGTTCCATGGCTATCCGTCGGGACTATCACGTTCGGAACCATCGTCGCTGTTTCTAATGATCTTCGTTCAAGGACCATTCCTAACTGGCTCTCGTATGGAGGGGGCATCGCAATCCTTTCACTTAGTTCGATCTCAGCGATACTAGGACGAAACGGATGGGATAGCCGTTGGCTTTGCATGCCCTTGAGCGAATCGCTATCGGGTGCCCTTGTTTGCTTTTCCGCAATGTTCCTCTTGTATCAATACTCGGAGACAGGTGGCGGCGACGTCAAGCTCGCGACCGTTTGGGGGGCGTGCCTCGGGGTATCCAGTGGAATGATGATCATCGTCGGATGCTATCTAATCGCTGCCCTTGCTATCCCATTCCTATTCCTAACACGCAGATTGTTGAGATCGTCGCGGAAACAGGATGCATCCATGCTCCCTATGGCCCCGTTCTTCTCAATCGCTTCCATCCTCTACTGTCTCGGCCTGCGACTATGGTGAATAAAATGAAACGAACTATTTGGCAATTTTCGACAAGAACCCTCGGTAGCACCACCGCTTCCCAAACGGAACATCGACTTCGTCTGCAATCCACTCGACAGCGACAGGCGTCCAGGCGACACGGTCTGGCAAGCATGGACGTCGCGTTGATGGCAGGGACTCTCGTGCCCTTTTGTATCTTGCTCTATTACCTCGCTCGCACCTGCTATGCGAGCCTGTTCGATATCCAAGCTATTACCCTTGGCACCCCATTGATGTAGGACTCGCATCCCATGAGTACATTAGGAAACAGTTTTTGGCCCATCGCTGGGTTGCTTGCCATCTGTTTTGGCTCGCTCATACCACCGTGCTTCGTTTTGGAACGCATGTACAAGAATCGCATTTTGCTCGGTCGCAACGCACGTCGGCTGGCTCGATTTCATCGTGACGAGAAAGGTGCCAGCTATCTGCTCCCGATTGCACTGATGGTTCCATTCTTGGTTCTCTTCTTTGCCATGACCATTGAAATCTCGATCTTGCTTCACACTCGTATGGTGGCTCAGATCGCGGTTTATGCTGCCGCGCGTGCTGCCGTAGTTTGGCTTCCTACAGAAGACCTCAATACGTCCAAGTCGACTGACTATCTCGAGCCTGAGTTGCGACTTGAAAATATGCGGTTGGCCGCGGCAAGAGCCATGTGGCCTGCTGCTAGCGGTGCAATCAACCACGCCCAAGGTAACCCCGAAAACATCAATCAAGCGTTCGCTAAAGGTGCTATTGATTCGTTCAAAAAGTATGGAGCACTCAGCTACGATGAGGCTTTTCTCCATCGCAAATTGCAGTATGCCTACAAAGCATCAACCGTAACCGTTTCGCCGATAGCGGTTGGTGAAAATGGAAATGCCGCCGAGGAAGGCCGCGAACCAGTCGGCCCAAATCCGGTCAAAGTTGAGCTGACATACGAAATCCCTTTTCATACGCCTGGCGTTGGCAGGCTATTTGGCAAGAAAAGCGGATTCGGAAACTACTATGTCATCGAACTCAAGGCCGTAGCGATCATCGACCAAGAGATTCCCCGTTCAGAGAACCAATCCCTCGGCATTCGGTACTACAATCGGAGAACCGAAGCCAATACCAAGTTAAGCGTCAGTTCCAAACCAAAGGCCCCTATTACTCCCGTCTGGCTCTCTGGTCAGAAACCGATACGGATCGATCAGGATCCGCGGTATGCGATTCCCGAACATCTCAAACCAAGAAATGGAATTCCTGTCTACGTCGTGCCGAATATGATGAGCGAAGGCTCGCCCACGCAACAGCGACTCGTTGGGGGTTTCAATGATCAGTCTGGCATATACATCAGTTCGTGGAATTTCATCGTCCCAACAATTTTTTTCGGACTTATCGACGTGGGAGGTGATATTCGACTGAGCTATCAAGGGCGCATCGATATGGCAAACGAAGTCTACACAGCTAATCAAAGAGGCAATGCTGAGTTTGAGCGACTCTCCTATCTGGAACAAGAAGCCAGATCCGATGACGCTTCCGCGCAAGAAGCGAATGCTCCTCGTCCTGCCAACGAGCCTGTTGATTCCAGAGGGAATCAGAGCCGACTTTACGTTATTTCGGCGGGTGCGATGCGTGCTGCCGATGGGTACATGCAGCAGGCACGTCTCGAGACCGATTCGGCAGCACGAGATGCACTGATAGAAAATGCGCGAGATGCGGTCAATCGGTTTGGTGACATCAATGAACCTTTGACAGCTGAAGCTCGGATTCGAGCAATGCACTACGTGGAGCGGGATATCCAATACGTAGTAAGCAAAAGCGATAATAACTAATGGCCACTACTGTCTCCTTTTGGCCACGAAAACCTATCTCTTTCGTAATGACATTTCCGACAATTTCAACTTGGTTCCTCCATCTGAAAAGGCCCCTGAACTATGCCGAATCAAGATCGCAAAGCATGCGCAAATCGACGAGGTAGCATGGCGATGGTGGTCGTGATAGCGACCATGTTGCTGGCCATGCTGATCGCATTCATGCTCAATTCGGGCGCATTGGTGGCCAATCGTGCGGAACAACAGAACACGGCCGATTCCGTTGGGTTGAGCGGTGGCCATTGGATGGCGAGAGGCATGAACACCATCACGGCAAGCAACCATATCATCGGCGAGGTGACTGGTATTGTGATCGTGCATCATGCGTTGGGTGGCGATCTGTTAGACAACGGCAAAACCGCAGAGAGCTCTGCAAGCCCGTATTCGAACAAGATTGAAGCCGGTTCGGAACTGGTGAACATCAATGAAGAGCTTGAGAAGGCCTACGATTTTGCGGACGGGATAGGAGCAAACGTTACCGAAAGTATCTACCAGCAAGTTCGCGAATCGTCTGGTGTGAAAGCCGAGGCAGCCATTCTGGATGCCAAGGTGACGCTTAAAGAGCATCTTACAACTTGCTACCGCGTTTGGTTTGCAGCCGAACTCTTGAAAAAGGTGAAAATAACCTATCCTGCGGGCGTAGCCTTGGCTACAGCCATGGCAGCCTTAGAAAAGTGGATCGGAGCCGAGTACACGATTCTCAATGCAACCACGAGGATTGCAAAGGGGCTTTCGCCAGTCAAACAAGCTCTTCGCGACCAATTGCTGCCTATGATTCAGCAGTTCGAAGACGATGTCGTCGTGTTCATTCCTGAACTTGCCAAAGAAACCGCTAGCCGGATTGCGTTGGAGAATGGTGCGAAAGCGGGCTTGATGTTTCCCCTTGAATTGCAAATGCCACTCGTTCACGATCCGCTGACGGAAGCCAAGACGATGCCAGAACCTGACTACCCGGCTGTTGAGGTTGCGGGTAAGGAAGCCGGATGCAAATCCTGTCCGTCGGTGCCCGCCAATAGTCCTCGCGATCAAATTGTCAAACTAACGCAGTTAGCGCGCGCATCGTTTCCTTGGGTTGTTTACCACCGCGAACCTGTCCTAAAGGCATTGAGCGTTGTCCCTCTTTCCAAAGCGGCGCATTTCTACAAAGACCACTCCGACGGATACAGTAAGAAAGTATGCGACCAATTGCAAACGACGACTACGTCAAAGCGTTCGCTCAAGATTCAGCCCTACGTTTTGGCCGATCATTTTGCGCCCGACAAGGGATTCGAAGCCTTTACCGACAATCCCGAGGTTGCTGACGAGTACTTTGCATTCTTCGGTATGGCACACTTCACTAAGCCTACTATCGTCGGTCACCCGATCTTTCGTCAGCAACACGCAAACGGTCAAGTCGGGTTGGCACAAGTGCTGCTTTACAACGCAAACGCTCAGGTGCAACCCGAGTATAAGATCGACTTGAACTGCAAGCGAATTCGACCAAATCGCCAAGCCAATGTTGGTTGGGATACCTTGAATTGGAAGCCGGGAATCCGACCTTCTGAACTGACCGCCAAGTGGGATTCAGGTGGTGCCCCCGCGGTCATTTTCCCTGAGGTTCAAGCCAACTGGCAGTGCAAGTTAGTCCCAGTGGGAAAGACGCGATGGAACGAAATGGTAAACGCACAGTTGCCGGCTCCCTTCGATTTTCTGCCGAGCAAGCTGATGGAACAAACAGACGCTAAGCTCAACACCCATTAGGCTCTGAAGCAAAAAGTATTAGCGGAATGGCGCGAGCCATCCGGTGTCTCGCCGATCGGTTGATAGTACCTGTTCAGTGGGTGGCACGTTCAGAGCGATCGCGATGGACGTGCTGTTCGTTCGCAAGCATGACTAGAGATTCACACGCCCTTCGTGCCTCAGGGCGTGCCACCCACATGTCGAAACCAATCCATTTTAAATATCGCTGGAACATCAAAATGAAAAACGAAAGAAACCATCGATTCAAAAGGAACTCTGGGACAGCAACCATCGAGTTCATTTTGGGACTTCCGCTGTTGCTCGCGCTATTGAGCATCCTATTCGGCATTTGCTCCGTGATCACGAATCGTACGGACGTATCGTTGCGGGCTCGGAACCAGGCCTTTGCTTATCGGAATGACTATACGAAACAGCAACCAGAATCGCTTGAGTTGCCTGGCGTTAAAAAGGTCTCCAAACTATACCCGTCCCAAGACGGCTTCGAAGCGAATTCGGGCGTGTTGCGAGGTGAATCCAAAGGAAAGCCATCCGGAATCTTTGGGCCTATGAAGCTTTTGCCGCTCGAATCGAACAATCAAGTCGCTATTTTTGCGGGTACGTGGGACTATCGCGAGATCGAGTTTGAAACGAAGAGCGAGCACCCCGCCTTGGTACTGACCAAAAAAGTCAAGGATTTCTGGCCAGAGTTGGATGCAAGCGTGTTCAAGAGCTTGGGCGGATTCGGTAGCCCAAGTGGTAGGAAGCCCAACTTCGAATCGATGAGCCAACAAGCACATCGGTTGCAAAGCGATTATCGTCGCGACATCGATGCAACTCGCAGACGGCTCGCAGACGCGGAGCAACTTTTCGAACGGGAACAGGACCTAGAGGGAAAAAACCAATTGAAATCGGCGATAAAGAAAGAGAAAGTTAGATTAGCCGACCTTAAAAAAGGACTGTCAAAACTGGGGCTTGGACTCGACTTGTCGCTAGGCGACAGTCAAAGTGGCTTCAGTGAAGAGCTTAATGAGAAGGCTCCCCGATAGACGTTGTTGAACTGGGTCAGAAACATCAAACCGCCAAGCTGCCTCTTACGGCACAGGCAGAATTCAACGAGGTCGATGCAAACATGTGACTTCAACCTCCCGATTCCTTCGACTCGTATTTTGTTGTCCGCGCCTTGAGCCCATTTCCTATCTCACCTTGAGAAGCCCAGTCCTTAAGGAGAGATCCGATGAACCAAAAATCAAAAAACCACACAAAACCCAGTCCTATTCGGGGTTTTATGAAGCCTAAATCCATCGCGGCTACCGTGTGTGTTTGCGTTACTTTGGTAGCCATCGTTGCTGATTTCAAATCTCGAGCCGATGGAGTGAGCCTGAGCCTGAGACAACGAAACCATACTCAAAGTCCATTGAATTCTTCCATGGAGGGCCAAATTTCGCTTTCCTTCGCTCTAGAACTGGGCCACTGGCAATTCCCCGATTCCCCTTGGTCCATTGAAATGGTGCGTGTTCCGACAAAGCAACTGGATATGTCGCTCGCATTGGGCGAAAGCAACTCGGTTACTGGTTCGAAACAGGAACATAACGCCCTACTCGATTTGGTACCCGATCTCGGCTTCAATACGGTGCGAACGCCGTCTGCATACTATCGTTGGTTCACATCGGACGGAACCCGACTTCGAGTCTACTTCGTAGCCAAATCAGAACCGGTACAGGTGCTAGGAGCAGTCGTCGCTGTGAGAGAGGCAGATGGCGATTGGCAAGTCACTAAGTTAAGGCCGTCAATGAATAGTGCGAGTTCCAATGACCATCTCATGCCGCTCATGACGGGCTGTAGTTCGGTTGCTATTCGAATGTCCGAAGAGGCGAATCTGCAAGCCGAACTAGTTCAGATACCCGCCGGGAGTTCGCTGCTAGAGCATCAACAGCTCTGGCTGCAATCGGGGTGGAGATCAATTTCTCTAGGTTTGTGGGAAAAGGACCAAGAACTAGTCCATGTCAACGCCATCCCTAAAACCGAAACAAACGGCGGCTGTATCCAATTCACTTCGTCCAGAACACAAAAAGGGAAACTCTAATATGAACCACCTAAAGCAACTTGGCATTCCCATCGCGTTGGCAGTCGGAGCTGGTTTCTTCAATTGGGCTTCGATTCAACGGGAAAAAGCAAGGCTAAGCCCACGTAGCTACGTCGTCATCGTAAACGAAGTGAAAGCAGGAACCGTCATTAAGCCCGAGGATATTGCTGAACGACAAATTCGTTCTGATGGTGATTTTACAGGTCTGCGTGCTTGGGTGGATAGCGATTTAGTTGTCGGAGCGAAGGCTCGGTACACTTTGGTGCCTGGAACCCTCATTACAGAATCGGGACTTTTGGTCGAGCCGGTTTCGGAACGTATCGAGAGTAGTTCGGTGGTCGCCCACACTACCAAAATGGCGAAAGGAAAAACAAAATGATTTTGCTTTGTCACAATGTATTCGCAGGTCGACGCAATGCCGTTACAACCAACGGCAATCGGATCACCATTGGTCGTGGATCGCATAACCATTTAGTTCTCGACAATCCCCTGATCGCAGAAGATGCGGCAGTATTGGAACGATTTGAGAATCGATGGCGATTGTCCGTTCATTGTAGCAACGGATGCACGATCGGAGGTCGCAAGATTGCAAAGGGTGAGAGTGCGATTGTTTCCCTCGGCGAAAAGATTGAATTGGTTCCGTTCCAAATCCAGATCGAGGACGATGCCGCGATAGTCGATTCCGATTGGAACTCCATTCGGAACAAAGCAGCCCTGTTGGTACATAAAATCCATCGCGAATTGCTCGACTTGCTCAAAGCGCGCAAGAGCGACGGCAACATAAAGCCTTCGGTCGAGCAACTGATTCAAATTGAGCATGAGATCGAACAACTGGCAATGGCATCGATCGGGTCAGATGAAGGGCGCAGACGTGTCGTTGCGGCATTAGCCAGCGACTGCGTGAGGGAGTTTTTAGTCGAGATGGTTTTGGGCTCGGATTCACCAGCGTTCCTGTTCGATCCCGCTAGCGATTGGAGGCGAATGGTAACCAGCGTGTCGCATTGCGAGCAAGCGATTCAGGATTTGGTTGCGGACGCGCACGAACAGCTCGGACTGGATGACCTAGAGGATACCAGCGATCAAATGCAGATTATCCAGGGTCAATTTCATTCGTTGTGGGATGATTGGCAGGTCGATCTGTTACATGACCGGCTTCTCTACATGGCGTTGCGTACGATTAAAAAGCAAGTCAAGGACTTGGTGTATGGTTATGGGCCGCTTGAAGACCTGTTACGAACACCGACGATTTCCGAGGTCATGGTCGTCGATAGTAATCACATATTTATCGAGCAACGGGGAGTTGTTGAAAATTCGGGTCGAAGGTTTATCTCGGATGACGTGACGCTAACCGTAATCGATCGGATTGTTTCTCGCGTCGGACGAAGGATTGACAAGTCGCAACCTCTGGTTGATGCAAGATTACCAGATGGCAGCCGGGTCAACGCGGTTATTCCGCCCCTGGCAGTAAGTGGTCCCTGTATTACCATTCGCAAGTTTCCACATCATCGATTGCGCATGGAAGACTTGGTTGCTGCTGGTGCAATGAGCCCGTCGGTTTCGGAGTTTTTGCGAGCTTGTGTCATCGCCAAGTGCAACATTCTCATTGCGGGCGGAACGGGAACCGGCAAGACAACGCTGCTTAATTGTCTCTCGGACTCGATCCCATCCAAAGAACGAATCGTAACTATCGAGGATACTGCAGAACTTCAGATTCCAAGAGAGCATGTGGTCAGGATGGAAGCGAAGCCAGCCAACGCCGAGGGGAACGGTGCTTACACGATTCGCGATTTAGTCAAGAATTCGCTACGAATGCGACCTGATCGGATCATTATCGGCGAATGTCGTGGCGGCGAGGCTATCGATATGCTTCAGGCCATGAACACAGGGCACGAAGGTTCCCTTACCACCATTCATGCGAACAATCCAAACGATGTCCAATTGCGGCTCGAGGTGATGGTCCAGAGCGCTATGAACCTGCCTATTGAATCCATTCATCGGCAGATCGTCTCGGCAATCGACATCATTGTTCAATTGCATCGCTTTCGGGATGGAAGTCGGCGCGTGACCCAAGTCGTCGAAGTGGTTGGAATAGGAACATCGGCTGGAGCGGGAGTACGGATGAAGGAGCTTTTTACTTCGGACCCGGAAGACAGCCAATCGGTTCTAACGCCGACCGGCTACTTGCCTTCGTTTATTGAGCGGCTCATCACGGTTGGGTATGAGTTGGAGCACTTTTATTGCTAACACCTGTCCGATTGTTGACCCAATTTCCTATCTCTTGGATGTAGGGCGGAACGCATCAAGCGTTTCGAACGCCAACGTCCAAGAAAGCCACCAAATCATGCTTTTCCAATCCTATCCATTCCTTTCGACGCTGTTTCTCTCGTTAGCCGTTTTTGCAGGCTATGTTCGCGGGATGCCGGTTATCGACTCCTTGGCAATGACCCGATTGGCCATTTTGAGCCAACAAGCTCGAATGCTATCCGTCCCTACAAAACATATTCAAATTTGGTTGCGGGTTTGGGTCGCACTTTTGGTTGGAATTCCTGTCGCAGCCTTCGCCTTACGGATGACTATGCTCGGATTCGTTGCCTCGGCTATGTTGTATACGGCCCCAAAAACGATTTTAGCGATGTTGGTTGCCCACCGTAAAACACTCCTTCGCGATCAACTGGTTTCGGCGGTACAAGGCTTAGCCAACGCCACGCAAGCCGGACTAACGATCTATCAAGGACTGATCGAAATTGCCAAGGAAACACCTCGTCCGCTGAGAATCGAACTAGAAAACATCGTTTCCGATACACAGCACGGTCGATCGCTTCACGAAGCCATCGAAGCGATTCAGTCAAAACTGCAACTTGAATCGTTCAGTCTATTTTCGATCGCCGTTCGAACCACTTTGGAGCGAGGGGGCAGCTTGAGCAATGCGTTGAAACGGATCGCCAGCAGTCTTTGCGAACATCAACGTATCGAACGAAAGATGGATTCGGATACTGCCAGCGGTAGTCGCGAGATATTGGTCCTGTGCTTGTTCCCTTGGATCTTTCTACTGATGAGTTGGAAGATGCACGGAACGGAGACCATGGTAAACATGTTGCAATCGATACCAGGGCAAATTCTTTTGGTGATCGTTGCGGTATTGGTATTCATTGGAGCCAAATGGGCTTCGAAGATTTTAGTGATGGAGGAATAACCATGATAAATATCAACCAAAGCGATCTTCTCGTTGGAACGAGTATGGCTCTAGCTATCGTGGCTGGCTTCGTGGCTGGTGATGTGATGCATTTCATCGTCGCGTTGTCTCAACGACCGATCGAGGCCAATGACTTGGAATCCTCGAGACGGCAATTGCTTAAGCGAAACTCGTGGATGATGGATTATTTCGAGCCACTTGCGATCGAGTTCGGAAATTTGCAATTGCTCCAGAACATCGCTAATATCCAGTCGATTCGCAAGAATCTACCCAGATCGGGCGAGCCGACATTCTGGCGAGCCGAGGAGTACCTCGGTGCATATGCCGTTCGAGCAATCGCCATGACTGTTTGCGTTCTTGTTCCGATTTCGTTGGTTGTAAATGTGCAACTGGGCATCCTAGTTGGCGCGGCTATTGGTGGCTACTTAATACTCGGAACTGCAAAATCGCTTTCCAAAAAATCGAACAAGCGCCTGAGACGATTCAAACGACAAATTCCATTCGCAATAGATTTGATGGCTCTAATCATGGAATCGGGGGGAGATCTTCGCCAAGGTATGCAATCGGCAATTGATCAAAACCAGAACCATCCGACGGGTGAGGAGCTCGCGATCGTGCTTGGGAAAATGAATGGCGGAATGCCGCTGGTTGCATGCCTAGAAGAAATGAGAGATCGGTTGGCAGACGAAGATGTGTCGGAGCTTGTCTTTTCGATTCGGAATGCCGAGCAACTCGGGGTTCCCTTGAGCAAGACCCTGCTGACACTCGCGGAGCAAATGCGATCGAAACAAATTCAAGCGTATGAAAAACTGATTGGTCAACGAAAAGTCATGATTGTTTTCCCCGGCATGGTTGTCATGTTTGCGTGTCTTTTGGTCGTCATCGCACCGATGGCAAAGGATATTGTTGAGGGCCTTCCCCAATTACTAGGACTTTAGTCAGAATTAGGACGTGAACCAAAATGCAAATCGAACTTGAGATCAGCTTTGGCAAGGAAAAAAAAATCATTCCGACCGGACTGGATGTGATCCGCTTGGGGTCGGATGCCGAACACGAAGTACGTATCCCCGCGTTAGAAAAACACCAGCTAACCATTCGCAACGATCGCGAGGGTGTACGAATCTATCCGCGTGGTGAATCCAGTATCCAACTGGCTCAAAAACCATTGACCAAGAACCAAATGGTGCAATGGCCAGCCAATGCCCCGTTGACTCTTCCCCATGGATATGGGTTACGATGGAAGCCTGCCAAGGCTTCTGCTTTGACTCCTTCGATTCAAAAAGGCGACTCGATGGCAGAAAAGGGGGGCGTGATTGCCGAACCGAAGCCATCGCGTTTGCGTCAGGTTGGGATCGTTGCTGTACTGCTCATCACGATGCAGTACTATTTATCCACTTCTACGCCGAAAGTGAGCGAGGGAGAAAAGGGACGTCAAATCTTGTTGGAACTGAAAACGCTTGTGCACACTCCCAAAGGTGAACATGCAGCAACACAACAGCTTCAGCACTTTGTATACTCGTTTCAATGCGTCCTTTTGCTACAGAAAGACTCCGCTGGGTTGACGTCCCCTGTCGCTACGGAATCGCTGAGACAGCACAAAAGAAGGCTGAGAGAAATCGCTAGTGGACTTGGAGGCGAATCGAAACAGATCGTCGACAAAGCCATCGCGTTCGCAATACAGTAACCTAAACCAACTATGCAGGAAAAAAACATGAACACTCCTAAGCAAGTTAGTGAATCTACATCTTCAGACATGGAAGACACAACGCAATTGATAGCTCGTTGGAGGGATGGCGACGATAATGCCGCAACGGAACTTTTTCATCGCTACCAGAAGCGATTGTTTCCGTTGGTGGCATCCAAGCTTTCGGAACGGATGAAGCGACGGATGGATCCAGAAGACATGGTCATGTCCATCATGCGATCTGTGTTTCGAATGACCGGCGAACAGACCCGAAGCTTTTCGGACGAACGAGGATTCTGGAAATGGTTTGTCACCGTCGCTTTGAACAAGACCTACAATCGAATCGACAAAATGACAACCATCAAAGAAGGTCTGCTTAAAGACGTGTCATCGGAATTTGATGACCGGATCGGCGGGGAACCGACGGCCGATGAAGTCGTTGAGTTCACCGATTTGCTCGACCGCGTACTATCGCAGTTGGACGACGAACAGCGGCGTGTACTTCTCGCGAAGATGGAGGGCTTGAGCCAGAGCGAGATTGCGGATCAGATGGGAGTAAGCACCAAAACGATCCAGCGGATGGGACCGCAGATCCGTCGAATTGCTGCCGCATCCCTTGGAGAGAACCTACCCGAAGGATTATTAACTGAGGCCGAATACTCAGGCTACTGGGATGAACTCTGTTCGGAACCGTTGGCTGGTTGGCTGAACGGAGCAATTCTTCAGTCTGCTCAGCAGCTAGGTCTCAAGACGATCGGTGATGCAATTAGCTCACTTACAGTCCCACTCGCCGTTCTAGAACGATTGAAGTCGGTATTCAAACAACGTGGGCGAATGGGAAATGTGGATGTGGATTCCGAGAATATCTATCCAGCAAAGACACTTGCGACAGCCTATCTGGCGACTATCGCCAAAGGGCAAATCCTATTTAGTGAAAAGCTTTCCGAAGATAGTGTCTCGCAGATTCAGCAACGTATTGATTCCATTTTGAAGGAAGGTTGGCTGAGTCATGAGACACGGAGACTATTGGTGCAATACCGAGATGGTTACTGCAGCTAGTACTCTGTCCACGTTAGACTTTAGGGTAGCGGAACTTGCCAAGAGTTTCGGTGGCAGGTTGACACAACTGGAACTTACCTCTAGAAGTCGCCGAAAGCCTTGGCGGCTTTCGATACGAATGAACTCCAATTTTTAATCTGGACAGCACAATAGGAACAGCTCGTCCTTCAGAGCGATCTTCCACTATTTACCGCTCGACGATTCGTCTTTCGATTGATAGTAGCTTAGAAAGGCTGCTGGAGACTTTAGGTCCTTGGACAATGACTGAGCCAGCGACAAATGTTTTTCTGCTTCTGACTGATGTCCTTGTTTGGCAAGCAGTACGCCCACATTGGAATGTGCGGCAGCGGGACCAAGTTTGGCTTCCAATAGCTCGTAAGCCGCTTCGCTTCGATCGGTCTGCACCATCAACTTTGCTAGGTTGTTAATGGCTCTTGTGTTCGAGGGGGACTTTTGGACTACGGATTTCAGCAACGACTCAGCTCGAGCGAGCTCCCCCTGCTGCATACAAAAGAATCCGAAATCGTTGTTGAGTGGAGCACTATCGGATTCGATTGAAAACGCTTGTTCAAAGTACTTTCTTGCGTTTGCAACATCCGCTTTTTTTGCACTCAATGTTCCGAGCCTATGTAGGATTCGAGAGTCGTTGGGGCGATCTGCGATGGCTCGCTCGTACAGTGCAATGGCTTCGTCGACGTACCCTTTTCCCTCCATCTCGCGCGCGGTTTTGATGCATAGCTCACTCGCCTGGGAGTTTCGTGACTTGCGGTCAGAACCTGTAGATTCCGACAAGAAACTTTGCAATGATTTCGCGTCGGTCGTTGGCCACGCATTCGTAGTGAGCGCTCCAACACACCCACACGACATCAGACAGAACCAACACACTAGGAGGCCGACTTGATTCAACATCGCGTTCAATTCCCACCAATCCTGTTTGCGTTAGCAGAGGGTGCAAGCCTACCACCTTGCTGGGGATCTGCATGACCGGTATCAATCGCATTGGCAATTTGACTGGCTCGAGTCCCTGAAATACTACCCGGCCAAACGTCGATCAATTGGATGTCGATATTTAATTGAACTCCTAGACTGGACAGCAGTCCTATGATCGCTTCCCGACGATCCGAGTCCAACCTGGAGTCACCTGAGGATTCGACCATGATGGGGTGCTGCGAAAATCGTTGTTCTTCTGCTAGGCACTTCAAGCGTCGGATGGCTGCTGGTGCGAGTACTGCATCATTAGCATTCCACACCGACTCTTCCAGCAGAAAGTCTGTTGGCTCAGCTCGAATTGCCTGTTGGTCGAGCAAATCCCGCAGATAGGATCCAAAAGGTGGTGCCGGATAGGTCTCCAACCCTTGGTATTGTTGGCATCCATTCAGCGATAGAACGACAGCCACAAGGACTGCTTTACTGGAATTCAGAGATGGAGACTGTTTGTAAAATTTCATCGTTTGCCTCCCGCTTCTTGGTAGTCACAGTAGCCGACATCACCGACCAGATAAGGATCTTGGTCTGCGTAATACATGCGCTGCCTCGCCAAATCGGTTTGGAGTACGCTGCGATGATTGTTAGGGCGTCCTGCTTCCAATCGGCCGAGCAAGTAAAATTCGATATCGTCCGGTTCGTAGATGTCTTGTCCTGGCAGAGCGATTTCGGAACCGACGGGTAGGGGATGTGTCAGCTCGGGAGTAATCAAGATAACCAATTCTTGTTCGCCAGCCGAGGATTCATCTGATGCAGCAAATCGCCCGATCCAAGGTAGGTCACCAAGGAAAGGAACACGATTGCTTTTTCCACCCGAGTTCGATTGAATCAAACCCGCAACTGCCAACGTTTGGCCTTCCCGCAGTTCGACCGTTGTTTGGAACTTTCTTTGGTTTAGCCCGGCGACCGATGTTCCACCTTGATCTGGAGCCCCTCCAATGTTCGTTGCGATTCCCGGATCTCTTGCCGAGACTTCAGCGGAAACGACCAGACGAACCCGGTCTCGATCCGTGATAAAAGGGGTGAACTCGAGTTGCACACCGAAGGGCACGTAGGTTACGCCTTGCAAGTTACTGCCGTTGGAACCACCGACAACCGGGATTGGAAATTGCCCGCCGGCTTGGAATTTTGCCGATTCGCCATTCATGGCTGTCAGATTTGGCTCCGCAAGCGTCTTGGACAAATTCATAGATTTCAGAGCATTGATTGCCAACTGAACTTGGCCGTTGTCGAGCAACGTAGGTAGATTCCCACCAGCAGCGTTGCCAGATGCCTTGATGCCCCCTGTTAGATTTTGAAAAATAGAGGTTCCGGCATCGTTGGAAACACCAAAATTAATACCAATTGAACGAGCGGCCGTTCGATTGACTTCCGCTACGACGACTCGAAGTGTGACTTGCTGGATACCATTGACGGTCAGCATATCAATGACATCAGGTGACACGGGCCCCGAAGACAAAATAGGCTGCGTTATGGTTTCGGTATCCAGATTTAGGTTGGAAGCAATGTTCGATGTGAGTCCGCCAGTTGGTAAACCGAATGGTTGGCTGGTGCCTCGAGCACGCTGAGTTGTTGCCGTACCTGCGGGCACGTTGTCAAGTCGATTGCCTTGATACTCGGCGCGTATGATTCGTAGAATTCGGTCAGCCTCGATAACATCGTGTGCTTGGCCCCGAACGATGACTTGCTTGCCAACTCGAGAGAGCCGAACGACGCTATCCGGAAAGGTTTGATTCAACTCGCTCTCCAACTTTAACAACGCGTCTACATTAGGTAGGAGGCTACGCGGTGTCGGCAACGACTCGATCGTTGGTTCAGAATTCGCCGCAGGTTCAAGTGAATAGGTTTTACCAACCACCTTCAAAGAAAGTCCGACATGCTTGGCGAACTCATCAATAACGTTGGCAATCGTCGCATTCTGAACAGGAAAATTGAATTCCGTGCGCTTTGTAGCTCCATCTGCCTTGGGACTTAGGATGATACTTATTTGCGGATCGTAGGCGTGGAGTGTCCGTTCTAAGTTACGCGACATTTGAAGAATGCTCCCGCCGGCAACCACGACCACAGTCTGCTTTCCATCAGTGGGTGGATCTTGGCGGAAGCTAACGAATGGGTTTGGCGGTGTTTCGATTTTACTCTGCCAGTTTGCATCCCTTTGTTGTTGAGCCGGAGTTCGCATCCCAGGACTACTAGCCCCAGGTGGTTGCGAATAGCGGCTGGACGAATTCGATTGCGCAAAGAGTGTTGGCGACAGACTACTTACAAGAGCGAAAACTTCGAATAATATTGAAAACCGCAGGACATTTCGCCTTCCTTTGTCGTCCTGCGGCATGCCTTTGTTCCTCGAGCGTGATTGGCGTTTTCTAACATCGCTTGACGCTGACCAAACTACAAAGGGTCATCGCAAGCAGTCGGAGAGGGCAAACTGGGTGCATTTTCCGTTCTAGTCAAACAAATCTTGCATTTTCGTCACCTTCTCTCGACTTTTACTAAAGCCACCAGCCCGGGTCAAGGCCGAAGACATGATGAGTTCGCTCTCAGCGGATTCGCCATGAGAGAGTCTCACCGGAATATGAATGCCAAACTTACTCAAGCTAACGAAGGCGCGTCGATTTTGCAGATCAAGTCGTTCAAGCCTAATCACGCCGCGATCTCGGTTCGTTTCAGTGAAATCGAGCTCGAGCTCCTCTGCGGCACTCTCCGTAGAACCAAATTCCTTCGCTAAGGTGTAGTTAGCTCCGTCGACTTCAAGGATCGCCACGCATTTTCCGTTGTTTTCCCCATAGCTCTTGAGCTGTAATGTTGGCAATACGATTTCGCTTGGATCGAGAATCCACTCAAGTCCTTTCGTACGACCATCGGATTGGGAATGCAAGTAAAATTGGCATGTTTCGTTCTTGGTCATGTCCCATTCTAACTCTTGAGTCACATAGCCTTCGCATTCAACCCGCAAGGTATGTTTTCCACGATTGACCATGCATCCAGTTTGCTTAGCACAATCGTCCAAGAAGACAGTTGCCTCGCTTGGAGAAACGTCGAATTCGAACTTGTAAGATTCAACGATCGGACTTTCGGTCAAATCGGTATCGGTTGAAGTTGATGGTAATGCTGTCGTTTCTTCTTCGCTGCGGGATTGGTTCGTCGAATTATTGCTAATCTTTACCGCTGGTGCCGTGCGAACTTCAGCCTCTTTGCTGAAATCGGGAAGCATGGTCAGCGTCAACAATCCCGATCCCACAACAGCGGCGATGGTTTTGTTGCGTCGACTGCTATTGGCGCGAATAGCCTGAACCACTCGAGTTACCAGATCGACCGGTATCTCGTCCTGTTGGGACCGCGCGCCGATCTTGACTCCCAAATAGACCTGCATTGCGTCGCCTGCTGCGGGTTGGTCGGCATTGACGCTCGCCATTTCGCTGGCATCCACACCGTTTCCGTTCAACGGGAACCCGTCTAAAGCCTTTAGCACAGCGCTAGCATCGAAAAATCGATCTTCAACGTGTTTGGCGGTCATTCGAGTGAGAACAGCAATCAAGGCAGGAGGCCATCCTTTGAGGTACTTGTCTATGGGTTGGAGCGATTCATTGGAAGCATGCCAAGCTGTCCAAGCGTGGAGATCCTCTTTTCGATTCTTGGGAATACCTCGAAACAGCTTTTCGAAACTTGGCCCCATGGCCAGCTCCAAAATTGCCATACCAAGGCAATAGACATCGCTGGCTGGTCCAAAGCTTCCAAAGACCTCACTATCAAAAAGTTCCGGCGCATGGTGGCGAACGGTTCCTACACTGGCAGGAATCTCATCGCGAATGCCAAAGCCTTCGGACTCCATGAGTTTCACCTGACCATCACTGTCGATGCCGATCGTGTTCAGGCTAATGCGGCCGTGCACCAAGGACTGGCGATGAAGATACTGCAACCCTGCGGCAGCTTGTTTCAAATAGTGAAGAACGTTCTCGGCGGTTGCCTTTTCGGTGTTGGACTCGACGCGTTTGGCAAGAGAGGTCAGTCGTTCCAAGGCAATCCAACCTTGATCTAGATCGATGGAAAAGACCCGAACGATGTTTCCATGGTTATGCCTGGCAAGCGTTTGGTACTGTCGGATCAACTCGTTTCGTCGCTCAACGGTTTGCATCACGTTCGAACTGAGTTTGCGAAGGGTCAATCGACGTTTCAAACTGCTCTCGACCGCATCCCAATCGGACCACTCGCCCCTCTTCAACGCATTTGGGGAAGTGATTTCATCGAAGACTTCAAATTCGCGGGGCTTGTCCATGTTGATCGATTCCGTGTCGCCAAATTCGATGGGGAGTTTCGTACAACAAGAAGATAGGAAATGAACGAATTAACAGGACAATCTTCCCCGACGCTTCTTTTGCACTAGCGATTTGAATTCAATTGTCCAGCTCTCGTTCAGAAAACCTATCTAACTTAGGGATGGACGACAACGGAGAACGAATATAGAACGAAAATCCAGAGGAATGCTGACTTTGCCATGAGTACCGCGATCACACAAGAAGTTTATCAGAAGACGTTGGTGCACTTCCTGAGGCCCATACAGCCTCTTCTTGACGACGAGACCGTCAGCGAAGTCATGGTGGTTGGACCAAATCGAATCTATTTCGAGCGAGCTGGCAAGATCCGTCCCTACGATGGTCGCTTTGCGAGCGATGCAAGCTTGATGGCAGCGATTCGCAACATTGCCGAATACACTAATCGGCAGATTGACGGCGAGCACAGTTTGGACGCTCGGCTTCCGACGGGTGAACGTGTTCACGCGATCGTTCCACCAGCCTCACGCGTTGGTCCCTGTTTGACGATCCGGAAATTCCGAAAGTCGACGTTTGATCTCGGCAAGCTTGTCGAATTTGGGAGCTTGACGGCGGCCGCAGCAGATTTTCTCTCAATGTGCGTCAAGTTGCACAAGAATATCATCATCTCGGGTGGAACCGGGACAGGCAAAACATCGTTGCTAAACGCATTGTCGACAGCGATTCCGAACGATGAGCGTGTCATTGTGATCGAAGACAGCTCGGAACTGCAACTAAACCAAGAACACACGATTTATCTAGAAGCGCAAACCGGACAGATGGAAGGGCAGAAGCCGGTAACGATCCGAGACCTATTCGTTGATTCCTTGCGCATGCGGCCGGACCGAATTATCGTGGGTGAAGTACGGCGTGGCGAAGCGCTCGATTTGATCCAATCGATGATCTCGGGCCATGCTGGCTCTTTGACAACGGTTCACGCCAGTACACCACGCGACGCAGCTCGTCGGCTGGAAACGCTTTGTCTTATGAATGATGCGGAGCTTCCGGTCTACGTTGCTCGCGCGCAAGTAGCGTCGGCACTTCATTTGGTTGTGCAGATTGCGCGCATGCCGGATGGATCACGTCGAGTGCATTCAATCGCGGAAGCGTGTGGCCTTGATGATAAGAACGAATACACCTGGCGAGATCTCTATCGATTTCAATCCGCTGGGATGGATGACCACGGCAACATACTAGGAGAACTCATCCCCACTGGATTGCGACCAACATTCGCTCAGGAGCCGTTTCAATTGGGATTAGGGAATCAAGTTAAGGGACTAGCCTCACTATTTTGCGAGTAGCCTCTATGTCCACCCATCCTCATAGTTCCGCATATCGCTTTGTCGGAACGCTATTGTGCCGCCAAGGGCTTAACGTCAAAGACTCTCCCCACCGTATTGCAGCCCTACTACTCAGATGGCTCGGGGCGCGCACCTCGTTATTTCCAACGTATCGCCATCAATAGGACCATCGAAGCGATTGCCAACGGGGAAAAGCGAATCCTACTGATCATGGCCACCGGCACGGGAAAGACCTACACCGCCTTTCAAATCATCTGGCGGCTATGGAAATCTGGTACTTGCAAGCGAATTTTGTTTTTAGCCGACCGCAACATCCTCGTCGATCAAACCAAGACCAATGATTTCAAGCCGTTCGGTTCGGCGATGACCAAGATCACGAACCGAAAAATCGATCCCGCCTATGAAATCTATCTATCCTTGTATCAAGCTGTCAGTTCCGTCGACGATCAGCGTAATGCCTACAAAGAGTTCTCGCCTGACTTCTTCGATCTGGTTGTTGTGGACGAATGCCACCGAGGAAGCGCGACCGAGGATAGTTCTTGGCGCGAGATCCTAGATTACTTTTCGTCAGCAACTCAAATAGGTCTAACTGCCACACCAAAGGAAGTTAAGCCTAAAAAAGGCGAAACACTCATTAAGGATCCCGAATTCAATCTCAAGTACTTTGGCAATGCTATCTACACCTACTCGCTCAAGCAAGGGATCGAAGACGGCTTTCTTGCTCCCTACAAAGTCGTTCGGATCGATATCGACAAAGATCTCGAAGGTTGGCGACCAACTGAGGAAATGAAGGACAAGCATGGCCAAATCATCCAGGATCGGACCTACAATCAAAAGGATTTTGACAAGACGCTGGTGTTGGAGAAGCGCACAACTCTTGTCGCCCAAAAAATCACTCGTTTTCTCAAAGAGACCAACCGATTCGACAA
>Ga0105048_10005641_pt1 | contig 20198 bp, 12 predicted proteins | sample MAT05_FD_78382 | JGI IMG/M metagenome (GOLD analysis project Ga0105048, IMG submission 78382) | Freshwater microbial communities from Lake Fryxell liftoff mats and glacier meltwater in Antarctica - MAT-05 | ecosystem: Environmental > Aquatic > Freshwater > Ice > Liftoff microbial mat | place...
AACGTCTCCCGTGAATGCCGTTCAGCCCGCACGCCCGGGGTTAAAACCTCATGATTGCGCACATCTCAAATTCTCCGCGGATCTGCCTGGTTCCGAGCCGCCCCCCCGCCCGGTGGTACCGAGCAGAACCCCCGCCCGAGGTTGAAACCCCGGGCTCCACAGTACAAAGTCCCCTTCGGGGACTGCCTTTCTGCTTCATTTGCCCGGTGCAGTGCGCGCGAAAGTCCGCCGTTGCGGCGGACTTTGTAAGAGGAGCCCGGGGTTTTAACCCCGGGCGGGAGTGCTGTTCGGGAACAAGGGTGGCGCTTGCAATGCACGCAATCTAGTTTTCTGACGATTCCAATGCAAAGACGCGCCCGGGATCTACGTCGACGTCGCGACCGGAGAGCCTCTCTTCAGCTCCCTCGACAAGTTCGAGTCGGGCACGGGCTGGCCGAGCTTCCTCCGACCGATCGAGGATGGACATGTCGTCTCGAAGTCGGACGGTACGCTGGGGATGGACCGGACCGAGGTGCGTTCGAGCGATGGGAATTCGCGCCTGGGGCACGTCTTCGACGATGGCCCCGCGCCCACGGGCCTCCGGTATTGCATCAACTCGGCTTCCCTGCACTTCGTGCCGCTCGACCGGCTCACCGCGGAGGGTTACGGAGCCTATGCTGCACGCTTTAGCGGCGGCGCGGGCGCGCGGTAGGGATATCGACCGGAGCTCCGGGCACGAACGCGTCAGCCCCCGAGCGTGGCGCGATAGGCCTCGACCCGAGAGGCGCTGTGGACCGAGCCGTCGATCGTGGCGCAGAGATCCGCGATGGCGGCGCAAAGATCCTGCGTCTCGGCCTTCGAGACCTCGAGGAACGCGAACGCCGCGGCAAGCTCGTTCGGCGCGAAGGAGCGGAGGGGAAACCCGATCCAGCGAAACGCGGTGACGATCCCGCGGGCGACGGCGCTCCGGGAGACGATAGCTACCTTGACCTTGTCGCGGTCCTTCAGCCCGGTGGCAATATCCACTACGGCCTTGCGCTGCGCCGCGCTGGGGACTCCCCCGTCGGTGAAGATCAGCTGCTTGAATTTCCTGCAGTCCCCGTCGAACGCGACCCTCAGGGACCGCACCATGTCGAGGTAGATGTCCCACTCTTCCCGCTTCGGGTTCCGCGCGTTGTGCACGGCGATCACCACCCCATGAAGGAGCCGATAGGCGGCGTTCTTCACGAGGGGGATGGGCAAGCGATCCACGGCCTCTCGGGCAGGGGGCATCACCGAGCGCATGCGGTTACGTCGGCGGGCCGAGCAAGCCTTTGAGCTTGGCGACCAGCTGCAAGGCCTCCATCGGGGAGAGGCGGTTGATGTCCACCGCGCGCAGCGTCTCCAGCACCGGAGAGGATGCCTCGGTCTTGGCGGCAGGGGCGAAGAGGTCGAGCTGGGGAGTCCCCGCCTTGGACCTTCCGCGGAGCGAGGAGGGTTTGCCGGTCGGGAGCGCGGCGCCGGCTTCGAGGGAAGCGAGGATGGCCTTGGCGCGGGCGAGGACGCTCTCACCGACGCCGGCCAGGCGGGCGACGGCGATACCGTAGCTCCGGCTCGCGGGGCCGCGGGTGAGCTTGTGGAGGAAGACGACCTCGTCGCCGTGCTCGCGGGCGGCGACGGAGTAGTTGGCGACGCCGGGGCCGTGCTTCGAGAGCTCGGTGAGCTCGTGGTAGTGGGTGGCGAAGAGGGCGCGGCAGCCGATGGCGTCGTGGAGGTGCTCGGCGACGGCCCAGGCGATGGCGAGGCCGTCGTAGGTGCTGGTGCCGCGGCCGATCTCGTCGAGGATCACCAGCGAGCGGCGGGTGGCGTCGCGGAGGATCGCCGCGGTCTCGCGCATCTCGACCATGAAGGTGCTCTCGCCGCGGGCGAGGTTGTCGCTGGCGCCGACGCGCGAAAGGATGCGGTCGACGACGCCTACCCGGGCCTCGCGCGCGGGGACGTAGCTGCCCATCTGGGCGAGGATCACGATCAGCGCGACCTGGCGCATCAGGGTAGATTTGCCGGCCATGTTGGGGCCGGTGATCAGCCAGAGGCGCTCGGCGGCGAGGTCGAGCGTGGTGTCGTTGGGGACGAAGCGGCCGGCGGCGGCGTAGCGCTCGACGACGGGGTGGCGGCCGTCGCTTATCACCAGCGCGTCGCTGCTGTCGACGTGCGGGCGGGCGTAGTCGTGGCGGTGGGCGACGTCGGCGAGGCCGGCGGCGACGTCCCAGCCGGCGAGGACGCGGGCGAGCTTGCGGATGCGCTCGGCGGCGACGGCGACCTGGGTGACGAGGGCCTCGAAGAGCGCGGTCTCGCGTTCGAGGGCGCGGGACTCGGCGTGCTCGATCTTGTCGGCGAGGTCGTCGAGGGCGTCGCTGGTGAAGCGCTCGGCGCCGGCCACGGTCTGCTTGCGGCGCCACGCGGGCGGGACCTTGGCGAGGTGGGTCTTGGTGACCTCGATGTAGTAGCCGAAGACGCGGGTGTAACGGACGCGGAGCGAGCCGGCGCCGGTGGTCGTGCGGAGCTCGGCTTCGAGGGCGACGATCATCTCGGCGCCGTGCTTCTGGATGGCCTGGGAGGCGTCGAGGGCGCTGTCGAAGCCGGCGCGGATCATCCCGCCGTCGCGGGCGTGCGGGGGCGGTCTCACGACGAGGGCCTCGGCGAGCCTTGCTGCGACCTCGCCGACGAGATCGACGGCGACGCCGAGCAGCTCGGCGGCGCCGGGATCGGGGATCGAGGCGACCGCGGCGACGGCCAGGGGCGCGGCGAGGAGGCCGTCGCGCAGGCCCCCGAGCTCGCGCGGGGTGACCTCGCGCAGCGTGGCGCGGGTGCTGAGGCGCTCGAGATCGCCGATGCCCGCGAGGGCCTCGCGGAGCTCGCTGCGAGCGCGCGCGTGGGTGACGAAGAGGTCGACCTCGTCGAGGCGGCGGCGGATGGCGGCGACGTCGAGGAGCGGGGCGAGGAGGCGGCGCTTGAGGAGGCGGGCGCCGGTCGGGGTGACGGTGGCGTCGATGACGTGGAGGAGCGAGCCCTGGCGCGTGCCGTCGACGGCGCGGACCAGCTCGAGGTGGACCTCGGCGGTCTCGTCGATGCGGAGCGAGCTCGAGGGATCGTGGGAGACGAGGCGCCGCACCGGGAGCCGCTGGCCCGGGGTGCAGCGGCGCGCGAAGCGGAGGGCGCGGGCCGCGGCGCGCACGGCGAGGATCGCGTGCGCCGCGAGCGCCTCCGCGGCGAGCGGGACCTCGACCGAGTCGTCGATCAGCGCGGCGATCGTGGCGGGATCGAGCGGCTCGTCGTCGCGGAGGGCGGCGCGGGGGATCGAGAGCGCGACGGCGGCCTTCACGTCGTCGAGGCCGGCGGCGAAGATCACCTCGCGCGGCTCGGCGCGGGCGATCTCGCCGAGCAAGGCCGCGGCGCCGTCGATCTTCGCGGCCGAGAGCTCGCCGGTCGAGAGGTCGAGGAGGGCGAGGCCAAACTCCCTGCCGGCGGCGTCACCCTCGCCGGCGTCGACGGCCACGAGGTAGTGGTTCTCGCGCGCGTCGAGCTGATCGACGTCGGTGATCAGCCCCGGCGTGACGACGCGGACGACCTGGCGCGGGACGATCCCTTTGACCTTGGAGGGATCGGCCATCTGCTCGCAGAGGGCGACCTTGTGGCCGAGGGCGAGGAGCTTGGCGATGTAGCCGTGGGCGGCGTGGTAGGGGACGCCGCACATCGGGTGCTCGTCGGGATCGCTCTTGTTGCGGCTGGTGAGGGTGAGGCTGAGCGCCTTCGAGGCGACGACGGCGTCTTCGCCGAACATCTCGTAGAAATCGCCGAGGCGAAAGAAGACCAGCGCGTCGGGGTGGCTCGCCTTCGCCTCCTCGTGCTGCCGCATCACCGGCGTGAGCTTCTTCTTGTTCGCTGCGGGCTCCACGGCGCACGGCTTAGCTGCGCGTTCGCGGCGTGGCCAGGAGCCGGGTGATTTTCGTCGAGGCGGGCGCGCCGCCGTCGTTGTCGTCGTCACCGTACTTGCGTACGGCTCCTCCTTCGCCTAGGCGGCACGCCCGCCTCGACGAAAATCACCGACGGCTCCGGGGCGGTGTCCTTCGACATCAGCCACGCGGGATCAGAAGTAGGTTCTGGTGACCATGGAGGACGAGAGATCGACAATGAGCAGGCCGTTGATCGATCCGTCCGTGACCGCGAGCTGCCCCGTCGCCGGGACGAACGCCATCCCCACGGGCTGGATCAGCGTCGTCCCCTCGGTCGAGAGGTTGACCACGAGCGGCTTGAAGGCGCCCAGGGTGCTGAAGCGGAACTGCTGGCCGGTCACCGGCTTCTGGAGGGCGCCGTCGATCGCGGGAGGATCGAGCACGGCGAAGCGGAACATCGGGTTGATGAAGGCGCCCGGCCCCTTGTCGTTCACGGTCGGCTGGTGCTCGCGCACGGCGCCGGTCTCGGCGCTCGGGTACGGGACCCGGGAGGCGCGGCCGTTGTTGCGCACCTGCGTCGGATCGCAAGAGTCGCGGCAGACCCCCGTCACGGGATCGGCGATGACGTGGTGGAGGACCCCGGACTGGTTGCCCGCGACCTCCCACTGATCGCCGACGCGGACGTTGAACGTGACGAGCGAGGGGAAGCAGCAGTCGGTGGTCGCGCGCCAGGTCGGGAGCGGGGCGCCGGTCTTGGCGTCGCGAAACGTCGATCCGGCGCGGGGCTCGATCTGGACGCTGTCCTGGAAGGCCTCGACGATCGTGTAGTTGCGGCCCGAGGCCGGGACGTCGAGGCTGCCGAAGAGCGTGCGGCAGGTGTTGAACTCGCAGGTATCCTTGACGGCTTTGCCGTCCTTGTCCTTCGAGGCCCAGTAGCGGTCGTCCTGATCGGGGATCTCGCTCTGGATCTGGACGTAGTCGGCGAGGCCAGCCGCCTGGGCCTCGTTGCCCGCGCCAAGCTTCTCGAGGACGGCCTTCTTGCTCTGGACGCCGGCGTCGCAGAAGCGGCTGCTGGCGTCGTTGAACGTGTCGAGCTCGCCCGGAGCCCCGGAGCCGCGGAGCTGGAGGGAGGCGAGCTTCTGGTCGAAGCCGGGGAGAGGGCCCTCGTAGGTGACGAACCAGTTCTGATCGACGGACTGCGCGCGTGGATCCTCGAGGTTCATCATCAGCGTGCTCTTGTTGGTCAGGGCTGGGTCGTTGACCACCTCGCCGTCGACCAGCGCCGAGGGGGCGCCGGTGCCGGGGTTGATCGGAACGGAGATGGTGGCGACCGAGAGCTGGAACACCGCCTGGATCGAGGCCGGCTCCGTCAGCGTCGCCACCATCTTGGGCGCGTTGAAGGTGGCCTCGTCGACCGGCGCCCCGTTGGTGTCGAAGAGCTGCGGGAAGCTCTGGATCCCCGCCTCCGTCTGGCGCTGGCCCGCGGTGTCGTTGGCCGTGAAGTAGGTGGCCATGCGCGGGGTGTTGGGGAGCACGACGTTGCACGAGAGCTCGTCCGTCGTCACGCCGCCGACGTCGCCGGCGTCGCAGCCGAACAGGGGCGAGGTCTTGGCCGGGCCGCGGCACGGGGCGTCGTAGTCGTCGATGTCGATCACCGCGATGCGACCGCTGGTGAGCGCGAGGAACGCGAAGGTGCCCCGGAGCTTGATCGGGCCGGCGCCGCTGGTGTACGTCGCGAGATCGGTGCGGTAGAGCGTGCCGGGGTCGCAGACCTCGCTCGTGGCGAGGCAGATGTTGGTGGAGGTCGGATCGCAGCGGACGCCGTCGATGGCCGCGCCGGTGGCCGGCAGGGGCTGGGGGATGTCGCGCTGGATGATGACGAGATCCGCCGCGGGGGCGGAGAAGCGGATGCGATCGCTCGGCGCCAGCGGATCCCACTCGGGCCGAGGGCGGCGGAGCGGGAAGCGCGAGGTCTGATCGTCGCTGACGTCGAAGACCATCGCGCTGCCGTCGCGCGCGTCGATGGCATAGAGGTAGCGCTTGAGATCCGGCGTGCGCTCGGGCGTGACGGCGACGTGGGAGGTGGTGACGACGCGCGTCGGATCCTGCACCGAGGTGGGCAGGAGCGGCGGCTGCTCGAACGGCTCGCACGGCGTGGGCAGGTCGATCACGTGGACCAGCGAGGTGTCGAGATCGCTCGCGTAGAGGTGGCCGTCGGCGTAGGCCAGGCCCGTGGGGCGCGCGACGGACGCGGGCGGCAGGACCGGATCCTCGAACGTGGGATCGACGCAGGCCACGCCGCCCGTGGGCGGGGTGGGCGGCAGCAGGGGCACGTCGGTCCTGAGCGGGAGCCAGCGCTCGACGTTGCACGGCGCGTAGACGCCGGGCTCGGTGTCGAGCAGCGACTGCGCGTCGATCACCGCGATGCCGCCCTTCGAGGGGATGGTGACGACGAGCTTCTGGCGGCCCTTGCCCTCGGCCTCGAGCTTGCCGTTGAGGCCGGCGGTGCGCGGGCCAGCGTCGGGGTCGGCGTCGCCCTGACACTCCTTGACGTCGGGGGCGTCGCCGAACTTCGCGTCGCAGCAGGGGCGCGTCGCGGGCTTGTCGGTCGGCTGGAGCTTGCCCGCGGGATCGGGGATCAGCAGCATCTGCCCCGGCGCGGCCGGGAGGCGGCAGGAGGGCCACCCGCTGATCTCGGGCAGCCTGTCCGAGGAGCCGGTGGAGCCCCCGCCGACGCCGTCCCCGCCGCCCGCGCCGATGACGGAGGTCGTCGGTCGGATCCGCGACGAGGGGAGCGCGAAGAGGCCCTCGCGACCGATCTCGGCCACGCCGACGAACGTCGCCGTGCCGCCGGGCGAGGAGACGATGTCGACGGGCTGGGCCCCGATGGGGAGGAAGTTCGCCCCGGGGACGCTGGGATCCTGATCGAGGACGGAGTTGCTGGTGGCCGTAGTGTCGATGACGGCGACCTCGCCGCGCGTGGTCTGCGTGACCAGCGCGTAGAGGTGGGGCAGCTCTTTCTTCGCGCCCCCGTCGAGGTCGTTCGCCGTGAAGTCGTTGACGCTGATCACCGTCGAGGCATCGCAGTCGGTGATCGGGCGGACCGACGACTTCGAGGCGTTCGGCCGGTCGAGGCACACGAACGAGACGCGACCAGAGCGCTCGAGGGCGCGGGTGCTCACCGGGACGGTCTGCGTCGCGCACCCGGTCGGCGTGGCGACGAGCCCGCCGGCGCTCACGAGCCCCGCGGCCACCAGGAGGCGAATCGCCGTGCGGCGCCCCTTTCGCTCTGACCTCTTCATCGGTGCGACGTTCATTTCGAATCTCTCGGAGGCATGGGCGTACCCACGGAGGCGAAGATGGTCCCGAACGTCTCCGGGTGGCGCATGTCGAGATCGACCACGCCCAGGTAGGAGTCGGTGAAGTGGCCGATGACCAGGAAGGCGTGCTCCGCCTTGGTGGCGTCGGTCGCCGTTCGGTCGTCGTCGAAGGCCAGCGCGTGGGGGCCACGGCCGGTCTTGATGATGGCGTCGACGCGGTGATTGTCGGGGTCGTACGAGAAGACGAGGCGAGAGTCGAAGGCCGCCGTGAAGACGCGGCGTGAGAGGTTGCCCTGGGGATCGATGACGTTGCCGACGGCGATCTTGGAGGCGCCCTGCGCGAGGGGGACGCTGTCGGTGATCATCACGCGATCGAAGGCGCCGGTCGGCTTGACGCTGCCCTGGGGCGTCGTCGTCGTCTCGAGGCGGCCGATGAGGAGCGAAGGCGGCGTGCGGTTGGCGATGTAGACGTCGATCGGGATCTTCGTGCAGCCGAGCAAGCACGTGGGGACATCGGTGACCTTGAGGCAGTCGTCCTCGCAGCCCCGGCGGGCGCTCGGGTCGATGGCGATGCCGCGCGAATCCTTCCCGTCGGCGTTGACGGAGATCAGCGTCTCGGTCGCGAGCGAGAGGGAAGGGCGCGCCGTCCCGCTCTCGCTCTTGTGCACGCGGACCAGATCGAGCACCGGGGCGGCCCGGTAGGTGATCAGGAACCCGGGCTGGTAATCGATGGTGGGGATGTCCAGCTCGACCCGATCCTTGAAGAGCTTGGGGATGGGCACCGCGACGACCTCGGTCGGGCCGTCAGGCAGGTTGCCGAGCACGAACTCCAGCGTGGGCTTGCTGCCATTCTCGTTCGTGGTGCCGCTCGAGGCCGGCCACTGGTTGATCGAGAGGCTGACGGCCTTCAGCGTCTGGTGGGCGACGACGATCGCCTTGCCGTCCTCCGAGACGTCGATGCCCACCGGCTCGGTCGGGAGGGTGATCGATCGCGTGCTCTCGAAGGGCTCGATGCCAATGAGATGATCGTTGGTGCAGCGGGCGCCGTTATCGGCGGTCACGCTCGAGCACCGGAGCGTGCGCTTGAACGTACCCGTGCTCGTGTCGTTGGCGATGTCGAGGAAGGTGATCGAAGGGTCGCCGCGGACCGGGACGAAGAGGCGGGCGTCGGTGGTGGTGTCGGGCCGCTTCACCAGGACGGCGCCCGAGGCGAAGGCGCCGATCGAGGCCGCCAGCGGCTCGCCGCCGTTGGCCAGCGCGAGCGGGATCGCCAGGCAAGGGCCGGGGTTGAGGATCGAGTTGGTGTTGCGGCGCCCGTTGCACGCGCCTTCCACGGTGCTCGTCTTGTCGGTGCCGACCTTGCGCAGCGCCGTGAGCAGGGTCCCGAGCTGGGGGCGAAGCTTCGTCAGGTCGAGCGCGAAGACGGTGCCGCCTTCGTACTGGAGGTCGAAATCCGAGTTGGTGACGTACAGCGTCGACCCGCCCGGGGACCGCACGAGGCCCGTGGGGTAATAGAACGCGTTGACCGGCGGAGGCACGGTGGTGTCCCCGAGAAAGCACCCCGAAGCCACCAGCGCGGAGAGGCCGAGCGCGACGGTCGCCACCCCCCCACGCCGCGCGGAGGCGGGCGATCCCGCGGCGGGGAAACGAGGAAGCGAAGATCGGGCCGGCTGCATGGGGAGCGCACCCTAGTCAGGGCCGAGGGCAGTGGCAACCAGCACCACCGGACCGAGGTCTCGGAGCAAGCTTCAGGCGTGCGCGCGAACGTCGCGTGAGGTCGGAAATCCAGAAGAGAACGCCGGAGCGCGCGAGCTCCTGGGTCGTTCAACGAACGCTGAACCGGGCGGCGCGCACGGCGAGATGGACCGCGGGATCCGCGGGGCGAGCGAGGATTTCGTGGTCGCCGCGCGTGAGCGGGATCCGCGCGCGGTAGGGCGCGACGGCCTGGGCGACCACCTCACCGTCGACGATGAACTCGATCAGCCCCACGCGCCGGCCGGGATCGCCGGCGATCGCCGCGCGCACCTCGATCGCCTGATGTCGCGTCGATCCGGCGCGGGAAAGGAGAAAGACAGTGCCCGACACCGGCGCCTCGATGCGGAGCTCGGGCGTGCTCGGCGGCGCGGCACTGCACCCGGGGAGCCGCGCGCGCGCGAGCCACGGGACACCGAAAGGATCCTGCCCCGGAGCGCCGAGCGGCCGGGTGGCGAGCCAGGTTTCGAAGACGTCGGGCAGGAGCGCCACGCGCGTCGCTCCGCGCGGATCGCAGCGGTACGAGGCCTCGGCGGCGACGCCCGGCGCGGGCGCGCTCACGCTCGCGAAGACGTGGGTGTCGCAGCTCTCGGTCGGCACGTGGCCACGGACGAAGCGACGCTCGGCGTGGTCGGAGCAGGCCGGGCCGGCGAGCTTGCCCGAGAGGGGGCAGACCTCGGCGCTCTCCAGCAACGACGCCTCCCAGAGCGGGGCGCGCGCGGGGACGTCGCGCATCGTCCGGCGCATCACGTCGGCGAAGAGCGGGCCGGCGCCGTTGGCTCCGGTGAGGCGATGCGTCGGCGTTCCATCGGAGTTCCCCACCCAGACGGCGACACAGCGCTCGTGGGTGTAGCCGACGGTCCAGGTGTCGCGGAAGCCGGAGCTCGTGCCGGTCTTCACGGCGACGGGGAAGCCGAGATCGAAGGGCCCGCGCCCGTGGAGGCCGCGCACGCGGGCGAGAGGATCCGAGAGGATGTCGGCGACCAGCGCGGCGATCCCCGGATCGAAGATCCGCGCGCCGCCTTGGGCCAGAGCGCCGAGAGCCGCCCCGCTCGCCGCCGTCGTGCGCGGCGGGATCCGCTCGCCGCCGCGGGCCAGCGCCACGTACGCGAACGCCAGCTCGCGCAGCTCGACCTCGCCGCTGCCGAGCGCGAGGGACAGGCCGTAGTGCGCTGCGTCCTCCGTCAAGCTCACGATCCCGAGCGCGTGGAGCGTGTCGAGGAGCGCCCCCTGCGGGAGCTCCGCGGCGAGCCGGATCGCCGGCACGTTGAGGCTCCCGGCCAGCGCCTCGCGGGCGCTGATCGGCCCCTCGAACGTCCCGTCGAAGTTGCGCGGCGTGTACGCCGATCGCCCCTCGGGGAACCTCGTGGGCACGTCGGCGAGCATGTCTTCGCCGCTGTGGCCGCGGGCGAAGGCCATCGCGTAGACGAAGGGCTTCAGCGTCGATCCCGGCTGCCGTCGCGCGCGGATCACGTCGAGCTGCCCGGCGATCCGTGGATCGTCGAAGTCGGCGCTCCCGGCGTAGGCCAGCACCTCGCCGCTCGCGTTGTCGACGACCAGGACCGCGGCGTTGGCGGCGCCCTCCCCGGCGATCGCCGCGAGCTGCGTCAGCACCAGGCCCTCCACGTCGCGCTGGAGCTGCACATCCAGGGTGCTCTGCGTCGTCCCGCTCGCGTCGAGCTCCCCGTCGGCGACGAGCGCCGCCACGAAATGCGGCGCGAGGAACGGGCGCGCGAGCGGGCGCGGCGCGACGACCTCGCTCGACGCGCGCGCGTGATCGGCGTCGCTGAGGAAGCCCTGATCGCGGAGCGCGTCGAGCAGCGCGCGCTGCCGGGGCGCGATCCGCGCGGCATGGCCGTAGGGATCGAGGAACGACGGCGCGCGCGGGAGCACGGCGAGGTACGCCGCCTCGGCCCAGCTCAAATCCTGCGCGCGCTTGCCGAAATACCCTTTCGCCGCCGACTCGGGCCCCGCGAGCCCGTGGCCGTAGCTGAGCCGATTCAGGTACGCCTCGAGGATCGCCTGCTTGCTCACGACGCGCTCGAGGTTCTCGGCGCGCGCGGCCTCTTTGAGCTTCTCGCCGAGCGTACGGGGCCGCGCGTGCCCCTCGTTGTCGAGGAGCTTCACGAGCTGCTGGGTGATGGTGCTCGCCCCCGAGACGAGGCGCCCGTGGCTGAGGTTCTGCCCGAAGGCGCGGAGGATCGCCTTGCGATCGATCCCTTCGTGCCCCCAGAAATCGCGGTCCTCACCGACCAACGTCGCGGCGATGATCCGATCCCCGAGCGCCTCGAGCGGCAGGCTCTGCCCGCGCTGCCCAGCCTCCGAAGGCAGCTCGCGCAGGGTGGCTCCGTTGCGATCCAGGATCAGGTTCCCTTCGTGCCAGCGATCCGCGAGGTGGAGCGAGGGCTCCCCTGCCCCGCTCCGGTAGCGCCGCCACACGACCGTGAGCACGAGCAGCGACAGCCCGGCGAGCGCGACGACCGCGCCGAAGCGCCAGGCCAGGCGCGGCCAGCGCGGCAGGGCCGGCGTCTTCATTGCACCGTCACCTTTCCTGCATCCGAATAGCCCTCGCTGTCGCCCTCGTACATCAGCTCGGCGGAGGCCGGCGGCAGCACGAACTCGCCCGGCGTCGAGGCGCGCACGAGGTACGTCGCCGCGACCTCGTCCCCCGACAGCTCATCGAAGTAGAGATCGACCCGGTCATCGTGGAGCTCGACGTGGCTCGCGTTGTTGCCCGAGCGGAACGCCGAGGAGAACGGGTGCGCTGCGCCGAGCTCGGGCACGCTGGCCACGGTCGCCAGATCCGGCTGGATCGGCTCGAACCCCGCGGGCAGATGATCGGTCAACGCCAGGTAACCGAGGCGCTCGCGATCGATCGTGGCGACCGGCAGGCGCGCCAGGACGGCGACGCGGAGCACGTCCCCGGCGTGGACCTGGGCGAGATCCACGGCGCCGCCCTTCGGCGTGGTGAAGACGCGGAAGACCAAGGGCCCGCGCGGCGTGCGCGTGGCGACCGCGTTGCCGCGCGCCGAGATCGGGCGTCGCCACCGCGCCGAGGCGATGAAGCCGATGGCGCGGTCGTCCCCGCTCGCGAGCGCGAGCGTGGCCTTCTTGCCGCGGAGCGAGGCGAGCGGGAGGCGGAACTCCTTGCTCCCGTAGCCGAGATCCTTCGTCGCCGTGAGCTCGGCGCCGTCGAGCGAGACGCGGAACAGCGCACCGTCGGCGGTCGCGCCCTCGAGGTGCGCCGCGAGCGCGAGAAGCGAGTACGCCGTGGCCTGCGTCGTGTACTTCTCGGTGCCCTCGGCGAGATCCTTCAACAGCAACGGGAGGACCTTGGCCGCCGGACGGAGCCGGCTCAGCGCGATCGCCGCCTGCGCCTTCGAGCGCGTGGGCGAGCCGTAGTAGTAAAAATCCGCGCTCTCCGGCCGGACGCGGAGCTCGCCGTTGTCGTCGAGGCCGGCCTCGACCGCGTCGAGCAGCGAGGCGACGCGATCCTCCTGCCCCGCGAGCCCGTGGAGCGCGATCGCCAGGCTGGCCTTGCCGAACACGCTCTGCTTCGCGACGCTGTCGTGGAGCGCGTCGGCGGCGCTCGCGGGCAGCTCGCCGAGCTCGCTCAGGCTCTGGGCGATCGCCGCCTGCACCTCGGCCTCGATGTGGCCGCCGAGGAGCTGGTCGGCGAGGTAGGTCTTCATCCCCTCGAGGAGCCCCTTCGGCGCCTCGACGCCGGCCGCGCGGGCGAGCACCACCGCGCGGATCGCGTAGGCCGTCCCGTAGACGTTGGGATCGCGGCCGCCCGGCCAGTGCGCGAGGCCGCCGCTCTCGGTCCGCATCGTCGCGAGGCGGTCGAGGCCCGCCTTGATCCGCGCCTTGATCTCCGCCTCGCTCAGCTTGGTCACGCCGATGCGCGGGAGGATCGCCCGCGCCGCGATCAGCGGCAGTGTGCTCGAGGTCGTCTGCTCCACGCAGCCGTGAGGATAGTCGAGGAGGTAATCGAGCCGCGCGCCCAGCTCCGGCCAGAGGTGCTGGCCCACCTGCAACGTCAACGCCGCGTCGGAGCCGCCGACCACGTCGGCGGGGATCTCCAGCGCGATCTCCTGCGATCGCGCGAACGCGCCTTCGAGGTGCGGGCGCTCGTCCAGGCCCGGCTCTTCCACGGGCACGCGCGCCTCGACGCGATCCAGCGCCGCGCCCGCGCCCTCGGCCACCGCGAACGCGAGCTGGATCTCCCCCGGCGCCTCGGCGCGGATCGGGAAGGCCACCCGACTCTGCCCGCCCGCGGTGTGGCTCCGCTCGAAGAACTCGGCGAGCCCGCGGCGGCTGTCGCGGAGCTGGAACGAGAGCGCGCGGCCCGGGTGGAGCAGCGGCACCGGATCGAGCGCGTGGAAGCTGGTGAGGCGAAGGACGCCCTCGTCGACGACCGCGAGCGCGATCTCGGCGTGGGCTTCGGGCTTCCCATCATCGAGAACATCGACGGTGATCTCGGCCTCCTGGCCCGGCTCGTACGCGCCCTTGTCGCTCTTCAACGCGACCGAGAGCCGCGCGCCCTCGAGCGCCACCGGGATCCGCACCGCGCCGATGCGATAGTCCGCGACCCCCTCGCCCTTGGCGCCGATCGGCAGCAGCGTCACCGTCGCGTGGACGTGCGGCGCGCTCGCGACCGTGACCGGCACCTCGAAGAGCGCGGCGCCGCCCTGGATCTTCCGCGTCTGGTGCGAGAGGAGCCCGCCCTGCTCCACCGTGAAGATCGCCGTCGCCGCGGCGTAAGGGCTCTTCACCATCAGCTTCGCCACATCGCCGGGCCGGTAGCGCGTCTTGTCGGGAGAGATCTCCAGCGTCCGCCCCCGGTTCGGCGACGGCGTCGAGTCGGTGTCGCCCTCACGCCAGGCCCAGAACGAGCGCACCCCGCCGCGGCGTCCGTCGACCTCGGCGGTGACCTCGTAGTCGCCCGGCGCCGCCGCGGTGAACGAGCACGCGGTGGGCGTGCGCGCGCTGGTCACGGCGCAGCGCCCCACCTCGTGCCGCGCCGAGGTCCAGTCCCAGCGCAGCGCGCCGCCGGCTCCGCGCTGCTGCACGTACTTCCAGTCGAGCCGCTCCACGTGGGCCGTCACCCGCGCGCCGACGACGGGCTGCCCCTCGGGATCGATGACGCCGAGCTGCACCGGGAACGCCTCCCCGACCCCGAGCCAGCCCTTCGCGAGCTTGAGCCCGGCGTAGCGCGGCGCCGGGCTCATCGTCACCGCGGCGCGCCCGGCGATGTGCCGGAACGAGCTGTCGGCGACGTCGACCTCGAGCGTGAACTCCTGCGGTCCGAGCTTCGGATCGAGGTCGAGCGGCTGCTTCGCCACCGGGATCCGGAGAGGCGCCGCCTCTTCGGGCAACGTCCGCGCACGAACGCGGGGGAGCGCCTGCGCGAAGGCATCGGCGTTCCCCGCCGGCACCGGCCAGGCCGCGAGCTCGGCCGACTCCAGGTTGCGCGTGGTCACTGTGAAGCGCTTCGTCGTCGCCTCGTCGAGCAGGATCAGCCCCTCGGGCATCGACGCGCTCGCGCTCAGCGGCGCCGTCTCGATCTTGAAGCGCACCGGCGTCGCGAGCCTCTGCCCGAAGCGATCGACCACCTCGTCGATCGCCACCTCGTACACCTTCGAGGAGACGAGCTCGCCCCGGATCACGATCCGCCCCTCGTCCCAGCCCTCGCTCCGGACCGTGAGGTTCTTCACCGGCGGCGTCACCCGCACCCGCTGCGAAAGCGCCTTGTCCGACGTCGCGAGGACGTTGTTGAAGAGCACGTGGACCTGGTGATCCGCCGGATGCAGGACGCCGCCCGCGAACGAGCACTCGTCGTCGCTGCCCCACCCGCAGCTAACGTCGCGCAGGCTCAGCGGCTCGACCACGGTGTAGTCGCTCGACCGTTGCACGCGCTCCTTGGTCTGATCCGCGGCGACGAGCGCGATCTCCTTGCCCGCCGGCAGCGCCGACGTGGGGCGCACCAGCACCACGTAGCGCGGATCGACCTTAATCCCTTGAAACGTCGGCCCGATCGGGTGCATCAGGCGCGACGAGATCGTGACGCCCTTGACGCCGGTGAGCTTCACCAGCGTCGCCGCCGTGCCGAGATCGATCGGTTGATCGAAGAGCACCGACAGCTCGGTCGCGCGCCCGATCCGGCTCCCCGGGGACGGGTGCAGCGCGATCACCCGCGGCGAGCCCGCCACCGGCAGATACCCGAGCTCTTTCCCCGCCACGACGAAGACCGAGGGCACGGGCGCCGGCTCCTTCTCCTCGATCGCGACAGCGGCGTCCGCGCCGCCCACGCGCCCGAGATCCCCGCGCGGGGTCCGATCCCCGCTCTGCGGCGGGAAGGTCCGCGCCCCGTCGCGGGTCGCCCCGGATCGCGCCAGGAAATCTCCGAGGCCGCCGCCGGCGGTGCGCGCTGGCAGCGCCGCGCGCGAGCACACGAGCGAGCCTGAAGCGGCGAGGAGGACGACGAGAGACGGCGCGACAGCTCGAAGACGTGAAGGGGCCATGAGATCTCCGCCGTGGCCTGCGAGCGGGCGACCGCGTTGTGCGGCACCGAACGCCGACCACAGAACTGCGCATTCCCCCGCCTTTCAAAAAAATTCAGAGTCCGCGGGCGCCGTTGTAGTCTCCCCCCGCGTGCACCTCTCCATCACGACCGCGCGGCGCCTCGGAGCCCGCTTCTGTTCCCGCCTCTGTTCCCGCCTCGGAGCCCTCGCGGCGCTCGCCCTGACGTCCCTCGCCGCCGCCCCGGCCCACGCCACCGAACCCTGGTCCGATCCCGACCCGCCCAACGAAGGCTCACGCTGGACCCTCGGCGATTTCGGCTTCCGGGCCGGCGCCGAGTACCGCGCTCAGTTCCTCTACGTCAACCCGATCGGCCTCAACAGCGAGACCGATCGCGAGGTGAGCTGGCTCGAGCACCGCCTCCGCCTCGACGCGGCGGTCGACTACCGCGACAAGGTCCGGGTCGTCTTCTCCACCGACGTGCTCGACGGCGTCCTCTGGGGCGACAACGGCGACTTCGGCGGCACGCCCAGCTCCACCTCCGGGATCAACGTCAGCACCAAGAACCCCAACGTCACCCGCCCCTGCGTCGGCTTGACAGGCCCTGACGCGCTCGACGTCAACTCCTACTCTTACACCGTCTGCCCGCAAGACCCGCTCAAGATCCGCAAGGCCTATGGCGAGGTCTCGCTCCCGATTGGCCTCCTCCGCGTCGGCCGTCAAGCGGTCAACCTCGGCACCGGCGTCCAGGCCGCCGACGGCGACGGGCGCGCCAACCGCTTTGGCGTCGCCCGCACCGGGAGCGTCGTCGATCGGATCCTCTTCGCCACCAAGCCCCTCGAGGCGTTCAAGGCCAAGGCCAATCGCAACACCTCGCCCGACGAGGGGCTGATCCTCGCCCTGGCCTACGATCGCCTGGTGACGGACAACCCCCAGAACCTCGGCCAGTCGGTCAACCAGTGGGACACCGCGATTCGCTTCCTCGCCCCGCGCTACGCCTTCGGGAGCGATCTCCTGCTCTCCGTCTACCACGCTCACCGCTGGGACGCGAAGTACAACACAAAGATCAACAGCGTCGGCGGCCGGCTCACCTCTCGTTTCCTCGACAAGCACCTTCACGTCGGGGTGGATTTCGGCGCCAACCTCGGGACGACCCGGGAGGTCTCCGAGGCGTACAAGGTGATCGTCGACGATCCTGTCGTCGATCAGTCGATCCAGCAGTTCGGCGCGCGCGCCGTCGTGCGGTGGGACGAGCGGTTCGCCTCGCTCTACCTCGAGGCCGACTACGCCTCCGGCGACGACGATCCGGCGGTGCGCACCCCGCTCACCGGGTTCACCTTCTCCGAGGACACCAACGTTGGGCTCCTCCTCTTCAAGCACACGGTCGCCTTCCAGTCGGCCCGATCGGCGGCCGCCGCCGTGGAGACGCTGCGGCGCCTCGGCGCGACCACCTTCCCGGCCGAGGCCGTCTCCACCCGCGGCTCGTTCACCAACGCCTTCGCTCTCTTCCCACAGGTCGACGTCCGCCCGCACAAATCGGTGCTGCTCCGCGGCGGCGTGCTCATGGCCTGGGCCCCGGCCAGGGTCATCGATCCCGTCGCCTCGCTCCAGCGTCGCGACGGGCTGACGATTGAAGACGATCTCGTCAACTACGTCGGCGGAAAGCCCGCTCGCTACTACGGCACCGAGCTCGACGCCCACGTGCAGTGGCGTTACCTCGATCACTTCCTCCTCGACCTCGAGGCCGCCGTGCTCTTCCCGGGCGCCGCCCTCCAGAACGAGGACGGGTTGGCCGTGCGCAGCGGCCTCATCCAGATGCGCACTACCTTCTTCTTTTGATCCGGAGGTCCCCGTGATTCGCCGCCTTTATCCCGCCCTCCTCGGCGCAGCCCTCCTCGCCGCCGCGCCCGGCTGCGCCGTCTACGAGGGGCCGCCCCAGGTCACCCTCGACGGCGTCGCGAATGGCTACTTGAAGGACGCCAAGGCGCCGATCATCCTCGCCTTCTCCAAGCCGGCCGAGCCAGCGACGGTGCGCGTCAAGATCGTTCGCCTCAGCGCCAAAGACACCGAAGGCGAGGGCGACCTCGGCGACGAGGACGAAGATCCCAAGACCAAGCTCGATATCCTGTTCTCCACCGATCCCGAGACAGGGCACGTCGGCGGCTTCGCGTTCCTCGCCGAAGACCACACCAAGCTCACGATCACGCCGAAGGCAGCCTTCCCCGCCGGCGCCAGCCTGGCGATCCTCATCGAAAAGGGCCTCTCCGACGCCGAAGGCCACGTCACCCTCACCCGCAAGCGGATCGTGTTCACCTACGATTTCGGCGTGAAGTGCGACCAGCCCACCGTGGGCTTTCACAGCGGCACGTTCTTCTTCCTCGCCGAAGTGAAGGAGCCCATCGGCGCCCAGGTCCGGCTCCTGACGGTGCTCAACGTCGATGAAGCGACCGGCGCGTTCGTCGGACGCTTCACCAACGCGGTGCGAAACCCTGATCCCAATCGCTGCTCCCCCGCCTGCTCCTCGACCGAGGTTTGCCGGCTGTTCCCGGAGCAGAAATGCGTCGCGCCCTCGGAGCGCGCCGGCACCGCGGCCGAGTTCCCCGACTACATCCCCAACGTTACCCCGCCGACCGGATTCAGCTTCCAGACCACCGGCTGCGTCATCGATCAGGCCGATGGCACCGTGGCCTTCATCACCGCTCCCGTCGACGTCGTGGTGAAGTCCCCCCCGGTGACGCTGCGCAACACCCAGATCACCGGCTCGTTCAAGGTCGAGGCGGACAAATCCCTCGTCGGCACCGGCTCGATCAGCGCCGACGACGTGCTCCTGGGAACCACCACCAGCGGGAAGGCCTCAGGGGGGATGAGCGCGCACTCGATCCCCGACGATCAGGTGCCGAAGGACGTGCCCCAGCCCGAGCCCGGCATGTGATCCCCCGATGATCACGAGGTGACTCCCTCGTGATCACCAGCTCTCCACCGAGGCTCAGAGCGTCGAGGCAGCGAAGGTATCGCAGTCTTCGATCTTGCCCGAGCCGAGGCCCCGCAACAGCCACTTCTTTCGCTGCTCCGAGGTGCCATGGGTGAACTTCTCGGGCCGCACGCGCCCGGTCGCCTCCTTTTGCAGCTTGTCGTCACCGATTGACGCCGCGGCGCGGAGCCCGCCGTCCACGTCGCCGGGATCGAGCAAGCGCCGCTCGTTCGTCGAGTGACCCCAGACCCCCGCGAAGCAGTCGGCCTGGAGCTCCAGGCGCACGCTCAGCTCGTTCTTCTGATCGGGCGACCGGGCCTGCTCCTTGCGCATCTTCGTGTCGATCCCGAGCAGGTGTTGCACGTGATGACCGACCTCGTGGGCCACGACGTAGGCTTGCGCGAACTCGCCCGGCGCCCCGAAGCGGGTCGAGAGCTCGTTGAAGAAGCCGAGATCGAGGTACACCTTCTCGTCCGCGGGGCAGTAGAACGGGCCCGTCTGGGCGTCGGCCGCGCCGCAGCCCGATCGCGTCTCGTCCCAGAAGAGCACCATCTTCGCGGGGCGGTAAGGCACGCTCCGCTGCGTCGTCTCCGGCGCTCACACCCGCTGACCGTCGTTGAAGGCGAAGACAGCAATCTTCTTCGCCTTCTCCTCCGTCGCCGGATCACGCGGGCTCACGGCCGCCGGGCCGCCGCTGCCGCCGTCGCCCGAGCCGAGCAACGCGAAGAAGTTCGTGCGAAAGATCAAGCTCAGGACCCCGACGACCACGAGGCCTCCGAGCCCGAGGCCCATCCGTCCGCCGCCGCCTCCCCCGCCGCCTCCCCCGCCCCGTCGGTCTTCGATATTGGATTGATCGCCGTCGTCTTGGATTCGCACCGCGCGACCATAGCACCGCGCGCCTTCGCGGCGAGGCCGATGAACCGGCCCTCGCGCAGGCGAGCTACCGCGTCGCTGTGCCCCGGAGGAGCCGCTCTTTCAGCTCTTTCACCGCCGCGTCCAGCTCTTTGCTCTTCTTGAAGCAGGCCCTCCCCTGCGTCTCCATCACCACGAGCGCCCGCCCGTCACCGTCCTTCGCGGCCAGATCGAAGAGAGGGATCTTGTCCACGCAGGTGGCGTCGCGGAGGCGAAACGCCGCGCGGACCTCCGGAGTCGCCCGGGACAACACCGCGTCTTGCCGCAGGATCTCCGCCGCGCGCAGCGCCGCGTGGGAGCCGCCTTTGGCCTGCACGATGTCATAGAGCACATCGAGCCCCTCATCGCCCGGCCCTCGCGCGAGCGCCGCAAAGAGCTTCTCCGCCCCACTCTCACGCTCCAGCGCCGCCGTCACATCCCGCGCCGCCACCGCGACATCGTTCCGGCGAAGCGACGCCGAATCGTTGTCGAGCAGCCCCATCAGCGCCTCCCCCCCACGCCCCCAGTCGCGAACCCGCGCCGATTTGATCAAGCTCGCCCGCAACGCGAGCAAATCAACCGAAGGCTCCCCCACCACCCCACTCGCCACCGCCGCCGCAGTCGTGGACGCCGCCGCTGACGCAGTCGTGGACGCTGACGCTGACGCAGTCGTGGACGTGGACGCTGACGCTGACGCTGACGCCATCGCCCCAACGCCCCCCGCCGACGCCACCCCCGTCACAGCCACCCCCCCCCCCCCCCCCCCCCCCCCCCCCCCCCCCCCCCCCCCCCCCCCCCACCCCCCCCCCCCCCCCCCCCCCCCCCCCCCCA
>Ga0105048_10005644_pt1 | contig 20195 bp, 16 predicted proteins | sample MAT05_FD_78382 | JGI IMG/M metagenome (GOLD analysis project Ga0105048, IMG submission 78382) | Freshwater microbial communities from Lake Fryxell liftoff mats and glacier meltwater in Antarctica - MAT-05 | ecosystem: Environmental > Aquatic > Freshwater > Ice > Liftoff microbial mat | place...
ACAGATTAGTTTCACATAGCCGCCATCTGCCTCCTTTTACGGCAAGCTTCGGCACATTGCTGGCAGTGGTCGTGGTTATGGGTACCACACTTTTGCACATTGGTCGCAGGCAACGGCGCAGGCCTGGCAAGCCTCGATGCAGGATTAAAATTGATTGGAAATCAGAGCGTTGAGTTGATTTATCTAGTTCATTAACCAGGCAGGCTAACAAAGGTTGTAGAAATTGTTTCGGTTAGCAGGCCGTATTGCAAATCGCGTATTTTTGTGAGGTTAAACAAAAATCAAATGAATACTACGTCTAGGAATATAGCTTTAGGGCTGCTCGCTTTGTTGGTTGGATGCACCACACAAACCAACAATGACATAACGCCTTCTTCTAAGCTCAATATTGACTATCCAGCGGCTTATGTTGTTAATTCGGAAAGCAACAGCCTGTCGGTGATTGATCTGGCTAAAAATGAGGTTAGGGAACAATTTCGCTTGGAACACCATCGAGCAATGATCTAACCGGCATGAAAATGAACGATATGGTTATGTGGCCGAACCATATTTATCTCTCGGCCGATGGCAATAAATTAGGCGTGGGTGTACCAGGCCTGGACTTGAGCGTAGGGCTTTCGGGCGTTGTAGCGGGTATGAAAGGCCGGGTGCTGGTAGTAAACCCCAAAACCGGCGAATTGGCAACTAATCAGCAAACGCCCGTAATAAATCATAATGCGGTTTTCTCGCCTGATGGCACCGAAATCTGGACTTCTCAAACAATTGATGCGGGCAAAGTACTCGTGTATGATGCCAGCACAATGGCTCTCAAAAAAACTATTGAAGTAGGTATGGAACCCACAGAAGTGACCATGTCGACCAACGGGAAGTATGCCTTTGTAGCAAACCGCAAAAGCAATTCCGTAACAGCGATTCGGTTATCCGACAAAACCGTGGTGAAAACTATTCCGGTGGGCGCAACGCCGATGGGTGCCTGGCCTGCTTCGAACAACCGCATGTATGTAAACAACCAGAAAGGGCAAACGATCAGCGTTATAGATGTGGATAGTCTGACTGTTGTCGATATAATTTATTTGGGATTTACCCCCGCTTATGTGGCCTACAACGCCACGCGCAACGAATTGTGGGTGAGTCAGGTTGGTACGTCTGTTGTGGCTATTCTGGAAGAGATGGGTGGTCTCTGGATGTACCATAACCAGGTGTCAACCGGATTGGGGGCCTATGCCATTGTGTTTTCCAAAGATGACAAAACCGCGTATATAACCAATCGGGGGGCCGGCACGGTGTCGGTAATGAACGTGGCAGCACGGAATAAAATCAACGATGTTTCGGTGGGTAAAAAACCGAATGGGCTAGTTCTGAAATACTAGCCTATACCTATTCAGCAAGGAATAACTGACCAAATGTGTGCATGATCGTCTAACAAATAGAGTCCCAATCTATTTGTTAAAGACGTTATGAAATGGCCGCAGTTCACTGAGCCGTCCCCCAACGAACAATACAATTTTTCGTCCGAACCCGGCGATAATCGCCCAGTTCGCGTATTGATTCTGATGGGACTGCTGTTTTTGGGCGCGTTTTTGGTCGTCTATTTTCAACCGGCCAACCGGGGTTATTCGTGGTTGTTCGTGCTGCTTACCATTTCGGTGCTTTTTAAATTGCTCCGGCTTCTTCACGAGTGGTATCATTACTGGAAAGTGAGCGTTTCTGTTCGCCCGCCTGTAGCTACAATCTGGACCGTAGATGTGCTGACGACGTACTGCCCCGGCGAACCCCAGGAGATGGTTGTCAATACGTTATGGGCTTTCCAGAACCTAACATATCCCCACACAGCCTACCTTTGCGACGAGGCCGATGACCCGTACCTGAAGCAGGTATGCGCCGATATGGGTGTTCGGCATGTGACCCGCACCGACAAAACAGATGCTAAGGCAGGTAATATTAACAATGCGCTGCGGCAGGCAACCGGCGACATCTGTTTAGTAATCGACCCCGACCATGTGCCTGTCCCCGATTTTCTGGACCAGGTGCTCCCATACTTCGAAGACCCAAAAATTGGCTTTGTACAATGCGCCCAGGGGTATTACAACCGTAAAGAGAGCGTAGTGGCTTTCGGGGCTACAGAGCAAACCTACAGTTTCTACGGCCCCATGATGAACTGTATGGGCCAATACGGCACTGCTCAGGCCATTGGGGCCAACTGCACCTTCCGCCGAGCTGCCCTCGACTCTATCGGAGGCCACGCCAACGGGCTTTCAGAAGATATGCACACGGCTATGAAGCTTCATGCCAAAGGCTGGGAATCGGTGTATGTTCCGTTGCCCTTATCGTATGGACTTGTACCGGCCACGCTGTCAGCTTATTACAAACAACAGCTCAAATGGTCGAGGGGTACGTTCGAGCTGTTGGTAACAACCCTGCCGAAGGTGTTTGGTGGGCTAACAAACCGTCAGCGGTTGCATTACCTGACCCTGCCGCTGTACTATTTATTGGGTATTGTACAACTCATCGACCTGCTGATTCCGATCTGCTCGCTGCTCCTTATGCGCTTGCCGATCTACCTCGATCTGCTACTCTTTGCCACGGTGTACACTCCTCTGCTGCTGACAGGCTTTCTGATCCGGCAATATGCACAGCGATGGCTTATCGAACGGCACGAAGCCGGCTTCCACCTGGTAGGTGGTATTCTGGCCAGTGGCACCTGGTGGGTATATGTGCTGGGAGTAGTTTATACGGTGTTTAGGGTGAAGGTGCCGTATATTCCAACACCCAAAGACGATAAACCCCGAAACAATTTCGTGCTGATATTGCCCAACCTGTTCATGATTGGTGCCACGATTGCGGCCATTAGTTACAGCATTTATTTCTACGGACGGTTTACCCTTAATAATGTTTATACGCAGTTGATGATTGTCTTTGGATTAATCAACGTGCTGATTATGAGCACAAACGTTATCATTGGCCAGGAACGGTTGCTGGGCTGGTTTGGCCATTGGGTGCAAACCCGATCAGCGGGCAAAGCGGCTGTCTGGAACATGAGGATTGCCGCCTGGAAAGTTCGCTACGGCTTGTATTACTGGCTTCGTTTGTCAACCGTTCCTCTCTTCGTGGGGGTATTACTCCTGACTGCCGGGATGACCATGTACACCTACGAACGGAAAATCGGTCATCCTCCCCGAGATATTCAGCATGCCAATACCCAACCGTTTTATCGGGGCATGACAACCGTTACCAAACGGTTCATTGCACAGTTGGCTCCGGCAGACGTTGTCATTGAGCCACAACAGCTAGGCTGGCCCGTGCGAACAGGCGGAATAATTACCACTCCTGTCTGGCCAGAATCTACCGAAATCGTTCCGTTTCTTACAATTGAGCCCGGCGTGGATTCGCCCGGCCGGTCCGACGCATCGGTGGAGACAAGGAATGATTCGGAGCGGGGTACACAAACGTTTCTGCAAGACATAATCAGTGCCAAACACGACGTTCTATTGACGCGGTTCCTAGATGAGGTTCGGCTAACCGAGCGGCCTGTGTTGCTTAGTTTCATGCCCGAATTCGACAGCCCGACCCGGCCATGGGGTATCAGGCAGGGTAAAACGTTGATTCTGTACCGATTAGCCTGGCAGCATATTGTAACCATGGCTCAGCAGCAACAGGCACGAAACATAACCTGGGTATGGTGTCCGGCGCAGCCCTCTACCATTATTGCGCACTACCCCGGCTCCGATTTTGTACATTGGATTGGCTTGAGTGTGATGAATGATCCGGCTTTGGCTGAAGATGGGAAAAACCATTCGTTCGCAGCTCTGTTTCAACGTACCCACACGACTATTCGCTCTCATGCGGCCTATAGCATTCGGCAAAAACCAATTCTGATCACTCGGCTTACCTCGGTAACCGATGGTTCATTTGCTCGCCAATGGCTTACCGAAGCACTGGAAACAATTCGGGATCGCTATCCCGAAATCCGGGGTGTTGTGTACGATGAAAATCCATCGCTCAAGGCCGTCGGAACTCCCGATGTTCAGCGGGATGACTGGTAATTAAATAGCACCGCAACGGCGGACCGTTGCGGTGCTATTTAATTCTATTTCACTTCAAACGAAAAATTAGCCGTTCCTACGTGATTGTGCGTATCGTACACCTTCACAAACAGTCGGTACGCTCCTGCTTGAAAAGGCAGCTTAAACAATACCGAGGGCGTGTCGGTGGTGGTTAGTAACCCGTCGATGGATGGGCGGTGCGTGCCCACATAGTCTGCTGTTCGGGCAGCCCTGAATTTGACCTCCCATTCGTAGGTGAGCGGATCGCCGTCGGGATCGAAAGCTATAATGCGGGCTTTATGTAGCGTTGCTGAACTCGCGAAAGACCGGTGAGTAGTTGGTTTGCCATCCACCAGTAAAGAGCGGATTACAGGGGCCTGATTCGCCCCATTTTGGCCACTCCACAACTCATTCATGAGTCCAACTATTGGTGTTTCATGGCCTTTTTCGTCAAACGTACTAAACCAGGTGTGTGATTCCTCCTGCTTGGCTCCCCAGTAAAACAGATAAGCGCCCAGGCAGTTGGGTAGCTGTGAACCAATATGTTTGGGATAAAACTTACGGACAAAAGTTTGTTTTTGATCGCTGGTAGGTTCGTCGGGCGCTCCCCAGGGAGCTATGGGCGTTTCCCAATAAGCGGGTACACCGTATTCCGAAATAATATAGGGTCCTTTCCAGCCGCCCTGAGCGAAGAATTCACTCAGTTGATCTGTCAGCGCGTAAGCATTCACCGACAAAATATCGATGGCGGGGCAGCGCTGAGCGACTAACCAGACAGCCCGCTTGCTATCGGGCGAGATGGCTGTACTGACGGGGTGGGATGGGTCTATTTCGTGGACGAGAGTAGCCAATCGGTTTACCTCGTCATAGACCTTGAAGTTGTTAGCTCCCTGCGCCCATTCATTGCCTACGCACCAAAGCAGTAAAGCCGGATGATCCCGGTATTTGAGTACCGTTTTTCGGATACGTTCGTATTGGCGGGCAACCGCTGGCTGGTCATCATAACTGAAACCTTCCATCTCCCGCTCAACCCACAAACCCAGCATAACCGTTAACCCTAACCGATGAGCTTCGTCCAATATCTGCCCGGCATCCGAGTCATCCCAAACCCGAATAGAATTCCCCCCACACTCTTTCAGACGCTCAAAATGGCTTACACCCCCAGCACCTTTAATAAAATAGGGCTCCCCATAACGTAGCAGTCGGTATGAAGTGCCATCGAATTCGATGACAGTTGGCTTCAGATGGGTACTGGTCGATGACTGAGACAATTGACTGTCAGTACATTGACTGAACAGCCAACTACTCCCTAAAACCGACAGTAAAATCGAAATACGCATTGATACAATGAATGCATGTTAGTCTTTTGTTGACTCTTTATTGCCCAATTCGTCACGATAGTCAGGGACCTATCCATACGGATTCTGTGTTTTGTCTAGGGAAAGGGGGACATATTTAAGGCATTTTTAGCGCGTAATCGAAAAAAATGTACATTGTGACTCTACCGCATACAACTATTCGATCTAACCAACGTACGAATGAGAACACGCTTAACTACTGTCTTCCTGCTTGTACCGGCCTTTTTGTGGGCTCAATCGGGTACGTTTACGCTCAACGGAAAGTTGACCAATGTGGCAGCTCCTGCCAAAGCTTACCTACGCTATGGAACTGGTACGGCCTCAAAAATGGATTCTACCCAGGTGCAGGACGGTGTTTTTTCGTTCAAGGGTACAATCGAATCGGCAACATCGGCAACGCTCTTCGTCGATAAACAAGGCACAGGCTTCAGCCGAACACGTCCTATTGATGCCACCAGCCTTTATCTTGAACCCGGTGTTGTTACGGTATCGGGTGCCGAATTGCTGCGGGAAGCAGTTATAACAGGTACTCCCCTGAACGAGGATATGCAGAAGCTAAGGGCGTCGCTAAAAGAAGTGAACGAGCAGATGGCACAACTTACCAAAGAATCGCAGACAGCTACGCCCGAACAACGGAAAGATAAAGCATTTACTGAAGCACTTTACAAACGGTATGAGACTATTCAGGCCGACCAGAAAGTAGTGCAGGGTGCATTTATCAAAGCGAATCCTCAGAGTTTGGTTAGCCTGGATGCCCTGCGTTCGTACGGCGGCATGACACCAGACCATGCTGATGTTGCGCCCGTTTTTGAGGGGCTCGCCGAACCCGTAAGGAACACCCCGGCCGGAAAAGAGTACGCGGCCATGTTGGCTTTGGTCAAAACCACATCTATTGGGGCAATGGCCCCTGAGTTTATCCAGGCTGATACATCGGGCAAAGCAGTTTCGCTGCGCGACTTCCGGGGCAAGTATGTGCTGATTGATTTCTGGGCGTCGTGGTGTGGCCCCTGTCGGCAGGAAAATCCGAATGTCGTAGCTAATTTCAACCAGTACAGCCACCGCAATTTCACGGTGCTTGGTGTTTCTCTTGATCGCCCAACGGGTAAAGAAGCGTGGCTGAAAGCGATTCAGAAAGACGGCCTTGCCTGGACGCAGGTATCTGACCTGAAGTTTTGGCAGAACGAGGTTGCCCGGCAGTACGGTGTCAGAGCAATTCCGCAAAACTTCCTGGTCGATCCTTCCGGTAAAATTGTGGCGAAGAATGTACGGGGTGATGAGTTAGGGAAAAAACTAGCCGAATTATTACCCGCCAAACCAAAGCCATAAAGAGCACGGCTTACCCCAAACGGCTTCCAAGGTTTTGACTGTTTCAGCGGCACCAGCGAACTATTGGTACGCTCGCTTTCCTATTTTTGTGGTTAAATGAATATGGCAACCCTACAGGAACGGATTAAGGAGGAAATTGTGCTCCGGCGGGGGCAAGTAAAAGAACGGCAATGGCGACAAACAGGCTTAACCGATGAGGCTGCCCGCGCCGGAATTTCTGCTGAGGAATTCCGGCGGTTGGTCAACGAGGTAAGTCGTCAAATTAACTTTGAAAAGTTAGCTGACCTTCGTCGACGGCTTGAAGATGCGCTCGACTGGGACGTCGGCCCAGGCTCCCTACAATATCAGCTTCATCAGACACAGGAAGACGATTTTGTTGCCGAAGGAGAACGAATGGGTTTGTCGGCTTCCTTTATGGAGGATCATTGGATTCCGCAATTAATCGCCGATCTCAAAAAAGAGAATAGCCATAATCCCGCTGCTGAGGAACCAAACGAAACGGTAACGCCCCCCCCGCCCGTTGCTCCTGCACCTCCTGTTTCTAACGCTCCGACTTCATCACCAGCAGTACCCCAGGAGTTCCCCGGCATCCCAGCCCCTCCGCCCCTCCACGAGCGCGTAAAAGCGATACTGGATGAGTATCAGGGCCACATTACGGCCCGCGATCTTCGCCTGTTATTCAGGGCTATGCACACCGACGAACGAGTTCTGGCTGAGGAAATTCTGGCTTACTTTTCGGCGAATTTCTACGCATCCGAAACTGAACCGCTGGGAGCTACTCTCCGCGAAAAACTCCTCTCGACCGATTGGCGGCACCTGAGTTGGTGGGACAAAGCTCCTGTTGCTGAGCCAGTGTCAACACCGGAGCCAGCTCAGGCGTATGTCCCACCCGCGCCCGAACCCGCCCCTGCTTATGTACCCCCAGTGTCCGAGCCTGTTCAACGCCTTGCCCAGCCGGTAGCTCCGCCCCGTTCCAACGCTGGCCTGTGGGGAGCCGTGTTTGCCGTGGTGGTGTTACTGATTTTGTATCTCCTGATAAAACCCAATCAGAAGAAATCGGGGCAAGACCGGGAGGAAGATGGCACAGATCGAACTGAAAAAACGACCGATTCCAAGCCGTCCAACCGCAAACGCACCACAGATCAGTCCAACAATCGGGCAGACCGGGATGAGGGCGTTGTACGGAACTCGACCGATAGCCCATCCGACGAAAATGTAGCTACTGACAACAAAAAACTGAATGACCGACGGGCTAACTCTACTACCGAACCCGTACCTAGTGAAACCAAACCGCCGATTGAGGATTCGGTGAAACCACTCAGGAAATATGACCGACTGCTGGAAACGACCGGGCAGTTTGGCGAACAACCTGCCAAACTAGGTCGCAAATGGGGCTTGTGGCGCGATAATGAGTGGATGATCTACCCCATCTACGACGATATTACAACCTTCCGCGATGATCGGGCTACCGTGGTCCGCAATGGCAAAACGTATGACATTGATGAAAAGGGTAATACGGTGGAGGAGTAACGGCTTACTGCGTCCGTACCGTCAGATTTCGAAACGAGAGCCAGTTGCCGCTGAGCATAACGCCTACGCCATTGCCCCGCAGAGGTCTGAACGGAAACGGGCTGGTTGGTAATTCTTTCTCATTCACAAAAACGTGTAGGCTATTGCCTCTGCGCCAAACGGCAATCCGGTTGCGCCCCGCTCGAAGGGCGACAGTTGACCTGTCCAGATGGGCTGACACAAACGCGGGGTCAGGCTTACCCTTGGTGATCTGCTGAACCAGCACCCTATCTTTTCCAATCAGCCGTATCTGGCTATAATTGAGCGAGTCGGCTACACCAAACAGCAACCCGCCACTGGGGTAGTTGTCGGATTGGGAAAGCAAATCGACTTGTACCATAAACGTGTCGATCTTGTTCAATGTCAGTTTGTTCGACAGTTGTATCCAGGCACGGGAGGCACGGCTTGAGTCGGCCGACCGGCGTTCGATCTGGTAACCAACGGACTTGAGGGAATGCGTAAAGCCCTCTCGAAGTCCGGTCGGCCAGCCGTTCGTGTTATCCTCAGCAAATGTCTCGGTAAAGCCTGGTCCGGACGGCGTTCGGAAAGGGGATACCGCCTTGGTTTCGACTGCAATCCACGGGCTACTGGCCGATTGGATCTGCTGCTGTGGCTGGGCATAGGCCAACGATGAAATAAGCACCAGTAACCAGACGATTAATTTCATGACGAAAACAGGTTTATAAGCGTACCCGTACCATGGCTACTGGCACTCCGCCCTGCCAACCCGGTCCCATAGTGACTACCGATTCCTTCCGAATGTCGCGCCTATTTCGAACCCCCCGCAATAGCGTCAGGCTAACGTCGGTAGCCCAAATAAGGGCCGCAGCCCGACTGGCTATAAAATAGCGGTGATGGTACTGATTGGCGACCTGGTAGAACGGCTCGCCTTCGGTTGGATTCTTTTGTTGCGTATAGGTGTTAAACCAGTTTCGGGAGAGCTGCTGCTGGTTAAGACCGTAGAAAATCAGTCCGTGGAATCCTGCCGTAACCAGTGGACGCGCTCCAACACGTAGTTTTGGCTTACCCGTTTCGCCCCGGTGAACGAACATATTGCCAACGCCCGGCAACACCGCCGACACCGCTGCCCAGCCCGGCCCTACAGACCAACGGCGTTTGTCTTTCAACAAAGGATACAGGGCTATGGCTTCGGGAGCTTCTTTCACAATTGGCCCTGGTAGCTGAAGGGTACGAGCCAGCACCCGGACCCGCACATCGGATTTGATGCGTTGGCCTTCGTCATACAGATACCATACGATGCGCCGGTTGGGACCGGGGCGCACATTGCGCCCGAAATCGCCGTATAGAAATGCGGGGTCGGGATTGAGTTGCCCCCCAAAGCGAGCCTCAGCCTCAAACCAGACCGAATCGGCGGGGCCAGTGAGGTTATAGAGGATTTCGAGCCTCGATGCATCGAGAAGTCGAATTCTGATATCGTTGATCAGCGACTGAGCCGGACTAACAAAAGCAGAAACAAACAGTAAAAGGAACAAGAGGACGTGTTTCATCGGCAACGACGAGGGTTTCTGTTCTCTTACCCATTAACTTTGATGGTACGGCTAGTGCGAAACACATCGTTGCAGCTATTCGTAATAACGATTGTTACGTTGTAAATGCCAGGTTTAGCGTAGTTGTGAAAGACCGGGTTGCCCACGCGGATTCGTCCGTCGCCGAGATCCCAGCCAACGGAGCCAATATCGCCCGTTGGAGTGTCAAGCGAAAGCTCAACATCCAGCAGGTCTTGTTGGTAGGCAATGCCAGCTCGAGGGGGTTGGCATTTAGGAAACTCGAACCGGTGCAAATCGAACGGTTCACACGCCGAAAAAAGGCTGGTTATGGTTAGTAACCAGCCAATTCGCTTAATCATCAAAAATATGGGTTAGAGTCTGCAAACATACTCCAAAACAGCGAAAAAGCTACTCGGGAGCAGGTACAGTCATTATATGAGACGACGCGATTACTGGTAAGTATCGCACAAATCAACATTTTTTTGTAGATTAAATTTTTCTGATGCCGAACGCGCCTATATCTTCATCAAACGCTATGCAAGAATCTGCCTCTACAGGGCAGGGTGCCACTTTTGACGTTCGCCAGACCGTTGATCAATTAAACCTGATCGGCCTGACGGTTGAGCGTGATGGTACACTCAGCTATGCCAATCCGTATACCTACAGAGTAACAGCCTGGCAACCCGACGATGTGATCGGACGCAATTTTTTCGATGTGTTTGTACCTCCCGCCGACCGCGCCAAGCTCGAACAGGAATTCGATGACGCCCTCCGGCGCGGGGGCTTCATCGAACAGCGAGAAATCAGTCTGCTTGCCCGCAGTGGCGCCCTGCGCAACGTGCAGCTTAATTCGTTTATCGTCAATAACCGAGCTAGTGAACTCACTTCGTTTACCATAATTGGCGAAGATGTTACCACCAAAAAACGCGTCGCGTCGGCGCTGTCCTTTTCTAACTCGCAGTTACAGGACTTAGTTGATAACACCTCCGACCTGATTCAACTCGTCACGCTCGATGGCAAGTTCATGTTTGTGAACCGGGCCTGGCGTGAGGTGCTTGGCTATGGCTCCGATGAAATAGCGGCACTAACGCTACGCGAAGTGCTACACCCCGACTATGCCGATGTGACCATGCAACGGCTCAAACGGATTCAGGATGGAGAGAAACTTCCGTATTTCGAGACCGTATTTCGGAACAAAGCCGGTAAAACTATATTCGTGTCAGGCAGTGTCAATTGCCGCTACGATAATGGGCGCCCAACTGCTTTTCGCTGCATTCTGCACGATACAACGAGCAAAATCCGGGCTGAGAAATCGCAGAAACTTTACTACAGTATTGCCAACTGGACCATTAACACCCACGATTTAAACGATCTGTACGGCAAAATTCACGAGGAACTCGGCAACATTATCGATGCCAAAAACTTCTTTATTGCCCTGTACGATCAGTCGAAAAATTACCTGTATTTCCCCTACTACGTTGATGAGTATTTTGGCGGGAATCTCCGGTTTACCAAACGCCGATTGGGCAACGGCCTGACCGAATACACAATTCGAGCCAACAAAGCCCTGTTTTTATACGAAAAAGACATTCGGCAAATGGCCGATCAGCACCAGCTCGACCTCTACGGGCAGTTGCAACCAAAGGTAATGCTCACAGCCCCACTCCGGGTAGGCGAGCAGGTGACGGGTATCATTGGCGTAAAATCGTATGACGACGAACGTACCTATGGTCCCCGCGACCTTGAGCTGCTGGAGTTTATTTCGGGGCAGGTGGCGCTTGCCATTGCCCGTAAGCAGGACGAAGCCGCCCTGAACAAGCAGACGGCCCGGCTCAACGCCATTTTCGATAGCAGTACCTACCTGATCTGGTCGGTGAACAAGAGCTTGCAACTGACATCCTTCAATAAGAACTACATCAATTTGATCGAGAGAAACCTGCATGAGACGCCCACTATGTTGGGTAGCGCACCTAATCTGGGCTGGCGAATGATTGGCTCAGACAACCGTAAATTGTTGGAGGAAAAGTACAAACAGGCGTTTCGGGGTATTCCGCAAAATTTTGAACTACGCTTTGAAGGTAACCGGTCAAAAGGTACCGAAACTTGGCTAGACTTTCAACTCAACCCGATTTTACTGTCGAGCGGGGTAATTGAGGAGGTATCGGGTATTGCGCGGGACATTACCAACCGCAAACGGGCCGAGATTGTGACCCGTCAAAGCGAAGAGAAGTTTCGGGGTATTTTCGAAAACCTTCAGGATATTTATTGCCGCGTCGACCGGCACGGGCGTATCACCATGATTAGCCCGTCGGTGTTCAAACGCATGGGCTACACGCCCGACGAAGTGCTGGGACAGGACGTTACGCAGTATTTTGTTGATAAGGGCACGGTTCATCGGGCCATGATTCGGCTGGTGCGCAACCGGAGCCTTCGCAATTTCGAGGTAAGCCTCCGACGAAAAGATGGTTCCGAACGGCAATTTATGTTCAACATGCTGTTGTTGAAAGACGATAACGGCCATGATTCGGTTGTGGCAGTATTGGCTCGCGACATTACTGAACTGAAGCGGCAGGCAGCTGAACTGGTGAAGGCCAAAGAGGAAGCCGAACGCTCACTGAAAGTGAAAGAACGGTTTTTGGCCAACATGAGCCACGAAATCCGTACGCCCATGAATGGCGTGATTGGTATGATCGACCTACTGACGGATACGCCTTTAGATACGGATCAGCAGGACTATGTGCGGACAATCAAGCGGTCGAGTGAGACGCTGCTGAATATTCTCAACGATATTCTGGACCTCTCGAAAATTGAAGCGGGAAAAATGGCCTTGCACGAAGCCCCGATAGCCTTCCGTGAGATTTTCGACAAACTGATTGCTCTATTTGGTCAACAGGCAGCCTCTAAAAACAACCGTTTGCTATACACATTGGCCGACGATCTGCCCCGGTATGTAATTGCTGACCAAACACGACTGTTGCAGATTTTGTCGAACCTGACATCCAACGCTATCAAGTTTACCGAAAACGGCGATGTAAGCGTGGTCGCGTCTTTGTTGAGCAAAAAGGGCAAATTCAACCGGATTCGGGTCGATGTGCATGATTCTGGCATCGGCATCTCCGCCGAAAATATTAAGCTGTTGTTCAACTCGTTCAGTCAGGTCGATGAGTCATCGCGGAAATCTTTCGGGGGAACAGGTCTTGGTCTGGCCATATCGAAAGAGCTGGCCTTATTGATGAAAGGCGACATCGGTGTCGATTCCGTAGTGGGGAAGGGGAGCACGTTCTGGTTTATCATCGAACTGAAGGAAACGGCCATTAGCCCTACACAGCAATCAGGTGAAGGCGCTGAAGTAACGTTGGTCAACTTCTTCAAAGACACCCATCCGCAGGTCCTGCTTGTCGACGATAATGCGACGAACCGGAAAGTAGCCAGCGAAATTCTTCGTAGATCCGGCTGTATTGTCACAACGGCATCGAGCGGACGAGAAGCGATAGAGCTTGTAAGTAGCCGAGAGGGATCCTTCGATGTGATCTTTATGGATATTCAAATGCCTGATATGGATGGCGTTGAAACGACCAGTAACCTCCGCGCTCAATTTGGCGATGCCCTTCCCACCGTTGTAGCCATGACGGCTTATTCGATGCGCGAAGACCGCGAACGATTTTTGAGCCAGGGGCTGGACGATTACATCGCTAAACCGATTCGGGCCCAGAGCCTGATTGCCAAAGTGAAGGAGTTGGTCGATGCAGCCAGTACAAAGCGTGAAAGCAACCAGTTACAGCATCGCCAACAACAGATTGCCAAGCAAACGGCGCAGCAACAACCCGTATTGCCTCCCATAATTGATCAGGACATTGTGACTCAACTCCGCGACCTTGGCGGTCAGGAACTGGTTGATTCCATTATGGAGGAGTTTGTAACAGAGGCCACCGAACTGGTGAACGGGGCCAATGATGCCTTTGCTCTGGGCGATATTCCGACGGTGAAGAGTAATTTACATACGCTCAAAGGCAGCGCCGGGACTATTGGGGTGGCTCGAATGGCTTACATTGCCAGGGAAGCCGAAGGGAAACTCAAACTCAGCGACACCAGCCACTTAGGCGACGAATTGGTTGCGTTGACAGAAGCTTTTGGCGAGTTTTTGAGAGAAATGGCTAATGAGTAGTGGCCGTTGAGTAAGAGTCCCGTTGTTTAAATCGTCAGGCTTTTTCTACCACATAGTACGTATGGGTATCCTTGTCGAATAAGTCTGTGAGTTGATCGAAAAGCTGTTTTTTCAACCGTTCGTACTGTAGAACTTGTAATCGTTCGTTCATTTGCTGTGCTACTGCTAAGGAGCGATTTGTACGAGCAATTAACTCCAGAACGGTGTTGATTTGCTCTATTTTTGTCTTCTTGATTGCCATATCAAAATGTGATTTCCAGAAAACCTTTTTGCGCCATGCCATCTCTAACCTGACCAAATAAATAGGACCAATCAGCTTGTCGTCGGTGATATTCATTGTAACCGGCTTCATTCTCCACTGGATAAACAGGGCATATAGAAGCATTAAACCCTTGTCGTGTAAAGATACAGTCGTGTAGAACTCAATCAGTTGGTCCTCTTTATGCTGATAGTGTGCCAAGGGCATATAGGTAACGAAGTCAATATCGTTTGGGTTAACTTTGTTAGTAACATAACTTCCATTGATCCACTGCACAAGTTCGACTTTCGGAATAAACTGTTTCAGGCGCTGGTTATATGCTTTCCATTCCTGAAAAAGTGCATGACGTGTCTGACTACTGGGGAAACTCAAAACAAACGAATCGAAAACAATATCGAAGGTGCATGAGTGAATTCCTTTGGGTAAAAGCCCGTCAGCATTAAGATCAAGTGTCATGCCAGAAAGTTAGCCATTATCAATCAATTGCCCATGACTAAATCAGACATTGCCGTAATGCCCGGCTTCTTTGATCGCTACATCGATTTAGCTCCCAACATCGACCTGCTTGATGCCCTTACCGAGGGAGTCTCGCTGGAGCCACTGTTGCCCGCTCAAACCATGACCGATCTCGGCGATTACCGCTATGCCCCCGGCAAATGGACCGCCAAAGATATTGTGCAACACCTGATCGACACGGAACGGATTCTGGCTTACCGCGCTCTTCGATTTGCCCGCAACGACAAAACTCAATTGCCCGGCTTTGACGAAGATGACTTTGCCCGACATGCCAACGCCGAAAGACGAACCATTACCGATTTATACGCAGAATTTGCCTTGCACCATCAACTGACCGTGGCTCTTTTCAAAAGTTTTGATGAAGAAACGCTGCAACGTACCGGTATCTGTTTTAAGAAATCGGTTTCGGTGTTGGCCCTGGGATTTATTTTGGTAGGGCACCCAATTCACCACGCTAATGTTGTAAAGGAACGGTACTACTCAATCCCGAACCGGAAATTGCTTTAGTTGCTGATCCAGATCGGCAATGGCGTTTTGAAGTTGTTTGGCATCGGGTGTGAGGGTGAGGTAAAACGGTTGTTTACTACCATACTGCCAGGAAGGCTGGGCCTCATGCGAAAGTTTTAAACGTAGGTCGAAGTCCTCATTTTCAGCGGAAAAATCACTAAAACTAAGGTCTGGTTCTACAAACGTAATCCGATGTGATTGGTGATTGTGCGGGGCCGCCCTACGGTTCACTACTGAACGCATCCAGTCGCAGAGCATTTCTAACTCCCAAGTCGAGAGAACAGGGGCTGCCTGAGCCCATTCGTGGTTTTGGTGATGCGTCCGAAGGTGAACCAGCAACCCATTACGCTCCAAAAAGCGGAGCGAGTCGCTGTATTCATAATCCAAAACGGTTAGTTCGAACGAGCCGGTTGGTCCAGTGAGTGTCATAGCTTTCACAGATAGGAAGGATTAAATTCAGTGGGTGTGGGAGGGTAAATTTAGAACTAAACGGCTGATTATCCGCCCTTGTTAGATTAAAATTCACCTTACTCTATATGATTTAACGATTGTGCTTAAACGACGTTATGTTTTGGGTTTTGGGATTTATCGCTAATTTCACCACCAAATCAATAGCCAATTCCGGTTTACCCCATGTCAGCCAAGCGCGTACTGATTGCCGAAGACAGTTCTGTCATTCAAAACTTAGCTCGTAAAATTTTGGAGTTCCAGAATTACGACATTACCTCCGTCAAAAATGGGGAGCAGGTAATGCAGATTCTGGACAAGGAAGACTTCCATATCTTGCTGTTAGACATCAACATGCCCGTTATGGATGGCATGGAGTGTGTGCGGCAGGTACGGGCGCTACCTAACAAAGCGAAAGCCGAGGTTCCCATTGTAGCGATTACCGGTAATGCCAAAAACTACACCGAAGAAGAATTCAAAACGGCGGGTTTTAGCGATGTTCTGGTTAAACCCCTCAACTTCGACCGACTTGTAGAGGTTGTCAATCAGTTAACGGATAAATAAAGAGTGAAAGAACGAAAGAGTGAAAGAGCGGTTTGACTACTAGAGTCGTTCACCGTTTGGCGATTCACTCTTTCACTCTTTTGCTCTTTCACTCTTTATGCTAATTACCCTCCTCGGAACCGGAACGTCGTCGGGCGTACCGATGATTGGCTGTGAGTGCGCCGTTTGCCGATCGGTAGATTTCCGGGACAAACGATTGCGGACATCTGTACACATCCAGACAGAGGGAAAAAGCCTGCTGATCGATACCGGACCGGACCTGCGGCAACAGGTATTGCGGCTGGGTTTGAAACACCTTGATGCCGTATTGTTTACCCACGAGCACAAAGATCATACCGCTGGCTTGGATGAGGTGAGGGCCTTCAACTTCCGACAGGGTGAAGAAATCCCGGTTTATGCCCGGGCCTCAGTACTCGATCAACTCCGGTGTGAGTTTGCTTATATTTTTGCCGATTTTAAGTACCCCGGCACTCCCCGAATTCGTACCCACGAGCTTACCAACACGCCCTTTACTTTTGAGGGAATCACCATTATTCCGATTGAGGTTTGGCACCATAAATTAGCCGTATATGGTTTTCGAATTGGTGATTTCTGTTATCTCACTGATCTGAATGCGATTAATGACGAGGAACTGGACAAAGTTCGGGGTAGCCGGATCCTGATTCTCGATGCCCTCCGTCGGGAGCCCCATCTCTCGCATTTTACGCTCCAGCAAGCTATTGACCTGGTGGAGCGCGTTCGTCCCGAAAGAACGTACCTTACGCATATCAGTCATCAAATGGGGCTTCACCGTGAGGTTGAGGCCGAGTTGCCTCCCTACATTCGGTTGGGATACGATGGCTTGCAGATTCGGTTGTAAACCCTTTTCTCAAACGCACCGTTTACCGAGTATGACAACCACCCGAATTAAGCAAAGCCGCGTTTTTTCCGACGAACTTCTCGACCGTTACCGTTTAATGGGCGACCCACCGGCAGATGCTGTTATTGAGACGCTTGTGGCCGAAGGAGGCCGTGAAGGCCTGGGCGCGTTTATGCGGTGGTTAGCTGATGCTCAGGCATTCGATATAAGTAGCCAACATCCGGCCGTTCAAACATTCTTTGTTGACAATAGAGAATTGCCAGCCTGGGCCAACCGCGACCGTATGCAGCGGGGTATGACGTTCTTTCAAAAACATACGGGTGCTATTGGGTTGGCATTGGGAACATTGTCGTTACCCTACACCTATCTGGGTGCCAACGGTGTTCAGGTACTTTGGTTAACGGAACGAATCAAAAACGATACCGCCCGTCGGTTGCAGGAAACCGGCGAATGGGTGTTCGCTGTGAATGACCCCAAGAAGTGGGTAAAGGGCGAGGCTATCACTTATACCCTCAAAATACGCTTGATTCATGCGTCTTCGCGCTGGTTTGCCGGCCATACAGGCCGCTGGAATGATGCCTGGGGAACGCCCATTTGCCAGGAAGATATGGTCGGCACCATTGGTGCATTTGGCTATATTGTGCTGCGGGGGTTGCGGAAACTCGGCGTATCAATGACCGAGCAGGAAGAAGAAGATTACCTGCATCACACCAACGTGGTAGGCTATTTTAATGGTGTGGCTGAAGAGCTACTGCCTCAGAATCTTCGTGAGGCATTTCATCTGGATAAACAGATTGCCCGTCGGCAGTTTGCCCCCACTGAAGCAGGAAAGGGGTTGACCAAGTCGTTGCTTAATGCGATTGAAGAAATCAGCGGTAACCCATCGGCCCGGAACCTGGCAGCGGCACAAATGCGTTTCTTTTTGGGCGATTCCCACGCCGACGCCCTGGGAATCCCGGTGGTTCCGTTCGAACAGGGCATCGTTAACGCGGTGAATCGCCTGCCCATCTTTCCGAAGTTAGTACCGGCTGCTTTTTAGCCCTCATTATGCACATTACACAATTCGAGCCCATTGCCGCCCTTGCCACAGCCCCTGGTATTGGGGCTATTGCCGTTGTCCGGGTATCGGGCGAGGGAGTTATCGACATCACCAACCTTATTTTCAAGGGCAAAGACCTAACTAAACAGGCTAGCCATACGGCCCATTTTGGAACGCTCCGCCAGCCCGATGGTACTATCATCGACGAGGTGCTGGTGACGGTATTTCGTGCGCCTACGTCGTTTACCAAAGAAGACGTAGTTGAGATTTCGTGCCACGGCTCAGATTATATTATCCGGCAGATTTTAACCCGGCTAACCCGCGAGGGAGCCCGATTGGCAAAGCCCGGCGAGTTTACCCAGCGGGCTTTTCTGAACGGACAATTTGATCTGGTGCAGGCCGAAGCCGTTGCCGATTTGATTGCAGCGGATTCGGAAGCCAGCCACCGCTCGGCGCTGACCCAGCTACGGGGTGGTTTCTCCAAAAAACTGAAAGAACTTCGTCAGCAACTGATTGATTTTGTGGCTCTTGTAGAGCTAGAGCTGGATTTTGGCGAAGAAGATGTAGAGTTTGCCAAACGCGATCAGTTGCGCGGTTTAATGGTGAATATTCGCCGGGTGTTGCATCCGCTGATCGAATCGTTTGCGGTTGGGAATGCCGTAAAAAACGGGGTGCCAACCGTGATTGTGGGTAAGCCCAACGCGGGTAAATCGACTTTACTGAACGCACTTCTGGACGAAGAAAAAGCCATTGTGTCGGAGATTCCAGGCACCACCCGCGATGTCATCGAAGACGAACTATTTATCGACGGTATCCGGTTTCGGTTGAGCGACACGGCGGGACTTCGACACACTACCGACACCATTGAGGCTATTGGTGTTGAACGCACCCACCAGCAAATGGAAAAAGCCTCGCTGGTTGTCTATCTCTTCGACGGGCTCACCACCACACCCGACGAGTTAGAGCAAATGATTGCTGAGCTACAAAAAGCCGGAAAGCCATTTTTGCTTGTAGGGAACAAAACCGACTTAATTCTCGATATTTTTCGCCAACCATTGGACAAGGTTGCTGGCAAGACAAAAATTATCTGGATTTCAGCGAAGGACCATCGTATTGATGAGCTAAAAGCGGCTCTCTCCCTCCGTGTCCGCACCGACTCCGCCGTGCAAACCGATGGCGCCCTCATTACCAACGCGCGTCACCTCGAACACCTGACCGCCACCGACGATGCCCTGGCTCGGGCTATTGGCGGCCTCGACGCGGGCGTCACCGCCGACTGGCTGGCCATGGACCTTCGCGTGGCCCTGCGCCACCTCGGTGAATTAACCGGTGAGGTCACGACCGACGATTTGCTGGAGTCCATTTTTTCAAGGTTTTGCATCGGCAAATAAACGCCCTTTATAACCTAATACAATTCTCATACTATACTGCCCATAAAAGTCCATAAACAGGGTACCGCCGGGCCAATAGCCTGGTCAGATAACAAATAAAGCTAGGGGCGGAGAGGGCCATTCCGCTTGTAAAATTCAGCCAGTTCGTTGCAGAATTCGGACATATCATGCCTGTTGGGCCGATTTGGTGTTGTATAACCAAAACACAATCACCGGGTTAGATTCCGGCCATTAATACCCTTACCTGCTCCAACGATATGAACTATCAACCGCCCACCAATCTGCCGGGTGATCCCGCTAAACCGACCGGGCCAGTCGCACTCGCCGAAGAACAGGCTCTGCAACACATCGGCCACGACGGACATAGCAGACCAGCTTCGCCTGAACAACCCGAAGGTGGCCCTGAGATGGATCACGGGAAAATGGATCATGCGTCTATGGATCACAGTAAAATGGATCATAGTCAGATGAAACCAGGCGAACATAACATGGCAGGACACGACCATGGCGCGATGATCGCTGATTTTCTGCGCCGTTTCTGGATTTGCCTCGCCCTGTCGGTGCCGGTGGTGCTGTTCTCGCCCATGTTTCAGAATTTGGTCGGCTACCAGTTAGATTTTCCCTACCGCAATTGGCTGGTATTG
>Ga0105048_10005645_pt1 | contig 20194 bp, 18 predicted proteins | sample MAT05_FD_78382 | JGI IMG/M metagenome (GOLD analysis project Ga0105048, IMG submission 78382) | Freshwater microbial communities from Lake Fryxell liftoff mats and glacier meltwater in Antarctica - MAT-05 | ecosystem: Environmental > Aquatic > Freshwater > Ice > Liftoff microbial mat | place...
GCGGTAAAAACCGCGATGCTCCTACGCCAACGGCGTTATATCCCAAAGCCCAGGGTTGGACGCGAAGCGTCCTACCCTGGGCCGCTTCGCAATCAACCCGGGGCGTTTCTGGGCGGCTTCGCGGTCAACTCAGGGCTGCGGCTGGGCAGCAAGATGCGAAAAACCGTCTTGCCGTCGCGGCGTTCCCATTCAATTCTACCACCGTGGGCTTCGGCTGCCTGTTTGGCCACGGCAAGACCGAGGCCGATCCCTTCGGGCTTCCCCGTCACGAAAGGCTCAAAGAGCCGGGCGGCGATGGCCGCCGGCGGCCCGTACCCCGTGTCGATGAACTCGATCTTGCACATCAAGGTGCTGGAAATCTCACGCACTTCGACTCTCCCGCCGGGGCCTGCCGCTTCGATGGCGTTGCCGAACACGTTGAGGAACAGGTCTCGAAGTGAATCCGCGTCGCCGACGATCTCGGCATGGGCACGAGTCCGCTGCAATTCTATTCCCGCATGACGGCATTGTGGTTCCAGCAACGCAGCCACGTCGTCGATGATCGCGGTGATAGAACATTTCGCGCGAGGCCGTAGGTCTTCACGCCCCAGTTCCATGAATCGCCGCAGGTTGGCCTCGATCAAGTCGAGTTGCCGGAGCGCGACGCTCAACTCCTCCGCTTCCGGTTTCGAGCATTCACCCACATGAAGCTGCACGGCCAACCGGGCTCCCGTCACGGCGTTGCGAAGCTGGTGGGCGAGACCGCTAGATAGTTGGCCGTGCAGTCGCAATCGCTCCGTCCGCTGGGCGCTCTCCTGAAACTTGGCGAGCCGTTCCGCCATCTCATTGACGGATTGACTGAGTTCGCGCAACTCATCTTGTTGCCGGGGCAGCGGCATGGGCGAGAAATCACCGGCGGCGATCTGCCGTGTGCGGCGTTCGAGATCGCGGATACGGCCGACCAGCCGCTGGCCGATGAGGTACATCAGGAAGATGGCCGTGAGGCCCCCAAAGACGCCAAACACGATCGACGGACGCACGGCATCGCGGATGGCGTCGTTCAACGAGGTTTCGGGATAGAAGATGAATAGGTTGCCGCCCGAACGCGGGGCGAGCCGTCGGCCGCGATAATGCCGTTCGTCAATTTCGATCGGCAGGCCAAGCGGATTGGCATGTTCCTCGTCGAGTGGTTGGGCGACGAGTTCCGAAGGCAACAAGACGTCGGTTCGCGAAAAGGTCGCGATGCGGCCTCCTTCGGCGTCGATGAACAGATAATCAGCGCCCGAGAGGCCTTTCATCTGTTCGAGGATGCGCGGGGTCAGGGCGATGCTGGCTCCGGCGAGGGTTTGCGTCACGCCGCGAACCTGACGGGCGATTCGTTCCTCTGCTTGATGGGCGGCAGCCCGGGCGCTCCAGGTACTGATGCCGACAACGCCCAACAGCATCAGGACCAGGGGTACGAACAGACGGTAACGGATGCTCCAGCGCATGTTCCGAGTTTCGAGATTTCGCGACCGAGTTTCAAGCTCGACTGGCCGAAATTCGCTATAATTTCCAGTCCCGCTAAATGCGGGGAGAACTTCTCGACGAGGTTCCCACTTCAAGGCTTTTTCCGATGGAGGCGAACGTGTTACCGAGTGTGGCGGTGGTAGGCGCGACCGGCGCTGTTGGTGATTTGATTCGACAGGTGCTCGCGGAGCGCGATTTCAAGGTGAAATCGATCAAATTCCTCGCCTCCGAGCGCAGCGCCGGTAAATCGGTCGAATTCGCCGGCAAGACGTACACGGTCGAAGCCATCCGCCCCGAGGCGTTCGCCGGCGTGCAGATCGTCCTTTCGAGCACGCCTTCTTCCGTCAGCAAGGAATTCAGCCCCATCGCCGCCAAAGCCGGGGCGATCGTCGTCGACAACTCCTCCGCTTGGCGGATGGATCCGGACGTGCCGCTCGTCGTCCCTGAGGTCAACGCCGACCAACTGGCTTTCATCAAAAAGGGAATCGTCGCCAATCCCAACTGCGTTGCCATCCCGCTTTGCGTCGCGCTCAAGCCGTTGGATCAGATCGCCCGAATCAAGCGCGTGATCGTCTCGACGTATCAATCGTCCTCCGGCAAGGGCGCCAAGGGCCTGCAAGATTTCAACGCGCAACTGGCCGCCTTCGCGAAGAACGAACCGGTGCCCGCTCCGACCTCTCATCGCGCTCAACTGGCCGGCAATGTCGTCACGCTCGACTGGACGCTCGACCCCAACGGCTACACCGAGGAAGAGAATAAGGTCGTGAACGAGACCCGCAAGATCATGGGTTACGCCAACCTGGCGATCTCGCCGACCTGTGTGCGCGTCCCCGTGCGAGTGAGCCATAGCGAATCGGTGAATGTCGAGTTCGAGCGGCCCGTCTCGGTCGCGGAAGCTCGGGCCGCCCTGGCTCGGGCGCCGGGCGTCGTCCTCATGGATGAAGCGAAGGGTGAGTTCCCGCAACCGATCCACGCAACGGGATCGGACAGCACATTCGTCGGCCGCGTCCGCCAGGATCTCGGCTGCCCCAACGCGCTGAACTTGTGGCTGGTCGCGGACAACCTTCGCAAGGGGGCCGCGTCCAACGCCGTCCAGGTCGCGGAAGAGTTGCTCCGCCGCGGGATCGTCAAATAGCCGTCGTGGCCCATGCGTAATCTGAAACTGACCCTCGGCTACGACGGGACCGATTTCAACGGCTGGCAGGTGCAACCCGGCTACCGTACGGTCCAGGAATTGTTGGAAACCGCCATCGCGACGGTCACCGGCCGCAAGGTGTACGCCAACGCCAGCGGCCGGACCGACTCAGGCGTCCACGCCGTTGGTCAGGTCGTCAATTTTCATAGCGATACCCGGCTCGCGCCCGCGGCGTTGGTTCGCGCGCTCAACGCCAATCTCCCTCATGACGTGGCGTGCCGTCATTGCGAAGAAGTGTCTCCAACGTTCAATGCTAACAAGGACGCGGTCCGCAAGTTGTACCGCTACGTGATCATCGATTCGTCGTTGCGCTCGCCGTTCTTGTTCAAATACGCGACTTCCAGTCGACAACAACTCGACGCGGCGGCGATGGCCCGCGCCGCCCGCGTTCTCGTCGGCCGGCATGACTTTCACAGCTTCGAGACCGAATGGCCCAACCGACAAACTAGCATCCGCACGATCCTGCACCTGAGCGTCAATCGTGTCGGCGAATATATCTGGATTGACGTCGAAGCGGACGGCTTCCTGTACAACATGGTTCGGACGATTGCCGGCACGCTCATGAACGTCGGCCGTGGTTTCTGGCCTGAAGAAAAGGTCCAGGAGATCCTGACGGCCGAGGATCGCACGGTCGCGGGACCGACGGCGCCGCCGCAGGGATTGTTCTTGATGCGGGTGACTTATCCCAACTCGGAATTCGGAATCCGGAACTCGGAACTTGACAAAACCGATGCTTGAAACCTATCCCGAGACCCTGGAGCTTTTCCCCGTCACCGGTGGCGTCGCGAAGACGATTGCCGTTCCGGGATCGAAGAGCATCACCAACCGGGCGCTCGTTCTGGCGGCCCTCGCTCAGGCGAAAGACGGTTGCCGGCTTGAGGGTGTCTTGCGCAGCGAAGACACCGAGGTCATGGTCGATTGCCTGCGAAAGCTCGGCTTTCGCCTGGATGTCGATTGGGACCGTTCGGAGATTGCCGTCGCATCGAACTCGCATCGGTTGATTCCGGCGGCTCATGCGGAACTCTTCGCGGCCAACTCGGGGACCAGCATCCGCTTCTTGAGCGCTCTCGTAAGCCTCGGCAAGGGGACCTATCGGCTCGACGGTGTCGCCCGCATGCGTGAGCGGCCGATCCAGGATCTTCTTGACGCGCTTCGTCAACTCGGTGTGAGCGCCCGGTCGGAATTAGGCAATGGGTGTCCGCCCGTTGTCATCGACGCTCAAGGGATCGTGGGCGGAACGGTCGAGATTCGTGGCAATACGAGCAGTCAGTTCCTCAGCGCACTGATGATGATCGCCCCGTTCACGGAAAAGGGGCTGACGATTCGGTTGAGCGGCGAGCTGGTCTCCGAACCATACATCGTCATGACGCGGCGAATGCTCGAAAGTTGGGGGGCGGCCATCGACCAACCGGAAACGGGCGTCTACCAGATCGCGCCGGGTCTCGATGGCGAACGAACGAGTTACGCGATCGAGCCGGACGCGTCGGCGGCCAGCTACTTCTTTGCAGCGGCGGCGGTATTGCAGGGGCGGGTCACCGTTCTTGGCCTGCCGGAGCCGAGCTTGCAGGGCGATGTCGCATTCGTTGACGTGCTGGAACAGATGGGCTGCCGAGTTGAGCGATGTTCGAACGGCATCACGGTTCATGGCCGGCCGTTGCGTGGTGTCGATGTCGACATGAACGCGATCAGCGACACAGTGATGACGCTGGGAGCGGTGGCGTGCTTTGCGGTCGGGCCGACGACAATCCGCAACGTGGGCCACATCCGCCACAAGGAGACGGACCGCATTGCCGCGTTGGCGGCGGAACTACGTAAAGTGGGCGCGGAAGTGGAAGAGTTCGCGGAGGGGCTCCGCATCACGCCACGGCCGTTGCACGGCGCAATGATCGAGACTTACAAAGATCACCGCATGGCGATGGGCCTGGCCCTGGTTGGCCTGCGCGTGCCGGGGGTGGTCATTCGCAACCCGGGCTGCGTGGCGAAGACGTACCCGGGATTTTGGCGTGACTGGACGAACTGGACCGACAAGTCATGACGCCTTGACGGCTTCTTTCCAGAAGGGGCTCAGGATGTGGATCTTGTCGAGGATCTTCTCGCGATCGGGACCCTGGGCGGTGGCCAGTTTGTTCTTCAACAGACGCATCTTTTTCTTACGGTGATACCGCCGTTTCAGTTCCATGCGACGCTCGACCATACAATATCGTCCTTCCCAACACGGGGTTGAAGATTCGAATTCGATACAGATAAGGTATTCCTCCCCCGCCATGTCGACAAGCACACCCGTTTCCGCACGAGCCGCCCGGAGGACCTGGTGGTTCGTTTACTCGGTCTGGGCGATCCTGACCGTCCAGGCACTCCACTTCATCGTGGTCTACCCGTCTTCGGGTCCCGTGATCGACGAATGGGAGTTCATTCCGGAGGTAACCGGCGAGACGCCGTACTGGCCCTTTATCTGGCGACTCCACAACGAACACCGCTTCCCCGTACCCCGCATGGTCTGGCTGCCGGTCACGCAAGCGGCCCAGAGTTTTCACACCTGCTGTTACGTTAGTCTCATCGGCGTCAGTCTGTTGACTTTGTTGATGATTCAGACGGCCGCCCAGGTCCGTGGTCGATTGCACTTCGCCGACGCCTTCTTCCCCATCTCGCTACTGCATCTCGGCCACTGGGAAAACTGGCGGATGGGGTATCAGATGGTGTTCATGTTTCACATTGTGCTGGCCGGAATCCTTCTCAGGCTCATTGTTTTGACCCGACGTGATAATCTGGAAGTTCGCGGCGTGCAGGCAGGCGTTGTCACGCTCTTGCTCGTGGGTTGCGGCGCCGCGGGGCTGGCGTTCGGACCGTTCCTGGCTATTTGGCTACTCGCTCTCGTCTGGTGGATACGACGAGCGCGAACAAGCCCCGGCGGTTGGAGTTCGTCGGCCGCCATTCTTGTCATCATGCTCGCCATTCCGGCTTATATTTATGTCTATCTCCAGGGTTATCAGCGGCCCGAACATCATGCCGACGCGCTCGTGGTATGGGGCAGTTATTCGGAGGCCTCGTGGCAAGCGTTGCGCAGCGGGCTTCAGTCGCTCTCGACCGCGTTCGGCCCGGCCGCGATGGGCATCTGGCCGGCATCTGCCGTCATCATTTTTCTCGGCGGCTTCGAATGTATCCTGTTCGCTTCGCGCCAATTTTTCCGCAACATCGCGGATCGGCCTCGCATTCTGGGCCTTCTTCTCTACCTGGGGGCGGTCGCTTTCATGGCGGCGGGCATCGGTTGGGGGCGTTGCCCTTTCTTGACCGAAGACAACCAACCGGCGAACATGGGTCTGGCCCCACGCTACGGGTGGATGACCTGGCCGGGCCTGGCTGCCATCTATTTCCTTTGGCTCGTTGAAGGCGGGCGATTCCTGTCTCGCTGGATTCCCATCGCCCTGTTCGTGATTGTCCTGCTCATGTTCCCCTTTAACATGGTGACTGGGTATATCGAGGGGATCGCCCATCGCAACTACCAGAACCATTGGGAGAAGATGGTGCGCGATGGGTTAAGCGAGGAAACACTCGTGAAAACGGACTACGATGATTGGCCAATCTATCTTCAGGAACGCGTCTACACGGGAATCTGGCTGATGCGAAAGCACTCGTTTCCCCCTTATTCGCCGGTTCACCGGGGACCGCCGCCAAGATCGATTCCCGCGCGAAGGCGAACGGGGAGGCGAAGGTGATCAACTGGTACTGGTTGTTGCTGGCCGGGGTGATCCTCGTCGCGATCTTTGTCGCCTATCGCTCACGCGGCATGTGGCGGGAAATCCAGGCGGAGCGCATCCGCGAGTCATTTCAATTGCAACACGAACGGCTTGAAGCGATGTTCCAGGAACAGGCGTTGAAGAACACGTCGCCACGCGGATTGCGCTGGGTGTCCTGTCCGTTCACCTCCGATGCGGTATTCACACGAATGCGGACTTGCCGATCGCTGGCGGCGCTGGTCGGCGTCACCGTCACCTTCGAGGCCATCGAAGGCGGCGACATGGAAGGCCTTCCGGCCGTTCCCGTGCCGCGCTCCGGCTCGGCAGTCATGTTCTTCCGCCGCGGCGAATGGTCGACGGCCGGTCGGGTCATCTTCAACTTATCGCCGGCCGAGGCGGTGCGATTGCTGCCGGGCGAGTTCGAGCCGATCATGAGCTCTTCGGGATCTTGATTTTACTCCGGCGTGAATCGGGTTGCAGTTCGCGGCTGAATCATCCACCCTCCTTCGAATTCTCATGAATTTTGCACTGGAAGTAGAACATGTGATCCATTTATACTCACTACACAGACTCAATTCGCAACAGAGATTGTTTACTCCTCGCATGATCTGCTTAGATGCCTCGGACATCGCCGCTGTACTCGCGGATGAGCGATTACTGGAGCCCGAGAAATACGAAGAATTTGTCGCCGCCATGCTACCGCTATGTCAGGACCTGCCGATCCTTGGGCGGGAATTGGTGTACCGGGGCTGGCTGACCTCTTTCCAGCTGGAACAGATTGTCGCCGGTCAAGCTGAAGGGCTCTTCCTGGGTTCCTATGTCTTGATCGCACCCCTGGGCGAAGGCGGCATGGGCCGCGTCTATCTCGCCCGGAACTACAAACTCGATTGTTACGTTGCCATCAAAGTCATGCGCGACGAGCAAGCCCGCCGTCCCGCGGTGCTCGCCCGATTCCACCGCGAGATCCGCGCCCTCGGTCGTATCCGCCATCCGAACATCGTCCAGGCCATCGACGCCGACGCTTTGCCTGGGGCGATCTACTACGTGATGCAACATTTCGAGGGAATCGATCTCGGCCGTTTCGTGCGGCAGAACGGCCCGCTGCTCGTGGCTGACGCCTGCGATTATGTCCTTCAAGTTGCCGACGCGTTGAAGCACGCCAGTCAGAACGGGCTGATTCATCGCGACATCAAGCCATCGAATCTGTTGCTGACCGAACCGGATCACATGGTGAAGGTGCTCGATCTGGGGCTGACACGTTGCGAAGTGCCCGAGAGCGATTCAATCTTCAACGAGTTGACCCGGGCCGGGACCATCATCGGCACACCGGATTACATGCCGCCGGAACAGATTAAGGACTCACGCTCCGCGGACATCCGTTCGGACTTGTACAGTCTGGGTTGCACCTTCTACTACTTGCTGTCCGGGCGAGCACCCTTTGAGCATCTGACCGCCACCGTCGACAAACTCTGCGCTCACGAAGACCTGATGCCGACGCCCATCCGCCAACTTCGGCCGGATGTGCCGCCGGAGGTCGCGTCGATCGTGGAACGGTTGATGGCCAAACGCCGGCGCGATCGGATCCAGACGCCGGACGCCTTGATGGCCGAACTGCGCGATGTGGTGCAAATGTTATATTCACCGATGCGTGACACGCTTGTGGACACGCCCGCATTGACGTTGATTGACGTCCCCATGTTGCCGATTCTGGCTGAGATTCCCCGGACGGTCGTATTCGAAGAAGGGGAAATCGATGTGATGACGCAGGCGCGAATCGAACCCGAACCGCCGCCGCGCCGCCAGTGCTGGTATGAGTTTCACCCACTCCAATTGCTGATCGCGACCGTCCTCGCGGCACTGGCACTCGTCGTCTTGTGGCAGTCAGGTTATGGGCCGAACGCGGGGCGCTGATCGAGCGGGGTTGCGTCAGCGACAAGCCTGGAGGCTTGTCCCACATATTGTTGCTGGGTTTTCAAGTGGGATAAGCCTCAAGGTTTGTCCCATTTTTTCTTGGACAAGCCTGGAGGCTTGTCCCACATCACTTGTGGGACAAGCCTTTAGGCTTGTCCGAAGTTCCTTGAGATTCCGTTGAAATGACGGAGATACGCCCACACCGCCCACACCCCTTCGGGTCAGGGATTCCGGCCCCGTGGAAGAACACGGGGCGCTAACGCAACCCCGCTCGATCACGTCAAATTACTTCACGATGATGCGTTCCGGCAGCATCAACCACACCTTTTCCTTCCGCAGATTCAGAAGAGTATTGAGCGAGCGCAGATGCCCGCGAGCCTCCGGGATTTGCTTCAAGGCATCGAGCACCGACACTTCGACTTTCACTCCCGCGCCGCCGTCCATCAACTTATCAAGGAACGAGATCGGTTCGGGGAGAATGAGCAATTCCGGCTCGACATCCTTGCCCAGGTTGGCCTTCTGCTTGGCCTCGGCCAAAGCGTCGTCGAGTGTTCCGAGCGCGTCGACGAGACCATGTTCTTTCGCTTGCCGGCCGGTCCAGATGCGGCCGCCCGCGAGCGGGAGCAATTTCTCCTTCGTGAGCTTGACCCCGGCGGCGTTGCGGTTCTCGAGCGTGCGATCGAGAAACTGGTCGTAAACTTCCTGCATCACGGCGCCGAGCGAGTCACGCTCCCCCTTGCTGAAAGGGGTGCTTGAGGAAAAGATGCCCGAGTTCTTGCCGCGAACGAGTGTCTCGGTCTTCACGCCGCCCCATTCGAAGAGGCCGCCAAGAACGATCTTCCCGCTGATCACGCCGATCGAACCGGTTAGGGTGCCGGGCTCCGCATACACCTTGCTGGCCCCCATGGCGATGTAGTAGCCACCGCTGGCGGCCACGTCGCCCATGCTGGCGATGACCGGTTTCTTCGAGCGTTTGAGTTCATGCCAGATGAGGTCGCTGGCGAGGGCGGATCCGCCGGGGCTGTCGACTCGCAAGACGATCGCCTTGACCGTCTCGTCCTTCTCGGCCTGTTGAATGGCCTCGATCATGGTCGCTGAACCGACAGCGTTGCCGCCGAACATGCCGCCGCCGCCCTTGCCCGATTCAATGCCGCCGACCGCGTAAATGAGCGCGATTTTCGGCTTCTTCGAGGTGTTCTTCTTCGGCGGGCTCATCAGTTTCGCTAGCAAGGCCAGCGGGTTGTCCTCGTCTTGCTTCTTCGGCTTGCCGTAATTCTTGACCATCGTGACGGCATCGGCCTTGAGGTCGGCCTTGATCAACCCTTCCAGCGCGTCGGCATAGATGAGTTTGTCGACGAGCCCCAGCTCGACCGCCTTCTTGGCGTTGTAGGGCGCTTCGTCGATGATCTTCTTCACCTGGTCGGGGGTCAGCTTCTTCGCCGTCCGCGACGAGGCAATCGTCTTGATGACGCTGTTGTCGTAGAGATCGTCCAGCACCAGGGTGTATTGTTTGCGGTTCTCCGGCGACATGCTCGTGCGGGTGTACGGCTCCGCGGCGCCTTTGGCCTCACCCATCGTCAGGAAGTCGGCCTTCACTTTGACGAGTTCCAGCGAGTCCTTGTAGAACTCCATCTCGATGCGCAGGCCGAGCAGGCCGAACGTGCCGCTTTCGGGGATGCAGATCGTGTCGCACGCGCAGGCAACCAGATAGTCGAGCCCGCCCACGTCTTCCATGTAGCAGTAGGTTTTCTTCCCCGAGGTCTTAAAGTCGGCGATGGCCCGGCGGACCTCTTCAATCTTGCCGAAGCTGAACAGGCCGAACTCGAGGCCTTCGATCTCGATCAAGAGAGCCTGGACGTTGGCGTCTTTCTTGGCCTTCTGGATGCGTTCGATTTTCATCCGCAGGTTTTCGCCGCCGCCGCCGAAGAGGCTCTCGCCTGTTGGCGCCTCATCCAGATCGCCCTTCAGGCGGATGTGCGCGATTGACGGCGCGGGTTTGTCTTTCTCCGCCGCGATAACGGGCAACGACATCACAATGACGGCGAGCAAACTCGCGATAATTCCACGCAGCACCATTTGGCGCCTCCAGTTGAAGAGATTCCCCGATTCATCGGGAGAAAATAGTTCGATGTCCAGAGGATAGGCAATCTCGCGAGCCCTGGGAAGCCGAGTTCCCCCAATCCACTATTCGTCCGCGGCCGATTCGTCTTTCGCTGATTCCGGGAAATGGGTATGGAATGGCCGGTCTGGTAACGGAGGACGTTTGAAATGACGCGCATTCTTCTTGGCTTGGTTCTCGCCGGCACGCTGTTTCCCGATACCATCGGGCTTGCCCAGAATCCCCCACGCCTTCTTCCTGCCCTGGGTGAACCGCCCATGGCGGAACCGGGCGAATTCAAGCCGGCGCCGGATTCCGTGCTCGTCGTTCCCGGTCAGATACTCGGTAATCTGGAAGGGGCGCCAATTACCTCGCGCGCGCTGGAGGTGATCGATGATCCGAAAGTGCGGCCCGCGCAATTCGCGGCCCCGGCGCCTGCCCCCGTTCAACCCACTCCCGTTACGCCGGCTCCCACGGTTCTCTATCCCGAGCCGCCGACTCCGACCGTGCGCATCTCCGTGAAGGGGATGGACACCGCGCCGAGCGGCCAGGAACTGGCCTATAAAATTGTCGTCACCAACGCGTCGGAAGCTCGGGCGCACCATGTCATCGTACGCTGCCCGTTGCCGAAGGGGACGAAACTCGTCAAGGCATTGCCTCAACCCGATGCGGAGGGCAAGGACATCGAATGGAAGTTCGACACGCTCGAAGCCAACGCGAACCGCACGATTGAAGTCGTTTTGAAGCCGACGGAAGAAATTGCCGAGATCACCCTCATCGGCCGGGTGCAGTTCGAACATGGCCGCATGATCAAGACAAAGATTGCCAACCCGACACTCGAAATGAGGAAAGTCGGACCAGCCCAGGGTATCCTTCATGAGCCGATGAAGTATCAGATCATTGTGAAGAACCCGGGCAAAGTGCGCGTGACTGACATCCAAGTGACGGACACGCTGCCCGAAGGCCTCGAATACGTTCAAGAAACATCGGCAATCCCGGTCTCGAAGGTTGGCCCTGCCCCCAATCAACGCACCTGGACGCTCGGCGCCATGGAGCCGAACGATACACGCACGCTCGAATTCCGCGTCATGCCGCGCAAGATTGGCGAGTGGACGAGCGAGGCAACCGCCAATGGCTCGGGCGTCGCCGTGAAGGCCGGCTGCAACAGTGCGATCCAGGAGGCAAAGCTGTCTCTTCAGGTAACCGGGCCAGTCAATGAGAAAGCCACTGCCAACCAGGCCACGCCCTACCTGATGAGTGTTCACAACACCGGCAGCGCGACGCTCTACAATGTCCGCGTCACCTGTTCGTTCCCGGCCGAGATGCGGCTGGCGAAATCCGCGAGCGGCAGCCAGATCTTCAAGGATGCCGTGCAGTGGGTCGTGCCGAAACTCGGTCCCGCCGAGACTAAGGAATTCTCCGTCTCGCTGATCGCGCCGTCCTCCGGCACCCGGGAGGTGCAAGTCTCCGCCCGTGCCGACCGCGGGCTGGAACAACGGAAGAAAGTGCCGACGCTGTATGAAGGAATCCCGGCCTTGAACTGGCAAGTCGAGGGCACGCCTCTGGCGGCGCTGGGGCAAGAGGTCACTTACACCATCACGATCAAGAATCCAGGCTCAGCCCCGGCGAAGAACGTCAAGCTCGTGGCCGATCTGCCGGAGCATGTCGAGTTCCGCAATGGCACGCCGGCGTTCCAACGTGCCCAGGGGGCGATCTTCTTCAACACGTTCGAAATCCCGCCCAAGGAAACGGTCGCCCTGAAGATCACGGCAACGGCGAAGAAATCGGGCGATGCCCGCTTCCACTTTGAAATGAACGCCGAGGGGATGAGTTCCGGCCCGCTCAAGAATACACGAGCGACCACGATCAGCCCGGCCGCACCGGCCCCGAAGGGCAAAGAAAAAGGGAAGGACGTCGACCCGTCCCGGATTGGCGTGCTGCCGCCGCTCGATATTCCGGAGGCCGCCGCGCCGCCGAGCCTGGTGGTGCCCGCGATCAACATCAGTCCAATTGAACCGACTTCCCCGCCTGGGCCCTGAAACGGTCGATGATCTTTCGCGGCCGACCGTTGTTCTCGGGCGTGATCCAGAGGGAATAGAAGCCGTCGGGGACGACCATGTCGACGCGGAACTCATGGGCGGTCTGAATCGCCCGATGGCCCTTCTCGCCCGGGCCGGGATCGTCCTGCGGGGCAATGGTGACGAGAGAAGCCCGCGGTTGCTCGTCACCGCGGAAGGTCACGATGCCCAGGAGATCCGCGAGTTTGATCTCGCGTTCCTCGCCGTCCTTCAGCGTAAGGTTGGCGAGCACCCGCACCGGCTGCCCCGTCTTCGGCTGCCACCACACGTCATACGGCCCCTCGGTCGAAAACTTCAACGTTTCCTTGTACCGATCGATTGACGCAATCGGCTGATGCTTCGCTAAGCCAGGCCCCGGCTCCCCCGCTTTCACGATGACGAGAGCCTTCATCGGCGGAAACAGTTTCTCCGGCGCCGTGACGCGAACGCCGCGATCGGCGGCGGATGAAGTGCTGGCGAGCAACAGCAAGAGGCAGAGAGAGCGCATCGGAAGGACCCCATGAGGGATGGCGTAGATCGGGCGTGGCTATTGGTATAGACGATTGGGAAGAGCGGAGAGATGGGATCAAAGACATGATCAAGGCGAGTCGAGCCGCGTAAGCGACCGGGTGATGAGTTTTCTGGATCAAAGCCCAAGCCATTGACGGACGCCGTCTTCAACGAGCGCTAACTGATCCGGGGGTAGCAATCCAAGTCTGCGGATTAATTTGACTTGGGGAATGGTAATCAGTTGCTGCGCGTCGAATACGCCCGCGCGAATGAAAGGGGCTGCCACGGCGATCTCGAAGCGAGTGCCATGAATAGCCGTCGTTAATGGCACCATCGTTGTCAGGACGCGATCGACCGGATCAAGAAGAGTGCTGAGAATCAAACAAGGTCGCGCCTTCGCGGCCATTCCCAGATCGGCGATCCAGACCTCGCCACGCTTAGGCGTCGGCATGGCTTGCCTCTTCCTCGTCCATGCCAGCGAAAAGTTCATCCGACAAGGCGATGAGTGTCTCTTCCGCCAAGGGTCCGGGCCATGTTTCGGGTGATCGACGCAAGAGTTCATCTACCGCTTGCCGCTGATCTTCCTCGGCAAGCGATTCAAAAGAGTGAATCAATTTTTGAACGGCTGTGGACATAATCGCTCTCGATTTCCCAATCCCTTTGGCTCCGGCTCATGAACCTTATTATACATGATATTTCGATCCGAAGTCCAACGCCGGGATACGGGGATTTGGCGAGGGGAACCTCACCGCTTCAACATCACATGCCGCCAGTGTCGCGGCGAGTTGGAGATGTAACGGCGTTGGGCGTCGCTCATGTCTTCGTCCGCGGCTGTTTCGATGGCCAGTTCGGCCGCCGCTGCATTCGATGGCGGTCCCCAAACCGTTCGGCTGAGGAGAAATCCGGTCAGACCGGTCACGCTGAGACTGATCAAGAGCCAGTTACGTCGCTTCATGCGATCCTCGACGATAGTTTCGATTCGAGTGCGCGTCCTTGCACTCGTGAGTTGCATACTTCTAAGCAAATTCAGGGCCAGTCACGCAATCACGCGGAAAAGCGGCTGGAAGTGACCGGCATCACGAGACTTAGCTCGAATTCGCGTTCTCAACACATATCTGGCGGATTGTAAGAGGAGCCTTATCCACATGCAGGTTTTACAATCCGATTCATTACCCCGGCGTCGTCAGATCGCGTAGCTTTCGCAGCCTCTTACCTGCTTCATGCAGTGTCTCGTCGCACTTGGCGAACATGAAGCGGACCATCGTGTGGCCCAGTTCCTTGGGTCGATAGAAGCTGCTGCCCGGCACGGCCGACACGCCGACGGAACGGATCATCGTCCGGACGAATTCGGTATCGTCCCGCCAGCCGAGTGAGGAAATGTCGGTCATGACGTAATACGCCCCCTCGGGCTCATAGACCGTCAGGCCCGCGTCGCGCAGGTAGGGTAGAAACAGATCCCGTCGGCGTTGGTAGTCGATCCGTAGATGATCGTAGTAGCTCTCGGGCATCTCAAGCGCCTTGGCGCCGGCCATTTGCAATGGGTGCGGAGCGCCAACCGTCAAGAAGTCATGGGCCTTGCGGATGCCGTTGGTGATTTCGCGCGGGGCGATGCAGTAACCCAAGCGCCAACCGGTGATGCTATATGTCTTCGACAGGCCGCTGATGGTCACCGTGCGCTCGGCCATGCCCGGCAGCGTCGCCAGGCTGATGTGCGGGGCATCCGTGAAGCGGATGTACTCGTAAATCTCATCGGTGATCGCGTAGACGTCGTGCTTTTGGCACAACTCAGCAATGAGCGTGAGTTCCTCCCGCGAAAAGATGTGCCCCGTCGGGTTGTTGGGCGTGTTGACGATGATTGCCTTCGTCCGTTTCGAGAACGCCTTGCGGAGTTCATCGGGGTCGAACGACCAACCTGGCGGCCGCAGGTTGATCCAGACCGGATTTGCCCCGGAGATGACCGAGTCCGGCCCGTAGTTTTCGTAATAGGGTTGGAAGATGATCACCTCGTCGCCCGGGTTCACCAGGGCGAGCATGGTGGCCATCATGCACTCGGTGGCTCCGCAGCAGACGGTGATGTTCTGCTCCGGATCGCAATCAATGCCGTTGAACGACTTCGCTTTTCGAGCGATCGCCTCGCGCAGAGCGGGAGCGCCCCAGGTGATGGCATACTGGTTGAAGCCTTCCTGAATAGCCCAGCAGGCGGCGTCCTTGATCTCTTGCGGGGTTTCGAAATCAGGCATCCCCTGCCCGAGGTTGAGCGCCCCGAACTGGTTCGCCAGGCGCGTCATCTCACGGATGACCGATTCGGAGAAATGGCTGACGCGATCAGCAAGCATGTCAAATTCTCGTTGAAGGCGTTCCCCGTTTCACGCTAACGACGGGTGAACAGCGGACGAATCTCGGGATCGAACAGACGGATCAGGCACAGGATGCCCGCGGGAAGGCCGATTAAACAACAGCAATTCCCGAGATTGATGATGGCGATGAAGCTTCCCAAGACAGCCAGGCCCCACAAGCGTGTCGTGAGTATGGCTATCGCTCCAAAAATCGGCAGCAGACTGATCAAGAACACCGCGATTTCCACGGGTTGCTGCAACTCAACCACCCGTTTCGCGATCTCCGGATCGAAATTCTGCTGGGTCATCTTGGCGAATTGTTCGAGGCGTTCGAAGCGATTCTTCGTCGCGGCTTCTGGATCGGTGATCCATTGCGAAGCCTGGTAGCCGTTGACAATGGTGCCAGTGATGCCGACCAGCAGAAGGAACACACCGGGAATAAAAAGGGATGAGGCCCCCGCCACCGGTTGCGCGGCCGCCGACTGAGGCGGCGGATCAGGAAGGAGTTTCGCCTCGCCGAGATTGCCGTCGGCGTCCTTCGTCGGCGCGGTGAAGTACGATTGGCACTGCGGACAACGCACCGGTTGCCCGAGCAAACTTTCGGGTACGCGAACCTGATTTCGACAAGCAGGGCAATCAATCACTTCCGCAGCCATGGAGACCTCGATTGTTCGACAAATCGTTTCGCTTATCTTACCCGGACGGGAAGATATTTCGACGTCTCTCTTAAGTTGTCCGGCATCGAACCGAGTCGCCCACGATCCCCGATCCTCCATTCATCGTGAATCCTTCTTGAACTGACGTCAAGAGCGCAAGACGTCGAAAGGCATGAGATCGGAGGATCTCACGCTTTTTTCGTTTGGAAGGTCCCCATTTCACTCACCGCACGATTCGTCGCGATCCACTACAATATGCCTCACCACCACGCACTCGTAATTCAAGAGGACCGACCGATGTATCGTTGGCGCATCGTGATTCTGACGGCAGTGGCCTTACTCATCAACACCTCCGCCCATGGCGAAGCCGATCCGCCGAAGAAACAAACCGATGCGGAAATTACCAAGCTCCTGGCCGGGAAGTGGTCGACGGAAGAAGGCAAAGGCGACGAACCGAAAGTGAAATCGACCGTCGTGTACCGCAAGGACGCGACGTTCGCAGTGCAAGCCACGATCGTGACCAAGGAAAAGACGGAAGTGATCGAGCTCTCCGGCACCTGGAAGGTCGAAGACGGCGTGATCCTCGACACCATCGAGAAATCCAACACGGAGAAATACGAAAAAGGCCGGGTGACCCGCGATACGGTCATCTCGATCGACGAGCAGACGCTGCGCTACACGACGGCGAAAGGCCGCGAGCGAACGTGGAAGCGGGGGAAGGAGTGAGGGGAAGCGATTCGACACGAATCGTCACTCTGGCTTGACGGCGGTGCGGATCGCCATGACGATGTATGGTTCGTTATTCTCCTGGGGATCCAAAAGAGGTGAATCGGAATTTAATGAGACGAAACCGCACTTCGTGTAGAGCGTGATCGCACCTTGGTTCGCGGCGTAGACATCGAGAAAGAGTAGGCCGGAAAAGTCCGCGGGGCTCTGAGCGATCAAAACGGCTTCGGCCACCAGATGTTCAACAATAGTGCGCCCGTGTCCCCGCTTCTGAAATGCCGGATTGACGGCTAGAAGCGGGATGTACGAATGGGTTTTGCCGCCCGTAAACTGCTCATATTCCTTGCATGCATCCAATGTCCCAAAGCCGACAATATTGCCGTCGGGGTCTCGATAAGTCCAAACTAGCCCGAAACTGAATAAAACCCGATAGGGAATATCATTCTGCAAAAGCCGTTTGACTTGACCTTCATAGAACGGCTGATCGGCGAACTGCCAAGTCTGGATAAACTGGTAGTCATCTTCGCCAGGGGCGGTGCGAATCGGAACAAGCGGGATGGGCGTCGGAGAGGGCATACGGTGCTTGACTCATCGTTGACGAAACTTCCACAGCGGAATCGATCACTCGCCCCGCTGCTTCTTGAAGAACGCGAATTGCTCGGGATCAGTCGGCTTCCAATCGCTCGATAACATCGGCAGCCTCTTTAAGCGTTCAAGCATGTGCAGTTCCACTTCCGTGGACGTTCTTAGACGCGGAGCGGGACTCACTGATCGACGAGGACTTACCCAATTCTCCAAAAGGTAATCGAAGTCCGCAATGTGAAAATGCAATGCGTTAAGGCCTTCCAGCGCGAAGCACTCTTCACCCATCGCGCGCCCCTGTGCGGCAATTTGCTTGGCGCGGCGAAGAATGTAACGCGACTCTGCTTTCAATACGTTTTCGACTTCCTGATCGAATTCGATTCGGCTCGTGAATACGGACCTGGCCCAGTCGTTGACGCAAGTTCGTAGTTCGCCAAATAGTTGAACATAGTGATTGATCATCTGATCCAGATTGCTGCAAATCGATCCTTCGCCATTGTCGCAACGACGTAGCCTCTCCGTTAGGTCGTCAGTGAAGCGACGCACTGCAGGTAGATCAAGGGTCGCCGGCATTCTTATCCCCCATAAATCGATTGCGGAAACTGAACTTGATTATACCGCATTCGCGATTGAGAACTAGAGATGTCGGCTGCCGCGAGTGAATCATTGGAACGGGAGTTGAAACAGTGGGGGAGATTCCAGAAACCCCTTGATCCCCCTCCGTAATCCGCGAAGATGAACAGGGGCATCGTTCGACGCCCGCTCCGATTTCGAGAAGGTGCGCGAATGCCGAACGTGGGACTCATGTGTCGATTTCTCGTTTGTTTCCTCATCTTGGTTCAGGGGCTGGTGTTTTCGTCCGCATCCGCCCAAGTCCCTCCCAAGAAAATCGGCAGCATTGACGACGAGGAAGTCTCCGTTCAACCGGGGCTCGTCGCCAGTTATCGCTCGCTCGCTGATGCCAAGGCCGCCTTCTCGCGGATGGAAGCCAAGCCGGCGTTCTTTCTCGGCCGCTCGACTCCCGACCCGCGCATTCCGCCGGGTCCTTTCGAAGTGGTGTGGGAGGGCGTTGTCGATCTTGCAGGTTCGACGCCTCTTTCGTTCGATGCATTTGTCTGCGGCGAGTTGACCATCGAAGTCAACGGCGACGTCGTCTTGCAGGGCAAAGGCGAATCCGAGACCAGCAAGATCGGGCCGGGAAAGTCTCTCAAGTTACCCGGCAGCATGTTTCGATTGCAGATTCGCTACCGCTCGCTCGATCAGCTCCCGGCCCGCTTGCAGATCTGGTGGCAGGGCGATTCGTTCGCGCGTGAACCGCTGCCGGCCTGGCGGCTCAAACATATTGCGAACGAGAAACCGGCCCGACTGGCCAACGATCAATTGCTCGACAAGGGCCGTGTACTCGTCGGCCAATTGGGTTGTGCTCGCTGCCATCAAGGCGCGTTGCCGGGCGTCAGCGCCTTGCCGCCGGGACCAGCGCTCGGTGACCTGGGCCAACGCGTCAGCCGCGAATGGTTGCTCAGTTGGCTCGACAATCCGTCGGCCGTTCGGCACGACGCTCGCATGCCGGCCCTGTTTACCACGGATCGCACGGGCGAGGTGGAACGCTGGTTGATCGCCGAGCATTTCCTCGGTTCAACGCCGAAGAAAGCCGAGCCAGCCGAGTCGCCGGGCTCGCATCGGATGGGTCGTCGGCATTTCATCAACAACGGTTGCTCAGCCTGTCACTTTCTTCCGGATGCCGAGCGAAAGGATCAGGCCGACTTCCAGCGATTCGCGTTCACGGGCTTGAAAGACCGCATGCCGGCCGAGCATCTGGCCGCGTTCATCGGCAACCCGCATGGCCGTTATCCCGATGACCGCATGCCGCGCTTGCCGTTGACTTCAGATGCCACGCGGGACATCGCGGCTTTTCTTCTCGAATACTCAACGGCCGCGCCGAGCAAAAACGAAGCGCTGAAGCCGCCGAGCGAAGAGGAAATCAAGGCGGTGTTCAAGCGACTCAAGATTTCGGAACGGGCGGAGATCGGTCCCGTTCTGGTTCGCGAAAAAGGGTGTGCTCAGTGTCATACGGGAATCGGTTCGAGCACCCCGATCGATGTCCCATTGGTCGACATGAAAGCGGAACGCGGCTGCCTGTCCGGCAAGACGCTGCCGCGCTTCGATCTTGATCCGGAGGCAAGCAAGACGCTGGCCGCCTATCTCCCGGTGGCCGGTCTCGAAAAGCACTCCTCTCCGGTTGCCAACCGTCAACGACTGGTCGAGCATCTCGGCTGTATTCGTTGCCACCAGCGCGATAGCGATCGCCCGCCGCCATTGGAAGCGATCGGTAGCACGCTGGGCGGCGCCTGGTTGTGGAACATGCCGTTTCAACGCGCGCCGCGATTGACGAATCCGCATCAGAAGTTCACGCAAGCGCATCTACGCTCGGCCATCGCGGAAGGCGTCAGCGGTCTGCGCATCGCCAACTACACCTACCACATGCCAGCCTTCGGCAACCATGCGGATGCCATCGTGCAGGCCCTCGCGGAAGCCGACGGCGAGTTGCCCGATCAGCCCGATGCGCCGCCGCGAGTCGTGAGCGACCCGACGCTGGCTACCCTGAGCGGTCCGGCGCTGGCGGGCTTTCAAGGCTACTCGTGTATCTCTTGCCACGTGTGGAACGGCAAAGCCTTCTCGCAGCCCGACCCCGGCGCGGTCGGCACTGATCTGACGCGACTCAAAGGGCGCATTCGGGCTGACTGGTTCGAGCGCTACCTCGAAAATCCCGCGCGGATCCATCCCGGCACGCCGATGCCGAGCATCTTCATGAAGGGTCGCCCGGCTATGCTGTCATCCGTCCTGGATGGCAACGCCGCTAAACAGAAGGAGGCGCTCTGGGCCTACTTCTCGCTGGGTAAA
>Ga0105048_10005646_pt1 | contig 20193 bp, 14 predicted proteins | sample MAT05_FD_78382 | JGI IMG/M metagenome (GOLD analysis project Ga0105048, IMG submission 78382) | Freshwater microbial communities from Lake Fryxell liftoff mats and glacier meltwater in Antarctica - MAT-05 | ecosystem: Environmental > Aquatic > Freshwater > Ice > Liftoff microbial mat | place...
CAAGAGTTTGGTCGTGCCTCCGCGCACATACTCGTGCGGGGCTGTCGCGGGTTGGCCTTGGCCCTGCCAGCTTTGACCAGACTGTGGAATCGCTTGATACGGGCCGGCTCTGGCGGCATTGCAGTCGGCGTGCACACCACCCAGTTCGCCATTCGCAAGCCGCAGATTGGGTTGTATCAACCCGTGTTGGAACTGGCTGCTGAGACGGCGCGCTGCCGGGATGCAAAAGAATGCAGATGGCAACGGCGCTACATTAACCGAACCCGTGTTGATTGCCGGCGTGATGGGACCAACGGCCCAGGCCTTGACTGAGGCGCGTTTGGCGCGTGATCTGGGCTATGACGCCGTGTTGCTGAGTCTCGGTGGTTTGGATGATTGGAGCGATGCGGCGTTGCTGGCGCATTGCCGTGAGGTTGCCGACATCATGCCGGTCATCGGCTTCTATTTGCAATCTGCGGTCGGCGGCCGCAAGCTGTCGTATACCTTCTGGCGGGCATTTGCCGAGATTGAGCAGGTGATCGGGATCAAGATTGCGCTGTTCAATCGCTATCAAACGCTGGATGTGATGCGCGGCGTGGCCGACTCGGGCCGCAGCGCCGAGATCACGCTGTTCACGGGTAACGACGACAGCATCATCATGGATTTGGTGACGCCGTATCTCTTTGCTTCATCGAACGCGAATGGAACCCAGTGGGAGGAGACGCGCATGGTCGGCGGCTTGCTGGGCCATTGGGCGGTGTGGACGCGGCAGAGTGTTTTGCTGACTCAACAGATGCGTCAACTGGCCCGCACGAATGCGCCGGTGCCGCAGGATGTCCTGGTCATCGCCAACCAGGTTACTGAATGCAATGCCGCGTTCTTTGACGTGCAACATGATTTTGCCGGGTGCATTGCCGGTATTCACGCAGTCCTGCGTCGGCAGGGTTTACTGGCCGGCATCTGGTGCCTGGACCCTCACGAAACGCTGTCGCCGGGCCAGATGGACGAGATCGACCGTGTGTATCAGGCCTACCCACACTTGAATGACGATGCGTTCGTGGCCGAGTATCTTGATGCGTGGTTGCGGTAAGCGACGCGCATGAACTCAAAGTCAGCCGACCGTCTGGATCGCGTGAAAATATCAGTGGCTGAGGGTAAGGGTGACCAGGCGAAGAACTTGCTCCAGCGGCATAGCGTGGCCGTCTTCATAAATCTGGTCAAACACAGCATCACCCAGTGCCTCACGCGCTTTGGAGATATAGAGGACGTTGTCGAATGCATGGTAGTCCGCGCGGTGGCCGTTAAATGCATCTAAATGTAGGGCCTGATGCATGACCGCATTCTCGCGCGTATGCTCAAAATCGGCATCGGCTGCGCCGAAAAGACTGGTGGCGCGCGCGAAGTCCTCTTGAACCACAGCGGCGCCGGCGGCAAGATCCAGGATCGGGCCATACCAACCCGGCAGCAGGCCTACGGTGCGCTGGGTGAGACGGACAAGCTCACGAATCAGGGCTTGAACGCGGGCGGAGGTGCCGGCTTGTTGTCCCACGCGGTTCAAGATGCGACCCAAAACCAGCATCGCTAATTTGCAGTATTCATTGAGCATGCGCGATTGGGCCTGAGTCAGCGCCGCTTCGGCATGGGCTTGCGCCGTGACCACATCACCCAGCAAAAGCTGACACAGTGCGTGATGGGTGTGCGCAAACATTTCATACAGTGGGTCATCAATCTGGGGCGCATAGTGCAACGTTTGCTGAAGATAGGGAATGGCCTGCTCAAATTGAAGCTGTTGCATGCAGGTCAAAGCCACAAAATGCGGCATCACCGTGAGGTTGTCGATATTGTTGAGATCGCGGCTTAAGGCCAAATTGGCTTCATAGAACTCACGCGCGGCGGGAAAGTTTTTCTTTCGAAGTTCGACATGACCATAGCCGCCCAAGACGGCCGCATGAGTGTTTCCATCATGATTCGAGGTCGCCCATGTCATCGCCCTGGACAGCATCTGTTCGCCCCCGGCATCCAAAGGATCGCGCTCCAACAGCCAGCGGCCCAACTGGCTCTGGACCAGTGCGAGATTGGAACCATCGTGAGCGGCTTCAAAACAATGAGCTGCGCGCCACAGAGAGTTGATCACCTGCTCCATCGTTAATGTGTCCACCCAGATCGGCAACAGAAATAACCGCCCCTCAACACCAGGCGGGGTCTGATCAGAGAGATGCATCAGCGCAAGCCGGGACCAACGAGCGGCGTCGGCCAGGCGCGACATGGCCATGATGAGATAGCGAAACAAGCCGCCAACCAGTTCCAGCCCCAACTCCAGATGATGGCCTTGCACCAGGCCCCAGGTCACTGCGGCACGAAGATTTGCGTAGTCGCGCTCAATCGCATTGAAGGCGTCCTGCTGTTGTGCGCTGTTCAGTGCGGCTTCGGACTGCGTGGCAAATTGGGCAAAGGCTTGGGCGTGCCGGCGTTGCAGTGCGGCCACTTCACCCGCCTCCACGAGCCGGTCCCACGCATATTGGCGAATGGTCTCCAGGAAGCCGTATCGAGTTTCGCCGCCGCGGTCTTCGAGCGTGACCATCGACTTGAGAACCAACTGCGCCAGGAGTGCGGCCACATCTTTTGAAGGGAGAAATTCGATCTGCTCATCTTGCGGATCATCTTGCTGGCTACTCAGTGGATTGAGCGGCTTCACCGTTTCGGCCGAGGTCACCTCGATCATTCTCTCGTCAGTCCATCCACCCACGAAGATGGCAAGACGCCGGAACAGGATGCGCTCGGGCTCGCTGAGTAATTCGTAGCTCCAATCAATCAGGGCGCGCAGCGTTTGATGACGGGGCAGGGTGTTGCGCCGGCCGCTCATCAACAATTGAAAGCGCTCATCGAGCCGGCTCATCACATCGTTCAAACTCAATGTTTGCAGCCGGGAGGCAGCCAACTCAATCGCCAGCGGCATCCCATCCAGGCGCTGACAAATGTGGATGATGCGGGCATCTTCGGCCTGGAGATTCAGACCTGCCCGCGCCGCAGCGGCACGCTCAATAAACAATTGAGCGGCATCCTCCACCTGCATGGCCGGCACCCGCCACATCGTTTCCCCTTCAATATCCAAAGCTTCGCGGCTGGTGGTCAGAATGGTGACGTGCGAGCACCCGCGCAAAAGCGGCGCGACAAATGCCGAGACGCCGTCAATCAGGTGCTCGCAGTTATCCAGAACAATGAGGACATGCCGATCAAACAGGTAATCGATGAGTTGCTCTAGGGGGGCACGCTCGGAGATGACCAGACCCAGCGCAATGGCCACACTCTCGGCAATGAGCGCCGGATCTGACAGCGAGACCAATTCCACATACCAGACGCCATCGCTGTAATTGATCAACGCATCGGACGCGGCTTGTTGGGCCAGGCGCGTTTTGCCAACGCCGCCGGCACCGGTCAACGTGAGCAAGCGACTCGACTGGAGGCGCTCACGAATATCGGCGAGTTCCTGTGCCCGGCGGATGAAACGCGTCAGGGTGGCGGGCAGGTTGGTGCGCCGGGTTCGGTGGCCGGGGGCCGGCTCCACGTGAGCGAGCCGCGACATGAGGCGGGCCTCGACCGTTTGTCGCTCGAACAGCGGCGGCAAGTTCGCCGCCAGCAAAAGTTGATTGGCTTCATCCAGCGTGGTTAAAACATTTGCATCGGCCAGCGTCTCGATCAGCCTCAAAATTCGCTCACGGCCGGAAGGGCCGAGCAAATCTTTCTTGCCCTGTGCCATGCGCACCAGAATTGCCTGATCGTAACCCGCCAACTCCGCCAACTTCCGCTGCGACAGCCCTTTTTTGCGCAGCCGAAATCGAGTTAGCAGGATGCCGAAAGGATGTTTGGATTTATTCTCTCTTTTGGAAGTCGTTCCAAATGAGCGCAGATTGGGTTCTTCTGGTTTTGTGGACACGTTTTTCAAATTCATTCCTTATTACCCTTATTCAATTCCCCTTATTCATAGCCACTGACGCGGCACAAGTGATGATAAATTTATCAGCATATGGCCGATGAAGGCGAATAAGGTTGAATGGCATCCGACAATTTTTGAGAAGACAGGAGAAAACAGATGATAAGAGGAATCAATCCGTTGAAGTATGTGGGAATTGGCCTGGCCCTATTGATCGCTGCGTGTCAACTCCCTCCACCTAGAGCAGGCGTGCCGGCTTCATCAGTCGTCACAACACGGCCGGCATCGCCCGCAACCGATGCGCCCGCAACCGCTGCGACGGCAGCGCCTTCCACAGATGGGTCCACATTGACCATTGGAATGCTGACCCAGCCGGCTACGCTCAATATCTACACCAACTTCCTATGGGCAGGCAGTCAAATTATTTATGGGATCATGAATTCGCTGCTGCGCATGGACAACAAAATGCAGTTGCAGCCGGCTCTGGCCGAGTCCTATGCCGTCTCAGATGATGGCCTGACCTACACGTTTAAGTTGCGCAAGGGCGTGAAATGGCATGACGGACGGCCGTTCACGGCTCAAGACGTGGTCGCAACCTGGAAGCTGGTGATGAACCCCGATTACAGCGCGAATGACCTGACGGGTTGGGACAAAATCAAATCGATGGAGACGCCGGATGACTACACCGTGGTCATGCAACTGAAAGAGGTTTTTGCTCCTTTCATTATTTTTGTGGGTGGCATGGCGCGCATGTCCCCCAAGCACATCATTGACCAGGGTGCGGAGGCCTTCAAAAAGCAGTTTGATCGTGCACCAATTGGGACAGGTGCCTACAAAGTGGTCGAATGGAAATCGGATCAGTATATTTTGTTGGAGAAGAATCCGGATTATTTTGAAGGGGCACCGCGTATCGATCATATTGTGATTCGATTCGTGCCTGACACTAACACGCTGCTGGTTCAACTGCGAACCGGCGAGATTCAAATGACGGATGAATTGGGCGCGACGGATTATGCGGCCGTTCAAGCACTGCCCAACAGCAACAACCTGGCATTGACGGGAAACAATTGGTCGCACATTGATCTCAAAAACATTGATTTCCTGATGGATAAGCGGGTGCGGCAGGCACTGGACTACGCCATTCCTCGCGATCAGATTGTGAATCAACTTCTAAAAGGGTTGGTCACACCGGCTGTGGGAGATCAAAGTCCTATTACACCCTTTGCACATCCCACGCTCAAACCGCGCCCCTATGATCTGGACAAGGCGGCCGAGTTGCTTAAGGCGGCTGGCTTTGTCAAAAATGCGCAGGGCATTCTGGAGAAAGAGGGCAAAACATTGACCCTTGATTACTGGATTAGCGCCGGCATTCAGCAATTTCAACTGGTGCAGCAAGTGATCGCGGCCAGTTGGCGCAAATTGGGTATTGAGGTGAATGTGGGGGAACAGGATTTAAGCGTTGCCAATACACAGGATGGCTTCTTCTTCAGCAAAACGATGACGGCAAATGGCTACGATTGGTTTAACGCGTTTGACCCTGAAAATACTTATTTTTGGAACTCGCGATTTATCCCCAAGGAGCCGGGTGGCGTCGGCGGCAATATGCCGGCCGTCTATCATCCCTATGAGCAACAGGCCAAATTCGATACGTTGACGGATGAAGCCAATCTCGAAGTCAATCCCGAGAAGCGCCAGAAGATTTATTGGCAAATTCAAGAATTGCTTCACGAAGAGGTGCCCGTGATCTTTTTATATTGGAACAAACGCATCTACGTGACGCCCAAAAATCTCGCCGGCTTCGATCCCAACGCCGCGTTGCCGCTGTTGATCGATGTCGAGCGCTGGTCATTCACTCAGTAAAATGCGCCGCGTTTGCGGACATATAGTTCAATTTGTTTGTGTTAAAAACAAAAGCGCGGGATACAGCAATGTACCCCGCGCTTTTGTTGCGTCTGAAAGGGGATTTGCTTTTACTGCTTCACGGCACCCAACGTAAGCCCGGTCACGAAGTAGCGTTGCACGAAGGGGTAGACAAACAAGATCGACAATGACGCGAACAGAACGAGCGCGGCCGATAAGCCCTTGGGTGTGGCGTTCATGAATTGCTGCAAGCCAGCCCCCGATGTCCACTCGATACTTCTTGTAGAAACCAGTGAATACAGGAAGCTTTGTAGCGGCCACTGGTCGGGCTTGCCGATGAACAGGATGCCGTCGAACCAGGCGTTCCAGTGACCCACGGCCGAGAACAACCCCACGGTGGCCAGCGCCGGCACGGACAACGGCACGAAGATGCGAAACAGAATGTCGACGTGATTGGCGCCGTCTAAAACAGCAGCCTCTTCCAATTCGTGAGGCAGGCCGCGAAAGAAGTTGGACATCACAATGACATTGAAGATGCTGAGCGCCGGCGGCAAGATCAACACCCAGAACGAGTTTAGCAACCCCAGGTTGCGAATGGTCAGAAAGAACGGCACAAGACCGCCGCTGAACAGCATCCCGATCAGCAACATGGCTTTGAAGATCGTGCGGCCGGGCAGGTGCAGGTGATCGCGCGATATCCCATACGCTGTGAGCACAACGACGAGTAAATGCACCGACACGCCGACCAGCACGCGCATGACCGAGGTGCCGAATGAATTTATAAATTGCGAGTTGCGCAGAATGAAGCTGTAATTCTCGACGTTAAAGCCGACCGGCCACAGCACCACGCTTTCACTCACGATGGCGGCTTTGCTGCTGAGCGACAGGGCGATAACGTAGATAAACGGCACCACGCACGTAATCGCCAGCACGGCCAACACGCCGTAAATGAGCGCGTCGACCAGGGTGTAAAGGGTGCTTCGTTCTCCAACCATGGCTAAAAGATTCGATAGTTGGCCAGCCGCGCCGCCAGCCAATACGAGAGCAAGACCAGGATCATGCCTACAAAAGATTTAAATAACCCCACGGCCGTGGCCAGGCTGAAGTTCGCCTGAATGAGGCCGACGCGGTAGACGTAGGTGTCGATGATGTCGCCGGTGGACGAGACGACCGGGTTGGTGAGCACGAGCAGTTGTTCGAAGCCGGCTTCCAGCACGCGGCCCAGCAAAATGGCCGCTGGCACAAACAGCACTGCCGAAAGCATGAACACATACCAGGTGGCGACGAGGGAACTGCCGCCGGCTGCAAATTGCTCCAGCACATAGGCCGGTGGCTCGCGCAGAATGTCGGGGTATTGGAAGTTTTGTTGCAGCAGCGCGAAGGCAATATTAAAGAGGATGGGCAGGGCGATGAGCGTGAGTCCGGCAATTCGATTCGTGTTCATGATTTCAATTCCTGTTGTCTTTTAAGCCTGTAAGCAGGTTCTAAAGGATCAAGTGATTGAAATCACTGTAAAGGTTCAAGTGACTTTAAAGTCAAGAGGCAAAACGACTCATTTTGGACGTTGCACGGCTCAGCCTTTTTGAATCGGCAATTGCAGCTCGACAATGTGCTCGACCGGCTCCACCGCGCCCTCTTCCTGGCCGGCCAGATGCAACTCGCGCACCGGCCCCACAATGTCGTAGTCGTTCTGGCCCACCCACATGAAGAGCGCCTGAGCCAGCAGTGGCAACGTTTCCATGCTGCCGCGATGAATGCCGCTGGCCATCTTCTCGCTGCCGGGCATCTGGCCGACCCTGATTGCACTGGATGCATCCTGTGTTTCAACTCTCGCTAGATTCGTTGGCTTGCCGATCACCACCGCCGCCTCCACATCCAGGTCGGTCTCGGTGTATTCGCTGTTGTGATACAGGTTCAACATTTGCGGTGCCGGGAAACCAAGCTGCCGAATGTTGTGTTGCTTGATCCACTGCCCCAGCTTGTGGTGCAAATCGCCGCAGTAGAACCCCATCTGCTCCATCTGCGGCACGATCAGGCGCATCGAGGCAACCCACTGCGGCTCCACAGCTTTCACCACAATGTCGTAGGGTGAGGGCATGCCTTCCTGTTCAATCTCGTACAACCGCCGCGCAACTCTCGCCAGCCGTTCCTGACGCGCAAGCAAAGGCGAAGCATTCGGGTGCACAACGGAGGTACGGGTACGGCGTTCGCCGAATGCTTCGCCCCTACGGCAATGGAACACTTGCCTGCCGCTCCCCCTGCCCAATCGCCTCCTGCTCCAGCTTCAACCCGCGCGCCAACAGGTGCGCAATCGCCGCGCCCACATCGCCCAACAGCGGGTGTTGCAGCAGTCGGGTCAGCCGTTTGATGTCGCCGGGCAACAGGGGTTTGGCCAGCCTGGCGTGCCGCTCGAATGTGTCGGCGTCCATCCACAACGGCTGCGCGTTCGCGTTCACCTGCGCGCGCACCTGGGCCAGGATGTTGAAGCCGCCGTAATCCATATCAGCCCACACAAACAGGGGCGTGTCCGCTGGCAGACAGCGCAATAAGTGCCGACACGCCGGCGAGGGATTGCCCATCAGACACAGCACGCACGCGGCCTCGTCGTTTGAACTCGCCGCCAGGGTTTGCTCGCGCCGCACCCACTCGTAAAACGAGGTGAAGTTTTCGATGCAAATCACGCGCGACGCATTCGCTCGTACAGACTTCAGACGCGCCGCCTGCGCCGCAGGCACACCCACCGATGGGGCAAAGCCACCCAGCGAGATCATCTGGCCGTGCGCGTCGATCAGCTCCCAATCACCCGCCAAAAACAGGTGATTGGGGTTGGCGACAAGATTCAACTCGCGCAGGATTTCATCGCGAGTAAACGTGCGCCAGTGGGGATTGCCGCGCCGGGCCAGCGTCGCCAGCTTCGGCGCAATCTGCTCGAAGCGTTTGCTGTCGTTAAACACGCGCACGCTAAACACGCGCAGCGGCGTTTCTTCGCCGCTGCGCGCCACCTCGTTCACGGCCCGCAATGCCGCCAGCACATCCTCATTCAGCCCGGTGTTGTTCACGCTAAACGGCGCGGGTGCTTTGCCCTCGCGCAAATGGTGAATCACGCTGCTTAATGCTCGAATGCGCCAATCCGGCTCGCGCTGCGGCTCCGCCACTGCATTGAAACGCGCTCGCTCGGCCAGCAACAGGCTCAAAAGCGTCTTGCGCTTCGAGGCCAGCGATGCCCGGCCGACTGCGGTATACGCCTGCTCGGCTTGGGCCGCTTCCAGCGCCACGGCCGCCAGCAAATGACCCTGTTCGCCGCGCAGCCATTCCAGCCTGACCACGCCAAACTGTCCCAATGTCTGCAACTGCGCATTCGCAATCTGGCGCGGCGCAGGGTCGGTCTGGCTGAAGTAGGCCGGTGTAAACGCAGTGTCGAGCGCGACACGAATCGTTTGCCGCCGGGCCGTGTCTTCGCGCACGGCCAGTTCGCGCCGCTCATGAATATCCAGCAGCGCGTTCAAGATCGCGGCTACATCCGGCGAAGGCGTAAAACTAGGCATCTTGTGTCGTTAAAATCTTGCGGCAAGGATGCCGCAACGTCTGCGCGGATTTTTAACTACTGATCCTGCATCTGCGCCCGATCCATCTCGATTACGAATGAGCGGTTGTCCTTCTTCACCACTGTGCGCACGCTGTCCACATGTTGCAACAGCGCGCCGCTCTTGTCGGGCGGCGTGGCCAACAGCACCTGCAAACCAATGTCGCGCATGAACTGCAATGCGCTGGCCGTGCGGGCCGTGTCCATCTTGCTGAACGCTTCGTCGAACAGGGCCAGCCGAATCGTGTCGCCGGCGCGCGGCTGGTTGAGGCGATACGCCTGGGCGAAGGACGCCGCCATGGCTACATAGAACGGCGTCGTCGTCTCGCCGCCGCTCTTCTTGGCATTGATCCGGCTGAGCAACGCCCGGTCGCCGGTAGGGTAGTGGATGCGAATGTCGTATTCGAGGTAGTTGCGATAATCCTGCAGCTCACGGAGTTCTACGTTGGCCGCGTCGTTGCGGGTCAATCGCTCGAATAGCAAATCCCACGCCTGCTGATGTTTTTGCCGAAAGTCGGTCTCGAACAGCGAGTCGCCCAACACCTTCTCGCTGTCCATCAACATCTCATAAATGGGTTTGAGCGCGGGTGAGGGGTGGGCGATGAACTCGAAGCGCTCGCCGCCGAAGCGCAAATCTTTTAAGGTGTCGTTAAGGTAGCCAAGTTGCTGGCGCGCGTCTTCGATCTGCTCGGCCAGCTTGTGAATAAAGTTCTCGACCAACTCCTGTTCGGCCAGCCCGCGCTGATTGGCGATCTGGGTCTCGTAGTTGGGCAGTTCGCTTTTCAGGAAGCGCTCGTGCTCGGCGGCATAGCGCGCGGCCCCTTCCTCATCGTCGCCGCCGAAGTCGTAGCGCATGTCGTAGGCTTGTTTGGCTTCGCGCAATTTGTCGCGGCTGCGCAGCTCGGCCGTCTGCCAGTCGCTCTCATAGCGAGTGCTGTTCTCGACAATCGTGTCGAGGGGTTGCCGCTCGCGCCGGCGCTCATACTCCTTGTCAACATCGTCGCGCTGGTCCTCGGCGCTCTCGCTGACCAGAAACGCGCTCGCGTTGTTTTGGGCCGCTTCCACGGCGCGCTCGATGCTCGGCAGCTTGTCCTGCTCCAGCGAAATCACCTGCGTTTGCAACTGGCCGATGCGCATCAGCACGGCGTCGCTCTGGGCTTTCACCTCGTCATATTGACGTTGGCCGCGTTGCACTTCGGCCTGCAACACGCCCACATTGCGCACGTCCAGCGCCTTCAATTTTGCCTGCCACTCGGCCAGTTGGGCAATCAGGTCAGGCAGCCGCGCCAGTGCCGGCGCGTCGCGCTCGATCTCGACCCAGCCACGAACCTTGTCCCGCGTCAGCGACAGCCGCTCGCGAGCCGCTGCAATGTGCGCGTTCAGCGTCGCCATCTCCACGCCGATCTGCTGGATGCGCGCCTCACGCTGTTCGATCTGCCGGGGCAGGGCGCGGTCGCCGATCAACCAGCGTTTGTAGATGCGCGGGTTCAGGTGGCTGGTGCTGTAGTTGCGCCGCACGAAGCACTCGCGGGTGACGGCCGTTCGATGTGGGCGCATGTCTTCCAGCACATCGCACTTCACATAGCCCCCCAAAACCAAATCTACAAAGGCCCGCGCGGCCGGGTCCTTCGTCTCGATCTCGGCCGACAAGCCGGTGGGCTGCGCAGGTGCGCCCTTGCGCGTCCCAGTTTGTTTTGGCGCGTTCGCATGATGCGCGATCACACGCTCGGCATCCAGCACGCTCGCCCCGAATAGATGCTGCTCGTGCCGCAGCCGGCGATACACCTGCATGGCCGCATCGTAGTGTTTGGGCGGCACCAACAGAGTAAAGCGCAACTTTCCCAACACGCCCTCGACAGCATCCTGCCAGCTTTCGTCGGGCACGTTCAGCGCGTCGCACAAAAAGCGAACATCGCCGGCTGGCAGGTTCAGCTCGGCTCGTAGCACCCGGCGCAGATGGGCGGCCTCAGGCACCTCGGTTTCGTAGCTGGTCTCGCGGTCGCCGGTTTTCAGTTGGCGAATCTCGTTGGCCAATTGCGCGGCTTCCTCGCGCAGCAATCGCGCTTGCTCGTTCAACAACGCTTCGTCACGCGCAAAATCGTGGCCGAGTGATTCGAGCACGGTGATCAGCGCCTGGACATTCGCCGGTTGCAGGTTGGCCGGATCGAAGTCTGTGAGCCCGGCCGGCGGCGCAATCTGGGCTTGCTTGAGCACGGTGCGCAGGCGTTTCAAGTTGGCGCTTTCGCTCTTCAACGCCGCGTTGAGGCGCGCTTCGATCTGGCGCAGTTGGGTTAATTCAGCTTCCAACGCGGCAATCTTGTCGCGATATTCTTTTTCGCGGATGGCGCTCAAATCGCTTTGTAGAGCCACTTTCGCATCCAGCAAATTATTCTCGGCACGCTTGAGGGATTGATCGACCAGATTGCGATCCAGGTCGGCGCGGGCCAGATTCAGCCGCGTTTCGTCCAGCTCGATGCGGCAGCGTTGCAACTCGGTCAGATGCGCATCGGCCTCGGCCCGACGGCGCACGAAGCCGTTGGTGACGCGGCGGCGGCGATTGGCCAGGCGCTCCTCGTCGAACTCCACGATCTTGCTCAGCGTCGCCAGGCGCTCGCGCACATCGGCCGCCAGCGCCTCGTAGTGGCGCAGCGTGTCGAGCTGGGCTTGCAGCGTCTTTACGTCCACCAGATTTTCATCGAGCAGGAATGAATGCACAAAGGCGCGAATGTCGGTCAGCGGACTAAAGGCCAGCCCCTTGGTGATTTTGGCGGGGAAGGTGTCGCGCAGTTGACCCAGCCGGTTGAGCAGATGGACGCGGTAATCCTCGACGCGGCTGAATACTTGTGCCCGCGCATTCGTCGGCATTTTGAAGTGTTCGAGATGGCGCTTGAACTCGCGTGTGCTGTAGAGGCGTTGCGACGGTTTGGCCGATTGTGGCGCAGTGCGGCCGTTCGTTTTGCGCGGCGCGTCTGCCGCCGCGAAGAACCACTCGTCGTTCAACGTCGCGTTGTGGACGATGAAATAAACGACATCGGGCGAGCGATTGTCTTCGAAGGCGTCGATCAATGCGCCGTACACAAAATGGGTGCCGTCGTCGTTTTTGAACTCCAGCGCCACCACGCCGGTCGCGTCGCCGCGCAGATAGTTCTTCGACTCCATGCCCAGTTCGCCGCGCACATACGAGGCCAACGTGCGTTTGCCGCCGACGCCGGCGGCCACATTGAACTTCACATCGCGCTGTCCGCCCACCAGCACAAATTGCACCGCGTCGAGGATGGTGCTCTTGCCCACGCCGTTGATGCCGATGAAATAGGTGGTGCCGTTGACCGGGATCGTCGCGTTTTCAAACAGGTGCCAGTTGACCAGCCGGATGGTGGTGAGGGTTTTCATAGTGCCGGATCCGTTGCTTCGCTAGCCTGAACAGAATTATCTTCTCTATCTTCTTCATCGTCTTCACCACCTGTGCTTTCCTCAGCGGCCTTGCGATATTTCCTGAGCCACGCCTCCATTTCATCGGCCGTCTTCACCGGCAGAATCATGCGCACACTGCCGCGCAATCGCAGGCGTCCTTCGCTGTCGCGTGCATCGATGGTGCGGCCGTCCGATGTTTCGATCAGCCCCAACCCGCGCATCTTTTTTAGCAGGTCTTCGTACTGCCCGATGCCCAGGTCGCGCGGCTTGCCGGTGATGGCGCGGTATTCATCGCGCACCTCGCCGATGGTGACGACGGGATCGGCCGCCAGGCTGAGCCGCTCGGCGTGATCCTCATACAGTTTGCGCAACACCACGATCATCAGCGATTCATCCAGCTTATACCGTGCGCGGCAATAGCTAAATTGCGAAACCACTTGAAAGATGCGGTGGTAGTCGTCGTGCAGCAACTCGAAGCCGGCCACGTTCATTACCTGCTCCACCACACTGCGGTGCCGATGCACAAAATAGTAATCGTCCTTATCGGCCTCGCTATCCTGATACAAAAAAGTCTCACCCAGCAGGCGATTCACCACCCGCGGCAAATCATGCTTTGCTCGCTCCGGCAAATCAAAGGCATCCAACAATTCAGTGTCGCTCATTCGTTAGTGTTTGTTACTGCTTAACTCACGCCCCATAGGTTGAATAGGTTGATTTGTTGATACTGTCTTTAATCGTCAATCTCAACTCGTCAATCTCAACTGAAACGGCTGCACCACAAACCCACCGGCCAGCACCGGCACACCCTCCACCACCTCGATGCCGTATTGCACTTCGGGGTGATGGCTGAACGCGACGACGGAGGTGAGCGTGTGCAGATCGTCGCGCAAGGTGGCCGGCAGGTCGCGCAGATGCACCTGACCCGCTCCATTCATCAAACCCAGAATGAGTTGATTCACTTTTTGCGGCGATAGCGCTTGCGTGACTTCCAGTAAGGTGGCGTTGCGCAGCGCGGCCAGCTCAGACAGCGCCAGGGCCGGCGACTCGACGATGACCGGCGCGAATGCACTGCGCTTTTGCGGCGGCGTATAAAAACTGTTGGCGTGCGGTTGGCGGACGATCTGGGTCTTCATGGCCGCGCCCATATTGAATTCGATCTCGGGGTTGCCGGTTGAGTCGGACAACATGCGCGCCAGGGTGATCAGGCGATCCTTGAAGTTGCCGTTGACGCCGACGAGTTGATAGCGCACCTGTCGCAACGAGGTCTTGAGATATTGGGCGTGCCGGCGATCGATCTCGGCGATGATCGGATCGAGCGCCTCCAGTTGCTGAATAATGAAGGTGATGTTGTGCGCGATCTCGTCGCCCGCCTGTGATGGCGTGATGCGCCGTTGCAACGCCAGCTCGTGGGTGGCTTCCTCCAGCCAGACCGCATTGCGCTGCCAGCGCTGCAACTGGTCGACGATGGCGCGCCGATAGCGCGAGACATGGTCGCTGGTTTTTAGCGCGTGGTAGGCCGGGCCGAGGGTCTGGCTGTAGTCGTCGAACTGAATTCGCAGCAACTCGGGCACATCGCGGCCGTGCGTGGCGCGCTCGATATAGCGGCGAATATTCTGGTTCAACTCGCTCAACCCGCGCGCCACCTGGCGCACGTTCTCGTAGGCCTGGGTGATGGCCAGCGCAGGCGAGAAGTCCTTTTTGTTGGCCGAGGTGATCAGTTGATGGGCCGTGTAGAGCTGCCCTTTGAACTCGCGCGGCTTTTGCTCTTGAATGGTGCGCAATGCTTCGAGCAGAGTGAACGCATAGTCGGGAAATGTAATCGTCTCGCTGTAATCGGTATGCTGTTCGCGCTCGACCCAGGCGCATTCCACCAGCCGGCGCAGAATGTAGGAGGCGTAGTCTTGAAGCTCATCGGCTGACTTGGTTCGTGCGGCGGGCGTGCTGGTCGCCGTCACACCCTCGGCTTCCATCTGCGCCGCAATGTCCTGCTCAGCGTGCTCGTTTTTCAGGCAATCTGCAATCTCGGCGATGACCGTCTCGCGATCCAGCGGGTGAACTCCGTCAACGCATACAGCCGTAGCAAAATGGTCATGTAGTGCCGCTGTAACGAGGCGATGCCCTGGGTGCTGAATAGATTGAACAGATTCGCCGGCAGCACATCGAACGGATTGCGCAGTTGAGCTTGAGGGGTTGGCGGAGCCACAGGTGCATTGTGCCTTGAATGTGAAATGCGTCAACCTGAACAAGGCTGTTAGGGCATATTTGCTGCGTGGTAACGACTCAGACTATACGGGTGTAGTGGCCTCAATTGCCGAGTAGCGCTGTCGGATTCGTCGACGTCGACGTCGACGAATCTGACAGCGCTACTTAACGGGCTGAAAATCTGGGCAGAAACCGCCCGGTGCGCTTCATGTAGGTGCGGTAGGCATCGCCAAACACCTCGACGAGGTTGGCTTCCTCGCGTGGAATGCGCCACAAGATGAAGAAGGCCACCAACGGCGCAGCCAGCACGCCCATCCACCACAGGGCCGTCATGAACGTCAACGCCACCAGCGAGATCATGCCAAATGTATACAAGGAGTGTCACTCTGATCTACTTAGCTGCGAGTTGCTTTCTTCGGCTTACCTGGCACCTTTTTGGCCGGTGTTACGCGCTTCCGCTTCGGCGCAACCTTAGCCGTTGACGGTTCAATCTCCACGCCAAACAGTGCGCTCAGGTCGGCCTCGGCCAGCACCGCTTTGCCTTTCTTTAGCTTGCCTTTTGCGGTCAATGGCGCTGTCGCACTTTCGCTCGCAGCGGCAATCAGCTCTTGCATATCCACGCCGCGCAGGGTGAAAAATAGCTCCGGCTGGCTGTCCAGCCGCGCGCCCACGCCATACAGCGCTGCCGCGATGTGCTTGCACATATAGGCGCCATCCGGGCACGAGCAAGTCATTGATATTTCTTTCGGCGCGGGAAACAGTCCACTCCCTTTCGCACTAATCTCCGAAAGGATTTCCTTGGATAGCCTTCCCTGCAACAGGTCCAACAAATTGGTGACCTTGTCCGCCGCACCGGCCTTGAATGCCTTCCAGCGTGCTGCTGCCAGCGGCTCGATCTTGATGTTGATCTTGTAGAGCTCCGAGCCGTAAACCATCGCCGTGATTTTGCCGGCGCTGATTTGCAGGTCGATCACCGAGCCGTTGCGCACGTAGGTGCGGCCGCGTGGCAACCGATTCGCAAAGTCGCTGTACGCCTCCAGGTTGTCGCACCAGGCTTTGCCCCAATACGTGCTGGCAATGGTGTGGCCTTCCAACTTGATGGGTGCCAGCACCTGGCCCTTGCCGGCCATCTTTTTTGCGTGCGCTTCGGCTTTGCGGCGGCGCTCGGCCACCGGCACATACGGAGGGTAAAAATCCCAGGAAGACATAGGTGTTACAGGTGTGTAGACATTACTCGCTGCCGGCCGATTTTAAGTCCAGCGCCACAAAGCGCAATAGTTCATCATTCGACATCTCGGTCAGCAACGCTTCCGCGCCGCCGTCTGCGCCGAGCACCGAATCGGCCAGGGCCCGTTTGTCGTTGATCAAACTGTCGATGCGTTCCTCGATGGTGCCGCGGCACACAAACTTGTGCACCAGCACGTTGCGCTTTTGGCCGATGCGAAAGGCGCGATCCGTGGCCTGGTTCTCGACCGCTGGGTTCCACCAGCGATCAAAGTGAATGACGTGGCTGGCGGCGGTGAGCGTGAGGCCGGTGCCGCCGGCTTTGAGCGACAACACGAAGAACGGTGGGCCGTCATCACGTTGAAAATCGGCCACCAGTTTTTGGCGCGCTTTTACTGCCACACTGCCGTGTAGCACCAGACCGGGCCGGCCAAACACCGTGCGCAAATAGTTGGCGATCGGCTCGGTCATCTCGCGGAATTGAGTGAACACCAGCACCTTCTCGCCGCGCGAGGCGATCTCTTCACACAGCTCGTTTAATCGCGCAAACTTGCCACTCTCGGCCGGGTCAAATGCGCCGTCGCTCAGCCACTGGCTGGGGTGGTTGCAAATCTGCTTGAAGCGCATCAGAAACGCCAGCACCATGCCGCGCCGTTGAATGCCGCTGTCTTCGCTGTCCACATCTTGCAACTTGTCGGCCAGCTCACTCACGCTGGCCTGATATAGCGCGGCCTGTTTCTTGCTCAACGAGCACCACGCCGTCAGCTCGGTCTTGTCGGGTAGATCGGCGATGATGCTGCGGTCGGTCTTGAGTCGGCGCAGCAAATAGGGGCGCACCAGTTGCCGTAGCGGCGCAAAGTTGGGTGGCTCGGCCGCCTGCAACTGTTTCACATAGCGCGAAAACTCGCTGGAATTGCCCAATAAACCAGGGTTCAAAAAATCATACAGCGACCACAAATCGCCCAGCCGGTTCTCAACCGGTGTGCCGCTCAGGGCAATTCGCGCCGGCGCACGCAACTTTTTGATCGCGCGGGTTTGCCGCGCGCCGGGGTTTTTGATGGCCTGGGCTTCATCCAGAATGATCAAGCGCCATTCACGCGCCGCTAACCATTCCAGTCGCACGGCCTGGCCATACGTGGTCAACACCACATCTTTGTCTTGCACAAATACTGCCGCGCTCTCGGCATCGCGCCATTCGTTGGGGTTGGACTCTGATGGATGCAAAAACCCAACGCGCAGGCTGGGTGCAAAGCGGCTCAGCTCATTCTTCCAGTTGGCTAAAAGCGAGGCCGGGGCGACAAGTAGTGACGGTGGCGGAATCGTCGACGTCGACGATCCGATCCCCTCACGCTTGATCTGTAGCAATAACGCAATCACCTGGATCGTCTTGCCCAGGCCCATGTCGTCGGCCAGACATGCGCCCAACCCAAGCTGTTGCAGGAACCACAACCACTTTACGCCGGTGGCCTGATACGGCCGCAACAGGGCATTCAGGTTTTGGTTGGGATCAAAACTTGCGGCGGCGTCTGGCGCGCGCAAATGTTCCAGCATCTCGCGCAACCAATCGCCGGCCACCACCCGGCTCCAATCGGCAGCCTCGGCCTGCTCTTCATCAGTGGCCGCTGCATCTGAGCCCAGCGCTACGCCCGATAGCAACCGCATCGCTTGCAGAAACGAAACGCCCTCGCCCAGTTCACCTTTGGCCACCCGCTGCCAATGGCCCAGCACGCTGGCCAGTTTGTCGCGATCCACTTCAACCCATTGGCCGCGCAATGACACCAGCTCACTTTGCGCGCTCATCAAGGATCGCCACTCGGCCGGGGTTAGCTTCTCGCCATCCAGCGTGGTCTCGACGGAGAATTTCAACAGGCTGTCCGCGCCAAATTTAGAGCCGCCTTTTTTGTCGCCCACACGCACGCTGACCTGTGGCCGTGCGCCGCGCCCGTTCTTCCACCAGTTGGGGATGCGGGTGATGATGCCGCTGGCTTCGAGGGTGGGTACCTCGCGTAAAAACTCGTAGGCTTGCGCGGCATCCCATGCCTGCGCTTGAAACACCTCACGGCTGTCGAGCATCTCGCGCGCCCATGCACTGTGCTCGGCCGCTTGTTGCACCGGTTCGAGCAACGAGCGCAACGCTGCTTGATTCTTTGCGCCGGCGTAGTCCTGTAACGCGCGTGCCAACGGCAGATGCACGGGTTTGTCTTGCGCCGAGAGCCGGTGGGTATAGGTGGCCATGAACGCAAACGGCGTCTCGGGCGCGCGCTTGTTTTCGGCCAGATGAAAGGTGACTTTGCCGAGCATATGCAGGGCCGGGTTGATCTCGGCCAGCCACTTGCGTAGATTGCCCGCCCGCCTTGCTTCAGACTGTGCGAGAGTGTGAAGCTCGTTCCACAAGGCTTCAAATACTTCGGGTCGCGCATATTCTGCGCCGCGCATGGCCGGGATGCGCAACGTGTAATCCAGACCAAGTTGGGGTGGCATTGGCAGGTCTGGCACGGCATTTGCCGCGGCAGACGCCGCGGCGTCCTCCGGTGTGCGAGCCAGCTCGGCCAGAAACGCCTGCGCAAACTCGCGCCAAAATGCAAACTCGGCCGGCCAGGATGAAGTGGTGCCGTGAAGGGCCGCCAACGCTAATAGGCCGTGTGCGCTACCGGCCGCGAATGCAACGCGCAGCGCTTCGTCGGCCGATGGGGTATCTGCATCGGCAGGTGTGCCTTCAATATACAAGCGGCCTTGCGGACTTAGATTGAGCTGTCGGAGCTGATAGGCAAGCTTTTCGGACACGTTTTGGCGATGATACTCCAAGCGAAATGATCCGTCATCATCGCCTTGGGACTCGTGCGTTCGCGCATCACTCATGCACGGAACGAATCCGATGTCGCCGTTTCGCAATGAAAGCTTGATTGAGGCGTTTGTCGATGCATTGGATCAGGTGTGGACGAAACTGGATTTGCAGCGGCTGTGGTTCCCCTGGGAGTAGCACAGCCGCTGCAGCGTGTACAGGCTCAGCGCACGGCTTGGGTGTGCTACGAGGGGCTGGCCTGTGAGGTTTTGGCACAGCTCCGACCATTTACGCACTGACTGAAAAGTTATAAGTCGCGCATGGCTTCATCAACACTGGCGTTGCCGTGCACGATGGCGGTAATGGCAGCAGTGACTCTGGCCGGCGACTCGTGACCCCAGATGTTGCGTCCCACGGCCACGCCACTCGCGCCAGCCTGGATCGCCTCGTGAATCTGGGCCAACACATCGCGGATGTTGCTGGTGCGTTCGCCGCCCAGCACGATCACAGGTACGGTGGCGTTTTGAAGCACGGTTTGGAAGGAGTCGATGGAGCCGGTATAAAAGGTTTTGATGAAATCGGCCCCCATCTCAGCTCCGATCCGCGCGGCAGCTGCAATCTTCTCCGGGGTGCGCAGCTCGGGACCGGCGGCGAAGGTGCCGGGGATGGTCTCGACCAGATACGGCATGCTCCACGCCGCGCAGTCCAGCCCCAAACGCTCGCAGTTGGCCAGGTTGGTGCGGCTGCCAGTGAAAGGTGAGGCGATGACCTTGATGCAGTCGGCACCGACTCTCAACGCACTCTCCACAGCCTTTTCATAGACGGCTGGCTCGTCATACACGGTCAGAATCAAGCCTCCTTTGGCCAGCGCATCACCACACCGCAGAGCGGTGCCGAAGGTGGTCAGGATGGCATCGGCACCGGCAGCCAGTGTCTCGCGAATGGTTTTGGCCGGATCTTCGACACCGCGCATCGGCTGATCCAGATAGTTGCCGTGGTCCATCGCCACAATCACGGTTTTGTCGTCGCTGCCAAAGATGCGGTGGAGCCGGCGTTTGGAATAGTTCATGATTTGAGTGTCTTGCCTGCGGCTAGCAGCCAGTTGCTAGCCGCCAGTTGCTAGTTGCTAGTGGTCATCATGCTCACATGTGCACTGACAACGCGCCAGCCTTCGGGCATTTTGACCCAGGTCTGGCTCTGGCGGCCGGTCTTGCCGTCACG
>Ga0105048_10005648_pt1 | contig 20191 bp, 15 predicted proteins | sample MAT05_FD_78382 | JGI IMG/M metagenome (GOLD analysis project Ga0105048, IMG submission 78382) | Freshwater microbial communities from Lake Fryxell liftoff mats and glacier meltwater in Antarctica - MAT-05 | ecosystem: Environmental > Aquatic > Freshwater > Ice > Liftoff microbial mat | place...
AGATTTAGTCGGACAATAGTGAAATAAAATGAAAAAAATAATTCTGTTTATATTATTCCTGTTTCAAAAGAAAAATTGTTGTAAATGAAAAATGTATTGATAGCAATTGTATTCACCTGTTCTTGTTTTACCGTAAAAGCCCAGGTAAAACCGGGACAAATTGCGCCGGAGATTTCTTTACCTGATCCCAATGGCAACAACATTACGCTGTCATCATTGAAAGGCAAAGTGGTGTTGATCGATTTTTGGGCTAGCTGGTGTGGGCCATGCAGGGCTGCAAATCCAGGCGTGGTAAGGTTGTATGAAAAATATAAAGACAAGGGTTTTGAAGTATTTGGTGTTTCAATAGACAGTAAAAAAAGCGCCTGGATAAAAGCGATTCAGCGTGATAAAATAACCTACACACAAGTAAACGACAATGGCGGATGGGATGCCAGCGTGACCCAACTGTATGGGGTTGAAGGCATACCGGCTACTTTTTTGCTGGATAAAAAAGGCGTGCTGGTGGCCGTAGACCTGGAAGGCAGCAATTTGGAAAATAAATTAAGAGACTTGCTCCAATAGCATTTACAATACCTGTACGATCAAAAATTTCAGGTAATGCGTGTATTCCTGGCCCCTGATGATAGGATGGTCGGCAGATTGAGCATTGAAAGTTAACTGCCGCAGGTGTCGTTTGGCATCTTTGGCTGCATCATAAATAATATCTAAAAATAATTCCGGCTGCACTAAGTTGGTGCAACTGGAAGTCACTAAAAATCCCCCGGGCTTTACCAGTTTCATTCCCCGTAAATTAATTTCTTTGTAACCGGATATTGCTTTGTCAATACTGCTGCGGCTTTTGGTAAAAGATGGCGGATCCAGCATCACCACATCCCATTGCCTGCCTTCTTTGGTCCAGTTTTTCAGCACATCAAATGCATTCATACAAACAAATTCACACCGGTCCTCAAGGCCGTTCAATGCTGCATTTTGATTGCACATGTCAATGGCGTTTTGGGAAATATCGAGGCCCAAAACTTTTTTTGCGCCAAAATGTGCAGCACATATTTCAAACGATCCGGTATAACAAAAAGCACCCAGCACATCGGCATCTTTTACAATATGCTGTATCGCTTTCCTGTTGTCCTGCTGATCGAGGAAAAATCCCGTTTTTTGCCCGTTGGCGATATCTGCATTCAATTGAACCCCGTTCTCAGTTATGATAATGTTGGTATCAAAAGGAGCAGATAAAAAACCTTTGTGTTGCTCCATGCCTTCAAGTTCCCTTACGGGCACGTCATTGCGTTCATAAATACCTTTGGGAGAAAAAATTTTTTCCAGTGCTTTTACAATGGCTGGTTTCCACAGGTCGATTCCCAATGCCAGCGTTTGAATTACAAAATAGTCGTTGAACTTATCTATGATCAGTTGCGGCATATCATCCGCCTCCCCAAAAACCAGTCGGCAATTTTCTGAAAAACCAATTTTTTTCCTGTACTCCCAGGCTTTTTGTATCCTGTTAAAAAAAAATTGTTCGTCAATTGTTTCATTCTTATCCCTCGTAAGCAACCGCACCATTATTTGCGACTGGGTATTTACATAGCCTCTCCCAATAAAATTTTTATCATGTGAATATACATCCACAATCTCCCCCTGCTTTGGAGCGGCGTCCAGTAGTTTACCCCGGTTTACCTCATTAGCAAATATCCAGGGATGGCCCAATTCTACCCGGCGGCTGATATTTTTGTTCAGAATAATGCTTTTCATGCCGCAAATGTAACGGATTAGGCAGCAGGCTTTACTGCAGATCGCCTGCAATGAGCAAAAACTTGCCAATTTGGCTGCAATACAGGCTTGGCAAAATGTTTGACAATCGTACATTTGCACACAATTTTTAGTGCAATGAAGAAATTCTCTTTTTCAGGAAAGAAAAAAAATAAAACGAATATGGAACAAAACAATACGATTCCCGAAAACAATGCGGAGGAAACAACCATGGAAGAAACTTTGAATATTAACAGCGACCCAGATATTCCCGGAAACACTCACCTGTCAAATGATAACACTGAAAATGCGGTGGAAAAGATACAGGTGGAACTAGATGAACAAAAGGATAAGTACATGCGCCTTTTTGCTGAATTTGATAATTACAAAAGAAGGAATGCAAAAGAAAGGATCGAACTAATCCAGACAGCGGGCAAAGAAGTGATTACTGCTATGCTGGATGTACTGGATGATTGCGACAGGGCAGAAAAACAATTGCAAAACAGTGATGATACTGAGCAGATAAAACAAGGTGTACAACTGGTATTCGGTAAACTGAGAAATACGCTGCAGGCAAAGGGTTTAAGAGCAATGGAAAGTATCAATACCGAATTTGATGTGGAGAAGCATGAAGCCATTACTGAGATACCGGCTCCTGCTGCAGCGTTAGCAGGTAAAGTGCTGGATGAAGTACAAAAGGGATATTACCTGAATGATAAAATCATCCGCTTTGCAAAAGTGGTGGTGGGAAAATAATGTTTCAATTAGAAAATTAGCAAATGTGCAAATGAATACGCTGCAACGGTTAAGCGCATTTTCAAATTTTCAGATTTTCAAATTTTCAAATTAATGAAGAAAGACTTTTACGAAATTTTAGGTGTATCCAAATCTTCATCCCAGGATGAGATCAAGAAGGCTTACCGCAAGGTGGCGATGCAACATCATCCTGACCGTAACCCGGGAGATAAAGCATCTGAAGAAAAATTTAAAGAAGCGGCAGAAGCTTATGAAATATTAAGCGATCCGGATAAGCGGTCGCAGTACGACCGCTTTGGCCACCAGGCATTTAGTGGTGCACGTGGCAGTGGTGGTGGTTTTGGTGGAGGTGCCGGTATGAATATGGATGACATCTTTAGCCAGTTTGGAGATATTTTTGGTGATGAGAGCCCCTTTGGTAGCTTCTTTGGTGGCGGTGGTGGTGGACGCCGTTCTTCGGGTAGCCGTGCCCGGGGCGTACGGGGCAGCAACCTCCGCATAAAAATAAAACTGAATTTCGAGGAGATGGCCAAGGGTGCCAGTAAAACAGTAAAAGTAAAAAAATACGTACCCTGCACTACCTGTAGTGGCAGCGGTGCCAAAGATAAAAATAGTGTTCAAACCTGCGGCACCTGTGGTGGTAGTGGCCAGGTAAGAAGAGTACAAAATACTTTCCTCGGCCAGATGCAAACCGTTACCACCTGCCCAACCTGCAGCGGTGAAGGTACTACCATTACCAATAAATGTACGGCCTGCAAAGGAGATGGAAGGGTGTACGGCGAAGAAACCGTAACGATCGAAATTCCGGCAGGTGTTCAGGAAGGGATGCAACTAAGCATGAATGGGAAAGGCAATGCCGGTGAGCGGGGTGGCGCCAATGGCGATTTGATTGTGTTAATTGAAGAAGAAGCACATGCACAACTGCACCGGGATGGACTGAATGTTGCGTTTGACCTTCACCTCTCTTTTCCCGAAGCAGTATTTGGTACCCAGGTAGAAGTGCCCACAATTGATGGTAAGGCAAAAATAAAGATCCCACCAGGCACACAAAGCGGAAAAATATTCAGGTTAAAAGGAAAAGGATTTCCATCTGTAAACAGTTATGAAAAAGGAGATCAGTTAATTCATGTAAATATCTGGACACCCCAACATGTTAGCAGTGAAGAGAAAACAATGCTTGAAAAAATGCAGGACAGCCATAATTTTCAGCCAAAACCGGAAAAAGGCGACAAATCTTTTTTTGATAAAGTGAGGGAGATGTTCAGTTAATCGTCACTGCCTTTTTTCTTTTTAGGTTTTGACTTACTACCATATATTTTTTTTGCATTGCCCACTAACTGTACAAATTCTTTTTGCAGGTAATTGTTCGGGTTGTGGGCATTGATTGCGACTGTTTCAATCATCGTCCAGTCGGTTTTAGGGGGAAGGTATTTCGACTCCCGCAGTTTCATTCCAAACATAGCAATTGCGGCTCCTAGTTGCAGCTCTTTGCTGATGCTGCTGAAAGGGTAGTTTTGCCCACTGCAATTGTACTGCATCCGCTTTTCAACTTTTGTATTAGATGGCGTGTAACGTAAGGTTACTTCTGCGATGGGTTTATTCAATGCTGCAAGGGCAAGCAGGCTATCGTTTGAAATGGTTGTTTCTAACTCAAAAATTGCCAGCACACTGTTGCCGCTGCCGATTTCTCCCCCATCCAGCAAGCCAGTGCTGTCGGCAATGGCATCCCGCTTATTATCAAATCCTATCAGCCGGTAATCTTTTACCAGTGCCGGGTTAAACTGCACATTCAGGAACACATCATCAGCCACTGCATAAAAGGTTTGCGTTACCTCTTTCACCAGCACTTTTTCAGCTTCTTTTATATCATCCAGGTAGGCATAATTACCGTTGCCTCTTTTAGCCAGTGTTTCTAATTTCGAATCTTTATAATTGCCCATTCCCACGCCGAGGCAGGTTAAGTAAACACCCGACTGCCGTTCCCGGGTTATTAGGTCTTCCAATGCTTCCTCAGATGTTTCACCTACATTAAAATCACCATCGGTAGCCAGTATAACCCTGTTGTTGCCATTGTGTATAAACGTTCTTTTGGCCACAGCATATGCCAGCCGGATGGCCGATTCTCCCGGGGTATCCCCGCTTGCCGTCAGCTCCTCAATACTTTGAATAATTTTTTGTTTTTCGCTTCCACTGGTGGGCTGCATCCATACTGCCACCGTACCGCCATAAATTACTATCGACACGGTATCAATGGGGCGTAAATTTTTTACCAGCATCTGAAACGCTGCTTTTACCAGGGGCAGCCGGTTAGGAAGGTCCATACTACCGGAAGCATCGATTAAAAAAACCAGGTTACTGGGGGGCACTTTTTCCATGTCCAGTTTACGGGCATTTACATTCAGGTAAAGCAACCTTTTTGCAGTGTTCCAGGGGCAACCAGCTAGTTGAGATTCAATTTTAAAAAACTCGTTTTTTTCCGGTTCCTTATAATTGAGGTTAAAATAATTCAGCAGTTCCTCCAGTCTTACCGCATCCGGCGGCACAACACTCCGCATCGACAAAAACCTGCGAATGTTGCTGTAGGAAGCTTTATTTACATTCAGCGAGAAGCCGGTGTTGGGAAATTTTTGTGCATCTACCACTTCGTTTTCAACCAGTGAAAAATAAGATTCGTCACTCACATACCAGGTGTATTTTGACGAAAGGGTTCGGTCTTTAGTAATAGAAATCAGCTTGGGTCTGTTCTTACTTGCATTAGATGATAATGCCTTCATTGTAACTTCCAGGTAGGTATCGGCACTGATCCTAACCGATTTATTTTCATAACCATCCAGGCTTACTGTAATGGAATCAATACGGGCTGAACTGGAAATACCAAAACCACCTGTAGTACCGGAATAGTATAATAATTTATCCGAATGAAGCAGAATTCTTACATTTTGCAGATATTCATTTTTTTCATCCTTTATTTCACCACGTAAATAATATTGCCCGCTGCAACTAAAAAATAAAAAAAGTAAAATGATATTCGTAGATAGACTTTTCAATAGCAAATATTAATACTAAATTAAATGTTATACTGCAAAACGCTTTAACTGCTGCTTGTATTGTATGTTAATCTTCTGTCAATTGATATATCTCCGCTAAATTCCTTCCCAACCCGTCATAATCAAGTCCGAAACCAAGCAGGAAAATATTGGGAACATTGAAACCTAAATAGTCAATTACAATGGGGTGTTCCAGCGCTTCAGGCTTGTGCAGCAGGGCGGCAATTTTTAACGATGCTGGTTGCTGGTTAAATAACTGGGGTAAAAATTTGCTGAGGGTTTTACCAGTATCCACGATATCTTCAATAATTACCACGTGCCTGTCTTTTAAAGGTTCGTCGAGCCCGATAGAAGTAATTACGTTGCCGGTAGATTTGGTGCCTTTGTAGGAAGCCAGTTTGATAAAACATATTTCTGCTTCTATGGTGATCTCTTTAAACAGGTCGGAGGCAAACATAAAGGAGCCATTTAAAATAGCGATGAATATGGGCTTTTTGCCTGCGTAATCTTTATTGATTTCGGCGGCTACAGCTTTAATTCGCTGTCTGATTTCTTCAGCAGGCAAGTACGGTTTAAATTTTTTGTCTAATACCTGGATGGTTGCCATCGTGTTTATTTTGGTTGGGGGTTATTATATTTAGAAAAGCTTAGGTTATGTTTTAATCCTATCGATGAGTTGATGCTCAACATCATTGCTAACTCCTGGTCTGTTATGCGCTGGTTTCAGTAAAAAAAGAAAGCATCGTATCCGCTTTGGCATTTCCTTTTGCCGCTGTCCATCCACACCGTTGAAAAGAAACCAGCCCTTCTTTATTGGCAAGTTGCAACCGCCTTCATTTACCACATTACTTAGCTACAATAAGCTGCTGCCCAATGCTTAAATTATCTGATGTAAGGTTATTCCATTCTTTTAGCTGTTGTACCGTAACTCCATATTTTTTTGATATGCCATACAACCCTTCTTTAGCCTGCACCGCATGCAATTTTGTTGCGGATACCACTTCCCTTTCTTCTTTTAACACCTGGGTATTTGCTGCGATATTTTTTGCGGGTTGCAACCAAAGTTTGGTTCCTTCCTTAATTACTGTACCCGTGGTAAGTTGATTGTAAGCTGCCAAATATTCTAACTGTATTCCCTGCTGCTGGGCTACCTCCTGCAGTGTTTCATTCTTTTGCGTGATGTGAAAATCCGCTTGCCCACGGGTGGATTTTTTTTGCAAATAAATAATTTGGTCCTTGAACAAAATACCATCTTCGGTCATATCATTAAACTGCAGCAACCGGGCAAGCTGAATATCATTCCTGATAGCAATAGCCAGTAATGAAGTGCCCCTGGCAGCATATACACATTTTACCTTATTTACAACACCAATGTTATCCGGTAAGCTTTCACCTGCTTTGGCATTATCATTTGTATATACCGCTTTTATTGCGGGGGCAGTATTATTTGCCGGCGACTCTTCCGTATAAATAAACGGCACTTCTTTGTCATCTTCAAACTGGCCCTTGTCGTATTTAGGCACTTCACCTGCAGCCATTAATGAGTATTGCTGCAAATTATATTGCTCAATATGTTTTATCAAAATAGCAGGATATTTTGGATTGGTAGCATATCCTGCCTTTTTTAAGCCCTGGGCCCAGCCTTTGTAGTCTGCCGGATCTAAGTCAAACAATGGAGCATACCGTTCGCTGCCCCGTAAAAAATTACTGTGGTCGCGGTAAGAATCTTCTGCACTTTTATAGGTACGGAAGCATTCCCCAATTGCATCATCATCATGGCTTACACCATTGCCGCTCCAGTTGTTTTTGCATTTGATGCCAAAATGGTTGTTTGATTTTTTCAGCAATGTACTGTTGCCATTTTCTGTTTCTAAAAGTCCCTGGGCCAGTGTAATGGAAGCAGGTACGCCCATTCTTTTCATTTCCCGGATGGCAAGGTCTTTGTATTGCTCTATATATTGGACTGGCGTTAATGCTTGTGCCCCGGCAATAAAAGTGCATGCGAGGAAAATAACTACAGGAAATAGTTTTTTGATCATAGTTTTTCTTCAATAATAGATTTACAAACGCAGATAACAAATTTCACCACAGGCATACTGTTTATTTCTTCCGGATAAAACTCAATCCATCCCTTACGGTCAATAATACCTGCTCTACCCTTTCATCCCTTTTTACGTGTTCATTAAAGGACTGGATGGCAATTGCATTTTTCCCGGTTATCTCCGGCTGCAGCACCTGCCCGTGAAATAAAATATTATCGGCAATCATTAACCCGTTCGGTTTAACGTTTGGCAAAATTAATTCGTAATACTCAATATACCCTGTTTTATCTGCATCAATAAATACGATATCCCACATTTCTGTAAGGGTGGGGATAACTTCTTTCGCATTACCGGTGAGTTGTACTATCTGTTCACTGTAAGCCGACTGATCAAAGTATGCTTTCGCTATGGCAGCATCTTCGTCCCTCAATTCAATCGTAAATAATTTGCCATCCATAGCCAATCCGTTAGCCAAACACAAAGCGCTATAGCCGGTGAAGGTACCTACTTCTAAAATCCTTTTGGGCTGCAACAGTTTGCTGATGATGGATAAAAAATGGCCCTGCACCTTACCACTAAGCATATGTGCATGCGGATGATGCCGGGTCGTGTATTCATTGATGCTTTGCAGCAAGGCATTTTCATCGGTTGAAAAAGATGCAGTGTATTGCTCTGCAAGCTGGTTGATTAATTCGTCCATGATGGTAATTTTCAAAAATGACTGATGTTGCTATCACGAACGGGTGCATTTCAAATTGTCGCTTTTGCCCCTATCCCCTGAAAAGGAAATCTTGGTTGGAAACTCAATGCCATTAACAACTACTGTAACAGTCGTAGGTTTGTGGCTTGCGACAATTTGAAATGCCCCCATCACGAACTTTCCTTTTCCGCAATTAAGATCTGTTCACTGTCTTTAACTGAAATTAAAAACAATCCAAAAAAAGTAACCAGTCCGTTCAATATCAAAATCTCAATACCAATTTTAAACCCGCCAAAAATGTTGGCCGACCATAGTTTTAAGCTTTCAGCAGTAACGGGCGTTAAACCAAACCGTTTTACAAACCATTCAGGGTTGTTTAAAAAATCAATCCCGAAAATTATCAGCGGCGACAGCAGGCAGACCGCTAATGCATATTTGTCGTTTATTTTACGGTGGGTTAAAATCCCAAAAGCAAACAAACCCAGTAGTGGGCCGTAAGTATAGCCAGCTACTTTCAATATCACATCAATGATCGATTTATCATCGATCCATTTAAACAACATCACCAGTAAAAAAAAGATCACCGCAAAACCCAGGTGAACTGTTAGGCGGGTATTCTTCTTTTGTTTTTCAGATAAACCTTCCTTCTTTTTCAATCCTAAAATATCGATACAGAAGGAAGAGGTTAAAGCCGTTAAAGCGCCGTCTGCACTGGGAAATAAAGCAGAGATCAACCCGATGATAAAAATTACTGAGATCGCCACAGACAAAGTTCCTCCTAAAGCAATAGACGGAAACAGGTCATCCCCTTTTACAGTGCTGCCCGTTTGCGCAGCATACAGGTACAATAACCCTCCCATTAATAAAAACAAAAAATTTACAAACAGGAGTATCGTACTTAACGTCAAAATATTTTTCTGGGAATCTCTCAGCGTGCGCACACTGATATTCTTCTGCATCATTTCCTGGTCGAGCCCCGTCATGGCAATGGTGATAAAGGCACCGCCTAAAATTTGCTTCAGAAAAAATCCAGGCGCTTTGTAGTCGGTATTAAAAAGGGTTGACAGCTTATTTTCTTTCAGCGAAACAAGTGCGGAGGAAAAATCAAGGTCCAGTTTATTCATGATGGTGATAATACATACCACCAGTCCGAGCAGCATAAAACTGGTTTGTAACGTATCGGTATAAACAATCGTTTTTACACCACCTTCAAAAGTGTATAATAAAATCAGCAACAGTATTACAAACGATGTTGCCCAGAAAGGCACACCCATTTGATCTAAAATAAAAATTTGCAGGATGTTGACCACCAAAAACATCCTTGCGGTGGCGCCCAATGCCCGTGACACGATAAAAAACAAAGCGCCGGTTTTGTAGGATACAGGGCCAAAGCGTTTTTGCAGGTACAGGTAAATGGAAGTAAGGTTAAGCTGATAGTAAACAGGCAGTAAAATAAAAGCAATTACCAGGTAGCCAAGGAAATAGCCGATCACTACCTGGAAGTATTGAAACCCGGCTGCGCCCACCGTACCCGGCACACTCACAAACGTAACACCGCTCAGGGAGGTGCCGATCATTCCAAAGGCCACCAGCATCCAGTTGCTGTTTCGGTTGCCGATAAAAAAAGAATCGTTGTTGGAATTTTTACTGGTAAAATATGCCACCAGCAGCAGCAATAAAAAATAACCGATAACAAATGAAAACAAAATGACTGGGGACATTGAATCGTTTTTACTTTAAAATATAATTGAAAATAGAAAAAAACTTTGTGTCTTTGCTGATAAATAATTTATAAAAATGATGCAGGCAAAATCGATCGTGGTTTTTTGTGGCAGTAAACCTGGCAATAACCCATTGTTTGAAGCAGATGCACGGCGACTGGGCAACCTGCTGGCATTGAATAAGATGCGGCTCATTTATGGCGGCGGCAACCGGGGATTGATGGGAACCGTAGCCAATGCAGTATTGGAAAAAGCAGGTATTGTTACCGGCATCATACCCGAATTACTCAATCAATGGGAACAGCAACATGATAAGATCACTGAAATAATTGTGGTGGAAAACATGCATATCCGCAAGCGGATGTTGTACGAAAAAGCAGATGCGGCTATTATACTGCCCGGCGGCTTTGGTACGATGGATGAGCTGTTTGAAATGTTGACCTGGAACCAGTTAAGTATTCACGACAAGGCGATTTACCTTTTAAATTCCGGAGGCTTTTACAATGCCCTGTTGCAGCATATAAAAAATATGGAGGAACAGGGCTTCCTCTATGGCTCCCTTGAGGCAAGCATTACGGTAGCAGACAAGCCGGAGCAAATTATCCAGCATTTAACGGTCACGCCTGCGGCTTCGCTGGAATAACGGGATATTAAATCCTGCATTCACCACTGGGTATATTTCATTATAACGGTCGCGGTAAGGCGAGTTGGGATCATTCAGTGCATCGATTGCAATGGAAAAAAAATAGTACGGCGAATTGCGGCCTTCCCGCCCGCTTGTATACCCAAGACCTACGAGCATGCTGTTTACATCCGTTTTATAAATATCCGTGCCGCCGGAATAAATGACCTTCTGGCGCAGGAAATTATGTTCATACTGAACAGTAGCAAATAAAAAATTAACCGGGAAGAGTCTTACAAAAGCACCCGGACCGATAATTGTTTGCCTGTATTTATTCCCAAAATCGTCCCGCTGACTGGTGTAGGTATAGCCAAACACAATGCCGGCATCCAGCCAACCGGTAACGCTGTAACCAAGCTGGGGCGTAGCTCCCAGTGATGTTACGCCGTTAAAGTACCCTATATTAAGGCTTCCGCCGGTAAAGAGTAACTCGGGCTTAAAACCCCCTGTTTTTACCTCATCTTCCGAAGCCGGTTCCGTTTGTGCAAAAACAAAAAGGCTGCTGCAAATCAACATGGCGATTAACAAAATTTGCTTCATGGTATTAATTTTACAGGTCAAAAATTTTTCCTTTGTTTAAAATATTATTGGGATCGAATACTTGCTTAATGCCTTTCATCAACTGCAAATTTGTATCAGTAAATACAATATCCAAAAATTCTTTTTGCAGCAGGCCAATACCATGCTCACCACTGATGGTACCGCCCAACGAATGCACCAGTTTAAAAATTGCTTTCAGCGCCGGTGTTACTGCCGCATTGTTGAGACTGTAAATATGGCCTTCTTTTTTTATCCGGATGTGGAGGTTACCGTCGCCGGCATGTCCATAACAAACCGATTCAAAATCATATTGTTTTCCCAACGCTTTCACCCCTCTTATCAATGCAGGCAACGCCGCCCTTGGCACCACGGTATCTTCTTCAATGGTATACCCTTCCAGTTTTACAATTTCGGCTACCCGGCGGCGTAACCGCCACAAAGTTGCTTTCTGCTGTTCATCATCAGCAAAATAAATTTCACCACAGTCAAAATCATTCAGCAGGGTGGCAATGGCTTCTATTTCATTCATCAATGTTTCAAGGTGGTTGCCGTCCACCTCTATGATTAAATGGGCCTCCACCCCTTCTTCAATTGGTATCGTATTGTCGTGTAGATGGGTGCTTACAATTTTCAGTGCATCAATCTCCACCAGTTCCAAAGCGCTTGGTGTAAAACCGGCCCTGAAGATAGCACTTACTGCTTCACCTGCTTTTTCCAATGCGTTGAAAGGTACCAGCATCAGCAGTTCATGTTTAGGATGCGGCAGCAGCTTTAAAACGATCTTGGTTACAATTCCCAACGTGCCTTCGCTAACCACCATTAATTGGGTAAGGTTGTACCCGGTAGAATTTTTCAAAACATTGGCTCCGGTCCAGATAATAGCTCCATTGGGCAACACTACCTGCAGGTTAAGTACATAATCTTTCACCACACCATATTTCACTGCTTTAGGACCACCACTGTTTTCTGCAATGTTGCCACCAATAAAACAACTGCCCCTGCTGCTGGGGTCTGGCGGATAGAACAACCCTTTTTCTTTCACTGCATTTTGTAAAACTTCTGTAATGACACCCGGCTCGGTTGTTACCTGCAAATTTTTTTCATCTATCTCAAGGATCGCATTCATCCGCTCCAGTGAAATAAGTACACCCCCAAACTGCGGCAGGGCTCCACCACTCAACCCGGTGCCTCCACCACGGGGTGTTACCGGTATGATATGCTGGTTACAAATACTGAATATTTTACTGATCTCCTCTGCAGTCCGTGGCTTGATCACCACTTCTGGCAAGTACAACAAATTTTCTGTTTCATCATGCCCGTAGTGCTGTAAACTCTCTTCATCTGCCAGCACGTATTGATGCCCCGCTATTTGCTTAAACTGTTCTACCAGTTCCAGTGAAAAGGTTCTACGTGCCAGGGCTGTCATTTTTTATTTTTTGTAAAAATCGTATAAAATGACCATTTCGTGAAACTACTTTTTAGAAGGCTTTTGTTAAAATATTTTTGTTCCGGAGGCCGATGTTGGTATTGTCACAAATGTCTCTAAGCAACGAATTAAGGGCAAGGGGTTATTAGTAAAAACAATCCGACTGAGGCTGTACGTTTAGGTCGTTGTTCAAAAGACGCAACGACGGCGTTCACTAAATTGCTGGCTTACTTTAAGGTAATACCAATAATGGAAAAGTAAATTTATTTCCTTGCAGTTCAGTGAAGATACAATCCTGGGAGTGGAACCTTTGATGGACGATGAGTTGAATAAATTAAAAAGTAGGACAAAGCACCTGCTTTGCACCGGGATCGCCATAAAAGCCTTTTTTAACCAGGTTAAATTCCTGGGCCCCCTGCATATTATTAAAATTCTTTAATGCCGAAGTGGTTGCATCGTAACTGAAAGTAAAGCGGATATTATTAATTTCAAAACCAATCATGGGTATCACTGCATCGCCATTACGATAGTACAGTCCTGCTATCAATTGCTTTTCACCAGCACCGGAAAGATTGTAATTGGCATTGAGGCCAAGCATAAAATCGGTTGCCTTAGCCTGGGTGCTATAATAAGCACTGGGGTTGATGATCCACCGGTCATTTACTTTCAGCAGGGCGTTAATAAAACCAATGTGGCGCATGGCAATGCGGCTGCTGTCGGCTGATTCGGTGAAAAAAGTTTCCTGCGGCCGGTTAACATGGTGAATGGAATAACCGGCATTGAGGTACGTATTTTCATTGGGAAACAAAGCATAGTTTAACCCCACCTGCATATCAAAATAACTCACATTATTATTTACAAAGCTTACACCCGGATCAATTGAATTATCAAAAAACTGCCCATTGAACTGTGAAGGAAAAGTAAGTTTGGTTTGATCGATCCGTTTATTGGCCCAGCCAACATTAAAGCCAGCAGAAAGGAGGCTGCTGTTTCCCAACATCTGGTGATAAGCAATGGAACCATATAATTTAGTAGACCGTAACCCACCGCTGCCCGCCTCGTCATTTAATAATACCGCACCCAGGCCAAGCCATCCGTTTTCGAACCTGTCACGAAAAACCTGAGCATCAGCAAATACACTCACTGTTTTATATGGAGCAGCTAAAATAGACGACCACTGGTTACGAAAATGCCCTCCAATCCTGTAATCGGCATCTGGTATAAAACCAGTATTTGCAGGATTGGTGGTGAGTGGTGAGTTAAAAAATTGGGAAAAATGAAGGTCCTGCGCCTGCAACGTATTTGCAAGCTCCAAACCAACAATTATAAGGATCAATATTTTTTTTCTGTACAACATATCAGTCTCCTTGTTATTACATTCACTTAAAAAGAGCAATTTTAAATGCTACCATAATTTACAACTTATTATTTAATACTGTTATTAAACATCGCCATTTTTATCCCGTTTGTATTATTTTTAACGAAGCAAGGTTATATCGCCCGTTTTCCTGAATTTCTTTCCATCCGTAAACTCTACTTCCAGTGTGTACGTGTACACATCCATCGGCTGCAAAGCTCCTTTAAAGGTTCCGTCCCATCCATCTTTTCTGCTTGCAGTGGCGAAAACCATTTGTCCCCAACGGTTATAAATTCTCCAGTCCATTTTACCAATCCCAAATCCCTCCACAGCGATTCTTCCATTTTTACCAAACTTGCCGGGTGTGAAGGCATTTGGCACATCGAGCAATGGAATGATCCTTGCGGTTACATCGGCGCAGGTTGTATCTGCACAGCCGGCATCATTAATGGCAACCAAACAAACATTGAATATAGCAGAAGCATTAAAAAGATGGGATGGATTTTGAACGTTCGATGTATCCCCATCACCAAAATCCCATTTGTAACGGAGGGCTCCTGAAGATTGATTGGTAAAATTTATAGGTCTGTTGGCATCTCCCGGAATCGGTGAAAACGAAAATCCTGCCGTGGGTATTGCAAATACGGTAATGACAAAAGTGGTTTCATCCGTTTTATTACAGGTAGAGGTATCGATCGCCGTTAGCTTCACTGTGTAGGTACCTGTGTTGAGGTATTCATGGGCGGGGTTAATATCGGTTGAGGTTGTATTGTCACCAAAATCCCACAGAAAATCTGTACCGCCCAGGGAAGTATTGGTAAACTGTGCGGTATAAGGCTTGCAGCCCCTGTCGGGAGTTGTAAACAATGCCGTTACGTTTACCGCCAGCCTCACAGGTTTGGTGATACTGTCCGGCGCATTACAAAACACAGAGTCATCCACCACTAATTTTACATTGTATGTTCCTGGTGAAGCATAGGTATGTGTTGTGGGTACAAAGCCCGCCCTTACTAACGGGGAACCATCTCCGTAGTTCCACAAAAACGAAGTAGGTTTATACACTGGCAGTGCAGCAGTAGTCGTATTATTAAACTGAAAAGTGAGGCTTTGACATCCACCAATTTTCGCTGCTGTAAAATCTGGATTCACCTCGTTATTACCCACCCTTACGGTGATGTATGCAGTATCTGCAACATTGCAGGTAGCTGAGTCAATCGATACCAGCATTAAGCGGTAGCTGCCAACAGCCTGGTAGGTATGCGTAACGGCGTTGACTGGTGCAATCGTAACGGTGTCCGGCGTGCCATCGCCAAAATTCCAGATGTATCTTTTTCCTTTCGCAAGTGTATCTGTGAACCGAATGGTAAGCGGCACACAACCTATAGTATCCAGTACACCATTTATAGTTGCCTTTACACTTGCCCCTACCCCACCAAAATTCATTTCAATTTTTACCACCGCTTCATTGCAACCGCTGGAGTTATTAACCCCTCCTATTACACCAGGGGTTACCGGAAAGAAAATTCCCGGTGTGTTACCACAATTGGCACATATTGCCTGGTAAATAATTCCATTCTCATCAAAGCGGCTGGTACCACCATCCACATGATCATCAAAGCCACCGGTTTGTCCGAAGAAAGTTCCATATAGCTGGCTGGTTGCATTTCTTTCCAGTACAAAAAAGAAAAAATCCTTTCCGTCGGTTGAATTTTGTACAGCTCCAGGGGTGATCAGAAATTCCATACCAACTGTTCCGGCACATGGGTAACTTTTGTCTGAATTAAATTTACCACCCCAACCAGACACATATACATTTTGACAACGGTCAACCAGGAAGGCAACGGGTGAGATATTTGGAACAGAGGAATTTGTTCCGAACATGGTAGTGTACTCATAGCCGGACAGGTCGGGTTTTAACTTACCGATGAATTGTTTGCCGCCTGCATTGCTGAAGTTTGCATTCAGCGGCTGCCAATCGCCTGTAGTGGCACCCATAATATAAGGGAAACCAAATCTATCAAACTGGATTCCGTACAGCATGTCGTTGCCGTCAGCATTGGGATTATTATCGTGGGTACCGATATAGGTTGTTTTAACAATAGCAGATCCATCAGGCAGTATGACCGTAATGAATCCATCGGTTATACCACCCTGGTAGTTTTGATACAATACGCCGGTTTTATCGCCGGGCAAATCCCGGCTGGTAGTAGCACCACCAACATACAGGTTACCAGTGATCGGACTGATGGATGCGACAAAACAGGCATCATTTCCGGAACCGCCAAAAAAAGTGCTGAATAACAGGCCTGAAAGACCAGCATTGAACTTAAGGATTACCCCATCCTGCTTGATTGGATTTGTTCCGGCACCTGCAAAAAAAGGCTGAATAGCAGCATTGACAACCGGAAAATTATTTGACTGAGTACAGGATACGACATAGATATTATTGGAACCATCGAGGATAACTTCACTTCTTGCATCATCTCCATAATTACGCCGGGTATCGTAAGCGCCATCACTTGTGGGAGTGGGGACTGCAGAATATTTTCCTTTTATATTTACCCCATCATCCGCTGCTCCACCAACTGCCATTGAGCCGATCAATGCAGTGCCTGTTGCGTTAAACTTTGTGACCACTATATCATATCCGCCGCCACCGCCTATTACATTGCCCAACCGGGGGTAGTTGAGTGAGTTAGATCTTCCGGCAACCACCAGGTTCCCCTGTTCATCGCAGATCATGCTGTGGGGCTGTTCATTGCTGCTACCTCCGAGGTAAGTAGCATACAAACGGGCGGTGCCATTTGCAGAAAATTTTGTGATCACAATATCGTAAGGCCCCTGGTTATCTTCATCCACTCCCCCGTTAAAATTTGTTTGAAATGCGCCGGTCGTAGTGGGATAGCCCGTCCCAAAACAAACTCCGGCACCAAAAAGACTTCCATCAGGGCCGGGGGTGGCTGTGTAGCCCCAGTTATCTTTAGAACTTCCAGTAAATGAACAGAAAATTAATGTGGGATCAATTACAATGGTGGCCCTGGGGTCGTAGTCCTTTATTTTAAACCGTACGATATTTTTCTCCACTACATATTTACAATCCAATGTTTCTCTGCCCTTTTCCAGCACCTGGTAAGTATAGGGGTACAGTTCTTTCACTTCACCGACCGATGTACCAACTACGAGCTCTTTATTTTTAATACTTAATTTATCTACTCCTTCATATTGCAGTGCAATACTATTGATATTGCCTCCCGGATGTACGATGATATCATATTTTAAAGTACCCTGGTCTGTGTAATACCTAACATCAATATTAGGATACATGTCTTTGTAAGTAACGCCCTGGTAAATTTTACAGTCGCCCTGCCATTTGCTTTTGTCATTCCCAATAAAATAATTATTGTAAGTAGGCAACGCCTTATCAGGTATCACTTTCATCAATCCGGATGCCCCAGCAAAATTAACCCGGTATGCATGGGAACGGATAGTGACGGGATTATTATTTAAGCGATTGCTTCCTTTTTCATCTGCTTTGTGATGATGTCCATGCATCTGGTGTGAAAAAGCTTCGAGGTCTTTTTCATTTTGCAGAAGTACGGTAAATCCTGTTTTTTGTAAAAAAAAGGAACCATTTGGTATATCGCTTTTGAAATCTACCGCTTTTTCCCACTGTCCTTTATTTTCGACAAATTGTAATTGCGCAAAGCATACCGGTGCAATGAGCAAGAGAAGGACTGAGAAAAATATTTTAACGTGCATTTTCCGGTAAGCTTTTAAGTTGCGATATTTTATACAATGTAAGAAATTATAACAAGAATTGTTCACTGCTGATTTTCTATTTTAATTTTTACTGGCCAGGTTTAAGGAATTACGAGATTTTACTCCAAACCGTTTTTCCCTTTTGCACCTTCAAATGGTTTTTCACCGGCAAATTTTCTGCCATAGTTAAATCCGGGTCAGCTTCCAGCAAATCATTCACCACGGTTTTTGCTACCTCCAGCATCACTTTATCAGTAACAATATTAGCCAGCCTAAAGTTCAATTCACCACTTTGTTTAGTGCCTTCAATATCGCCGGGGCCACGTATTTCGAGGTCTTTTTCTGCTATTTTAAACCCGTCATTTGTAGCACACATTATGTTGAGCCGCTCCCTTGCATCCCGGCTCACCTTAGTTCCTGTTAATAGTATGCAAAAACTTTTTTCGCTTCCCCTGCCCACCCTGCCACGAAGCTGGTGTAATTGTGACAGGCCAAATTTTTCCGCACTTTCAATTACCATCAGCGAAGCATTCGGTACATTTACCCCCACTTCTATCACCGTGGTGCTTACCATTATTTGGGTATCCCCTTTTACAAAACGCTCCATGTTGGTACTTTTTTGTTCGGCAGATTGCCTGCCATGCACCATGCTGATCCAGTATTTTGGTTCGGGGAAAAAAGATTTTACTTCTTCAAAACCTTTCATCAAATTTTCATAATCCATCTTAGCTGATTCTTCTATCAAAGGATACACAACATACGCCTGCCGGCCCTTGCCAATTTCTTCTTTAATAAAGTCCATCACCCGCGGTCGTTTGTTCTCATAACGGTGAATGGTATGGATTGGTTGTCTTCCGGGCGGCAGTTCATCAATGACACTGTAATCCAGATCGCCATAAGCAGTGAGGGCAAGCGTTCTGGGAATAGGCGTTGCTGTCATTACCAGTATATGCGGCGGAAGCGAATTTTTTTTCCACAATTGTGCCCGCTGTGCCACACCAAATTTATGTTGCTCATCCACCACTGCAAATCCAAGGTTTTTAAAAATTACTTTTTCTTCAATTACGGCATGCGTACCAATCAGGATATGCACCGTTCCTTCTTCACATCCGGCCAAAATTATTTTCCGCTCTTTGGGTTTGGAGGAACCGGTAAGTAATTTTACACCAACAGGCATATCTTTTAATAATTCCGAGATCCCGTTAAAATGCTGTTGCGCTAAAATTTCTGTTGGCGCCATCAACACACTCTGAAAATGCTGACCGTCGCCGGTTCTTATATTATCGGCAGCAATCAGCATGCTCAGCAATGCCACGATGGTCTTCCCGCTACCCACATCTCCCTGTAAGAGGCGGTTCATTTGCCGTCCGCTGCCCACATCTTTTCTAATTTCTTTTAACACTCTTTTCTGTGCATTGGTCAAATGGAATGGCAGATACTTCTCATAAAAGCCAGTAAACAATTCACCCACTTTATCAAAAGTATAGCCATGACTAAACCGGTGGCGTTCACTACGCCTTAAACCCAGCCTCATTTGTGCAAAAAACAGTTCTTCAAATTTCAGCCTTCTTACCGCATGTGCATATAGCTGCTCTGATGAAGGAAAATGAATATGACAGCAGGCATCCCACCGCGAAATAAAACGGTATTGCTTAATGATGGCTTCGGGTAAATTCTCCGGCAGGTCTTTATCAGACAATTGCTGCAACAGGCTGTACGTGAGTTTAGCAAATGCCCTTCCATTTAAACCCCTCGCTTTCAGTTTTTCGGTTGACGGATAGATGGGATCTAAAAAACTTTTACCACCAGCTATTTCGGGCGAAAGCACTTCCAATTCCGGATGCGTCATTTGCATTTTGCCGTTGAAAAAGCCCACTTTTCCAAATACGAGGTAGGGTTGTCCTGTTTGCAATGACTTTTCCACCCAGTGAATTCCCTGGAACCAGGTGAGTTCGATTTCACCCGTGTTATCATGCAGGTAAGCCACCAATCTTTTTGACCGTCCCTCACCCTGTACTGTAATACCGGTAAGCTTTCCGGCCACTTGTGCATAATCGGTATGGTAAGTAAGATCAGCAACCGTGTCCACTTTTGTTTTATCCAGGTGGCGCAATGGATAATGCTCCAGCACATCTTTAAATGTAAAAATGTTCAGCTCTTTTTTAAGCAGGTCGGCACGCTGGGGGCCCACGCCTTTTAAATATTCAACGGGGCATTGTAATATGTTGGATGTGGAGGAAATGGCGAAATGTTTTTACAAATATAAAAGAGCTGGCCGAGCAAGTGGTACTTGAAAAATTATTTTATTGTACGCTGAGGTGCGGAGGGCGCAGAGAAGCATTTTATTTAACTGTACTACTCAAACTGGTAACCCCGTCGACTAACATGGCGCTTGAAAAATTATTTTATTGCACG
>Ga0105048_10005649_pt1 | contig 20190 bp, 15 predicted proteins | sample MAT05_FD_78382 | JGI IMG/M metagenome (GOLD analysis project Ga0105048, IMG submission 78382) | Freshwater microbial communities from Lake Fryxell liftoff mats and glacier meltwater in Antarctica - MAT-05 | ecosystem: Environmental > Aquatic > Freshwater > Ice > Liftoff microbial mat | place...
AAGATGCTCCGGAAGGCCCTGAGCCCGACCGAGCTACGACGTCACAAGGAGCTCGCCCGGCAGCTGCCATTCGATTTCGAGACCTCCGCCGCGGAGTAGACCTTGCGTCGGATCAAGCGTCTCAGACTCACGACTGCCACCACCAAGGTCCTCGAAGGGCTTGAGGCCTTGGTCCATTCCAGTGCGGATCAGAGGGCGGTAGCGAAGCAGCTCTGGGGCCGCAAGAGCGCGAGTGCCCCGCGAGGGGCCGCGTTCTTGGAGATTCGCCGTCGACTCAGGCGAATGAGCACAGGCCTCGAGCGCTGCATGTATTGCGAGGATAGCGCAGGGACCGATATTGACCATTTTCGGCCGAAAGCAAGCTATCCAGCAGATGCGTTCCGGTGGAGAAACTTTCTCCACGCGTGCTCGCACTGCAACAGCAACGAGAAACGCGCCGCATTCCCCCTCGGCACGAAGGGCCAGCCGCTGCTGCTCGATCCGACTGCGGACGATCCCTATGCTCACCTGCAGTTTGTCTGGGAGACAGGGACATTCATCGGTCAGACACCTCAGGGGATGGAGACGGAGAGGGTCTTCGGGCTGAATCGCCGCTCGGCGCTAGAGCGTGGCCGTCGGAACACTTGGGTCGCGGTTCGCGCCCTGCTGGATTTGCACCGGGCAAGCATCGACGCTGCAGAGCGCAAGCGCATTCGCGAGGTGGTGCGTGAACTGCCATTTCAGGCTGTCGTTCAGCACTTCCTGCGAGACGCGATCGCTCAGCGCTCGAACGTGCCCGCGGCAATATCCGCCGAGGTGATTGCAACACAAGCCGACTGGGCGTGGGCGCTGTAGCGCAGCGAGCCAACAGCTCACCGCCGAGCTGAAGAAGAAGGTCGCCGAGCTCGGCATCGTCGTTTGGCTCGACGCCGACAGCCAATACGTCGGCTTCATCGAGCGGCTGCGCCAGCCAGCCAGCGACTTCGGCTATTCGATCGTGAGCTTCGCCGGCAGCTACCTCGAGCTGATGATCGCGCTGAAGGGCTATGGCAGCCAGACCTACCCCGAGAAGCTGTTGATTCACCTGCCGGGCTTGTACAAGGACACCGTCAAAGAGACGCCTGCGCTCGAGCTGTACAAGGCGGGCAAGGTATTCGAGAAGGGGCTCGCGACGCTGGTCCGTGAAGCGGCCGTGGGCGTGGCCAAGCCTGATGACATCGACACCTATCTGAAGAGCCCAGGTCTGACGCTGGAAGCCGCTGACATGTGGCTCACGGCGCAGCGCAGTCAGCCCCACGATCCGCTGGCGCTGATGCTCGACTCATGGGGAACGGATCGTGTGGCGCTGGGCCTGATTGAGGAGGACGGCAAGCTGGGTGAGCACTTGCCCGGCGAGGGCGAGAAGGTCTTCTCGTACCTCGAGCGCGCGCTGGGTATCACGCCGGCGTGGCGTCGCTTTGCAGTGGGTGAGGCCGAGCTGCGGCCGTCGACCGCGGCCTCGCTGGTGGCCGGCTGGTTGATGGCTGTCGAGTTCGTGCACGACCTGAAGGAGAGCGCGGTCACCCCCGAGCTCGCCGCCCTGGCAGATCTCGGACCGTTCGCCAAAGACTGCCGGCGCCTTGCGATCAAGCTGCGCGAGCTTCACCCGGACCAGTACGAGTCGTTCGCGAACGAGCTGCAGGATCGCTTCAAAGACGAGCGCACCAGCCACCATGCGAATGCGCTGGGCTCGATCGACACCTTCCGCTTCGAGGAGGCGACGATTCGCATCGAGGTGCTGGGCGCGCTTCGCAATGGCAGCTGGGCCGCCGCCGGCGCGCTTGCGCAACATCGCACACCCGCCGATTGCTTCTGGGTTCGCCGGTCGCCCACGCTGCAGCGCAGCTGGGAGATTTTGCAGCACGCAGCCAAGCTCGGCTCGACCCTGCTCGCCAACGCCAAGGGCCTCGCGGGCGCAGCCTCACTCGACGAGGCGGTGGGACGCTACGCCGACAAGCTCGCCGCCGTCGATCGCCAGCACCGCCTGTTCGAGCAGCGCTTCCACGCGCAGATCGGCTCGGACCTCGAGAACTATGATGCCCTGCTCGAGGTGCGCGATGCCGTGCGGCGCGCCTACCGCGAGTGGGCCAACGAGCTTGCGCGGGCGTTCCACAAGCTGTGCATCACGCACGGGCCGTTGCCGTCGCCCGGGCTGCGGCAGCGCTCGGTCTACATGGACGCCGTACACCCCGCGCTGGAGAGCGCGGGTCGCGTCGCCTACGTCCTTGTCGACGCCCTGCGCTTCGAGATGGCGCAGGGCCTCGCCGAAGAGCTGACGCGAGAGAAGTATCGCGTCACCCTGACCGCGCGCCTGGCTGAGCTGCCGAGTGTCACGGCGGTCGGCATGAACGCGCTGGCACCCGTCGAGAAGGACGGCCGCCTGCGCGCAGTCATGTCGAACGGCGACATCACCGGCTTCTCCGCCGGCGAATTTCACGTCTGCGCCCCGGAGGACCGAGTGCGCGCCATGGGCCGGCGCAGCCTGGACGCCACCGGCGTCGTCGACCTCCAGCTCGAGCATTTTCATTCCACTTCGCTCACCGAGCTGAAGCGGAAGATCGCGGGCAAGTCACTGGTGGTCGTGCGCAGCCTCGACCTCGACACCGCAGGGGAGAGCGAGCTTCACCTGAGCACGTTCGAGCGCACTTTGATGCAGCTCAAGTCGGCGCTCACGATGCTCTCGCAAGCGGGCGTCGATCGATTCGTGGTCGTCTCCGATCACGGCTTCTTGTTGCAAGACTCGACGATCGAGAACGTCCCCTTCGGCTCGACGATGCGCGTGCCCGAGCGACGGCACGCGTCGCTATCGGCCCCCTCCGGCATGGCGGATGTGCTCGAGGTGCGCCTGTCTGCTCTCGAGGTCGATGCAGACGAGGATCGCTACCTTGTATTCCGCCCCGATACGTCGGTTTGGAAGACGGGCAAAAACATCGCCTCCTTCGTGCATGGCGGTAACAGCCTGCAAGAGCGCGTGATTCCGGTGCTCGTCATCGAGCGCGAGGGCGCCCGCGGCAAAACGATGTCGAAGTACGAGGTGGTGGCGCGCGCCGAGCCAGCGCATCTCGGTCGGCAGCGGCTGTTCGTGTCGGTGCGTTTGCAGAGCCAGGCGAACGCGTCGCTCGCGTTCATTTCACCAAAGGCTATTAGCCTGGCGCTGCGCATCCCGGGTGACAGCGGCGCCATTGCGATCACGCTGCTGGATGCCAAGCCCCCGGGCAGCCTGAAAGACGGGCGCGTCTTCATCCCGCCCAATACAGAGGAGGCGCTCGTCGAGTTCGAGCTATCCGGCCCTGTGAACGACAAGGTCCGGGTGGAGATCTTTCACCCCGACGCGGCCGAAGAGGTGGCGCCGAAGCTCGTCGAGGGCTTCTTCGATGTCGCGCGTGACCGCAGGCAGACGAAACCAAGTGGCGTGATGAAGATCACGCTGCCCCCGGAGGCGACGGCCCCGGCGCCGAGCGAAACGCAGGCCGAGTGGGCTTCGTTGATTGCGGACGAGGCGTTCTTGAAGGTGCTGCGCATCATCGAGACCCAGCGCAGCATCAATGAGACCGATCTCGTGACGGTGCTTGGCTCGCCGCGGCGCATGCGCGCGTTCGCCAGGGAGTTCGGCGAGCTCTGCAAGCGGCTGCCCTTCGAGATCGAAGTGATGACGGTACAGGGCATGAAGGCCTACGTGCGCAAGGACTGATCATGGCATTCAAGGAAGCAGCTCAGATCTTTGCGCAGCTCCGCAATGGCGCGGTGCCGGAGCGTGGCCTCGAGGCGATCGCAGTGGGCGTCGAGCGGCACCGCAAAGAGCTTCAGCGCAAGCTCGACGAGGTCGAGTCAGGGCGCGGCGACGTCAAGTTTCTCCGCGGCGGCTATGGCTGCGGCAAAACGTTCATGACTCGCTTGCTGGTCGACGACGCGCAGAAGCGCGGCTTTGCCACGAGCTTTGTTGTCGTCTCCCCGAACGATCTGCGTTTTCACAAATTCGAGGAGCTGTACCGGAAAGTGCTCGGTGCTCTCAGCACGCCGTCATGTGCGCAGGGCGCTCTCTCCGACATCTTGGATCGCTGGATCGGCGCGATCGAAGCAGGGCTCGTCGCGCTCGGCGTGCCTGATGACGACCCGGCCTTCGACGCAAAGGTGCTCGCGAAGATCGACGAGCAGCTCGAAGCGCTCACCGGCGGCAAAGCGCCTGCCGACATGATCCGCGTGGTGCGTAAGATCTTCGAGCTGAAGCAGGTCGGCAAGCTGCAGGAGGCATCGGGCTTGATCTCCTGGCTCTCTGGCAGCGAGAACGTCTCCGCCGGTATCAAGTCGCTGGCCGGCATCAAGGGCGAGATCTCGAGCACCGATGCGCTGGCCTACCTTCGAGGTGTGCTCGAGATCACGAAGAGCGCAGGGTACAAGGGCTTGCTCATCGTGATCGACGAGGCCGAGACGTTGCTCCGTGTGCGCAGCGACGTGCGCAAGCTGTCGCTGAATGCGATCCGCCAAATCGTGGACGCTTCGTCGCAGTACCCGAAGCTCTTGTGGGTGTTCACCGGTACGCCCCTGTTCTTCGATGACCGCAATGGCGTGAAGGGGCTCGAGCCGCTTCACGACCGCATCAAGTATGAAGAGCTCAACGGTGTGCCGAACTTGCGGGCTCCGCAGCTCGCGCTGAAGCCCTTCGACCGCGACCGCCTCTTGCAGGTGGCGCTCAAGCTGCGCTCGCTGCACCCGGACTTCGCCCCGGAGGAAGCAGAGCGGCGCGTGCCGAAGGCGCTCATCGAGCAGCTTGTCGACAAGGTGACCGAAGGCTTTCACGGGGACGTCGGTGTGGTGCCGCGGCAATTCTTGCGCACGTTCGTCAACCTGCTCGACACGCTCGCTGACGACCCCAGCCAAGAGGCCCACGCCCTCTTGGGCTTCAAGGCGGAGGCGGCGACGCCTGAGGAGCAGGCCGTAATGGCCGGCCGCAAGCTCGACGAGCCGCCCCCCGACGACGGCTTCAGCGGCTCGTCGGTCGACATGTGAGGCGCTGCTCATGAGCGTGTTCTCCCGCTTCCCCGAGCTCTTGCAGCACGCCATCGCGAAGAAGGGCTTCAGCGAGCTGCGCCCGGTACAAGAGCTCGCGGGCGAGGCGATTCTCGACGGCAAGAACGCCGTCGTGCTGGCGCCGACCGCGGGCGGCAAGACCGAAGCAGCGATGTTCCCGATCATCGGCGCGATGATGAGCGAGCCGCCGAGCGGTGTGGGCACGCTCTATGTCGCCCCGATCAAGGCTCTGCTGAACAACCAGGAAGGGCGCCTCGGCAAGTACACAGAAATGGTTGGTCTCGGGTGTTTCGTCTGGCATGGAGACGCCATCCAGAATCAGAAGCAGGCCTTCTGTGAGTCACCGAGCGAGCTCTTGATGACCACGCCGGAGTCGCTGGAGGTGATGTTGATGTCGGCGCGCGTGCCAGTGCCGCGTCTGTTCAAGTCACTGCGCTACGTCGTCATCGACGAGGTGCACGCGTTCGCCGGCACGGATCGAGGTGCCCATCTGATGAGCGTGCTCGAACGGCTCGCCGCAGTATCCGACCACGACGTCCAGCGTATTGGCCTCAGCGCGACCATTGGCAACCCCGAGCAGATCGGCAAGTGGCTGACGGGCACGTCGAAGCGCGAGACGGTGATGGTCGACCCGCCGCGGCCCAAGGCGGACCGCACGATCAAGATCTGCCTGCGCGAGGAGGTGAGCGACTTTGCCGCCGAGGCGGTGCGCGAGGGGCGAGGGAAGAAGAGCCTCTTCTTCTGCCAGTCGCGCGCGCTGACCGAGACGGTCGCCGACCAGATGCGAGACGATGAGATTGATGTATTCGTCCACCACGGCTCTGTCTCGAAGGAAGAGCGCCTGGCGGCGGAGCAGCGCTTCGCGACGGGCACCAATGCGTGCATCGTCGCCACCTCGACGCTCGAGCTTGGTATCGATGTCGGCGGCTTGGATCTGACGTTTCAGGCCAATGCGCCCAGCACCGTCTCGTCGTTCCTCCAGCGAATGGGTCGAACGGGGCGCCGAGCTGGCACCGTCGCCAATATGACGTTCTTGTGTGAAGACGCCGTGTCGGTCGTGCAGAGCACGGCGCTGGTGAAGCTCGCGTCGCGCGGCTGGGTCGAGCGCGTGAGGGACGAGACGCGCTGCTGGCCGGTGCTCGTGCATCAGATCTTGGCGATGACGCAGGAGCATGGCGGTATCAGCGCCGAGCGCTGCTGGCTGATGCTGCACCGCGTGCCCGACTTCCGCGGGATCACGGAGGCTGAGTATCAGGAGCTGGTCGAGCACATGAAAACCGAGGGCTACCTGCTCGAGTCAGGTGGCCTGCTCAGCATGGGCATCACGGCCGAGAAGGCCTTCGGAAAGAAGAACTTCCTCGAGCTGTATGCGGTGTTCTCGAGCCCGGTGCTGTTCAAGGTCCAGACCGACACGAAGCGCGACCTCGGGAGCCTGGAGCAAGCCTTCGTCGATCGCCTGGTCGACGAGATGAGCACCTTCCTTCTGGGGGGCCGCGCCTGGCAGGTCATCAACATCAACACCAGCGAGCGCCTGGTGCGGGTAAGGCCAGCCCCTCGCGGTAAGAAGCCCAGCTGGGGTGGCTTCCTCCCCCAGTTCCTCGGCTTCGAGGTCTGTCAGGAGATGAAGGCGGTGCTCACGAGCGACGACGAGTACCCGTTCCTCGACGACCGCGCGAATGCGACCCTGAAAGAGTGGCGCGCCGACCTCGGCGAGCTCTTGAAGCGCGCCGACAACGAGCTGCGCCACGACAACGACAACGTCACCTGGTGGACCTTCGCCGGCGGCCGCATCAACCAGACGCTGAAGTATGCCCTCGGGTGGAAGGGCCGTTGGAAGGTCGTCCCAGACAATTTCTCGGTCCGCATCCAGGGCGACGGCGTCACGCATGAGACCGTTCGGGAGGTCATCGCGGGCATGCGTGACGAGGCGTTCTGGAAGGATGCGGAGACGCGGAAGAAGCTCAACGCGATGGTGCCGGAGTACCGGTTGAGCAAGTTCCAGCGGGTGCTGCCGGAGAAGTGGCAGGTGGAGATGGTGGGGGCTTACTTGTTGGATTTCGAGGGGACGGCGCGGTGGCTCCGCCGGGGTCCCTAAGCGGCGTCGAACGAGGTGCTGGCCGAGGATATTGATGTCCCTCTGGTCGGGCCGAGGGCAGAATGCCGCCCATGGCCCGACTGCTCGGCATTCGCGTAAAAAACTTTCGGACACTTGCCGACTTTCGCCTGGGCCAGGTCGAATACGCGAAGGGCGATCCGCTTCCCGGGCTCGTTTGCCTCATTGGTCCGAACGGCTCGGGCAAGTCGTCCGTGCTCGACGCCTTCGGCTTCGTCGCGGACTGCCTGTTGGAGGGGGTCGAAGCCGCCTGTGACAAGCCCGCGCGCGGCGGCATCGACAGGCTCCGGACACAGGCTGCCACGGGGGCCATGGAGTTCGAGATCTTCTTCGACGCTGACGACCCCGGGCGGCCAATCGTCTACGAGCTGTGCGTGGACGTTGTCGGCGGCGTTCCTTCAGTCGTCAAGGAGACGCTGCGACAGCGGCAAAAGGGCGAAACGAAGGGCAAGCCTTACTACTTCCTCAAGCTCGACAAGGGCATTGGCAAGGTCTGGGCTGGTCAAGCGGTGAACAAGCCAGGGTCGAAGGATGATCAGAGGGTGAAGCTCGCCGAGCTCGACAAGCTCGGCATCGCATCGCTCGGCAATCTCTCGGAGCACCCTCGCATCGTCGCGCTGAGGAGCTACATCGAACAATGGTATCTCTCCTACTTTGTGCCGGAAGCAGCGCGCATCCTTCCTGCGGCGGGCGCTCAGCGGTGGCTTGATCGAACCGGGTCCAACATCGGCAACGTGCTTCAGTACTATCAAAGACAGCACCCGGCCGAGTTCAAAGCCATCTTGGCTCGGCTTGCGAAGGCAATCCCTGGACTGAAGCAGATCACGACTGCGGTGAGCGACGATAAGCGTCTGCTTCTGCGCTTCAACGAGGAGGGCTATCAGGATCCGTTTTACCAACAGAGCATGTCGGACGGGACGCTGAAGATGCTGGCCTACGCGGTGCTGCTCGAGGATCCGTCTCCGCGACCTTTCATTGGCATCGAGGAGCCGGAAAACGGGCTCTACGTTCGGCTTGTCGAGCGGCTTGCGCAGCAATTCGCCAGCCGGACCGAGAGTCCCAAGCACTCGACGCAGATCCTGGTGACCACGCACTCGCCCTATTTTGTGGATGCCCTTCGGCCCGACCAGGTCTGGCTGGTCAAGAAGGACGGCCATGGTCACGCGAGCGCGCTGAGAGCGTCCGACGTCGAAGAGATCCGCGCGCTGAGTGCCGAAGGGATCCCGCTCGGCTCGCTTTGGTACAGCAACCACTTCGATGACGGCGCGCCGCAATGACCATGCATGTGCTGGTCGAGGGTCTCTCGGAGAGCGCGCTTCTCGAGCGCTGGGTCCCGCGCCTGCTGAAAGCCGAGGATTTTCGAGTTCACCCCCATCAGGGGAAGGGCTCGCTGCCAGAGAACGCCGACGATAGGCCTGACCCGCGGCGACGCGGTCTGCTCGATCAGCTTCCGGCTAAACTCCGCGGCTACGCGTCATCAACGGACAGGAAAAGTCTCCATGTCGTCGTGCTGGTCGACGCCGACGACGACGATCCAGCCAAGCTGGCGCGGGACATCGCAGCGGCGGCGAACCGTGTTGCCCCCGATCTCGCAGTGACCGTATGTCTCGCCGTCGAGGAGACCGAGGCGTTCTACCTGGGCGATCTCAAGGCGCTCAAAGCGGCGTTCCCGAAGGCAGACCTCAAGAAAGCTCGCGCCTACAAGCCCGACAGCATCTGCGGTTCCTGGGAGCTATTCGGTCAGATCGTGGACGATCTCGGTGGCAACAAGGTCGCTTGGGCTGAGGCGATGGGTGTGGTGCTCACCACACGTGCGGAAGAGAGCCGCTCGCCGTCGTTCAAGGATTTCGTCAGGTCGATGCTCTTGGTCAAAACCCAACGTGAACCCAAGCCATCTCGGAAGCCCCACCGCCATGCTCCGAAGCCTGCGGCTCGTCGTGACGGAAAGCGCTGAATCCCACCCAGTACGCAGCCCGGCCACCAATACTGCAGTCTCAGCGCGACCTGCCCAGCTACTGGAAGCCGCGCCAATGCTCTTCGATTTGCCACAGCGGGCTACCAGGACCGATAGCCTGACGAATCGCGGCGATGGTCGCCTCGTACTGCTCCGAGCTCAGCTTGGACCAGCGTGCGGTGCGCGCCACCGCCCAGGCCGCGCGCAAGCCGCCGACGTTGTGCTTGTACAGCTCGGTCAGCAGAACGCTATCAATGGGTGGATGAAGCGCTTGCACACGCGGGTGGTCGTGGTGTCCGCCGCAACCAGCCCTGCCTTCAGATACATGTTCACGAGCTTGGCGGCGACGCCGTGGGTCAGTTGGAGATCCAGGGCGGCGGCCGCTGCGACCACCGCCGTTCGCCACGCTCTGTGCGAATCGTCCATCATCGACTCGCTCGGCAACTGCTCAGGATCGACGAGGAGCAGAGCCACCGCAGAGCGCTCGAGAATGGTTCGTGCCGTGAGGTCGTGACCTCTGCGTAATCTCGGTCGAAGTCGATGCGCACCTGGAGGAAGCCGTTTGCCCTCGTGACGCCGTCCGCGAGAAGCTCAGGCGCGCCACGCAGCCGCCGCTGCGTCAGGCGATGTGCGTCGTCGTAGCGGAACACGGCACCATGGCCGAGGTTGTCGACCACGCCGACGAGGTCGCCGGTCTCGCTGTGTTCGATCGCTGGCAGCCGAGCCAGCTGCCGTCTGGCTGTTGCACTTGAAAGCCGGTGATCCGCCGGTTCGCGTCGCGGGTCGTGCGGATGACGCGAACGCCGGAGTCGACGATCGTGAGCGGGAGGCCGCCATCGTCCGCCTCGATCTGAATGCGATTGCCGAACCTGTCCTGAACCAGCCCGAGCATGTAGCGCGAAGCTTCGGAGCGCGTCTGCAGCAACACGCGCATGATGCCCTGGCCGTCGACGACACGAAATGCGTTCGCGTCGCGCGTGATGTTGAATGCACCCACATTCGCGATGCATACACTTCAAAAGGTAGTGCTCGACCCTCCGCGCCGGATCCCTGCGCGGTGGTCCGTCAGCCCTGTGCGTCCCGCAACAGCCGGCTCATCGTCTCGAATACCGCGCTCAGCGCAGCCGCGGACTCGCGTGGCGCCTCGATGCGAAGGCCTCCGTCGCTCGTGCGCTCGACGCGAAGCCCTCGCAGGGCGCTGGCGAGGTCGTTCGATGATGCTGGCACTGCGCCAGGCGTGCGCTCGCGGGCGCCGCCCTCGCTTGTGCGCTCGAGGCTGTCATCGGCCTCACGCTCGACCACCGCGTCGTCCTCTTTCGAGTCGACCTCCGCGGTGGCTCGCAGGAGAGCACTCGGGGCGCCAGCGACGGGCAAGCCGACGACTCGCTCTACGTCCGACATGAAGGAGCTCGCGCGCTCGAAGCGGATCTCGTCGCTCGTGCCGTCGAATAGACCCTTGAAGAGCTGGCTCTTGGCACCGACAAGCTCGGCGATACGCTGTTCGATGCTCCCCTGCGACACGAGGTTGTAGACCTCGATCGGCCTGGTCTGCCCGAGCCGGTAGATGCGACCAATGCGCTGCTCGAGCACAGCCGGGTTCCACGGGAGCTCGATGTTGATGCACGCGCTCGCGGCGCGCTGCAGGTTGAGACCGACACCGCCCGCGTCGCTCAGGAACAGAACCGTCGCACTCGGGTCGTCGTGAAAATCGACGAGCGTCTGCGTTCGCAGGCGTTGAGATTCGGCACCTGTGAAGAACATGCTGCGATGACCGACACGAGCGAGGATGTCCGAGACCGCCCACGCTGCGAGCCGGAGCATGCGCCGCCATTGGCTGAAAACCACGACCTTTCGGCCCTGGTCGCAGACGAGGGCCTCTATCAACGTGCGGATCTCGTCCAGCTTGGGCGAGAAGAGCCCTTCGAGCAATGCGCGAGAAGGCGGGCGGCCTTCGAGACCTGGCCAAAGTGCGTCGAAGCGCACCTGGCCGAGGCCATTGGCGATCATCCGTTGCTGAGCAAGGAGCTGCATCAGACGGAGGAACTGCGGCGGGGTCAAAGGCCTGTTGCGGGCCATTTGTGCGAGCTGGGCAATTGGCTGATTCAGCTCTTCGTGCGCATCCGCCTGCGCGGGCGTGAGCGCGACCGGAATCGTCGTATCGGTGCGTTTCGGGAGCTGGGTCAGCACCTCGGCGCGAGCTCGTCGCAGGGTGCAGGTGCTCATGCGCTGGCGCAGTGTGTCGAGGTTCCGCGCACCGGTGCGCGCGCGCGTTGCCGTCGAATCTTGAACGCTGTGCCACGCTTGCAGGCGCCATTTCGGCGACATGGCCCGGTCGTCGACCCAATCGAGGAGCGACGCCAGCTCTTCGACACGATTCTCCATCGGTGTGCCGGTGAGCACGAGCCGGCGCTCGGCGGGGAGGGCCTTCACATGAGCCGCGGACTTGGTCGCGTAGTTCTTGATCTTCTGCGCCTCGTCGACCACCACTATTTGGCGAGACCACGGCAACAAGTCCTCGAAATCGCGGAACAGCAGCTCGTAGTTGACGATGAGGAAGCCGACGTCTGCAGCGCGATACATCGCGCGCCGCTCGTCGGGCGTGCCGTCCACCACGAGCGCAGGAACATCCGTGGTCATTTGCCATTCACGCAGCCATTGAGTCTTGAGGCTCGCGGGCGCGATCACGAGCCCACGCTCGATCGCCTTGGAATGGTAGAGTGCGTGGCAAGCGGCGATCGCCTGCGTCGTCTTTCCGAGACCCATGTCGTCGGCGAGGAGCAGACGACCGCGCTCGAGAAATCGCATCACGCCTTCTCGCTGGTACGGGTATAGCGGGCGCCGCAGGTTCGCGAGTCGGAGCGCTGCGCGCCGGCTCGCGCGCAGGCAGGCGTCCTCGCGCTCTGCGATCTCGAGCTCGACGACGAGCAGCGCTCGCACGCCAGGGCCTGCCAGAACCTTGGCTGCTTTGCCCTTACTGGGCATGGTGAGAGCGACCGTCGTACGAAGAAGCTGCATTCGCCGGCGCGGATCCGCCAAGTCGGCGGCGTGCGGCAGGCCATCGCGTGTCCACCGACCGGCCGAGATGGCGCGAGTGTTGGGCTTATAGCGGAGGCCGAGCAGCCTGTCGCTCGCCCCACGAAGGGGCACCCACGGATCCCAATGCAAGGTAGCGGCGCTTTCCGGCAGCGCCCGCTTCTGCTCCGCGATCGCCCGATCGCGACGACGTGGCGTCTGGAAGACGTAGTCGAGCGCGACGAGGAGATGCTTGCAGAGGCCGAGTGAGCCCTTGAGATAGTCAGGACAACCGCACTCGCCACGAGCTGGCGCGACGGCTTCCAGCAGCACGTCATACGGGCGTCGTTCCTGGGCCCGCGCTGCCCGGCTTCCTGCGGGTGGCCGCCTCGACACAACGTAGGCCCCGATGCCTCCGCGCGGTGCCTGGCCGACCTTGAGGCCCTCGTCCACGGCGTTCTTCATGCGGCGGAGGAGCGCCTCGTGCGCCGCCCGCCGAACCGGGAAATCCGCGTCGCGGGTCACCTCCAGGATTTGGTCGGCGATCAATTCTTCCGGAATGCTGCCGAACCTGCCGCGGGATTCGTCGACGAGCCACTGGCGGGTCTCCGCGATTGACGGCTCGGGCGCCTCTTCCATCCGCGTCTTCCTAGCCCAGCTCTGCGCTCGCCGTCGAGCACGACTGACCGAGACCCGAAAAGTACGTCGCTTCCAGGTTGTGCCGGAGGATGAGCACGGCGGGGTCATGTGGACCATCAAGCCTCGGGTCTCGCACGCCCTCCTTCGAATTTCTGCAGTACTCGGGCGGAGTTCTCTCCCGATGGCGGATGGTCAGATGGTCGTCATCGGCATCTATCGCTTTTGAGAAGACGGTGCGCGAACCAAGAACGCCGTCTACCTGAACACGACCACCGCGAAGCTCCTCGCCTGGGAGACGGCTCTGAACCAGCGCTCGAAGGAGGCTCTCGAACCACTGATCGACGACAGCCTTGCGTTCAACGGCGTTCGGCTCAATCGAGATGGGAGCGCCTTGCTGAGCGATCTCGTAGAATCTCTCCGATGCCTCACACGATCACGCCGCCGCCGGGGTTCTCGAAGCTCTCGGTCGAGGAGAAGATCGCCTACGTGCAAGCGTTGTGGGGACCTCATCGCCGAAAAGCCCGAAGACGTGCCTGTGCATGATTGGCAGCTTGCGATCATCAACGAACGGCTCGAGGAAGCTCGCTCGAACACCACTCCCGACCGCCCCTGGTCCGAGGTCCGCACAGAGCTCCAGAAACAGCTGCGCACCGTCCGTAGCGGATGATTGTCAAGCTCACCCCGTCCCAATCCCGAGCATCCGATAAGCTCCTCGAATGCCTGACGACATTCGGACTTCCGCTTCGCATCCGCTCCAGGTGGCCTGGCTGCTTTCGCCCCATGATCGCATCGGGCTGACGCTGGCTCCGGGCCAGCACCGAGAGTCGACGAGGGGCTATCGTTGGGCGCGCGACCTCGACGCCGATCTGCAAGCCCTCGTCGCCGCGGGCGTTACGGTCCTGGTTGGCCTGCTCGAGGAGCGGGAGCTGAAGAGGGCGCTCGCCGACCTCTACCCCAGGGCCGCAGCGGCAGGCCTCGAGGTCCTTCGGCTGCCGATCGCGGACGGCCACATCCCGGAAGATCGCGCCACAGTCGACGCGCTGCTCGAGCAGATCGAGGCTCGTGTGGCTGAGGGTAAGCGCATCGTCATTCACTGCATGGGCGGTCTCGGGCGCACAGGAACCATTGCTGGTTGCTACCTGATGCGGCGCGGGCTTCCGCTCGCGGACGTCTTGGCGATGCTCGCCGAGGTGCGCGACCCTCTGTGCCCCGAGAACAGCGCGCAAAGGGCCTATATCGCGCAAACCGCGCCAGCCACTGCCGCGGCCTCGATAACCCGTCGCAATGGCGGGGCTCCAGTTGCGGGTTGGTTCCGGACGCTCTTCGGCCCGGCCGGTGATCGGGCGGAGCTCGAGGCTTGCGCGCTGGGAAGAGGCGAAGCCGACAAGGGCAAGGTCGACAGTCTGCTGGAGGCGATCGAACGCGAAGTGAGCGCCGCGCCGGAGGCTTGCTTCAGCTTCGCCGATGGTGTCGCCACCCTGAAGGCCGCGGGCCGCAGCTATGCAGCAGGCACGTTCACGACGCCGACGCTTGGCGAGCTTCGCGGGCGCCTTCAGTCGCGGCCGCACGGCGCGGGTCGCCTCACCCTCTCGGCGCTGACCGGCACCCACCGGCTGAGCGACATCGGCACCCTGCAGGGCACTGCTGGCGAAGGAGAGCTGTTTCAAGTCGCCTCCCAGTTCGACTGCCTCGAGGCACCAGACGCTTGCGTCGTGCCGGTGCGGGACTACCTGCACGACTGCACGCAGGGCCCCCGCGCTTCCGTATCGGCCTTTCCCGGAACGTTTTTGCGCCATTACCAGGCGCCTGCGGACGACGGCTCGCGCTTCGTGCAGACGGAAGCGCGCTGCCTCAACCTGCTGAAGGACGTCTTTGGTGACACCATTGCCCGGGTGAAGTGCGGCTATCTGCAGGCCTCCGAGGTGCGGGAGAAAGGGGCCTTTGCCGACGCACTCGAAGAGCGTTTCGATCTCGCCCGCGTTGGCGTGCACGACGAGATCGACGTGGTCTTCGGCCACGATTGGAGCGGCCCCGTCGTCGGGCACGGGAGGATCGCGCAGGTGCTCACCTCGACGATCGCGCTCGGCGGCTACGGGCGGGATGACGGCTCCCAGGAGCTCGCCCGAGTTCGTCGCCAGCTCCTCCGCGTCGCCTATCTCGGAACGTTGCTCGCCGCTGCGGACCTCGGGAAGTCGACGGTGCTGCTGACGCTGATTGGTGGCGGGGTGTTCGGCAACCCGATGAGCGACATCTGGGATGCCATCTACTGGGCTGCGGACCAGACTGCGCCGCTGCTCGCCAAAGACCTGGCCGTGGTCGTGAACAGCCGACCCGCCCTGACCGCCAGCGACAAGACCAAGATCCTGGCCCGAGGTGGCGCGGTGGTCGAGCTTGCGCCCTTAACGGAGCCGCCGCCAATCAATGCGAAAGTCGGCGGTGTAGCTGGCTTTGAGCAAAGCTCACCTGCTGAGCTGGCCCATTTCGGTGATCGACATCGCCAGTCCGCTGTGGTCGCTGGGCTGACGCCATCTGCTTCCGTACCCTCCCACGCCGACGATAGCTGGGCGCGGCTCGCGAGCATCTGACGGCCCTTCACGGTGCCGTAGTGGTGATTGCCGCCGAGGTTATCGTCGGCGGCTCGTGACGGCCACCGATCGTGCGTCGCCTCGCCAGCCGACTGTTGCTAGGCTCTCGAAATGGCTCTGCAGCACCCGTTCGTGAGCTACGCGACCTACGCCGCGCAAGAATCGGCTTCCGAAGAGCGTCATGAGTGGCACGACGGCATCGTTGTGGCGATGGCTGGTGGGTCGCTGCGTCACGGGGCGCTCACGGCGCGTGTCGCAGCGGCGCTGGGTGTCGCGCTGCGAGACCGCCCGTGCCAGATCTTCAGCTCCGACGTGAAAGTGCGGATCCGGGCGAGCAGACCTGTCCGTGGTCTGTGGTCCGCTGGAGGCGGACGACGAAGACCCTCACAGCTTGATCAACCCGGTGCTGGTGGTCGAGGTGCTGAGCGGCTCTACCGAGGCCTACGATCGCGGGGCCAAGTTTGCCCACTATCGGGGACTGCCTTCACTGAAGGCGGTGATCTTCGTGCGCCAAGAGGAGCCCGGGCTCGAGCTGTTTGCCAAGCGCGCAGATGGCACCTGGGAGCTTCACGAGCGTGTGCAGGGCGAGCTTCACATCGAAGCCTTGGACGTGTCGCTCGACGTGGATGATCTCTACCGCGCGCCGCTTCCAGACTGAGGTGGGCAGCCCTCGCCTGAAAGAGAATGGCTACCCAATCCTGGCAGCGAAAGTCTCGAGATCGGCGAAGCTGCTTGGTCCGGCAATGGGGCGGCAAGAACAAGGGCAGGCGGGTCGACCGCCCGAAGGGCGGACGCGGGCTGGTTGGGTGGTGCGCACGGACACCGGCGAGACGCCGCGCAGGCAGGACGTGCTGCGTCGGCTGAAGCGGCTCCTGCGCAAGCTCGGGCTGCAGGAGCGGTCCTTCCACTCGCTGCGGCACAGCTTCCTGACGCGGCTGGTTCGGCGCGGCGCTTCGGTCGAGGCCGTGCGCATGCTGGCCGGTCACAGCTCGCTGTTGGTGACCGAGCGCTACGTCCACGCGACGGCGAGCGATCTGCACCGCGCCATCAGCCTGCTCAGGAAGACTGGGTGGGGGCGCCCAGACGAGCTGGGCGCCGGGTGGGCAACAGCGCCGCTAGTCTCGCGTTTCGCCCTTGTTACCCGCCTCTGCATGGGCAGAGTCCGACAGAGTAGTCGGGGAGGTGGGATTTGAACCCACGACAACGAGCACCCAAAGCTCGTGCACTACCGGACTGTGCGACTCCCCGGATGCGGCGGACACTAGCACCGTCGCTGGCGACTGTCCCGGGTCTCGCGCGCCGCTGCGGCAACAATTTCCTGGGAGCACGGGTCGCCGAAGGGTTGCCCTCCATCGTCGATGGGCACGTGCATGTGTTTCCGGACCCGGTGTTCGATGCGCTCTGGCGTTGGTTCGAGGCACACGCGTGGCCGATTCGCTACAAGTTGTGCGCGCCAGAGACCGTGCGCTTCTTGCTCGACCGCGGTGTGTCGCGCGTGATCGCGCTGCACTACGCACACAAGCCGGGCATGAGCCGCGCGCTCAATCAGTTCGTTGGCGAGCTGGCGAAGAGTGAGCCGCGCATGTTGGGCTTCGGCACTGTGTTGCCAGGCGAGCCCGATGCTGTCGAGGTGTTGCGCGAAGCCAAGGCGCTCGGGCTCGTCGGCGTGAAGCTGCACTGTCACGTGAAAGGCGTCGCGCCTGACAGCGGAGGCTCAGCGAGCCGAGGCAGCCACCGCCATTGCGAGGATCACCCCGAGCACGATGGCGAGGATCACCGTGATGACCTGCACCTTGAAGGCACGCTGGTAAGAGCGCATCGCTTGCATCATGTGCATGATGTCGCCGCCTTCGGTGATGACGACTCGATTCAGGCTGCCGCCGGCAGACGTCAGCGCGATGCCGACCGAGAGACACACCGCCGCGGCGATGAGGTTCACGAGCGAGCCCGGGTTGCCCGAGGCCAGACCCAGTATGCCCCCGATCGCGGCGAGCGCGCCGACGACGATCTGAATGATGCCAGCACCGCGAGTCCAAGATGCGGTGGAGCCGATCACCGCGTTCTCGTCGCTGCTGAACTCGTAGTCGCCCTGCGCGATCATCGGCTGCTGGTAGCCCATGTTGCCCTGCTGCCCTTGCGGATAGCCCTGCGGCGGGTTGTACAGCGCTTGGTAGGGGTTCTGTTGCATGGCTCGCACGACAGCACGCTGCGTGCCGCGCAGGAAGGGCGGTCTTTCGGCCATTTCTGGGGCGCGCGGTGCAACCTGCATCGCGTTGCGCGCCTCTCGGACGCAACTCGAACGCGGGGCTACAGCTCTTCGGCTTCGGGCTCAGGCGTCGCGATCGGCGCTGACGGTCGCGAGACGCGGCTGGGGACCCGGTTCTGCTCGCCGAATCGTCCTTCGAGCTCGTCGAGCGCTTTGTAAGCCTCGTCGACGATGCCGGGCTTGAGCCAGTTACCTCGGCGGTTATTGGCGTACTCGCGCACGCCTTGCTTCAAGTAGTCGAGCGCTTCACCCTGGTTGCCGAGATGGAAGTGCGCGAGGCCGCAGTGCACCAGGTAGCGCACGCGTGCCTTGTCATTCATGTCCTCTTCGGCGTCGGAGACGTCGTAGCAAGCGCGCGCCGCGGCGTTGTAGTTGCCGACCTCGTAGCGGTCGACTGTCGTGCGCACCTGGCGACCGACGCCGTTGCAGCCGAAGCTGCAAGCGCTCACGATCACGAAGGAGACCAAGCCGAGCTTCATAAGGTCCTTGTTGGCAAGAGTCGCACCCAGCGCTTCTTCGACCAAGCTCCATGAGACGGGAGCATCTTTCCCGCTGCAAGCCCTCCCGGCGCGGCCGTGGTGCGGGTAGTGAGGAGACGTACACCTTTGCCGCACCCTCCCTCCTCCTCCGAGCAGAGCCGCGATCACGCTGATCACGGCGAAAAGCCGCCCGCAAAGGCCTTCTCGTTCCTGCGCGAGGAGCTGCGGCGGGTGTGGTGCGACATCCGCGGTGGCGACCTTTCTCCGGCGCGAATCGCCGTCTCGGTCGGCCTCGGTGCCTTCATCGGCTGCTTGCCGCTCTATGGTCTGCACCTGCCGATCGTGCTCTTGCTGTGCCTGCGGCTTCGCCTCGATGGGGCACTTTGCTACCTCGCGGCGAACATTTCCAACCCGCTGCTGGCTCCGTTCTTGTTCACCGCAGAGGTGCAGCTCGGCGCCTACGTGCTGCTCGGGGAGGTGCCGCCGCTGTCGAATCGAGTCGAGCTGTGGGAGGCGCTCAAGTCGTTTCCCAAGTTTTTGCTCGTGGGTGCGCCTCTCGTCGGCTTGATCGCCGCGGCGGTGCTCGGCCCGCTGGCGTGGGCCATCACGGTCGCCAAGCGCCGCATCTTCGGCGTCGGCGTGGCGCCCCGTTATGTTTTGCCAGCGAGCGCACCCGCTTGGGTCGTCGCGGTCGAGCACGTGGCGCGTCGCTACGTACCGCCCAGCGATGCAAGCCCGTCCGCCAAAGCGCAGTTCAACTACGTCCGCATAAAACTCTTGATGGACCCGATCGCAAAGCTCATCGCCGACATCGAAGGCAATGGCGACGGTGCACTCGGTGAAATTTGCGACATCGGCACCGGCCGCGGGCAGCTGCCGATCTTGTTGGTCGAGCTCGGGCGCGCCAGCAAGGCCAGCGGCTTCGATTGGGATGAAAAGAAGGTGGCCGATGGGCAGCGCGCTGCAAAGGTGGCGCCGGCATTGCCGATCGAGCTGTGGCAGAGCGACGCGCGTGCAGCTCTTGTCGCAACCGCCGACACAGTGATGCTGATCGATCTGCTCCACTACTTCACGATCGAAGAGCAGGACGCGATCTTGAAGCGCGCCGCGGCGGCGGTGCGACCCGGCGGGCGCTTGCTGGTTCGTGAGGCAGATACCGAGCGCGGCTGGCGCAGCACCACCACCTGGCTCGAAGAGAAGGTGTTCACCTTCCTGCGCTTCAACCGCGGCGAGCGCGTGAAATTTCGAGCGGCCACCGAGATCACTGCGCTGCTCGAGGCGGCGGGGCTCGTCGTAGAAGTGCGACCGGCATGGGGCAAGACGCCCTTCTCCAATGTGCTCTTCGTCGCTCGCAGGGGGGCGCAGGCGTGAAGCTCGACACTCCACACTGGGCCTCTACCTCGGCAAGCCACGGAAGGGTGTTCTGAGTCGCAGAGCGTCCTCATTGGCCCATCCCGCAGCCCTGGTCGGCCCGCGCCGCTGCGGTTGAGTCACGGAAGGGTGTTCTGAGTCGCAGAGCGCGCTCATTGGACCGTTTGCGCGTCGTTGTGCGCGTTGCGCTACTCCAATGCGTCGCGCTGAAGCAGCGAAATCTCAGCCGGGGAAACAGGTTGGCTTTCGTGTTTGGGCGCAATCAGTCGACCGAGAAAGCCCAGCAGCGCCCAGCTGAGCTGTACGACGTGCATGGCAATGGCGATCGACAGCGCATGCGGCAGATCGATACCGAGCGGCTCGGCTGCGATGGCGAACGCACCGTCGGTGGCGCCAATCTGCGCTGGCAGCAGGTCGCCCGCCGCGCCGCCGACCAGCTGCACGGCGAGCGCCAGGAACGCAGGCACGATGCCCATGGCTGCACCTGCACCCAGCGCGAGCACGGCGAGCTGTACGCCTTGGAACACGCGGCTGAGCACAGCGGCGCCGAGTGCGCGCAGCGGTACGGGCGGAGAGCTGACGACGACTTCTTGGGCCTTTTCGATCGCGAGCGCGCCGCGTTTGGAGAAGCGGCGCACCACACGTGCAATGAAGCGGCCCACGCCGCGGTAGCGCGCGCCCCCGAGGATCGCGCCGCCGAGCGCCAAAGAGACCCCCGCTTGCAC
>Ga0105048_10005650_pt1 | contig 20190 bp, 16 predicted proteins | sample MAT05_FD_78382 | JGI IMG/M metagenome (GOLD analysis project Ga0105048, IMG submission 78382) | Freshwater microbial communities from Lake Fryxell liftoff mats and glacier meltwater in Antarctica - MAT-05 | ecosystem: Environmental > Aquatic > Freshwater > Ice > Liftoff microbial mat | place...
ACCATGTCCAACCGAGTACTCCGGAACTCAGTTTGGAAGAGTGGAAGCGTTTGTTCGATCAGCACTCGGAGATCGTGCAGGAACGTGCAAAATCGTACCCGCCCGGCTTCGAATGCGACGTCAGCCGTGAAGCCATATACGAGGGCTGCGGCGGATGAAAACCGTTGTCGATGCAAATATTTTGCTGCGACGGGCGAAAGCAACTTCGTCGCATCATCCGGTCGTCTTGGCTGCCATGACGGAATTGAAACGAAGGGGACACGATTTCATGCTCTTGCCGCAGGCCATTTACGAGTCTTGGGTCGTTGCGACACGGCCGAAAGCTCAAAACGGATTGGGGCTGATCGTTGCGGAGTGCGTTGACGAAACAGCTGTGTTCAGGACTTACACCACATTTCTACCGGACGATCCACTATTGACAGATGTTTGGCTACAACTCATCGCCGACCATCAATGTCGCGGCAAGATCGCCCACGATGCCCGTTACGTCGCCGCGATGCGGACGCACGGCCTGTCCCATCTGCTGACGTTCAACGTCGCGGACTTCGCCCGCTTTCCCGGCATCGTCGTGCTCGATCCGCATGCCTTTGCGACAGTTTCCTGACGTCCTCGCCATACATTGCCGTCTATGGATGAACCGACACGCCCGAATTCCGGTCGCGAACAGCACCATACATCGAGGTCGATCATGTCCCCCACAGTGCTTCGCATTTTGAGCAACATCTGTTTCGTCGCCGGGTTCTTTTCGATTGCCGCATCGATTTTCGTCTGGTTCAACTTCAAGGAGCCGGATGCGTCCCACGGTGAACGCTTCGGCATCTTTGTCGGCCTCTGGGCGCCGACCTTCTTCATTCTCTCGGACCGCTTCGACCGCTACGCGACCTCCCTGAAGCTGCCGGTATAGCATTCGAAAAAGAGAACTGCCGATGGACGACGAGCGACGCGCGAAACTTGTGGAGAAGGGCCGGTCGCTGTACGGCAAGTTCTGCGGCACCGGCGGCCGCGGCATCTGTGCCGAGAGCTTTGCCGTCTATCACCTCGGCCGAGGTGAAGATGCGGTCGTCGAGGACTTGGTGCGGTTTCTGGACGCTGAAGTGCAGCGACTGTGCGAATCGGATCCGCAGGCTCGCTTGGACGCAACACGCGGATTGGCTCTCCGGATCCGCAGCCACTTGGCCGAGACTGCGGACGACCGCCCGCACGCCGGCCCGGCCCTACGGGCGTTCGTGCTGGAGTCTTCGTCAGATTCGCATTAAGCCTCGGTAGAACTCGACAAACCGCCGACACAACTGCGGGCGACCGTAGTCCTCGGCGGCGGTTTGCGCCGCCCGGCTGCAGGATTGCGCCGTCCGGGGATCGGCAAGCATCGCTTGTATGGCCTCCGCCAATGCGGTCGGATCTCCCGGCTTCACGAGCGTCCCGCAGCCACCGGCGAGCAGCTTGCCGTTGGCGCCGACATTCGTGGCAACCATGGCCCGGCCGGCGGCCATGGCTTCCAATAGGGCGTTTGACATGCCTTCGGAATGGGACGGCAGCACAAAGAGATCGAGCGAGCGAAGATAACCGGGGATGTCGTTGGTCGGCCCGAGCAAGGTAAAGTTTTCGCCTAGGTTCAACTCCTGCCGCAGGGCTTCAAGTTTGCCTCGCTCCGGCCCGTCGCCTACGACTGTGAAGCGGACCTCCGGCATACGGTTAAGCACGAGACGGGCTGCCCGCATGAGGCCGTCGATGTTTTTCACCGTCCGCAGGTTGGCGACGGTACCGATGTGCGGCGTACCGAGGCGACTTAGGGGCGGCGGGAAACCGCGGAAGCGGTCCAAGTCCACACCGTTTTCGAGCACAACGACCTTGCGATCCGGCGTACCGGAGGCGATCAGCGCCGTACGGCCTTCGTCCGAGTTCGTCAGCACTCGGCTGACGGCGGGAGCCAACAGGTTATTCAACAGTCGATGTCTGGGCGTCAACCAGTAGCCGAGGTTGTTGCGGACGCGGACGACGTGCGGCACCCCCATCGCCTTCGCGATCGGCACGGTGAAATAGGCCGAATCCAAAAAGTAAGACTGCAGAACATCAGGCCGCCGGTTTTTCCAGAAGCCGCGCAGACGACGTGCGGCCGCGGGCGTGCCGAGGCCCACGAGTCGGGACAAACCGAGTCGCAAGACGGGGCAATCCTTCGGCTCCAAGGCGCGGGACGCTTCACTTTCGCCGTTGAGTAAGACGAGGCTCGGTTGTACATCGTCCCGATCGAGATGGTCGATGAGTGCCAACAACTGCATTTCGGTACCGGCGCGACTGAGGTCATCGACGGCGAAGGAAACGCGGATCGGACCGTTGCGTTTCGTCATGGTCGCTGTCGCTTCAAGCAGCACGTTCATCTCAGGCAACCTGCAGCAGTGGAGCGGGAAGCAGTTCGTCGATGAGTCTGCGATAAGCGTCCGCCTGGGCTTCGAAGGTGAAGAGTTCCTGCATCCGCACCCGGCCGGCGTCGCCGAGTTTGCGTCGCAGGTCTTCATCCCAAAGCAGGCGAATGAGCCGTTGGGCCATGGCTCGCGCGTTGCCCGGTTCCACCAGAAATCCCGTGTCCCCTTCGAAGACGACTTCCGGCACGCCGCCGACGATGGTGGCCACGATCGGCACCCCCGCGGCCGAGGCTTCGAGCAGCACGTTGGGCAAGCCTTCGGTGTACGACGATAGCGCGACCACGTCGGCACCGCCATACTTCGTATCCAAATCGTGCGTGAATCCGGGCAACAGGAAGCGGTCGGCCAGACCGCGTTGGGCGATCTGTTTCTCCAGCTGCGGCCTCAGGTCGCCTTCGCCGAAGAGCACGAAGCCGGTCCGATGATCCTGCTTCACGACCATTGCTGCGGCATCGATGAGGACATCAAATCCCTTTTCGGGGCTGAAGCGGCCGGCGGCCAGCACGACCCGCCCAACCGGAACCGGGAACAGCTTGCGCAGCTCATCCGAATCGGCGGATGCCGGCCCCTGGAATGCAGACAAACGCGCACTGTTGCGGATCACCGTCAACCGGGAATCGAGCACACCGCAGTCCCGCACCTTGGTCGCCTGCCCTTCGGACACGGCAACGACATGGTCCATCCATTTCAGGTGCAAGCGATCGAGCCGGTTGTAAAAGCCGACCCTGCGGCTCTCCCACGTCCAACCGCGGGACACCGCCACTGCGGGAATGCCGACCCGCCGCGCTGCGATCCGGCCCAGCAGATTCGCCTTGTAGCCGTGGCAGAACAACACGCCGGCATTGGCCGCTTCCAGTTCATGGGTCAGACACCGTAGGCAGGCCCGGAACCGCGGTGTGTCCTCGGCCACGATCCGCCCATCGAACCCGCGATCCGTCAACAGATCCGCGAATTCCTGCCCGCGATTGCCCTCGCGGAACAGCAGAAAGCGACAATCGACATCCGGCCGCAACGCTGCGGCCAACCCGAGCAGTTGCCGCTCCGGCCCACCGAAGAACGTACTCGCCGTCAGATGCACCATCCGCATGCCAAGCCCATCCGTGAGTCGCTTGTTCTGCCGGCGGCAGTGTAGGGCGGAAGGAATGTCGCCCGCAAGGCCGAGTGGCGGACGGGTTGCTTGGGAGTTACCAGGTTCTCTTGGTGCGGTGGCCGCAACCCATTCCCGCCATCTCGTCTGCTTTCCGCTTGCCGGTCGGAATGGGCCGTCGCTAGCATCGTCGGCATGGTGTTCCGTTCGCGTCGGCGCAATCCGTCGGGGTCGGTGTCTCGTCGTGTCGATGAAGGATGGTCATGCGAACGCCCGGAGCCACGACCGTTCCTCCCTCGCCCCCAGCCGATTCCGTCGCGGTCGTCTCGCCGACTGTGCAGGTGCCGTCCGATGACGAGGCCGTGTTGCTCCACACGTTCCACGATCTGCGCGATGAACTTCTGAGTACGCTTTTGTATCTGCTCGGCAACCGCGACGACGCGCAGGATGCGGCGCAGGAAGCCTTCCTGAAATGCTGGCGGACGCGGGCGGGCCTGCCGGATGTGACGAATCTGCGGGCCTGGATATTCCGCGTTGCCATGAACACCGCCCGAGACATGCAACGGAGCGCGTGGAACCGACGGGTGAAATCGCTGGCGACGGAGGAGATCGTGGTCGTCGCGAAGGATCAGAATCAGGGACTGAGTTTGGAAGATCAGGAATCCGTCGCCCGGCTGCGCTCGGCGATCGAGGATCTGCGGACCGAGGAAAAGGAAGTCTTCCTCCTGCGCCAGAACGGCGACCTGACCTACGAGGAGATTGCGGAACTCCGCAGCACCCCGGTAGGCACCGTGAAAACCCAAATGCGGGCCGCACTTCAGAAGCTGCGGCGGGTCTTGAACCCCGAGCCCGCGGCCGAGTAGCGACGAGTTTACCAAACGATCAAACAGCGGAGTCCGTACGGTCGATCACCCCACGACCGCGGGACGGAGTAAGCCGGCCATGTTGACTTGCGACGATTGTCGAGACCTGCACGCGGACGACGCCTTCGGCCTGCTCGATGCGGCCGAGACCGCGGCCCTGCGCCTCCACGAAGCCGGCTGCCCCGCCTGTGCTCTGTTGCGCGGCGAATCACTCCGGCAACGGAGCTTGATCGCCTTGGCCGCCAAATTGCCGTTCCCGGCTGTGACCTTCCGGGTTCCCGCCCCGATTCCGGTTCACCTTGCCGCCCCGACTCCGGCTGTGTTGGTATCCGAACGCCCGCGTGGCACGGTCCATGGGATGATGATGCGCTGGGCCGTGGCGGCGAGTGTGTTTCTCGCCGTAGCCGGTTTGGGCGGCGGTGCCCTGCGCGACCTCGTTGCCACGGCGATGTATCAGCCTAAGATTCAGCGCGAGTCGGCGAAGATCGAACAAGGCGAAGCGGACAAGACCGCCCTGGAACGTGAGATCGAACTCGCCCGCGATGAGGTGCAGAAACAACTCAAGATCGCCGCAAGCAAACAGGATGAACTGTTCGCCGAATGGGCGGCTGCCGAGGATGTTCTGACGAAAGCCGTCGCGGAGCGACCGTTCCGGCTGGATGTCGACGGCCCCGGGTCGCTGGTGGTGGGTGCTCCCAATGAGTTCCGCATTCGTGCCACCGGTTCGGACGGCAATCTGAAGCCGGTGTCGGTTTCCATCTCAGTCGTGTCCGCACAGGGCGACGTACTGTTTCAACAGAAACGGGTCGCGGACCGCAATCACTTGGTTCGCCTGCCCGCATCGGTTTGGACGTCGACAAAACAAGCGTCCGGCCCGGCCGAACTCCGCATCGACGCTGCCGAGGAATCGGGTGCGGCGACGGCGCGGGTGCAGCAAACCGTGACGCTGGAACTGCCGGCGTTGGCGACGCACCTGGCCATCGATCGGCCGCTGGTCCGTCCCGGTGAGCTGATTTACTTCCGCTCCCTGACACTCGACCGCGCCACACTCCGGCCCGTGACCCGCGACCTGATGCTGAAGTTCCACCTCGAAGGGCCGGACGGCCGCACGGTGACCGGCAGTGAGTCGGTCGTCGCAGCCCAAATCGCCGATGGCTCGGGCCGGCTGTTGCTCGGGCCGGACGGCTTGCCCATCCGAGGTGTTGCCTGCGGGGCGATCGCGGTGCCGCAACAACTGCTCGGCGGCGAGTACACGCTGCGGTGCACCGAGGTTTCCAGCGATCCCCGCGTGCTCCGAACCGTGCCGGTGCCGCTGGCGAGCGTGCGGATTCTCGTGAATACTTACGTTCCGGATCGCTTCGTCAAGTCGCTCGAATTCGATGGCCGAACATATGGCCCCGGCGATGTCGTGCAGGTGCTGCTGAATGTCAAAGCCGGCAATCGGCCGCTCCTGGCCGCAAAAGTGACGCCCACAATGTCCGGGACCATCGACGGCAGAATCGTGCCGATCGCGCTCGATCCCGTCTCCGAAAGCACCACCGATGCCGACGGCAAGGCCCGCTTCCGCTTCACGCTGCCCAAAGATGAACTCGCCTCGGCGACCTTCAGCATCGCCGTCGCCAAGCAGGGCGTCACCGAGACGATCGTGCGGCCGGTGCCGCTGCGGAGTCGTGCGGTCCGAGTCGAGTTTTTCCCCGAAGGCGGGGACCTGATCGCCGGTGTGCCGACTCAGGTTTACTTCCGCGCGACCGGCACCAATGGTAAGCCTGCCGACCTGCGCGGCACCATCACGGATGGTGCGAAAACCGTCGCGTCCGCGGTCACGCTGACCGATGCCGACCTGCCCGGCGTCAATCAGGGCCTCGGTCGGTTTGCGATCACCCCCGAAGCGGGCAAGACCTACTACCTCACCAGCCCCGGCGTCGACCTGCCGGATGCGATCCCCGGAAGCAAAACGACCGGCCGCAAGCTGCCTGCGGCTAAAGAGGCGGGCGTTGCTCTTCAACTTCCGCAAGGCGTCGTCAAGCCCGATGAGAGTTTGCCGGTGCGGCTGACATCAGTCGGCGAAGCCCGCAAGCTCGTTGTCGGCGTCTACCTGCGCGGGCAAGTGCTGGCGACCCGCGAGGTGGAAGCCGCGGCCGGCAAACCGATTGAAGCGACGATGGATCTGGGAAGCTCCCGAATCGCCGGCGTGCTTCGTGTCACCGTGTTTGAAGTTGTCCCCGGTCAGGACTGGAAGCCCGTCGCCGAACGGCTTGCCTTCCGCCGCGGCGGAAGGCAACTCGATATCGCCATCGCGAAGCCCGCGCCGGCCTCCTCGCCCGGTTCGACCGTGACTCTGGACGTGACCACCAAGGATGAAACCGGCGCCACAAAGCCGGCGGTGCTGTATGCCGCGGTTGTGAATCAATCCGTGATTGCGATGGCGGACGACAAGACGGCACGCCGGCTGCCCGCCCATTTCCTGATCGCCGGGGAAGTGCGGAATCCGGACGAACTGGAACGGGCCGACTTCTTCCTCGACCCCGCACCGAAGGCCGCCGAATCGCTCGATTTGTTGCTCGGCACCCAAGGCTGGCGCCGCTTCGCCGAGCAAGCGCCCGATCAGTTCCGCAAATCGGTCGCCTCCGCCGATGCCGAGCAGCTGCTCGCGTCCCTCGGCATCCGCGGCCACACGCCGATGCCGTGGCGGATTGACACCCTGAAGCTCTTCGACGAATTCCGACCCAAGTTCGAGACCGCCGCCGCCGAGGTGGAGAAACTCGAATCGAGGCTCTACGACGGGGAGTACGCCCAGCCCTTCCAGCAACGCATGTCGCAAGTGATCGGCAACATGAACGGCAGCATGAGCCTGATGCGGACCGATGCCCAGGAATTCTGGTTCTTTCAAGACACCATCGAACAGCGCGAGGACTTCGCCGTACCGATCGTCGTCGTCCTCATCTTCGTCGCCGTCGGCCTGATCGTCTTCCGATTCAAGGTCGCCAAGGACTGGCCGGAACGCCGGAGTTTCGTCAAGGCGGCGATTGTGTTGATCGCGCTGGCTGCGATTGTGACGGGGACTGTCATCGTCACATCGTTGCAATCGAACACGTGGCAAAACGTGGTGAGGAAGCCGGAAGGAATCGACCGCTTCGGCATCTTCAACTCCATTGCGGTCAACTTCGGCACGCCGATGCCCATAACCACACAGGATCGTCCCTCGGTGGAATGGTTTGCCATCGAAGCCCGGGCCGCGAGCGTCCTCGGTGCCCGCAGCATCAAACCGACCGGATTGACGCCGCTCAAGGATCGCGCTGTGAAACCGCGCATCGACAGCCGCAACAACCCGAATGCCGCCGTCGCCAAGAACACGTGGATCATCCAGGAGAACCATGGCCTCAGAATCTTGGACCAGACCGAAGGGAACCGGGTCAAAGCCTTCCCGACTCATCTCGTGGAAACCCTGGAACGGCTGAGTGCGAATTCGGACCAGACCAACCCGGCCGCTTGGCGCACGATCTGGGACAAGACGCCGCGAATGCCGCCGAGCATCGTCCGCGAGTATGCGTTCCGCCAGGAAGTTGGTGTTGCAAATGCCGTCAACGGGCCGCCGGTCGGGTTCGGTGGTATGGGTATGGCGACCGCAACGCCGCCGTCGATCGAGCAGAATGCGGACACGCTGTTGTGGAAGCCGATCTTCCTCAGCAATGACCAAGGCCGAGCCGAGTTGTCCTTCGGCCTTCCCATTGCCACCGGCAGCTACGAGGTACTGGTCGCCGGGCATACGCTCGACGGCCGACTCGGCGCGACGACGATGACGATCACCGTCCAACAGCCCCTCGCCATCGACCTGAAGATGCCGCCCGAAATCGGCTCGACCGACACGGTGCTGGCACCGCTCACACTCACCAACTCGGGTGAGGACGTGATCCAAGCCGAACTCGGGTTCGACGTCCGCAACGTCACATTGGATCGAAACGAGGCTGATTCAGGCGCCACGCCGGGCATCAGCGTCGGCAACGGTACGGAGATGACACTCATCGACGGCAACTCGACGTCGCGGCAAACCCTGACCCTGAAGCCGACGAAAAACGACGGCACTGCCGCGGTCCTGGCGAAGTACAAGACACTCGATGGGCTGAATGCCTTCGTGCGTCGCAATGCGACGATCGTGCCTGCGGGCTACCCGGTGCAGGGTACCGCCACCGGCACGTTGCAGACCCGCACGAACCTGACGCTGACCTTGCCGACCGGCTTGCTGCCTGAGACGTTGAAGGCCGGCCTGGCGGTCTATCCGAACGCCGCGGCCGAACTTCAATCCGGCTTGAGTGGGATGCTGAAGGAACCGGTCGGCTGCTTCGAGCAGGCTTCGGCGACCAACTATCCGAACGTCCTCATTCTCGAGTACCTTCGAGAACGCGGAGAACTCAAGCCTGAAACGACTTTGAATGCCCGCGACTTCCTGGAACGCGGCTATGCCCGGCTCGTCGCCTTCGAATGCCCCGTCGGCACGACCGGCACTCGCGCCGGCTTCGAGTGGTTCGGCGCTGCCGACCGTGCGCACACCGCACTGACGGCCTACGCCCTGCTGCAGTTCACCGAGATGAATCGGGTGAGCAAGGTCGATCCGGAACTGCTCGCCCGCACCCGCCGCTTCCTGCTCGACCGTCGCCTCGGCCATGGCGGCTGGCGCCATGGCGACGAAGCCCGGAGTTTCGGCTCGGCCCCCGTGCCGACGCTCGATGCCTATGTGACATGGGCCATCAGCGAGAGCGATCGTGCTGCAGGCACCAAGAGCGACCTCGATAAGGAACTCGAAGCCCTGAAGTCCGCCGCCGGCGGTTACAGGCTCGCGCTCGCGGCCGGTGCGTTGCAGAACGCCGGGGCCAAGGACGAGCCTGCGAAGCTGATCGCCAAACTCAAGGCATCTCAGAAGCCTGAAGGACGCATCCCCGCCGGCGGGCCGACGATCACCGGCTCGCTCGGCGACCCGGCGGATGTCGAGACCACGGCATTGGCGGGCTTGGTCTTCCTCCGCGCGAAGGAAACCGAAGCGGCCGCCGCGGCGTTGAAGTGGCTGCTCGCCCAACGCAAGCCGCAGGGCGGCTTCGGCTCCACTCAGGCTACGATTCTCACGTTGAAACTGCTCGTCGAACAGGCTCGCCTCACCAAACCGACCGAGGCCAAGGGGATGCTGATCGTCATCGTCGGCGGGCGCACACTAACCCGCATGTTCGACGCCACGATGACCGGCCCCATGACGATCGACCTTCCCCCGGAACACCTGAAGCCGGGGGACAACGACATCACCGTTTCCCTTGCGGCCGGCGATGAACTGCCCGTAGTCGTCACCTGGACGGCGCGGGCCGAGAAGCCCGACGACAAGCCCGGCCTCGTTCGGCTGACGACGAAGCTGGACGCATTGACCTATCCCGAAGGAGCCGTCGCCAAACTCAGCGCGACACTCGTGAACACGGGTGACTCCTGCGGCATGACGACCGCCGTCCTCGGCATCCCCGCCGGGCTGAAACTGCCGACGGACTTCAAACAGTTGAAAACGCTGACCGACTCTCCGCCGGCGGGCGGCGAGCCGACCATCAGCTGGTACGAAGTCCGCGGCCGCGAGCTGATCCTGTATCGCCGCGGCATGGCGGCCAAGGAGACGCTGAAGTTCGCCGTCGACCTGATTGCGGACGTCCCCGGCGATTACACCGGCCCGGCGAGCCGAGCGTACCTGTATTACGACGATGTCGCCAAGGACTGGCAGAACCCGCTCAAGGTCACCATCACCGAGCTGCTGCCGGCCGTGCCGGGAGCGATCGCGGAACCGAAGGAATAACCGGCGCCGAACGCACAACAGCCAAGGCTGTCGTGGAACGCGAGCCTTGGAGCGCGTTCCGCGACGGCCGTGCTCGATTGCAGCGATGCGTCAAGTCGATGAAGGGAAGACGAGCCGACGGGATCATCCCGACGGACGGCCCTTCGGAAGCTCCATCATGATCCGGTTCCGTTCGATTGTTACCGTCGGCATTCTCAGCCTCGCCGGCGACGCCTCGGCCCAGCGCCCGCTGGTGGTCGGTGGGCCGATCGGCCCGGGATTCCCCGGCTGGTACGGCCCCGGCCCGGCGGGGCATCGCGGGTCGCCCGTCGATACTTCGTGGCAATACCAACGCCTGTCCGGCGGGCCGTTCATTACGCCGGGGTATGCCCGCGGCGGACCCGGCTTCTTCCCCGGCTGGTGGGGCGTGCCTGGAGCGGCGGGCAGCACTTGGTCCAATGGCCTGAGCCTCTACGGCCCACCGGTGCCGACCTATCTCCCCGTCCCCGGCACCTTCGGCAATGCGGACATGTCCCGGCTTTTTTTCGATCAGCCGCCCCCCTTTTTCGGCACGTGGATCGGCCTCGGCTGGGGCAGCCGCTACTCGCCCTCGCCACGGCCGAAGCCGCGCAACGTCAGCGTCTACCCGCAGTCCATCGCGCAAAGCGTGACCGTGTTGCCGACCGCCAACGGTCCGGCCGACTGCATCAGCATTCAAGTGAAACTGGCCGACCCGACCGCCGACCTGTGGATCGACCACAAGACCACCACCAAGACCGGCATCGACCGCACCTTCGAAAGCCCAACGCTGGAAGCAGGCAAGAGCTACAAGTACCTGCTGTTGGCCCGATGGACCGAGAACGGCAAAGACCGCACCGAAAGCCGCACCGTCACCGCCGAGCCGGGCCGGACGATCCGAGTGGACTTCACCGTGGCGGAGTGAGTGCTTGAGCCGACTTGGCGAGCGGGGGGCGTCAGTTCCCTGAAGAACTTCACTTCTTTTTTGGCGAGCGGGGGGCGTCAGTCCCCTGAGCACACCAAGTCTATCGTGACATAAAGCGCTCAGGGGACTGACGTCCCCCGCTCGCCAAACATTACTGATTGAATAGAAACGCCTTGCTGTTGATGAGCGCCCAGAGGATGTTTTCCCACGCGAGTTTCTTCGTTTTCGCGTTCTTCGTGAGGTGCTCGACGGCGAGTTTTCGTTGGTCGTCGGTCGGCTTCTTGCCGACGGAGAGCAGGAAGAGTTCGTCCAGCTTCTCGGCGTCGGGGCGCGGGTCGGCGGCGAGCTTGTCGGCTCGGCCGGCGGCGCGGCCGATCTTGTCCTGGACTTCCTGCGAATTCAGGAGGTGCAGCGTCATGGCGAGGCTGGCTTCGTTGACGCGTTCGCACTCGCAGGCGCTGATCCGCTGCGGCCGGCCCAGGACGTCCAGGAAGTAGGAGTTGAACGATTCGTCGGGCAGCAGAAGTGCCCGTGCCGGGGCGTTGCGGTCCCGCGGGAGGCCGGGGAAATCGGACGGGCTGCCGGTGACCTGGCACACGGCATCGAAGACGACTTCGGCGCTGAGCCGCTTCGGGTAGTATCGGGCATAAGACTGCTTGTCGCCCGCGTTCGACTCGTTGGGCGTCGAGCTGAGTTGATAGGTTCGGCTCTTGCAGATCGTTTTCACCAAGGCCTTCAGGCTGTATTTGTTGTCGATCAGATTCTTGGCCAAGGCATCCAGCAGTGCCGGGTTCGAGGGCGGGTTGGTCACGCGCATGTCGTCGAGGGGGTCGACGATGCCGCGACCGAAGAAGTGGGCCCAATAGCGATTGGCGACGGCCTTAGCGAAGAAGGGATTGGTCGGCCCGGTCAGCCAGTCGGCGAACTTCTGACGCGGGTCTTCGTCCGCGCTTGCCGTGACCGCGTCGCCGTCGAGCGGTTTCATCGCGCTGGCTTTGCCGTTGCGTTTGTTGATGACGCTGCCGTTGGTCTTCGTGTAGATGACGATCGGCTTGGTCTGCTGGTTGTTGATCTGCCGGCCGGGCAGGATCACGTCCTTCTTGCCGACCCTTGCGAAGAACGCAGCGAGGCCCCAGTAATCGTCTTGGCTCCACTTTTCGTAGGGGTGGTGGTGGCAATTCGCACAAGCCAAGCGCTGGCCGATAAAGACTTGGCTCACGTCGTCCACGAACTGTTCCGGTGTCGTCACTTCCTTGAACCAGACCGTCGGCGGGGACTTGGCTTCGTCGCCGATGGCGCACACGATTTCCCGCACGAACTCGTCGTAGGGCTTGTCCGCCGCCATCGCTTCGACGATCCAAGTGTGGAAGGAGAAGGTGCCCGGCGCCCGTTCGGGTTGACCGCGGCGCTTCACCCGAAGCACGTCCGCCCACTTCGCGGCGAACAGGTAGGCATACTCCGGGGCGTCGAGCAGGCGATCGATCAACTTATCCCGCTTGTTCGCGTCCTTGTCCGCAACGAAGGCGGACACTTGGGCGGCCGCCGGCAGCGTTCCGATGATGTCGAGCGACGCTCGGCGGATGAACTGCTCGTCCGAGCAGAGTTCGGACGGGGCAATGCCCAGTTCCTTCCACTTGGCACTGGTGTGCGTGTCTACCACGGTTTTCGTCGCGAACGTGAAGGCGGTCGCGGCACCGGGTCTGGGCACGGTCGCCTGGTGAACGTTGACCTGACCCGAAAAGCGGATCATGATCGCGGCTTGGCCGGTACTTTGCAGCGTCGTCACGACGCCGGATTCGCTGACGGTCGCGACGTCGGTTTCGTTGCTCTCGTATTGGGCGCGACGGGTCACGTCCTCGATGCGGCCATCGGAATAGTGGGCGTGCACGGCGAGTTGTTGACGGGCGTTGCGTTCGGCAACGCGAAACTCCGGGAAGACGCTCACTTTCGTGATGGTCGGGTCATTGGGCCGGCCGAAGGGGGTGCCGGAGGCGATCCAGCGCCGAAGTACCTTGTACTCCTCGGAGCCGACTTCCGTTTTCTTCCCACCGCCGTGAGGCACTTGGCCGGTCGTCTTCAACAGGAACAGCGATGAGTCCGGTGCCGACGGCATCATCCGCCGGCCTCGGGATTCCTTGACCAAGGTCATGTAGTCGAACTCGGCATCGAAGCCGAGCAGCGAAAGGCGGAAACCGTTCTGTCCGGTGATCTTGCCGTGGCAACCGCCGGAGTTACAGTTCAGCTTGGTAAGGATCGGCTCGATCTGATTGGCGAAGTTGATCGGCGTCGCCGCGGTCATGCTCGTGACGGTCACGGTCGCCTTGGCGATGCGGCCCTGAAAGTGGGCCGTGATCTCGATCTTCCCATCGGCCTTCGGTGTGATCCGGCCGTCCTTGTCGATGGTCGCGACCTTGGCGTCGGACACCGAATAGTTCACGATGTTGGTGAGGTCGACTTCGCGCGCTTCGGTCGTACGCCCGGTCACGACGAGTTGGGGAGCATCGTCCGAACCGATGATCGTCACCATGGGCGGGAAGACGGCAATCGACTCCACGGTCGCGGCCATCAGCGACGTGCAGCAACAGAATGTCGCCGCGAAGGCGGCGAGGAATCGCGTCATCATGATGTCGGCCCAAAAGTGAGAGAGTCGGCGGGCAATCAACAAGCTCAGGCGAGCCGCCGGTGGTAACCGGCGGAGTCCATATCACATTATAGTCTAAGCGGGCGGCTTACATCACGCCGCTCGTCCACCATCAAACCAATTCAGCAATCGGAGCGCGATCGTCGAGCACGTACATCGGCCGGCCGGAGCCGTTGGGGAAGGTTTGGGCGGGATCGATGCCGACGGCGCGGTAAAGGGTACTCATGAGTTGCGACGCGGTATAGGGGCGATCCTTGGGGCGTTCGCCCTTCGCGGTGGTCGCGCCGACCGCCTGACCCATCTTCAGTCCGCCGCCCGCGACCAAAGCGGACATGGCCGGGGACCAGTGATCGCGCCCGGCCGTGCCGTTGATCTTCGGCGTACGGCCGAATTCCCCCCACACGACCGTGACGACATCGTCCTGCAGGCCCTTGTCGTGCAGGTCCTGAATCAGGTTCGCGATGCCGCGGTCGAGCATCGGCAGTTGTTTTTTAAGCTGGGTGAAGTTGTTGCCGTGCGTGTCCCAGCCGCCGTAGGAGAGCGTCACGAAGCCGACACCGGCTTCGATGAGGCGACGCGCGGTCAAAAACTGCTCGACGCCCTTGTAGCGTTCCAGCGTCTTGGCATCTTCCTGCTTCAGGTCCAAGGCCTTGCGTGTGGCGCCGCTCATCACGAGGTCAAAGGCTCGTTCGGCATAGCTGTCGATCCCGGCCATGGTACCGCTGGCGTCGTTCTCCCGACGGGCGTCATCGAAAGCGCCGAGCAGCGAGCGGCGCTGATCGAGCCGATGGGTATCGACGCCGTTAACCAGTTTCAGATTGGCGTTACCCGGGCCGCTCGGCGTGAACGGCCGGTGCGCAACGCCAAGGAAGCCCGGCTCCGTGCCTCGGCTCATGCCTCGAAGCGAAACGAACGGCGGAACCGAGGTTCCCTCGCCACCGCGGATTTTCGACATGACCGCGCCGAAGCTCGGATGCTCGGCCGTGACGTTGGTGCGTTCCGGATAGCCGGTCATGACCAACGAATCCGAATGCTCATCGACTGAGGTCAGCGAGCGGACCACGGAAAGCTTGTCGAACATCTTCGCCTGCATCGGCATGTGTTCGCTGATCTGGACGCCGGGCACATTGGTGGCGATCGGCTTGAACTCGCCGCGGAACTCGGCCGGGGCCTCGGGCTTCAGGTCGTACATATCCATGTGCGACGGGCCGCCGGGCAGATAGATGAAGATGGCGGACTTGGCCCGCGTGCCGCCTTTGGCTGCACCGGTCTTGGGCGAAGCAGCCTGAAGTCGCAACACATCGGCGAGTGTCAATCCGGCGCCCAGTGCACCGATTTGAAGGAAGTTGCGACGATCGACGCCGTCGCAGAAACGACGGCTGTGGCCTTGGATTTGGAACATCGCCCGATCCTCGGAAAAGTGAGTTGTTCGGCGGGGTAAAACGCAGTCATCGGCGGCAGGATTCAGCAAGGAACGATTCAGCTCCTCACGAATGCTTAACACTGTCTCTTGCACGCGGTAGCGTGTCAATCTTTATTTTTCCGCGAACAACCGGGATTGCGCTGCGCGGCGACAAGAGGTATGTTCTCGTCACCCGACGAACGCCGACGGAAATACCGAGAGTCAAACGGATGACTCAATGATAAATCCGCGGTTGGCATAAACTTTGCTTAAAGTTTTCTTCGTCGAGAAAACCGCGATTCTGGGAGACTTGAGTAAGGTTGACTCCCGATTGCGATATGACTGTTGGAAGTGAAATCTTGGAAAATTCTTGTCGTAACCGACACGATTGGGCTTGAAATGCCGTTTTTCCGGGATTTAGACTTGAATAGGTTAAAGTTTTCGGTTTGGGCAACGTAGATTGTTCTAGGCTGAGATGCTTTGACCGATTCCGGTCACCCATGCGGCATTCGCCGCGAACGGCGGAACTGATTATCTGACGCCGAATTATCCAGGAGGGATCCTCATGTTGGTTCTGAGTCGCAAAGAAGGCGAATCGATCATTGTCGCCGGCAACATCACCCTGACGGTGATGAGTGTAGGCCAAGGCCGCGTGAAAATCGGGATCAAGGCCCCGACTGACGTGCTGATCGACAGGGCGGAAATCCACGAAAAGAAGCTGCATGACGATGCGGCTGTGCCCGTCGGGGTTGTCGAGATGGATGCCGCAACAGCCGGACCGGGGTCCATGCCGCCGGCGATCATCGTCAACCGCATTTTACAGATTGAGTCTTCGAGGCCTGCCCGGCCCAGTGATTTCCGCAAGAAATCGCGATAGGCTCCAGCAAGGGAAAGCAGTCGTTACGCGAAACTCCATGTGCCGTGTGTCGTTGATTGTTCGAGGCCTATGCCTCGACCATCGACGGCACGCGGTTCGTTTCATTTCGGAGCATTACTCATGGCCCTCTTCCTGATTCGGTTTGCTGCCCTGTGCGGTCTGCTCACCGTTGCTGCCGATCCCATGGCGAAGCCGAAGGATGCCAAGGAAGCGCTCGCACCGATGCAAGGGTGGGTGGGATCCTGGAAGGCGACCGGCACCATTGATGGCACCGTCGAGGAAAAGCAGGCAGGCCTGTGGAGCGAAATGCATCAATGGGAGTGGAATTTCGCAATACCCACCCAGCCGAAACTGAAGTGGACCGTAAAAGACGGGAAACATGCGCAAGGTGGGGAAGTCCGATTCCGACCTGAACCGGGGGACTTCGTGCTGGTGTTGGATTCACTCGACGGTAAAAAGCTGGAGTATGTCGGCACGTTGACCGTCGGCAAACAGAAGGAAGTGGTTTTAGCTGTCGAACGCAAACTGAACGAGGAGCAGATCGAACGGCTGACCTTCACGCAACTTCATTCAAACCGAACCTTGGTCCGCTGCGACATTCGACCGATCGCCGGTAAACAGTACACGAAGAAGTACCAGATCGGCGCGACCAAAGATGGCGAAGCGTTCGCCAAGGTGGGCAAAGGCAACGAGTGCATCGTCAGCGGCGGCCGCGGCACGATTCCGCTGACGCACAAGGGGGTGACTTACTACGTCTGCTGTTCGGGTTGCAAGGATGCCTTCCTCGAAGACCCGGAGAAGTGGATCAACGCCGCGAAAAAGCCGTAGTCGACAGGTAGCCGCAGGCTTCAGCCGGCGGCTGCCTGTCGCGTGATCTCTGTGCGGAAACTCTGCTACTTGACTCCACTTGGAGGCAGTTTACCCAAATTTTCGAAGAGCATCACGAGTGAGGCCATCAGCTTTTTGAAGTCACCTTCGTGGAGACTTTCGTTGGGAGCGTGGGCATTGCTGGCCGGATCCTCGATGCCCAGCAGCAAGGCCGGTGCGCCGCCGAAGAGATCCGCGAGCGGGCCGACGAAGCCGATGGAACCGCCGCTGCCGATGGCAACCGGATCGCGGTCGTAGCCGATGCGAAGTGCGGCCATCGCGCACTCGAAGGCCGGGCCGTTGGGGTCGGTCATCCACCACTTCACCGCGCCCTGCGGTTTTACGGTCACTTCAGCCCCCCAGGGAGCGTCCTTCTGCAGAAAGTCCTGAAGCACCTTGGCGACGTGGTCCGGCTTCTGGTCCGGCACGATCCGGCAACTCAGGATGGCTTCCGCCTTCGGCAACACCTGGTTCGAGACGTTCTTGATGTTGCTCGCTTCCTGGGCCACGACCGTCACCGCCGGGCGGCGCCACGTTTGCTCGTAGACGCTCAAACCGGTTTCGTTGGCATATCGGGCACCGGGGACGACGCCGACTTCGTTGCGGAACTTGCCGTCGTCCCAAGGGAGTTTCGTGAAGAGCGCCCGTTCCTTTTCCGTCACCGGGCGGACATCGTCGTAGAAACCGGGGATAGCGACCGGCCCATTCCCCCAATAGAGCTTGCCGAGCATGGCATTCAGCGCAATGGCCGCGTCGGGCAGGGCACCCCCGGCCATGCCGCTGTGCACCGGAATCGCGGCCGTCTTCACCTCCACATGAACCTGCACGATGCCGCGGAGGGAGTAAGTGATGCAGGGCAGGCCGACTTCGATGTTTTCGGTGTCGCAGACGACGATGACGTCCGACTTGATCTTGTCCCGATAGACGTCGAAGAACTTCATCAGGTTCTTCGAGCCGATTTCCTCTTCGCCTTCGACGACCATTTTGATGTTCACCGGCAAAGTGTTGTCCGTCTTGCGATACGCGGCAATCGCGCCGAGGAACGCGCTGATGGCGGCCTTGTCGTCGGCCGAGCCGCGGGCGTAGAGCCGGCCGTCGCGGCGCGTCAGCTTCCACGGATCGGACTTCCACTGCTCGATGTAGTTGATCGGCTGCACGTCGTGATGGGCGTACAGGAACAGCGTCGGCTTGGTCGGTCCGGCTTCGAGCCACTCGCCGTAGGCATAAGGAAGGCTGTTGCCGACACGCAGCACTTCGACGTTATTCAGACCCGCATCGCGCATCTGGTCGCAGGTCAACTTCGCCGTCCGTTCGATCTCGGCGGTGTGCTCGCCGTCGTTGGAGATGCTCGGGATGGCGACCAGATCCGCCAAACCGCGGACGATGTCTTCGTGGTGCGTCTTCAGCCACTGTTGGGCGGTATTCATGGTGGTTCCTTGAAAGCGAGTCGTACACTTCAGTTTACCGCGAACCGAAAGCGTACTCAACGTGCGGCCATGGAAATGCGCTCGGAGAAGCCCTGACAATGCGCGACGTCCACATCGCTCCCATCCTGATCGGTGTATTGCTCGGCATCGCCACAGCCGGGGTGCTGAGGCCGCGAGAGCCAAACCCGACTCGAGAGTTACCTGCGATCCGCCAAGTGCTCGACGATCAGCAGGCCGCCTGGAACCGCGGCGACCTCGCCGGTTTCATGGTGGGATATTGGAACAGCGACGATTTGGAGTTCCGCTCCGGGGCCACGCTGACCCGCGGCTTCGCGCCCACGGAAGCCCGCTACCGCGAGCGATACGTGGAAGGCGGAACCGAGATGGGAACGCTGACTTTCAGCGAAATCGAAGCGGAACTGCCGGCTATGAATCGAGCCGTGGTCGTGGGACGCTGGGCACTGAAAATGAAGGCGGACGCGCCGCACGGTTGGTTCACGCTCCAACTCCGCAAGTTCACCGACGGCTGGAAGATCATCAGCGATCACACGAGCAGCGCCGAGAAGTAGCCTCAGTACATCGGCTTGTCGAATGCGGCATGCCGATGTCCGCCGATGGGTCGGTTCGACCTGACTCCGGTATACTCCGCGTCCCATCATGGAATGCCCGGCCCCGGTGGTGACGCTGGGGCATCGACCTTTGACAGAATCTGTTCCCACAGGTCGATATACCCGAGTTGTACCGCCCAACGCGCCACCTCAGTACGATCGACGCCGTCGCCGGTGACGCGCAGAATTCCGGCGATGTCCCGTAGGTGGCGGTCGCCGCCTCCTTCGGTGTAGTACCAGAGTTTGCCGAGGATGACGTCTTCCGGCGCGGCTGTCATTAAGTCGCGTTCCGGAGCAGCCGCACGGGTCGCCGACGAACCATTTGCGCGGTGGCCCACGCGCCCGGATGCGGCAGGATGAAGTCGATCTTGTTTCCGGACATCGGATGGATCACGTTGAACTGAAACCCGGTACGGATTGCGTCGCGCTCCGCATCGATGTTCAGGAAGAACTCCGGCCTCGGGAACGCGGTCATCAAGTCCGGCAGATGACGAGGCTCGAAAGCGGCGACGATGTCGATGTCTTGTGTGAAGCGCGCTTCGCCGTAGGCGATGCTCGCCATCGAACCGACGACAAAATGCGGCACAGCCATGCGTTCCAACGCATCAGCCGCGTGACGTAAGATATCCGATTGCTCCATCACCGAGCAGTCTCCTCAGATACTCGTCGTGCCGGCGTTCCGCTGTCCAATCCGGATGCAGCTGTAGGACGCGACTTTGGATCATCGACCGCGCTGTCCGATGAGCGGCATCCGCCATCGCCGCACGCTGCGCTGGGGTCTTCGCGGCCAGGATCGCGGCATAGGCGCGGTCGATCACCTCGATGCGGTGCTGCGTCATCGTCGACCTCCTTCGGTTGGATTCGCTTCTTCAAATTCGACGCCGGCGTAGATGTCCGCGAGGGGGATTCGGACGGGCACGCTGATTAAGGGCAGGACGGCGTCGATACCGACGAAGGAGACGAGTGCCCAGGATTCGTCGGCTTGGCGGACGAATCGTTCGATGACGGCTTCGTCTTGGGCGACCAGAATGTATTCCTTGAGCGACTCGATTTTCTGATACAAGCGAAACTTGGTGCCGCGGTCGTAGTTCGCCGTGGACGGCGACAGAACCTCGACGATGACGGTGGGGTTGGTGAGGATGTCGTCGAGTGCGTCCGCAAACTCCGGCTTGCCGCAAACGATGATGAGGTCCGGGTAGCAGTACAAACCGCTGCGATCCGTCCGAACCCGCATGTCTCGCGACAGCGATCGGCA
>Ga0105048_10005651_pt1 | contig 20186 bp, 21 predicted proteins | sample MAT05_FD_78382 | JGI IMG/M metagenome (GOLD analysis project Ga0105048, IMG submission 78382) | Freshwater microbial communities from Lake Fryxell liftoff mats and glacier meltwater in Antarctica - MAT-05 | ecosystem: Environmental > Aquatic > Freshwater > Ice > Liftoff microbial mat | place...
AGTGACAAAACAGGCATTCAAGTCAATGGCCTCGATGCATTCAAATCTGCAGTTCAACTGCGCCTGGACGTATTTCATGATCTGGGATGCCGCTTGGCCGACCATGCTCTGGACAAGCCCTTCTTTGAACTTATCACTGAGAATGTGGCAGCTCGCCTGTTCGATAACTTGATGGCGGGCGGGCGCCTGAACGACCTGGAGCAGTTGCAATTGAAAACGACGCTTCTGGTTTTCGCAGGGCAAGAGTACGTAGCGCGCAACTGGATCATGCAACTGCACATTGGCGCGCAGCGCTTTACAAGTGGCCGATTGCGTACTCTGGCAGGTCCGGCTGGGGGATATGCATGCATCGGCTCTTCTTCAGATGTTGTTCCTATCAGCAAACTATTGAATCATCTGGAGTCGGATGGACGTCTACCCCGGACAATTTTGTATACGCTCAATCCGTCCGACACCGATATGTTTGCCTCACTGACCGGGTCGTTTGCCGAAGATGGGGTACCTGGAAAAGTACAGTTCGGACCTGCATGGTGGTGGAACGACAACCGCGATGGCATCGTCAGGCAACTGCGTGCGTTGGGCAATCTCGGCTTGCTTGGTCGCCACATCGGCATGACAACAGATTCGAGGAGTCTTTTGTCCTATTCGAGGCATGAATACTATCGCCGCATTGTCTGCAACCTGATTGGTGAGTGGGTTGAAGCTGGTGAACTGCCAAATGATCACGATCTACTGAAAAAGTTTGTACAGGATGTTTGTTACTTCAACGCCAAAAACTGGCTTCAAACAAATTAAGGAGATGAATGTGTTTGAAAGAAATCTTGAAGGAAAAGTTGCGGTTGTGACGGGCGGTGGAGGGGTTTTGTGTTCAGTCATTTGCAAAGATCTTGCAAACCGTGGCGCTAAAGTGGCTGTTCTGGGACGCAGTCTGGAGTCGGTCCAGTTGGTGATTGATGAGATTGTCAAGCACGGTGGGCAGGCGATGGCGGTGGCAGGAGACGTGACGGACGTGCAAGCCATGATGGCAGCCCGAGAAAAAGTCAAATCGGCTTTTGGTTGTTGCCAAATTCTGGTCAACGGTGCGGGAGGTAATCAGGCTACAGCCATTACCAGTACCATCGCTTACGAACCAGCCGAGATCGACCGCAGCAATCCGGAGATGAAGGGTTTCTTTAATCTGGATATGGAAATATTTCATCGCGTCGTGCAGGTCAACATCATGGGAACGGTCATCCCTTCGCAAATTTTTGGTGAAGAGATTGTGCGCGCAGGTGGCGGTGTAATCATCAATTTTGCGTCGATGAACAGCTATCGGCCACTGTCACGTGTCGGCGCTTATGGTTGTGCCAAAGCCGGCGTGCGAAATTTCACCGAATGGTTGGCTTCCTATTTGGCACCTGCAAACATACGTGTGAATGCAATCGCTCCTGGTTTTTTCGTCAACGATCGAAGCAGGAAAATCTTGATGATGGAAGACGGTGGATTGAGTTCGCGCGGCCAAAACGTCATGCAACATACCCCAATGAAGCGCTTTGGCGAAGCAGAAGAGTTGCTGGGATGCTTCAATTGGTTGATTGACGATAGAGCGGCTGCTTTTGTTACTGGCCAGACAGTTGCAGTTGACGGAGGTTTTCTTGCGAGTTCAGGTCTCTAATGTGCACTTGCATAAATCAGAAGCTGCGTTGCTGCACTGAGTTGCGCTCAATAGCAGCCACAGAATGGCAGCACGCCCTGCGCGCAAGGAAAAACACGCAGTGTCAGGTTTGCTATAAATATAAAAGCAACTCAAGCGGAAAATAGGACTTACCGTGAAACATGTCGGCTAGGATCAGCGCATGCCTGATATGACCTCGTCCCTTTTCTGGATTGCGGTTCTGCAAATCATCGCCATCGACATCATGCTTGGCGGCGACAACGCGGTGGTGATCGCCCTGGCCTGCCGAAAGCTGCCACCCGAGCAGCGCAACAAAGGCATTTTTTGGGGCGTGATTGGCGCCATCGGGCTGCGGGTGGTGATGATTTACTTTGCTCTGCAGCTGCTCGCGGTGCCCTACCTGAAGATTGTTGGCGGCCTGCTGCTGCTGTGGATTGGTGTCAAACTGCTCCTGCCCGAGCATGACGAGGGGCACGACAGTATTGACGGCGGCACCACGCTGATGGCCGCCATCAAAACCATTGTGGCGGCCGACGCGGTGATGAGCCTGGACAACGTGATTGCGGTGGCGGGTGCCTCGCATGGCTCGATGGTGCTGGTGACGTTCGGCATTCTGGTGTCGATCCCGATCGTGGTCTGGGGCAGCAAACTGGTGCTCGCCCTGATGGACCGGTTTCCGGTGGTGATCACACTGGGCGCGGCGCTGCTGGGCTGGATTGCCGGGGGCATGCTGCTGACCGACAAGGCGCTGCCCGACGGCTTTGCGCCCAGTCTGGGGCTGTGGCACTACCTGGTGTCTGCGGCGGGCGCGGCGCTGGTGGTGCTGCTGGGCAAATGGCTGGCCAGCCGCCGCCCGGTGCGCGCCGGCGTGGAGTTGCCAGCCACCCCAGATCAGAGACATTAAGGAGAACCTACGATGAACAATGCCTGCCTGATCGCCATCGACGGCTCACAGCCGTGTCTGCGGGCGTTGGACTACGCCATCGGGGACGCGGCCACGCGCAAAGAAGCGCCGCATATTTACCTGGTGAACGTGCAACCGGCGCTCTCAAGCAATGTGAGGCGTTTCATCGACGGCAAGACGGTGGAAGACTTTCACCGCGACAACGGCGAGGAGAGCCTGGCCGCAGCCAAAGCGCGGCTGGGCGCAACCGGTTTGTCATTCTCAAGCCATGTGATGGTGGGTGAAGCCGCGCCAAGCCTGGTGCAGTTTGCGCAGGACAAGGGTTGCGGCATGATCATCATTGGCACCCATGGCTTTGGCACCGTGATCGGCATGGTGATGGGCTCGGTGGCGACCAAGGTGGTGCACTTGGCCAGCATGCCGGTGCTGCTGGTCAAGTAAGCAGGACTGACGCAAAACCGCCCCAGCTTCGTTGCATCGGCTCGCCGTACTTGCGCGTACTGTCTTCGCCGATGCGCCTAGCTGGGACAATTTTGCGTCAGTCCAAGCAATTCCCTCTCCAGTTCATAAGGGGCGTTGTTGATGCTCCAGGCAATGCGGCCGCACTGCCTGGGGCATCTGGTAGACCCAGACAGGGCGACCATCAGGCGCCTGTAGCCGAGCAAAGGGCGGCAAATCAGCCGCTTCAAATTCCAGGCTCACCAACCAGGCACCGGGGCTCAGCTCATCAAGCGCTTTGGCAGCAGCGCGCGGCATGCTCTCGGGCCGCTGAAACAGGTAAACCATGTCGTAGGCGGACCAGTCAGCGCGCCAGATGTCACCCTGGCGTACCCGCGCCCAAGGGCAGCGCAATGCACACAAACCACGCAACGGCCAGCTCCATTCCAGCCCATGCAACTGGGCTTGCGGGTAAGCAGCACGCAGGGCGTTGAGCCCATCACCCAGGCCACAGCCCGCATCCAAAATAAGAGCGCTCGGCGCCAGCGCTGCTTGGGCTGGAAGGCTTTTTAGTGCATGAAACGGAGTCGGAAACAAGGGTGCGTCACGCCACGCATTGAGCGGGTAGATCAGCAACAGCAGCAGTAGCGGCAGCAGCCACGCCCAAGCTGGCAAGGCTACCGCGCCCGAGGCGGCGAGCAACAGCGGAAAGCCCAGCGCAATGATGCCCCGGCGCCACCAGCTTTCTCCCAGCAGGCTGGCTACCACGCCTACCCCACAAGCGGCACCGACCGCCAGCAACGGGTTGACCCCACCGCGAACCAACAGGCTGAAGACCCCCCAAGCCAGCGCCCACACCAACACGGCGGGCAGCGGCCACAGGCGCATGAGTGCCTTCATGCGTAGCTAGCCGCCCCTGAGGCGAGTGTGACGTGGCAAGGCTAAGAAGTCAGGCGCGCCAGGTTTGCTCATCCACGGCAACCCGTCAGATTTTTTGCAACTTCTCAATCAGCCCGTTGAGCTCGTCCAGCGAGCCAAAGGCAATGCTGAGTTCACCCATTTCTTCCATGCGCCCAGCGCGTTTGACGCGTTTTTTGACGCGCACTTCCACTTCAGCCATCAGTAAATCCGACAGTTCTTCTTCCACGCGCTTCAAGTCACGCGATTTCTCTTTTTTGGGCTTGGAGGCCACCAGCGAAAACTCAGCACCGAGCTTTTTGACCAAGCCCTCGGCCTCACGAACCGACATTTTTTTGGCCGCAATCTGGCTGGCGGCGGTGATTTGCATGGCCTTGTCCAGGCTCAGAAGCGCGCGCGCGTGACCCATGTCGACGTCGCCAGCCATCAACATGGTCTGCACTGGCTCAGCCAGATTCAACAGGCGCAGCAGGTTGCTGGCAGCGCTACGGCTTCGACCCACGGCTTGTGCGGCGGTCTCATGCGTCAGGCCAAATTCCTTGATCAGGCGTTGCAGGCCTTGCGCTTCTTCCAGCGGGTTAAGGTCTTCGCGCTGCATGTTCTCGATGAGCGCCATGGCCGCAGCAGAGGCGTCGGGCACGTCGCGCACCAGCACCGGGACGCTGTCCAGACCGGCGATTTTGGCGGCCCGAAAGCGCCGCTCACCGGCGATGATCTCGTACAGCGGCCGCCCCGCCCCGCCCGTGGGCGCATCAGGCGTGAGCTGGCTGCGCTTGAGTTCGGCGTCGGCATCACCCAGGCGGCGCACCAGAATCGGCTGCATGATGCCCTGCGCCTTGATGGACTCAGCCAGCTCGTAGAGTGCGCCTTCGTCCATGCGGGTGCGCGGCTGGTACTGGCCGGGCACCAGGTCACTCAGCAGTAAGGTGGACGGCTGGCCGCTGTTGCCAGCGCTGGCTGGCGAGCCATCTGGCCCCAGCAATTCATCGACCGTGGGGCCTAGCAGGGCCTCCAGACCGCGGCCCAGGCCTTTGAGTTTTTTGGTGACCATGTGGGTGTCCCTCCTTAAATTTGAATCAGTTCTTGCAGCAGCGCCTGCCCGTCAGGCCAGTTGCCCAGGCCAGAGTCGGCGTTGATATGGCCGCGCGCGCCAATGTTCACCAGCTGCGAACCCCAGGCGTTGGCAAACTGGGTGGCGCGGACCAGGGTGCAATACGAGTCATCGGTGCTGGCAACCAGCGTGCTGGGAAACGGCAAAGGTTTCAGTACCAGCGGCGACCAGCTGCCCAGCACCGGGCGCAGTTCTGCGCGCTCGGCGTCTCCCGGTGCCACCAGCAGCGCGGCCTTGACGCGCTGGCTGTTTTTGGAGTGCGCGGCCCAGGCTGCCACCAGTTGGCAACCCATGCTGTGCGCCACCAGCACGGCGGGCGCATGCAGCGACAGCAGCACGTCTTCCAGCCGGGCGATCCAGTCACCGCGCAGCGGGCGCATCCAGTCATGCTGCTCGACGCGGGTGCCGCCCAGCTGGTCTTGCCAGAGGCTTTGCCAGTGCGCCGGGCCAGAATTTTGCCAGCCCGGCAGGATGAGAATGGGGGGTGAGGTAGACACTATAAAATAAATAGCTGTTGGCGCATGCCCTATAAGGCCTAGAGGCCAATTTTTCTTACATTTTTTCGATTCGTGCCACCATCTCGGTGGCAAAGGCCACAAAGGCTTGCGCCCCCTTGGATGACGGGTCAAACACTACGCCGGGCACGCCGTAGCTGGGGGCCTCGGCCAGGCGCACGTTGCGCGGAATCATGGTGTCAAACACCTTGTCGCCAAAGCGGGCCTTGAGCTGCTCACTCACCTGCTGCTGCAGGGTGATGCGCGGGTCAAACATCACCCGCAGCAGGCCGATGATGGCCAGGTCTTTGTTCAGATTGGCGTGTACCTGCTTGATGGTGTTGACCAGGTCGGCCAGCCCTTCCAGCGCAAAGTATTCGCATTGCATCGGCACGATCACGCCATGCGCGCAACACAGGCCGTTGAGGGTGAGCATCGACAGACTCGGCGGGCAATCGATCAGGATGAAGTCGTAGTCGGCGGCAACTTCGGTCAGCGCGGTTTTCAGACGCTTTTCGCGGCGCTCCAGGCTGACCATCTCCACCTCGGCCCCGGCCAGCTCGCGGTTGGCACCCAAAATGTCATAGCTGCAGTTGGCGTCCACCAGCTTGGCGCTTTGCACCCGTGCCTCGCGCACCGAAGCGGATTCCAGCAACACGTCGTACACACTGAGGGCAAGTTTGCGCTTGTCAATGCCAGAGCCCATGGTGGCATTGCCCTGCGGGTCCAGGTCAACCATCAGCACCCGCTGCCCGACCTTGGCCAGGCCGGCGGCCAAGTTAACGGTGGTGGTGGTTTTGCCAACGCCACCTTTTTGGTTGGCAATGCAGAATATTTTGGCCATGGGCAACTTCACTCAGAGAACAACAAAACAGGACAGGACAAAGGTTTCACGTGAAACAAGGTCAGCAGGATCAGCGCGACACCACCAGCTTGATACCAAAGCCGATCAAAAACAGACCGGCTACTTTTTCCAACACCTGCGAAATCAACGGGTTAGCGCGAACCTTCTCCGCCAGAAAATACGTCAACAGAGTTGAAGTCAGGCCATAGAAAAAGGTCAGCGCCGCAATGGTGGCGGCCATGAAGGCATACGTCACCAAGCCATGCTGGCGCACCGGGTCGACGAACAGCGGGAAAAACGCCATGTAAAACAATATCGCTTTGGGGTTGAGCAGGGTGATCATCAGCGCCTGCTTCAGGTAGTGGTGTGGCTTGATGTTGAGCACCGGCGCCGCACCCGGTTTGGCCAGCAGCATCTTGCCACCCAGCCAAGCCAAGTAGCCCGCACCCAGCCACTGCACCGCATGAAAGGCATCCGGATACGCGGTGAGCAGTGCCGCCACGCCCGCTACGGCCGACCACATCAGCACCTGGTCACCCAATATCACGCCCAAGGTAGCGGCCAACCCACCCCGGATACCGCCCTTGCTGGTGGAGGTGATCAGCGCCAAATTCCCCGGCCCAGGTATCAGCAGGAACACGAGAACGGTGACAACAAAAGTGGCGTAATCGGTGATGCCGAGCATAGGGATCTTTGAACTTGGGAGGAAGTGAGTTTACGTTGGAATTGTTGGGGGTTGAAACCGGGTTTGGATCGGGTGTCTGATCCTTACTGCCTCGTGCTTTGTTAGCCTGAAATACAGCCGTCGTTGCCAACGCAGTGAAGCCATCCAGGACTTCCAACAACCTGGACTGCCGCGCAGCGCTTTCCGTGACCACCTACCGTCATTGCGAACGCAGTGAAGCAATCCAGGACTTCTGAATGCCTGGATCGCCACGGCCTTCGGCCTCGCGATGACGGGAGCTCTGTTCAAGGTCCGTGTGCGGTATCGACCGGATACGTCTGGCTCGTCATGACGGCAGGATTTTCATCCTCTGGGGTGCTATCAGTGCCATGAAAGTTAGTGTGTGCGTCAGCATCATTCCACACTATGGTATGCACCCTGACTCCATGGGTGCGGTTCAAGCTGCTGTGGTGTCTCTCAAAATCAACGCTTCATGTCAAACCCGGCCCGACGACTGGATGATGCGCATGCGGTTTCAGGGTGAAATCACGCGCGAGGTGGCGGGATCAGTACGCGTGCGACTGTCGACGCGCGCCTTTCACCCTTAAGCCCGGTCGCATCACCCAATCACCGCGCCTAGCGCTATCTGGGCCAGAATTTCCGCTGTGATCCTCAGTCCCGTCGATTCACATCCAGCCAACGCAGGCAATTTTTGACTTCTGTCTTACCCCCTGCCAGCGCACCAAAACTGCTTGCAGAATCAGTCGGGTGGTGCGCTCTGCGTAGGTCAAGGAGGAGGCCGCAGGCCGGGGGACACGAAGCAGAGCGCATCACCCGGCTGATTCCGCCAGAGCCCCGACCTCGGCCAGACTCGACGCACAACAGCAACCACAAAGCAGTCAACCCGCTACAGCAGGCCGCATCCACACAATACAGCGCTCAGCCCCCAGCCCCGGCACATCAAGTTGTTCCACGTGAAACACAGCCACCGAAGCTGGCAACGCAGCCATCTCGTCAGCCGGGTGTTTGCCCTTCATGCCCATCCAGACACCCTGCTCTGCCAACGCATTGACCGACCAACTTGTGAAATCAACCAGAGAAGCAAACGCGCGCGAACTGACCACCTGGTATTTGTCAGTCAAACTCTCCACCCGGGCATGGACACCCCGCAGATTGGGCAGCCTGAGCGTGACCGCCACCTGCTGAATGAACGATGCTTTTTTGGCCACGGTGTCCACACAGTCCACCTGAATACCCGGGCACATGATGGCAATCACCACGCCAGGCAGTCCGGCACCAGAACCTACATCCAGCAACCGGACACGCTTCGCCACATCCTCGCCCAAAACTTGCTCCGCTCGTAGCTGCTCGCGTAAAGGCGCGATCACAGCCAAGCTGTCCAGCAAATGGTGGGTCAACATAGCTGATGCGTCGCGCACCGCGGTCAAGTTGTAGACCTTGTTCCACTTCTGGATCAGCGCCATATAGCCCAGCAAGGCCAAGGTTTGCGTCTCTGATAGCGACACACCCATGGCGGCGGCAGACTGCGTCAGTGTCAGCCGAAAAGATTCGTCAACGGCATTCACGGGCGACTTCTGTTTCGATTTGGTTCAAAATCTGCTGCTCCTGTGCGCTCAGGCTGGCGCGTACGGTGCGGCGCACCTCGATCACACGCCGTTTTTCCTGGCAAGCCAGTTGCACCTCCTGAACCTTGCGCTCGGCTACTTTTCGATCTATGTCAGCCTGTATGGCGTCTCTGGTCTGGCCAGCGCACTGCTGATCAAAACGCGCTATGTCTGCGTCGACTACCACCTCTGGCGTCTGACCGGTTCCCTGCGTTGCATAACGAGTCACCCGGTCACTCAAGGCACGACATTCCGGGGTAAACGCGGCACGCATCCGGGTCCGCATGGCTTCCCTTTCCATCGTACTGGCATCCTTGGCGGCTGGCGGCGACGGTTCGACCGTGGCGGTGACTGCGGGGTTGGCCGCGCCAAACCGGGTCTTACCAGCCACCTGGCCGACAGTGCATGGCTGGTCACTGAAGATCACTCGGCCATCTGGCGTGGTGCACTTGTGCACATCCGCCCACACGCTCTGCCCCGCCAGCAGCCCCGCCCAGCAGCTGACGAAAAGCCACTGCGTACCACGCCGTTGAAGGGCATGGACCGGTTTCACGGGAAACAAAAGTTTCATGGTTCGCTGTCCCAGCAGTTGCCGGGTTGATCGTTGATATGCACCCAGAAGCGGGTGTTCGAACTGAAGTCTGACCCTTTATCACCCTGGAGTCCCCAGCCGCCTTGGCCGCCATGGAACTCGGCCATCCTCCAACCTGGCCCGAATTCTGCAGCGCAGCGCGCCGTGGCAACGTCAAGCGACTCCAGCACTGCGCCCATCACTGGTTCGGTCGCCGCCAAGCTGCCTGATACCCAGCCCTGATAAACGCCGTCTACCACACCTTCGGGCTTGGCTGCGCCCGTGGTTTTGATACATAACACCGGCAGCACAGTGCGGCAACTTGTGTCGCCTCGGTAAGGGTTACAAGAAGCTTGGTGCGGCCGGTCTAACTGCCTGGGTTCACCGTGGCAATTCAGGCCTACGGTGTTTGGCGGCTGCTTGCCGTCAGAGGGGACCAGGGCAAATGTCAAGCCAAAGCCAATCGGTCGAACGGCCTCTGCTGCTGGCGCTGGCGTCACTGGCGGCGCGGGTGGTTGCGAACTGATTTGTTGCAACTCAACCTTGGCGGACAGCGCTGCACGCTCATCCATGCCTTTTTTGATCAACTGCGGAATCAGTAACAAAACCAGCAGCACGGCAAGCAATAACCAGATACGCTTCATGACAATGCCTCTCTTCTGCGCGACGTCGTCGAGTCAAGTCGTTGACTCGAATAACAAAACCTCGGCACCAGCCACATTCAAACATCCAGCATTGTCTGCGTGGTCAAGCCGCGAGAACCGTTTTTCTTCAGATACACCAACAACAGCGATACACTGGCGGGCGTGATGCCCGATATGCGTGAGGCCAGGCCCAAGGTCTCTGGGCGATGTTTGTTCAGAGTCTGGCGAGCCTCAAAACTCAGCGCCGTTACCTGCAAATAATCCAGGTCTTGTGGCAACTTCAAATGCTCGTAGTACGCGGTGCGCTCTATCTCGGCGTGTTGCCGCTCGATGTAGCCCGAGTAAGTTGCGTCAATTTCAACTTGCTCAACCACCTCGGCTACAAAACGGTCCGGCGCCGACAAGGCGTCGTCTGTTTCACGTGAAACATTTACCAAGAGTTCTGGTACCGCATACTTGCCACCTTCCAGCGACATCAACCCAGGGTAAGTCACGCCCGGGCGGCGCAACAAGTCGGCCAAGCTGTATTCATGCTCCAGCGCCTTGCCCAACACCCGCTCTGCCTCAGCCGCCTGCAGGTTTTTCGGGCTGACCCAAATGCTGCGCAGGCGCTCTGTTTCACGTGAAACAGCGTCGCGCTTGCGGCAAAAAGCGTCCCAACGCAAGTTGTTCACCAGGCCAAGTTGGCGGCCCACTTCGGTCAGGCGGGCGTCGGCGTTGTCTTCGCGCAGCTGCAGCCGGAACTCGGCGCGGCTGGTGAACATGCGATACGGTTCGGTCACGCCTTTGGTGATCAGATCGTCCACCATCACGCCCAGATATGCCTGCTCGCGTCCAGGCAGCCAGGTGTCGCCACCATAACTCAGACTGCCAGCCGCGCTGACTGCTGCGTTGCCACCGCCCATGGCACGCGCCTGCAGGGCGGCATTGATGGCCGCAAACAAGCCTTGCGCCGCGGCCTCCTCGTAGCCCGTGGTGCCGTTGATCTGTCCGGCGAAAAACAACCCGCCAATGACCTTGGTCTCAAACGTGCTCTTGAGCTGGGTGGGGTCAAAGTAGTCGTACTCAATGGCATAACCTGGCCGCAGGATATGGGCGTTTTCCAGCCCCGCCATGCTGCGCACCAACGCGTACTGAATATCAAAAGGCAGGCTGGTGCTGATGCCGTTGGGGTAATACTCGTGGGTCGTCAGGCCTTCAGGCTCCAGGAAAATCTGGTGGCTGTCCTTGTCGGCAAAGCGGTTGATCTTGTCTTCCACGCTCGGGCAATAACGTGGGCCCACACCCTCGATCTTGCCGGTAAACATCGGGCTGCGGTCAAAACCGCTGCGGATGATGTCGTGGGTGCGTTCGTTGGTGTGGGTGATCCAGCACGGCATTTGTTCCGGGTGCTGTGCGGGGTTGCCGAGAAAGCTGAACACTGGCATCACCGGGCTCATGCCACCCGGCATGCCATCGCCGGGCTGCACGATGCACCGGCTGAAGTCAATGCTGCGCCCGTCAATGCGTGGCGGCGTGCCAGTTTTCAGGCGGCCTTGCGGCAGTTTGAGCTCTTTGAGGCGCGCGCTCAATGACACCGCGGGCGGGTCACCGGCGCGGCCCGCCGCGTAGTTGTTCAAGCCCACATGAATCTTGCCGTCCAGAAAAGTACCCGCCGTCAGCACCACCGTGCTGGCGCGAAACTGGACACCGATCTGCGTCACCGCCCCTACCACCCGGTCACCTTCCACCATCAGGTCATCCACCGCCTGCTGAAACAGCCACAGGTTAGGCTGATTTTCCAGGCGGCGGCGAATGGCTGCCTTATACAAAATGCGGTCGGCCTGGGCGCGGGTAGCGCGCACCGCCGGACCCTTGGAAGAATTGAGAATGCGAAACTGCACACCGCCCTCGTCGGTGGCTGCAGCCATGGCACCACCCAGCGCATCCACCTCTTTCACCAGGTGACCCTTGCCAATACCGCCAATCGACGGGTTACAGCTCATCTGGCCCAACGTCTCGATGTTGTGCGTCAGCAGCAACGTCTTGCAGCCCATGCGGGCAACTGCCAGCGCCGCCTCGGTGCCGGCATGGCCGCCGCCGACGACGATCACGTCAAAGTGTTGAGAGTAGAGCATGGTGATTCCATCGTAGCGGCGGGACTGACAATTTTACCGAAGCCGCCAAAAACCACGTCCGCCCCAGCCTGCACTGCACTAAATCCCGACAGGTTCAGGGGCACAATGGGAGCTTGCAATTTCTGTTCCTTCCCCTTTTGAAATAGGACAAAACCATGGCACCCGGAAAAATTCTCGTCGCCCAGGGCGGCGGCCCCACCGCCGTCATCAACCAGTCGCTGGTGGGTGTGGCCCTTGAAGCGAGGCGCTTCAGCAATATCGGCCACATCTACGGCGCGCTGCACGGCGTGCGCGGCATCATCGATGAAAACTTTGTCGACCTCACCCAGGAGACCAGCCACAACCTTGAGCTGGTGGCCAACACGCCATCGAGCGCGCTCGGCTCCACCCGCGACAAACCTGATGCGGCCTATTGCCACGAGATTTTCAAGGTGCTGCAGGCACACAAGATCGGCCATTTTTTCTATATTGGTGGCAACGACTCTTCAGACACGGTGCGCATCGTCAGCGAGGAAGCGCAGGCCGCCAACTACCCGCTACGCACCATTCACATCCCCAAAACCATTGACAACGATCTGGTCGGTAGCGACCACACGCCCGGCTTTCCGTCGGCGGCGCGCTTTGTCGCGCTGGCGTTTGCCGGTGCCAATCTGGACAACGCCGCCCTACCCGGCGTGTATGTGGGTGTGGTCATGGGGCGCCATGCCGGCTTCCTGACAGCGGCCTCTGCCCTGGGCAAAAAATTCCCTGACGACGGCCCTCACCTGATTTACCTGCCGGAGCGCACCTTTGTACTGGAGAAGTTTCTGGCCGATGTGAAAACCACCTACGAGCGTTATGGCCGTTGCGTGATTGCGGTGTCAGAAGGCATCCACGATGCGTCGGGCGCACCCATAACCGCCCTGCTGGCCAAAGACTTGGAGCATGACGCGCACGGCAACGTGCAGCTGTCAGGCAATGGCGCACTGGCTGATCTGCTGTGCGAAGAGATCAAGACCAAGCTCGGCATCAGGCGCGTGCGTGGTGACACTTTTGGCTACATGCAACGCTCGTTCATCGGCTGCGTTTCGGATGTGGACCAGCGCGAAGCCCGTGAAGTGGGTGAAAAAGCCGTGCAGTTCGCCATGTGGGGGGACCGGGACGGCTCGGTGGCCATCAAGCGCACCGGTTTCTATTCGGTCGACTACGAGTTGCTGCCCTTGAGCACGGTGGCCGGCAAAACCCGCACCATGGAAGATGAGTTCATCACCGCCAGCGGCACCGACGTGACCGATGCGTTTCGTATGTACCTGCGCCCTCTGCTGGGCTCAAAAATGCCCGACGCCTTCCGCTTGCGGCACAACCCGATTGCCAAAGTTTTGCATCGTTAAATTGGCCTCTAGTCCTTATAAAATAAGGGCTAGCAGCTATTTTTTTGATACGGTTGTCAATTACCATTGAAGCTTCGGGGCCTCAGAGCGAACCAACGGCATGGCCAGTTGATGCGGGTTAGCATTGGCGGGCCAAGCGACTCAAGCCATGGTCTGCCGATGCTGGCTCCTTCTGAAAGTCTCGCATGAAACTCTATTACTCGTCTGGCGCCTGCTCGCTGTCAACCCACATCGCCCTGAAAGAATCAGGCCTGGACTTTGAGGCCATCGCAGCGCCCACCAAAACCCACAAGCTCGCTGACGGAACCGACTATTACACCATCAACCCGCTAGGCTACGTGCCGCTTCTGGTGCTTGATGATGGCAGGCAGTTACACGAGGTGGGGGTGATCCTGCAATATGTCGCTGATCAGGTACCACAGCTCGCGCTGGCTCCAGCCCATGGCACATTCGAGCGTTACAAACTGCAAGAATGGCTCAACTTCATCGCCACAGAACTGCACAAGGGTTTCTCACCGCTGTTCGCGCCCGATATGCCCGACGAGGCCAAGGCACTGGCAAAAGCCCGGCTGATCGGCCGCCTACAATGGACCGACCGTGAACTTGCTGGTCATCAGTTCCTGATGGGCGACACTTTCACAGTGGCTGACGCCTATCTTTTTGTAGTGCAAAGCTGGGGCAAGTATGTGGGTATAGAAACGTCTGGGCTGCCCAATCTGAGCGCCTGGGCTGCCCGCGTTTGGGCACGCCCGGCTGTGCAAGCAGCGTTTCGTGCCGAGGGTTTGGTCAAGTAAGCCGTCTTGCCATCACGCAATCTCTGACTCAAGGTGTGTTCATGATTTTCGAAAAGCCCAATCTCCGCCAACTTGACCCCTCCCTGACTGCCGTTGCCACTGCTCCCCACGCCCCGGTTGTGGTGCCAGACTACCTGGAAAAAACCTACTGGTGGGCCTACACCCATCCCAACGCTGTGCGCGTGTTTGAGCGCCAATGGCTGGTGAACCTGATTTTGTGGGGCAATTTTTCACGTCTGCGCGATCTGGCCCTGCAGGATATGGGTGAGGTGATTCATGGCCAGGTGCTGCAGGTGGCTTGCGTCTATGGCAACCTGACCGAACACATTGTGCGCCGTCTTGACCCGCAGGCCCACCTGAGCGTGATTGACGTGGCCCCAGTACAAATCAAGAACCTGCACAAAAAATTGAACGACAAAAGCCAAGTCAGCATTTTGCAACAAGATGCTTCCCGCATGGTCTTTGCCGATGCCAGCCAGGACACCACACTGGTGTTTTTTCTGCTGCATGAAATGCCAGTAGACGTGCGCCGCAAGACCATTTCTGAGGCGCTTCGGGTCACCAAGCCGGGTGGCAAGATCATTTTTGTGGACTACCACAAGCCGGTGGCCAGCAGCCCGTTTCGGTACATCATGGTACCGATCCTGACGACGCTGGAACCCTTTGCCATGGACCTGTGGAACAACGACATCACCTCCTGGCTACCAGCAGGTGTCACTTTCAGCCAGATCGACAAACACACCTACTTTGGCGGCCTCTATCAAAAGCTGGTGATCACCCGTTGAGCTGGTGCAGTAACATAACGATACAGTGCTTGCGCCAGTCCGTCGGATAATCGCATTTTTTTGCTGCTGGCGCCTCCTTGACGACCTCTCCCACACTGACACTGTCCAAACTGAGTTGCACCAAGGGTGGGCGTCAGCTATTCAAAGACCTGGACTGCACGCTGCAAGCGGGGTGTTGGCTGTATGTTGCCGGTGCCAATGGCGTAGGCAAGACCAGCTTGCTGCGTATGCTGTGTGGGCTGGCCCAAGTGGAGTCTGGCGAGATTCTTTGGAACAACACCCCCATTGCGGCTCAGCACGACAGCTACCGGCAAGACCTGTGTTACCTGGGGCATCTGAATGCCCTGCAGGAATCCATGTCGGTGCAGGAAAACCTGATGTTTACTTCGGCATTGGGTGGCGTGGCACTTGCCGAGCAAAAAGCCAAGTCCGTGCTGGAGCGTTTTGGCCTGCGCGGGCGCTCGCAGCAACTGGTGCGGCACCTGTCCCAGGGCCAAAAGCGCCGCGTCGCTTTGTCGCGGCTGGCGCTGAGCCCTGCGCGACTTTGGGTGCTTGACGAACCCTATGTGGCCATGGATGAAGCGGGCATTCAGATGCTGTCAGACCTGATTGCCTCACACCTCGACAAGGGGGGGTTGGCCGTCCTCACCAGCCATCAGCGCGTGCCCGTGGGCGCGCACCCAGCACAACTGCTGGAACTCAAAGCACCATGACTACGGCACCCAACACACTGGGCGCGGGCGCGGTCATGCTGGCGGTGATCAAGCGCGAAATCGCCCTAGGCCTGCGGCAAAAAGGCGAAGTGCTGACCCCACTGGTGTTTTTCATGGTGATTGCCAGCCTGTTTCCGCTTGGCGTGGGTGCCGAGTCCAGCCTGCTGCTGCGCATGGCGCCGGGCGTGTTGTGGGTAAGCGCCCTGCTGGCTGCCATGCTGTCGCTGCAGCGCATGTTTGCCACGGATTACGCTGATGGCTCACTGGAGCAAATGGTGCTGTCACCCACACCGCTGGGCCTCTTGGTGCTGGCGAAGGCGCTGGCGCATTTTCTACTGTCGGGTGTGCCGCTGGTGCTGATGGCACCGGTGTTGGGGCTGCAATTTGGTTTGGACGGCCGGGCGCTGGGTATCCTGATGCTGTCGCTTTTGTTGGGCACGCCTACACTGAGTTTGATTGGCAGCATCGGCGCGGCCTTGACTTTGGGCGTACGCGGTGCAGGGGTTTTGCTTTCCTTATTGATCCTGCCGCTCTATATTCCAGTGCTGATTTTTGGTGCCGGCGCGGTTGAAGCTGACGCTGCCGGTTTGGGCTTTGGCGGGCATATCTCCTTGTTATCTGCCCTGCTGGTACTCTCGCTGTTTTTTTCGCCGATGGCGACAGCCGCCGCCTTGAGGATTTCCCTGGAATGAAAAATCGTGTGATTCACTGGTTCAAGTTTTCCTCGCCGCAGAGCTTCTACTATCTGGCCGGGAAAATGTGGCCTTGGTTTGCCGCCCTGGCCACTGTTCTGCTGGTGGTTGGACTGTGGATTTCTTTCTTTGTAGCACCGGTTGACGCGCAACAGGGTCAAGGTTACCGCATCATCTTTGTCCATGTACCCGCCTCGCAGATGTCGATGTTGATCTATCTGGTCATGGCCGCCTGGGCTGGGCTCGGCCTGACGTTCAACACACGCCTGTCGGGCATGATGGCCTCGGCGCTGGCGCCTACCGGTGCACTGTTTGCATTTTTGTCACTGGTCACCGGTGCGCTATGGGGCAAGCCAATGTGGGGGGCCTGGTGGGTGTGGGATGCGCGCCTGACTTCTACGCTGATCCTGCTGTTTCTGTACCTCGGCTTCATGGCGCTGCACGCCAGCATTGACGACCCACGCCGCGCTGACCGCGCCAGCGCCGTACTGGCCTTGGTGGGTGCGGTGAACGTGCCGATCATTTACTTTTCGGTCAAATGGTGGAACACGCTGCACCAGGGTGCGTCGGTGTCAATGAAGGGCAGTTCGATGGCCAGCACCATGCTGACTGGCATGCTGATCATGGTGGTCGCGTTCTGGATGTATGCCATTGCCATCGCGCTGGTGCGGGTGCGCAACATCATTTTGGACCGTGAACGTCATACCGAATGGGTGAAACATGCAGTGGCATAGTTGGGCAGAGTTTTGGCAGATGGGGGGCTACGGCTTCTACGTCTGGGGCAGTTTTGGCATCACCGCGCTGGTGATAGTGGGTGAGATCTGGCAGTTGCGGGTGCAACGCCGCGTGCTTTTACGAAACCTTTTGAACGAATCCAACTCTCAAGACGACGTCAACTCGTCTTCAACAACATGAAACCTCGTCAAAAACGCGCCGCCATCATTGTGGGCGGCCTCGCAGCTGTTGGGCTATCGGCTTATTTTGTTCTGAACGCCTTCCAGAGCAACCTGGTTTTCTTCTTTACGCCCAGTCAGGTGGAAGCGGGTGATGCACCAACAAACCGCGCCTTTCGCGTTGGTGGCATGGTCAAGACCGGATCGATTCACCGTGACAACCTGACCGTATCATTCATCGTCACCGACACCATCAAGGAAGTCCCGGTGACCTACACCGGCATCCTGCCCGATCTGTTTCGCGAAGGCAAGGGCGTGGTAGCGCAAGGTCAAATCAAGGGTGACGGCAAATTTACTGCGTCCGAGGTGTTAGCCAAGCACGACGAAAACTACATGCCCCCCGAAGCCCAACACGCTCTGGACCAGGCCGCCATCGAAAAAGCCAGCAAAACCCTGAAGTAAATGCTGACCGCCTTTTTCCAACGACCCCTTCATCCAACGCATCGAGACCACCCATGATCCCTGAACTTGGACATTTCGCACTCATTCTTACCCTGTTGGTTGGCGCTGCCATGGGTGGACTCAGCCTGGCTGGCGGCCAACGCGGCCGTGCCGACTGGATGGCCTTGGCCCGACCCGGCGCCCAAGCGCTTTTCTTGCTGACTGGCTTTTCATTTCTCTGTCTGGCCTACTCGTTCTATGTGAATGACTTCTCCGTCATGTATGTAGCGCAGCATTCCAACACCAAACTACCTGTGATTTACCGAATCGCGGCCGTCTGGGGTGGCCATGAAGGCTCACTTCTGCTGTGGCTGTTGATGCTGACCGCCTGGATGATGGCGGTATCGCTGTTTTCCAGTCAGTTGCCAGAAGTGATGGTGTCTCGTGTGCTCGGCGTACTCGCCTTGATCGCCGTAGGTTTTTTGCTGTTCATGCTATTGACGTCCAGCCCATTTACTCGCCTGACCGATATTCCTGCAGATGGTCGTGACCTCAATCCTCTGCTGCAAGACCCAGGCCTTGTGTTTCACCCTCCCATGTTGTACATGGGATATGTGGGAATGTCGATCCCGTTCGCGTTTTCAATTGCTGCCTTGCTCAATGGTCGACTGGATGCTGCCTGGGCTCGCTGGACTCGGCCATGGGCGACCGCTGCCTGGATTTGCCTAACCATTGGTATTGCCATGGGTTCCTGGTGGGCCTATTACGAACTCGGCTGGGGTGGCTGGTGGTTCTGGGACCCCGTTGAAAACGCCTCGTTCTTGCCCTGGTTGGTAGGCACCGCACTGATGCACTCTCTGGCAGTCACAGAAAAGCGCGGTCTATTCCGTAGTTGGACCATCATGTTGTCTTTGATTGCCTTCAGTTTGAGCCTGTTAGGAACCTTCCTGGTGCGTTCGGGCGTGCTGACATCGGTACATGCATTTGCCACCGACCCGAAGCGCGGGGTGTTCATCCTGATATTTCTGGTCGTGGTGGTGGGAAGTTCGTTGTTGCTGTTTGCCGCACGTGCCGGCAAGGTGCGCTCAGGGGGTTCCTTTGCTTTGGTCTCGCGGGAAACTTTTCTGCTGGTCAACAATGTGCTGTTGACCACCGCAGCCGCAGCCGTGCTGCTGGGCACCTTGTACCCGTTGATCATTGATGCGCTTAACCTTGGCAAGTTGTCGGTGGGTCCGCCCTACTTCAATTCGGTATTTGCACCCATCATGACCCCGGTCATGTTCTTCATGGTGATTGGCAGCTACGCACGCTGGAAGAGCGACAACGTCAAGGATCTGGCTAAAAAATTGCAGCCTGTAGCCATCACATCCCTGGTTTTGGGTTGCGCGTTGCCTTTCCTGGCCGGTCCTTGGTCGCCCCTGGTGGCCATGGGTCTTTCGCTGGCAATCTGGCTGGTGCTGGCCTCGGCGGTACAAATCTATCGTCAAGTCAAGGATACCGTGAACTGGCGCTCGACACCAATTTCTTATTGGGGCATGCACGTGGCGCACATTGGGGTGGCGGTGTTCGTGGTCGGCGTGACCATGGTCAAGGGCTATGAAACCGAAAAAGATGTGCGCATGACCATTGGCGACACCGTGGAAGTGGGTGGCTACACCTTCCGCCTGACTGGCATCACCAAAGTGCCCGGCCCAAATTACAACGCTGACCGCGGAGCAGTGGAACTGATCAAGGGCGACCGTGTGCTGAAGGTCTTGCATCCAGAAAAGCGTACTTATTTCTCATCCACCATGCCCATGACTGAAGCCGCTATTGACAGTGGCCTCACACGGGATGTGTACGTGTCATTGGGCGAGAAGCTCGAGGGCGACGGCAAGCCCGCCTGGGCCATGCGCGTCTACCACAAACCATTCATTGTCTGGATCTGGTTTGGCTGCTTCTTCATGGCGATAGGCGGCGGCATGGCGGCACTGGACAAGCGTTACCGCCGAAAAGTGGTCGCGAAGTTGGGCTTGGGCAAAGTGAAGGGTGCGATGGCATGAACAAAAAGGCACTTATACCTCTGGGAATATTTGCCGTTCTGGTGGCATTTCTGGCCATTGGCCTGACGCGCGACCCGCATGAGATTCCGTCACCCTTGATTGGTAAACCGGCGCCTGCATTCACAGCACCGGTACTGAACAAACCGGGTGAAACCTTGTCGACCAAAGACATGTTGGGCAAGGTCTGGTTGCTCAATACCTGGGCGTCATGGTGTGTTGCCTGCCGTCAAGAACATCCGATCCTGGTGGAGTTTGCAAAAACCAACCCGTTGCCCATCATCGGGCTGGATTACAAAGACCAGGAAGCTGACGGCATGCAATGGCTGGCGCGCTATGGCGACCCTTATACGGTGGCGATCACCGACCGGGATGGTCGCATTGGCATTGACTTTGGTGTCTACGGTGTTCCTGAGAGCTTCCTGATCGACAAGGCAGGCATTATTCGCTACAAGCAGATTGGCCCCATCACCGA
>Ga0105048_10005653_pt1 | contig 20184 bp, 13 predicted proteins | sample MAT05_FD_78382 | JGI IMG/M metagenome (GOLD analysis project Ga0105048, IMG submission 78382) | Freshwater microbial communities from Lake Fryxell liftoff mats and glacier meltwater in Antarctica - MAT-05 | ecosystem: Environmental > Aquatic > Freshwater > Ice > Liftoff microbial mat | place...
AAAGTGAAACACTGCGACACCAGCGGCAATTGACATCGATCGCAAATATGTGGTTTTTCAGTCTCCCTCTTTGAAAGCTCACGTTCACAGTAAGGACATTTTGACAAAGCATACATAACGCATCCTCCTCCGCTAGCGACCAGCCCATTCACGACCCAAGTAATTAAGTAGTGCCTTCAATCCTAAAATAAAAGGCGGCTCACTGCGAATATCGTTTTTTTCGCCTATCAAAGTCGGACTTTGTAGAAGTCGCTCCAAATGGCGGCGAGTGCCATCCCATAGCTCAGGGTTGTCTGATAGCTCGATGCTGCGGTTGTAGCCCTTGAGCGGACGAATACCTCCTATATCCAGATCCTTTAGCCCCACATGGAAATCGTAGAGAAACCTCGATAGATAGGTGAGGGTCGGGATTTGGAAACTGGTGACATCATCTTCAATTTTCAAACGTTGATCCCAACTTAGGAGCGCCCCGTTCAGTTGGCAGTCCTCACCTGTAATTATAGGGTCTTGCTTTTTCTTATCTCCTACCTTCAGTTCAGTGCGTTGTAAAACCAGTCCACGCGCCACTTCATGCTTGGGGTTTCGGCTCAGACGCGTTTCCTCCTTGGAATCCTCAAAGCCAGATCCACGAGCTAACATCCGACTGAGAAAATCATTGACCTCAGAATGAGCCGTAAACTGCCCATTGGGATCAATCCAGTGCAACAGACGGGAACCATTACCCCCCAGATAGACCGGAGTAATGCGATCGCGACTATATTTGCCCTCCTGGCGAAGGACGCGCAGCACAATGCCAATGTAGTAGTACAGTCCTGAAAAGCCTAGTGACATTAGCCTTACCAATCCCTGTACATCTTCCTCATTGTTATTAAAGGTAGGGCGTTGATCTCGTAGCCAGGCTTCGCTTTGCCAGCGCAATAGCACATCTAGCTTTGCCTGAAATGCACTGCCGCTTAGATCTCTCCAATCGTTTGGATTTACCCCAAACCGTCGCTCAAGAAACTTGGGATTGAGTTCTAAAAACTTGGAAATCAGATCCCGACCTGCCAGTTGCACCGAACACTGATGGAGCAAAGTACGATTTTCCCAAATCGATATATCAGAACTGCCCCCTCCCATATCCACGCAGGTTGAGAAAACAAGGTTATGTCCTTCATTGGCATCATCAACAAAGTATTGCGCCACCGCCACACTCTCAGTACGATAATGATAACTATCCGGATCAGGAGAACAGATATGCTGAATTCCTGTTTTAGGTGCAAATTCGCTGTCCGTTAGATCTTCCCCCCATACTTTGGCGTAGGCAATGCGGTCGTTTCTCGAAAACGCAGAAGGGTAAGAAAGTAACCATTCAATTTTGCTAACTCCCTGCTTTGCCGCTAGAGCAGAAATATACAGAATCAAATTCTTTAAAAACAATTGATTCGCTGTCCGATTAGGGGTATCAAGATTAGTGCCCCACTTCAAATTCGTCTTAATCCATTCTTTCTGTGGATCAAATTTCCCCTGCTCCGGGACATAAATCCGCCCATCAAAAATCGCTCTCTTATCACCCTGTATGCCGCCACGAGTGGTCAACACGCTGGACAAGGGTAAAGGTTCCCCAGGTGGCAAAAACTCCTCTGGAATGAAGTAATTGAACAACACGGGAAATCGGGTATCTAGTGGTCCCGCCGTTACCTTGAACAGGAGATTCTCGATCGGTAGTTTTTCTACAACGTTATTATCTCGCCGGACATAAACATTGGTAAAAGAAGTCCCGAAATCAACACCGACCTTCCAGGATTTATTAGGCAATACCTCAGGAGGCTGCTTCAACAAGATAATCCCAATAGTTTGATTCGCCGCGTTTTGGCAGTGAATCACCGTCGGAAATTCTTTTAACCTGAACATCCGGTACTCTTCATCCTCCTCGTGGAAGGTGTGAATAAAGTCGTGAATATTTTTGTCACCCAGTTCAACCCCGCCAACCTTAATCTGAAAGGTATCTTTTCCTAAACCCGCATCGTAGTAAAACACATAGTATTCGTGCCAATTCGGAGAACGTAAGTTAGGCCATACCTCCAAAATAGGCACCCCATCAAAGGCGTTCTCTTTCCTCAACTCATAAGTTCGGCTGACCCGATAGTTTACTGGACTGCCATTCCCAGAGAGCGGTAGATCGATCGAAACCTGTACTGAATCTGTGCCGATCAATTGGAAGCGAACCCGATCGCACAGATCCTCAGGGGTGAAATACTCCAACAACAGTGGATTGATCGGGAGCAGAGGCGTTAAATGTTCCCCAGCCAATTCAATATCGGGCATGGTCTTGGGCTGCAAGCTGCCTGGAATAGCGTCTCCTATATCAATAAACCTTAGCTCCGGCAAAAACAGTTCTTCAGGACGTTTCAATTGCACTTGCCACTTTTTCTGCCAAGTCTCTAGGTCTGCCAGATTAAGGGATGCAAGGGTCTTGTCCTTATGAATTTGGATATTTTCAGGACGCTCACCCAGTCGTCCCGCCATCTCTGGATCGATGATAATCAATTTTTGGGTGGGCTTCTTCGTTGCACTGGGAACCACTTGGACATTGGAGTCGCGATCGGGAGCCTGGATCGGAAAGTTTAAGGCTCGAAGAACTCCGCGATTAATCGCTATGCCAAAGAATTCAGGGTCATCGACCAATTTTGAATTATTTTCTGGAGTGGTAGCGCAGAGGTTGGCTTTAAACTCTGCGATTAGCCGGAACATGGTGTTACTGGCGGTGACGCTGCCCCCATATTGTTCGGGCATGAGTTCTTTTTGAATGTTTTGGAGCCATTGCCACAAATAGCTCTTTTCCATATCGTTGAGATAAGGAGTTGGGTCTTGTAGCATCCCATTCTTCCACCACCGCAAGCCCGTCCAATCGCCTTGCTCCGATGGCACAATCAAGGTGCTAGGCGTAGTCATGCCGATCGCTTTGTTATTCCAAAGGAATAGGACAATATCGCGCCAGGGGTTGCCTTCGTCTTTTCCTTCGCAGTCGTAAAGTGCGTTCGTGGCATCCGGCATAAGCCGACTGAGCGAACGGGCAAACGGTTGATACTGACTCTCCTCAAGCTGGAGTCGCTTGGCTGTGAGAGGAGAGTTGTGAATCGCGGCAAAAGCGATCGCTGCTAACATTCCTCGCCATTGCACTACCATCGCATTCTTAGTTGGATGGTTGGCTTGATGGAGCGCCATTTCCATCGTCAAGGGTCTTGCCCACATGGTAGGCACTGAGCTAATACTTTTGAGTTCGCTAGGCGATTTGTAGTCCAAGCTGGAGGCGACTTTTTGAAAGGCGACTTTAGAGTATGTGATCCACTCGCCCGATGCTTCGCCCTTTGGGACGTCACACGCTGGCTTGAGCTTTGGCAAGATCAACACAAGCGAACTATCGGAATAAGCACTAGTCATAGTAGGTGAGCCAGAACGATGGATAGGAACGAATTAGACAAACAGTCGGGAATTAAAAAAAGACAATCAAAGAGACAAAAATGAAAAGTCTAAGTACGAATTTCGCAGAGGGCATAAAGCGTCCGTGCTAAGCCTACAGCGCCTTTGCCGTAGGCGTGGGGTGCCTGGCTATCAAGGGCAAGTTTGAGGTTGGGAATGGTGTCTTTGGACATCTGCGATCGATCGAGTTGAGTCCCTTTAATCAGTTGAGCCAGTTCATCCGCTTTCACTACTTTACCCGTCAAATCTTTAAGCGGTTCAGTGTTGAACAGATCGATAGTTTCTTCGTTGCACTGGTGCAGATCGGTCAACCAACGCAGATAATCTTGACACCATTCGCTGATAGTCGCGATCGCTTGCTGTTCTTTGGGATCATTAAAGTCTGCCAGCGCATCTGCAGATAAATTCATCATTTTGCTAATGCCGCTCACCTTGGGCTGAAAAAACTGAATAAACCAAGGAGCCTCCCGTTGAAAGCGACCGATCCCAATAGTCCTCGCTCGCTCTAGTTCTGGAGCAATATTAGCCAGCCAAACGTAGGCAAATCGTGTCGCAGTACTCAACCGAATTCGGACATCTTTGCCCTGGGAAGCGTAGTCGGGGAGGTCTTGCCAAGTAATGCGACCTTGCCGTTGACGGCTGACTAACGCCACTGCTGGTTGTTCAGAACTCGGCGGTGCTAGCAAAAAGTGCCGCGCCGCCAGTCCGGCATACAGTTCCATAAAATGGGGTTGGTTGCGTTGGGTTTGTTTGCCAATGCTAAATTCAACCTGGGAGAGAGACTGATTACCCAGAAGGTAAACAGCGTTAAAAGAGTTTGCTTGCGTTAAATAGTACTGTAGTGCGGCTTCGGTGTTGATCAAAAATTGATCGGCATGAGCAAACATCTCGTCTTCTGATTTGCTGGATGGTGTGAAACTAAAATAGGGGAGTAGGAAAATACAACCGATCGGGATTTCTTTCTCCTTCTCTTTCCCCTCAAGCCGATCGGCAATTAGCCGTCCTAGGGTCGGTAAGCCCGATGCGCCAGTTCCCCCAAATATTGAGCCACATAGTAACACTTTGGGCATTTTGCCGCCGCTTGCTTCGGTTTGCAGTTGTTTTATAAACTGTCCCCAAGCCTCTTCATCCAAACGAGTGAGGTTCACTTGGCTCATCACCGCCGAACCGATCGCAGGTCTGCCTCTAAAGCCCACATCTAGAGTGGCTTCCCGTTCCTCTTTGGTGAATAATACATCGAATAAATGCCCCAAGTTAGGAGCGTTCTGCTTCAGCGTGTCGTAGCCAAACAAGGAGCCTAATTTTTTATCCGTGGTGACGCGACTAAAGGGTGACCACAAGCCAAATGAGCGAATTTGTGTCCGCATCCAGGGCAGCTTTTGACGGTGCTGCTCATCACACAAATTAAAACAACGCTCGTATACCGAAAGACTAGAACGAGCACGTTCCAGGCTGCCGTTCGTTTCATCTGCATCTACATAAAGGAGATTGAGGGTCTGGTCGCTGCTGTCTGGGTCAGAGAGCAACCCGATCGCCGCTAGATTGGCGATCGATTCTAGACATTTAGCACCTGTTCCACCTACTCCAATCACATAAAGAGACATAGCGAGAAACCTCAAAAAAACTTTTACGGAGCATTGACTTAGCAGCGGCTGCTATCCAAACTGAACTAACTTGGTTCTGATAAGCGCCGCAGCACAAATGCACCCGGAGGAAGGAACTTGGTGGGAGCAGGAGAACTAGTTGCGGTCGGCAACCAGAACAGAAAAAAAATATCAAACACATACAGAAACGCCACGGAGAGCAGCGCATCCCGGCTTTTGTTGAAAAAATAGAGTGCGCCACCAATGCTGAGGAGGGGCATCAAAAAAACAATCCACCAGAACAGCCGCCAACGAGAAGTATCTTGGCTGGTTAAAATTCTTGCCCCCGATGAACAGAAATACCAGAGCAATGTTCCAATGATGGATACAGCCGCTACTAAGTAGGCACCTGGCATATATTCATCTGCAACCCAAGCCTCTGGCGCGACATCTGCCAGGAAAAGAGTTTGGCTTTGATAAAGCCAAGGCTGCACCGCAAACATTAATATACAGCCCAAGATTGTAATGGCAATAATCCGAACCAACTCAAATACATTCATTCGTACTCCCCTCAACAAAACAGCACTCAGATAACCAGCAATAAGATACAGAGCAATATTGATGCATTTCAAAATACTCAGTAGCAAGTAAGACGCATCCTTGAATCTGAAATATCCCAGAGCTTACCCTTATCGATCGTTAAAGTTGCCTGAGTTGCAATGTTCTAAATTTAGTCTAGTATCCTCGATATTTTAGAAAAGTTTTGACTTTTTTTAGAAGATATCAGAATTTTTGCAGAAAACTGAAGTGGAAGAGAAGTAGAAGATAATAATAGTCTGAGCAAAATAATCTCAGGTTGGCGTGTGCATTATCAGGTTATCTCACACATAATAGAGTGCCAGCGTCCTCGTACACAGCAGTAAATAAAAAGATATGGTGGTGGAGCGGATGAGAAAAAACGGGATGAAAAGGACGCTGAGTTTGGCAATCGTTACGGTTATGATGACCGCCTGCGTGCCCACTCCAGTCAGAGTCATATGTGATTCCTCCGGTTCTGAGGCGGATGCTCCAGCCGACAAGACGGTTGCAATTAATCTTTATGTAGACGGTACACCCTCAATGCGAGGGTACGTCAATAAATCTGAGAGTCGATACTCACAAACCTTGGAGACATTGCTCAGCGTTTTGCAGCTTGAGCCTATGACCTTTGATGGCGGCAACCGCACCCAAAGTCGACCGATTGAATATTTCCGTCTGGGTAAAAATGGAGACACGGGTAAGGCTGCACAAAAAATCAGCCGAGAAGACTACCGTTTGGCACAATTGCCTCAATTTTATGGCGGCGAGGCAAGGTTTCCTAGCTTGGCTGTCAGCCAAATTGATGCCGCAATTCAGCCACCGGACGAGGGCAATGAGTTAACCGTGATCGTGACCGATCTGTATCAAGAGAAAGAGGACGCAGGTAAGATTGCTGATGCAATGCAAACGTATTTGAAACGAACTCAGAAAAGTGGAGCCGTCGGTGTACTGGGAATTCGCAGTGAATTTAATGGCACCGTTTATACCGAAGGGCAAAGTGGGGCTTCGTCTTTTGAATATAATTCAAGAGGGAATCCCGATCGCCCGTTTTATGTTTTATTGGTCGGAAATCTAGAAGATGTCCATTACTACATGGACTCCCTGATCAATCGGCTTGATTTTGGCAAGGAGGTTCAGGCTAATCTTTTTTCGCCCTATCGTATCTACAAAACTTCAGCCCAATTGCAACGCAAAAATCAGAGTGATCTCACAAGTGCAGAACGTCAATGGGTCAGTTCTCCAGACAAAGGCATGAGATACCATCGCCTAGCCATTAGACTCGACAATCCGGCTGTACAACCACTTATTCTCCGCACCAAACGCGACCCCATCCAATTAGAATTCCAAGCCACGATCACTCCCATTTCTTTGGTATTAGCACCAGACAAGAAAGCCTTTACAACGACGATTACTCCGATGACGGCTCCATCTGGGGCACAGAAAGAATTCCAAGCGGCTCAAAATAATCCCGGTTTGCAACAAGTGCTGAAGTTGTCTGACTGGAAATCTGATGCGGCACAACTTTCCTTTGCCGCAGAAATCCAACCGGATAAGCTGCGATCGGGGATCTATTTATTTGAAGCCACCACGATTCTCAATACCGCAGGTGATCCCCTGCCCATTCCCGACTGGTGGGGTAAGTGGAATTCACTGCCAACGTCTGAAGACGGCAAGAAAACCAATGACCTTAAGCTATTTATGTCTGATCTTAGCGCTAGGACGATTGCGCTCATGCGCCAAGAGCCGCCGTTAGTTGGGCGATTTTGCTATTTAATTCAACGAGATTGATCCCTAAATGCTGAATTCCTCTGATGGTTTTCTGCCTGAACTCTATTTTGTCGATATGATTCCGGGCGGTTTGCAGCCCAAGACCATGCCCTGACTCTACTTCTGTCAATGCGTAAGTCCTATAATCGTTAAAGTAGGTTGTATTTTTTGAAGACCTCATAAAACTCCGGTATATAATCAATGACAATAATGAAAGAAATCTGCCTCAACATTAATTTTATTTCCCAATAGGTTTATGGTTTATCCAATTGGGGTTGATTTCGGCACAACAAACTCGGCAATGAGTGTCTGGCAGGACGATCGGGCACAAATCATAATACCTGACAACCATCCAACGCTGCCGTCGAGCCTTTATGTGACCCGCGACGGCCGGATGATTGTGGGTCATGCTGCAAAAAAAAGAGCCATGCAGAATCCAGGTCGATATCTTACTTCGGCTAAACGCTACCTAGGAGAAGACGAAGTTTACTGGAAAATCACCGATCGAATTTATACTCCGATCGAAGTTGCCGCCAGTACCTTAGCACAGCTAAAGCAGAGTGCAGAAGCATTTTTGGGTGGAGAAATAATTCAAGAAGTCGTCATCACCATTCCTTCCTGCTTTAGCCCTGATCAGAAACGTGGCTTGAAATTAGCTGGAGAGTTGGGCGGACTAAAAATCCTGCAAATTATCCCAGAATCGATCGCCGCCGCAATTTCCTATGGTTTCCAGCAGCGTCAAGAACAATGTCTTTTGATTTATGACTGGGGTGGCGGCAGATTTGATGTCACGATCGTGGAAGTTCATCAGCACCAGTTTCATATCGTTGCAACGGTAGGTGATGCTCATCTGGGTGGGGAAGATCTTGATTTCCCCCTAATTCAATACTTAATTGAGCGTCTCTCTAACCAGACCGCGTCGAATCTAGAAAGACTGCAACAGCTATGTCAAGAAGGAATAATGGGAATACAAACGGACAAATCAGCCGTATCACTCGATTTATTAATTGCATGGCAACGCCTCAAAGAAGCTGCGGTCGAGGCTAAAACTGAGTTGAACAGTAGTCCCAAAGCACTAATTTATCTGCCTGATATTTTAGGATACTCCCTCAGTGAAGAGGTGCTTCTGGCAACCTACAATCGTTTAATTCAGCCATTAGTCGATCGCACCATCACAAAGATTGAGACTGTATTGCAACGTGCCCATCTGAACGCGGATGATATCGATCAAGTCCTTTTGATCGGCGGCAGCACCCACAATCTTTTGGTCAAAGAGCAGATTACCACAATGTTTCAGAAATCCTCGATCGTCGAACAAGCGGAAGCGGGGATTTCTCTGGGTGCAGCAATTGTTGCGGCTGATATTGTCAGTCGTCAGTATGACATTCCAGGTGATTATTTAAAGAACATGAATCTTATCTTGTAGGTTTCATCCAGTCGGAAGCTACAGCTTTTGAAGGCTCTGTCAGTTACCAGAGGTTAGGACCTGGGGGAGGAAGATTAGAAGGCGGTGAGGTAGTTGGTCGTGGTTGAACATATCCACCTGAACCGCCCGGCGGTGAGGTAGTTGGTCGTGGCTTTTCTGGGGGTGATGAGACAGGTGCCGGCGGTTCGGGCGGTCGCAGAGCCTCTTCTATGCGGCTAATCTCTGATTCGATTTTTTGAATAGAGCCATCGTACTTGTCCCGCCGTTCTTGAAGTTGAGCTGACTGGAACGTATCTGATGGTAAGTTGTCGAGGCGGTCTAATGCTTTTTGCCAGATATCCTTGGCTACCTTCAATTGTTGAATCGTCTCGGCTGGCTTCGTTTTTTGCTCGGCTTCCTTCGCTAGCTTATCCGCTTCAGTTAGAGCATTGCTAGCGGCTTGTGCTTGAGTCACCTTCGCTTCGATACCTTTCAAGGTTGATCGATAGCTGCCGACCAGCTTTTGCGCGGCGGCATAGAGCCAAGTCTCCTTTGGCAGTGCAGCCAGTTGATCAGACAATGATTTGAACCGATCGCGCGCTTTTTCCAAATCGCTGACGCTTTTAGCTTGTTTGGTCACCGTCGCAATGACTTTTTGTTCGGCGATCGCTTGTTGGTAAAGCTGAATTGCCCGCTCTTGGTTTTGGAAGCTTTGCAGAGTAGGTTGTACATTTGCTCGATTGTTTGCATTACCCGGAATCGCCTTCAGTCCGGTAATCGCAGATTGTAAAAGACGAGTTGCATTCTGGAGGCTTTCTGCACTGGTAGAGTTCTGGATATTTTCCTTAGCGATCGAGCCTTCCAACTGCGCCTTCTCAAAGGCATCTTGATACCACTGACAAACTCCCAGAGGCTGACAAATAAAGTCCAAGTGGGGTGCTCGCATCCCCACACTAGCCACACCTCCCAGAACCAGACATCCGCCGACTAATCCTGCTAAAACTTTGGCAGTTTGATAGGAAGGAAATGAGAGGTTCTGGGTGGGTGAATCCGGATTTGAAGCTGGCTCAGGCTCAGGAAGGAGAATTGTTTGATAAATTACGGGATCAAGAATCGGCACTTCTTCACTAAGCGGTTCCGGGTTGCTGCTGTCCGACGTTGGCTCAGAAGGAGCAAAACTCAGATACGGTTCTGGAGACGGACCTGACTTAATATCGGGAGCGGGCTTGAGCATCTGCAAATTGATATCAATCCCAAAGACCTCCCGATCTTCAAGATAAGCTGCATACAGGGCTGCACCAGTGGCAATGCATAGGGCTGGGTTGGTGTTGCTATAAACTTTCTCTTCACCAATCAACCGATGGAGCAATTGGCTGATCTTGGGGATCTTGCTTGAGCCTCCAACTAAAATGACGCGATCGATGTCAGACGGCTTGAGCTTCGACCCACTCCAAATCCCTTTAATAATCGCCTCCATGCGATCGACATAGGGTTGCAACTTCGCCTCAAAGTCCTGACGAGTCACCTCAATTTCAACATTTCTCCCCAGCATCAGATCTGAAATCGAAACGTCCGCACTTGAAGCTGAACTGAGATCAAGCTTGGCGTGGATTGCGGCTTCCAGCAGTTTTTTTTGCACAACGGCTTCCTCCTTAGGAGAAAGACCTTCTAGCTTAAGATCAGCCTGCTGTAAGATCATGCGGACTAGTTCTTGATCAAAGTCCATGCCGCCCATCTGATCACCGCCACCCGTAGCTAGGACTGAAAAAGATAGATTTTTATGGGTGCGCTCCAGCCGAAACAAGGTTAAATCAAATGTGCCGCCGCCCAGATCAAACACTAGAACATTTTCTGTACATGTTTGGGCAGGGCGGTTTTTGACGAGTTGCCAAGTGTAAGCCAAGGAGGCTGCGATCGGTTCTTGCAGTAACCCGATACAGTTAATATTTGCAAGTTTTGCGGCTTGACGTGTGTTTTCTAATTGATTGGCTTTGAAGTGATAAGGAACAGTAACCACTGTCCCTCGGCTGCTAAATGTACCCGCTGGATAACGGGCTGCCACATCTTGATAGAGATGACTAAGAATCTGCGCCGACAGATCGATCGGGGAAAACTCACGCCCACCTAAGCGAATTTTCTGAGTTGCGTCACCCATCAGCCGCTTCACACCTAGTGCCAAATTTTCAGGCGCGATCACTCCCCGACGATAAGCCCCTCGACCCACCACAAACTCTTCTTTCTTGGGATCAAAATATACAGCAGACTGCAAGGCTTCATCAGCAGGAAGGCGAATTTGATACGCTTCTGGTTCTCGCCCGTTCCACCTAGCGACTGCACTAAAGGTTGTCCCCAAATCAATCCCTAAAACCGGATTGAGTTCGTTGTCAACTGGCATGATCTCTCCTTATGTATTGTTCTAAGCTTGTTGTTTTGCTCTAAATATTTAACCCAAATTCAAACCGATTGATGAATAGCCCAATGACCACATCGTGCATCAAAATCGACTTAGAAAAGCAAATGGTTTTGCGAGCAAGTCGCTTAATGCGAGTTCGTAAGGTTAGATGCTTCCTCTCAATTTTCTGAGTATTTCGTTTGCCAACGGTATGAAGACTCGGATCGAGATGTCGTTCATAAGCTCCCCAACCATCTGTGTAGAACTACATTATTCCAAACGGTTCTAACAGGTTTTTCAGTTGCAGGAATACCTCATCTTGATGGGATGCCAGGACGTAAGCCAGTGTTGCCCCACTCTGACGGTCAATGGCATGCCATAAGCAACGTTGCTGTGCCTTGGACTGAACAAAGCTCCATATCTCATCCGCTTCTGCCTCGATATCCTGTCACTGGCAAAGCTTGACGATAGTTTGGCTCGGTTCCAGTTCGGCAAGTTTTGTTTCATTCACTGCTTTGAGCTAGTTCTCTTTTTTTTAACACTTCAATCACTGTCGTAGGACTGATATGTATAACACGGGCAGTATCCCGAATCCCACTGCGGTTGAGAGCCATATCGCTGATTTGTTGCTTAACTTCGGGCGAATAACCACAATAGGTATACTGCAAAATAAAGGTGCATCGAGAACACTCGGTGTCCTGGCAGCGGTAGCGTTGTTTGCCGTCTGGAGTTGTGCCGTGTTTGATGACTGCAATCCCATCACACGTCGGGCAATAAATGGGTTCTAAAACCATGGTTGAGTACCGCTAATTGCTGAAACCTTTATCACAGTGTCCTTTTGACTGAAAAACAACAAGTCTGAAACATTACCAATATGATATTGAAACGTGTTTTTAATCAGTACTAAGAACGCGTTAGTTGATTCAAAGTAGTCGAATTTAGTTCAATGTTAATATTAAATTTCCCAAATTTTGTGACTTTAACGCTATTTAAAGCATTCGTCTCAGTTTATCTGGGGCATACTGGAAGAAGTACGGCTAGATGAAAAATTTTAGGTCGCCTAGGCTAACTAACATACATCCCAAAATAACCGATCTACAGTAATTGCCCCTGGTTGATTGACACATCTCCTGAATCCTTTGCGTGGAAAAGGCTTGGTCGGTCAGTAGCTAAACACCTTGAAGCCAAATCGTGTTGACTGTTTCAGCCAATCACTGGAGGCTCCAAAACTGGGTGCAAACAAGTTGGTTCTAGAACCATTATGCAGCAGCACTTTCAAGACTTGTGTTCAGTCAATCAGGTAATTGCCCTAACAACCGATACCGATAAAGTCTAATCCCTTTGAAGCTAATCCCTAAATTAAATGAGACGTTCTCAACAGCCTTGGCGCTACTTAACGGGCGCAGTATTGACCAGTTTGACCATTATCTGGCTATCACTTTTCAATCTACCTGGGCTGGCAAAGCCTCGCCCTGAGCCAATTCTTTTGGCGCGTTCTTCAGATTATTACTCTCAGTTAGAAGAAGCCGATCGCTTCTATCGAGAGGGTAATCTACAAATGGCAGAGCGAATTCAACGTCAGGTAAAACCTGCATTCTCAGGGGGAGGATCTGCCGTTCCACCCGCCATTCTACAGCCTGATTCGCCACAGCTTGCAGGTGCGGCACAAGTCTACTGGCGCAATGCCCAAGAAGGGATTCAGCAAAATTTAGAAAGCAAGATTTTTCAACCTTTACAACTGCTTGCCGAAAACTATCCTGATTTCATTCCAGGGCATCTTGCGCTCGCTGAGCAGTGTGAAAAGAGTCCCGAGGCCTGTCAGCGAAACGCAGATGGGGATCAGCCTCAAACAGCAGTTGCGGTTTTGGATCGGGCAACCTCACTATATCCAGAACAATCAGGCTTGTTAGATCAATACATTGCACTATTAGATCGCACCGCTGAGCGCGAAGATTCGTTTGAGCCGTGGTTAGAGGCATCGCTCGTGGCACGGCAGTTTTCGATCGCCCACCCCGACCATCCCCAAGCCACTCAATACAAGAGTCAGGCGGATGAGTATATGGCAAAATTCCGGCGTGGACTGCACGAAAAACTTTTTGCCAATCAAATTGCAAACTTGGTGATTAGTCAATTCACAGGCAGTGCCGATGGCAAGCAAGTCGTCGAAATGCTGAGTCAAGGCGAAACTGCATTTGGAACTAGGGCAGTCAACGAACATCTTCAAAAGACGGGTCGGGTCGAGGACTCTGCATTGCAGGGATACGTCGATCGGGTGGGACAAAAAATTGCCAAACTCATGGGACGAGACGAGTTTGAATATGAGTTTTTTATTACCCCCGGTGATGACTTTGATGCCCGTGCCTTTCCAGGAGGGAAAGTGGTAATCACAGCCGGAACTCTGCGAGCCCTGGGATCAGAAGCAGAGTTGGCAGGATTGTTGAGCCACGAAATTGCCCACGCAGCCCTCTCCCACAGTTTCCGAAGGATCTCAGAGAATATGGCGGTGAGTGGCTTTTTTCAAATCTTTGGTAGCCTTGGTGATGTGATGGAAGACTTTGTTAATCCCAAATATAACCGTAGCTTAGAACGGCAAGCGGATGAAGTTGGAACCAGAGTTTTAGCCCGTTCTGGATATTCTGCAGATGGGCTGTATACAGTTATGGGATTGTTAAAAGAGATGGATACTCGCATCAGCACACCCTGGACTGCAACTCACCCCATCGCCAATACTCGCTTTGCTTACCTAGAAGACCTAATTACCCGCAATGGCTACAATCGCTATGCTTTTGAAGGCGTTTCCCAGTACAGAGCTATCGCCAATCGCTTAGGGCAAGTCGTAACAGCGCAAGGGGGAGGTACCCCCAATACCAGTTCAGCCTTGGCTCCGCAAACCTCTGCCCCAAGGCGAAATACCTCCACCGTAGGACCGGTTGCCCTTGTTGCCACTCAAAATCGAGATGATGTGGTCATCCGTCTCACTGGAGCAACCGTCTCCACATCAGGAAGCTATACGGTCAAGTTTGCGATCGAAAACAATACAGCGGAGCCATTTGGGTTCGTTCCCGTCTTTGCCCAAGTTTTAGATGCTGATGGGCAGAGGATTACAGCGCGATTCTCCATGAATACGGAAGGCAACGCATTTGTTCCACCCGGACAAACCCTAGAGGGACAGGCTCAGGTTGTAGGACGGGATTGGGACGAATCGGGGACGCAAAACCTAACGCTGGTAATCAAGGAAGCAACGGTCGGAGTGCGTGTCTTCCGCGTTCCATTTTGAATCTCCTCCTCTGTCTTTTTTAACTCTCCTCCTCATTCAAACCATGAACTTGCCATCCCTATTATCTGTCCTGTTGCTTGGGTCTCCAGCCGTGGCGGCACAACCTACCCCGATTCCCACCTCAGTCATACCTGCCCCTGCGCATCTCATCGCCAGCGCACCCTCCGTCACCCAAGTGGAGGCGATCGCCAAACAAGTCACGGTTCGCATTTTGGGATCAGGTTCTCCGGGTTCGGGTGTAATCGTTGCGAAGAATGCGAACACGTACTGGGTATTAACGGCGGCACATGTGGTGAGTTCAATTGCAGCGGGTGAGGAGGCAGATATTGTCCTGCCAGATGAGCAAGTGGTGAGCCTCAAGCCTCAAACGATCCAACTCTTCGGCGGCACAGATACGGATCTAGCTTTGGTGCAGTTCAATAGCGATCGGCAGTACGCAGTAGCAACGCTCTCCACGTTTCAGTATCGCCTCTATGAGGATCGAGATTATGGCGGGGGTGAAAATCAGTCGCCGTTACGCCGCCGTGCTGCCCCAGAGTTGCCGTTTATTTTCGTCGCGGGGTGGCCCAATATTGATGGGAAAGGATTTGTTTTTAACCCAGGGATGCTGTTGGATACTTCGGCTTCGGCGATCGCCAATCCACGGGTTCGAGTCCGTAGCTATGAACTGGTCTATACCAATCTCACCTACCCCGGCATGAGCGGCGGACCTATCTTCGATAGCTTAGGACGAGTGATTGGCATCCATGGACGGGCAGAGGGAAAGGCGCTGGGACCGGACGATCAGATTGTAAGGCAGTTTTTGCAAGAGTCGCAGCGGGTTCAACGGGTTCAGGTCGGCAGCAGTCTGGGAATCCCCAGCAACACGATCATTCGCATGGTCAATCAATCAAGAATAAAACTAAACTTTACTGTTGAGAATTCAGCCCCATCTGTAATACCGAGGCTAGCGCTTGCTAATTCCTGGCGACCTCCTACCGATCTAGACCCCTCCAATCCCTTCTACTGGCTAGACCAAGGGAATCAGCTTTGGCGGATCGGATTAATTGACGAAGCGCAAGCCAGTTTTGATCGAGCGATTCAACGCCGATCGGATTTTTATTTAGCCTGGTTTGCAAAAGGGTTTGTATATGGGTTTTCGGAGCGATATGAGGATGCGCTTTCTGCCTGCAATCGAGCTATTGAAAACAATAGTGATCCCAATTATTACGATGGTTGGCGATGCAAAGCCGGAGCCTTACAAAACCTCAATCAGTTTCCAGCGGCGTTGGTTTCTCTGAATCGAGCGCTACAGATTCAGGAGCGATTGAAAGCCGATGGCGATCGGGAAGCGTATCAGAATCCATCGGACTTTGCCGCTCAAGCCGAACTGTTATTTGCGATGGGGCAGTATCGTGGCGCATTAGCAGCGCTTGATCGGGCGATCGATTTACGTCAGGAGTACCAGCTTGCAGATTCGCCACGACTTCGCAACAGTCGCGGTTTAGCGTTAATGCAATTAGGGCAATATGATCAAGCCTTAGTTGAGTTTGATAAAGCTGTTAAACTGGACGTGAATTATGGCACCGCTTGGGCACATCGTGGCGCTGCATTGAGGCAAATGAATCAGTTGGAGGAGGCGTTAGCGTCCTATGGGCAAGCGTTGCAAATTCAACCGAACGATCCCTATATTTGGAATAACCAGGGCATGGTCTTTTATAGCTTAGGTCAATGTTCAGCAGCGCTCGACTCGTTCAACCAAGCGATTGCGATCGAGCCAAGCTATGAACCTGCCATTGAAAATCGGGATGCGCTCCAGCAGTGTAAATAGCGAAGTCGTTTATTCTGAAGCGCTTTCACCCGGCATACTTGGCATAGGTTGACACTGCTGTGCTGCAATGGCTCTTTGTTGCATCTGCTGAACGACGACAGGTAAGGTGCTCTCACTTGAAGAGTTAAGTTCAAATCCCAGAATTGATAATAGCGATGACGCAACATAGAACGATAAAGTCTCTACGACAAGATCGTCTGAATCGGGTTCTACTGGCAAAAGCGACATGCCCTGGAGAACGTCTTCGATCGGGATTCCCCAGCTCGACCGCATCATCAAGTCGTACAGTGCAGGACAAGGGCTAGAACCGTCCTGAAAAACATAAGGATTACCCCACAGCGGAAAAGCATGAACCCCATTCAGAGCAACTAGCTCTCCTGAATCGTTGAGCACGGGACCACCGCTCATACCTTTCTGAATGGCGTTTGTATATCCAATCCGATACCCTTCCTCAAATGTTTTCTGGCTCATCAAGGAGATCCGACCTCCTGTAATTTTTAAGCCAGTTGGCTCTGGCGCACTCCCTTGGAGCGGAAATCCGGAGGCAAATACTGGATCACCAACTTGTAATTGACTCGATCGTCCCAAGACAGCAATGGCATAGAGGTGAGTCGGACTCTCGAACGTCAATGCAACTAGATCGCTACCTTCAAAGAAATACTGATCAGCAACGGTTGCGGGGTAAATATTGCCGTCCACCGTCTGAATTTTATAGGTGCTGCCAAATGCCAGAACATGTCGGTTCGTCACGACTGTATAGATTTGTCCTTGCCGCTGAATGAGCACCCCCGACCCCCAAAGATTGTCGCCTATGATTACCTTGACTGTAATCGCGCGTGTATAGGGTATGAGGGAGTTAATAGAGCTAGTTTCTGCAGATTCCGAAGACAAGGAAGGTTCGACCGCAAAAGCAGACTGAGCATCAGCACGAACAACTACCGTTAGCCCAATTAAGCTAACGGCAATCGCCATGCAAGATCCAATCGATTGGATGAGTCTCATTTACCAAGCGGTGCCCAGGTTTTCGTCACCTACGCGACGCGAACTATCTTGACTACTGGGTTCGGTCGGAGTTTCAGAGTCAGCGGGTGCAAGAATTTGATTGATATCGATATAAACTCGATCGTCTGTTTCGCTGAGTGCGCCTGATGCACGTACCTGCACATCTAAAAGCTGCTGGAGGGCTGCTCCAGGGCTGCTGGTGGGCTTCAGCGTAAATAGGAGCGATTGACATCCCCCTCCCCGTCGATCGGCAGTACAGACCACAGATTCTCCGTTCATCCGTCCAGTGGTAAGAAATTTCAGACTACCTTCCTGATAATAGGTTTGGAATCGCCGAGAGACTTCTTCACAACGAGCTTCGGGAGTCCAGCCTGAGCCCGCAAAATAATCTGAAATCCAACGAATCACAGGGACTTCATCTTGGGAGGTGATAGCCATAGTGGTAGGGATTCCATTGTTGGTTCCACAGTAAAAAACTGAATTTTGAGCCTTTGCCTCAGTTCCTGTAAAGGACAGAACTGAGCCAGTTACCAAGACTAAGGCGACCGCAGTTCGATGTAGCATAAGTTTCATAGAGGATAAATAATTGGCGAAAGGATGACTAAAACTAAACGAACAGATGCCCCAGCAGTATCTCTAAAATTAATTACGGAATGCCGTATGAATACATAAAACAAGGAACACTATTAACATATCCGTATTGTACCCACTCAGCATCGAGGAATCGTAAAAGCTGCATTCTTTTTCCTCGTTTCCCTTTACTATTATGTCATGACAATGCTGTCGCACTATCAGATTTTTGAACATACTATAAAATCGCGACCGAAAGTTAATTTTTCCTAAATTACCTCCTTTTTTAGCACGAATTCAGTTAGTAGTAGTATTTAACAGGAGAAGCGTCGTCGTCATTTTATTGTCCGTTGAGTTACCAATTTGTAAGCTGCTAGTCTACGGCAACTTTCTACCCTAGTCGGTTACCCCAAGCCCAAATAATCCTCAGCAACTGATGATTACCGATCCAGGGCAACTTGTGAGAGTTAAATCATCCAAGTAGCTTGCTTTTGATTAAGATTCAGGTGCTTAAAAGAGAAATTCACTATGTCAAAAATGCGCGCTTTACCAACAATCGCCCTTTCAGTCCTAACTTTGGCAGCAGGTGCTTGGTTTATTCTGAGAGCCTGTCCCAATTCTCAGGTGAGGTCGGGGCTACTCTGTGTTGCCGATTCGTCGTCTACCCCCCCCCAGCCCAAGCAATTGCCGTCAGATTCATCCCGCCCAGAGCTTGTGGGTAAGCCCACACCTGGGAGACCGTCAGAGCCTCTGTCCCAGCCTGAAGTCTCTAAGGACTTGCAGACACGCTTTAGTCGAGGCGAACGCACTCTGTTTGGAGGGGATGGCAACCTGGATCGGGATAATGGAGTGAACGCATTTAGCCAGAAGAATTACCAGGATGCGATCGAGGATTTCACCAAAGCTGTAAAGACAGGTCGCAATGACCCAGAACCTCAGATTTATCTCAATAATGCCCTGGCTCAGAAGCAGGGAACCCCCTATATGCTAGCCGTGGTGGTGCCCATTGAAAGCCGAGTAGATGTGGCAAAAGAGATTTTGCGCGGGGCTGCTGATGCCCAGGAGCAGTTTAACCAGAAGGGTGAGAAAGGCGATCGGCTGTTGGAATTGTTGATTGTTAATGATGGCAATGCTCCACAGATTGCCCGACAGATTGCTGCTGAGTTGGTAAAACAGCCTAGTGTGTTGGGCGTAGTTGGGCACAATTCCAGTGAAGCAAGCGGTGCCGCATTACCAGAGTATCAAAAAGCAGGATTGGTGATGATCTCTCCGACCAGTACCAGCACTGCCCTCAAGGGCGATACTTTTTTTCGGACTGTGCCTTCTGACCGGGCAGCGGGTGAACAATTGGCAAAGCATGTGACAACTACGTTGAAGCAGCAGCAGGTTGTGATTTTCTATGACTCTACCGATTCTTACAGCAAGAGCTTGAAAGATTCATTTGAACAGAGCTTTATCGGAAAAACGGTCGTGCCGCTGGTTGATTTAGCTGAAGATGCAGACCCCAAGGTAGCACTGGAAAAGGTCAAAGCGAGTGCGCCTCAAGTTCAGGTGGCAATGCTCTTTCCTGGAACGCAGACGGTGCCCAGAGCGATTGCTGTTGCCCGCGAGAATGCAGCGCTACCGGAAAAACAGCGGCTGCGGCTGCTGGGCGGCGATGTGCTGTATGACAATCGCACGTTGATTAATGGAGGATCAGCGATTAAAGATTTGGTGTTGGCGGTGCCTTGGTTTGCGAATAGCAGCTATGCGCAAACGGCGAATGATCGCTGGGGTGGGCGAATTAACTGGCGGACTGCGAGTGCTTTTGATGCGACAAAGGCATTGACCCAAACGTTGAAGACGGAGGTAACACGGCAGCAGGTGTTGGCGGGGCTGCGATCGCTGAAGCTGACGGACGCGGAAACGTCGGGGAATCCTCTGGAGTTTGAGCCTTCGGGAGATCGGGTGGAGGAACCTATTTTGGTGCAGGCGATCGAGGGGGGAAATCGACCTAGGGGAGCACAGTTTGGGTTTGAGCAGGTGACGTTACCATAATCAGGATTGATACGGGTACGTGGTTGGGATGGATGGATGAGTTTGAATTTTTAATGATCAAGCTTCACGAACAGGGAAATTAAATCTGCTGGGCAAGTCAGCGATCAGACCAATCACTACCCAAGTAATTAAGCAGCGCCTTTAATCTCAAAATAAAAGGCGGTTCAATGTGAATTTGATCGGGTGCATCCCAGTCTTGCGAGTCTTACTTTGAGAACTCTCCATTGAGGTAGGCGCAGCGGTGCAACAACACTTGCGGGACATTATCTGAGTTCCACTGAGCACCTGAGAGTTTGATCC